>Ga0302324_100030479_pt1 | contig 10194 bp, 12 predicted proteins | sample Palsa_T0_1_FD_201949 | JGI IMG/M metagenome (GOLD analysis project Ga0302324, IMG submission 201949) | Peat permafrost microbial communities from Stordalen Mire near Abisko, Sweden - Palsa_T0_1 | ecosystem: Environmental > Terrestrial > Soil > Palsa > Peat permafrost | place: Sweden: Abisko... | reverse complement strand
GCAGGTTGGCGCGATTCTGTCGGATAATTAATCGAGTCTGGCCGAATTCGTTCCGCCAGGCGGAATCAGGCTTGACCGGCCCTATTGTTCGCCGCGCGGCATCGCCCCGCGCACCGCCGGATCGAAGCCGCTGGCGGCCCATTCGCCCTGGGCGGTGTTCCAGTGCGAGAAGAAGAGCCGGATCTTCGGGTCCGGGTGCAGCGCCAGGCGCTCGGGGATCAGGTTCCAGTCGGTGAGCACCGGGCTCGGCGCGCGCACATAGCGGGTCTCGGTGCGCAGCCAGCCGCCGCGCGCATAGTATTGGTGCCAGGTGCGCCGCATCTGGTGGCCGTCGCCGTCCAGCCGGGTGTGGTAGGTCGCCGTGTCGTAGAGCACGCAGGTTCCGGCCGGTCCGTAGAGCGGAACCTCGCGGTAGTCGTCGCCCAGCCCCTCGAACGCCGCCTGCAACGTCTCGAACCGCCGGCTGCCGGGCACGACGCAGAAGCTGGGCGAGCCGGGCGCGACGTCGGTGAGGTAGTGGATCGCGCAGAGGAAATCGCAGGGCATGTAGGGGGCGCGGATGAAGCGATCCTCCGCCACCGCGTCATGGTGGAAGTTCATCGCCCGCTCGCCGGCGCCCTCGGGCGTCTCACGGAAGTTGAACTCGGCGTAGCGGACGTGGTCCTCGCCGCCCAGCAGGCGCCCGACCACCGGGAACGAGCGCGCCGGCTGGGTGAACGGATCGAGCTCGGGATAGTCGAGCAGCGGCTGCGAGAGGATCAGGCCCTGGTTGAGATGATGCGGCTTGCGCCGCGCCCCCAGCCCCCAGGCGTCCGGCCGCTCCCTTTGCGTGCGCTCGCAGAAGCCGTTGAGCCAGGCCAGCTCGGCCGCGTCGAGGCAGGCCGAGAGCACCACGTAGCCGTGGAGGTCGAACCAGGCGCAGGCCGCGTCGATCTCGGCGGCGGGATCGAACGACGGGACCGGCGCGCGATCGACGCGGCCGTAGCCCTGGGTCGCGACGGTGGGATCGCCGGCGAGGTTCGGCTGCGGCTCGAAGCGGACGTTCATGACGGACCTCGACGTGTTCCAAGGCGGACGCCCGCCCCCGGGAGCGGCGTCCGCGTCGGGCATTTTGCGGCAAGAGTCGGTTTGGCGGAAGACCGCGGAGACCGACGCGCGGCGGCGAGCTGGCGGCCCGGCTTTTCCGGCGCCGGCTTGTTGGCAACCAACGCCGCGCCGCGCCGTTACGGTGAGGTCGCGCGCGCCAGTGACGTTTGCAAACCAAACGCCGGTCTCGATGCGCGGAGGTCCTCCAAGACCGAAAATGGACAGACTACGCCGGCCGCCGCGCGGCTGGTGATCGCGACGCATATCTCCGCCCAGCTAAGGCTTTCGCTTTGCGAGCCTCTGGTCACCTCGAAAGGCCAGTCATGGCCGCCCGTCCGCCGCTCCGATCGCCCGTCGCCAACACGCTCGCTTCAGCCATGGTGGCGGTCTCCACGGCGCCCCTGATCCTGCTCGATGGGGAGTTGAAGATCATCGCGGCCAGCAAATCGTTCTTTCACGCCTTCGGGCTCGATCCGGCCCGCGCGGAGGGCCGCGAACTCGCCGAGCTCGGCGACGGCGAGTGGGCGATGCCGAAACTCCGGTCCTTCCTTCAGGCGACGCTGTCGGCGACGATCGAACTGGACGCCTATGAGATCGACCTCAAGCGCCCAGGGAAGGGCGAGCGCCACCTGAGGCTGAACGGACACCGGCTGGACCACGGCGACGAGGTCAGTCTGCTGCTGACGATCTCGGACGTCACCGACGCCCTCATCGCCGAAAAGCTCCGGGACGACATGCTGCGCGAGAAGGCCGTGCTGCTGCAGGAGGTCCAGCACCGGGTGGCCAACAGCCTGCAGATCATCGCCAGCGTGCTGATGCAGAGCGCCCGCAAGGTGCAGTCGGAGGAGACCCGCGGCCACCTTCACGACGCCCATCACCGGGTCATGTCGATCGCCGCGGTGCAGCGGCAGCTCGCCGCGTCCACGCAGGGCGAAATCGAGCTGCGGCCCTATTTCACCCAGCTCTGCGACAGCCTCGGCGCGTCGATGATCCGCGACCACAAGGAGCAGTCGATCGTCGTCAGCGGCGATGCCAGCAAGGTCGCGGCCGATGTTTCGGTGAGCCTCGGCTTGATCGTCACCGAACTGGTGATCAACGCCCTCAAGCACGCCTTTCCCGGCGGCCGGCCAGGCCAGATCAGGGTCGACTACCGATCGCGCGGACCCAATTGGGCGCTTTCGGTCGGCGACGACGGCGTCGGCATGCCGGAGGCGCCGACCCATGCCAGGCCAGGCCTCGGCACCAGCATCGTCGAGGCGCTGGCCCGGCAGCTGCGCGCCCGCGTCAAGGTGACGGCGGCCACGCCGGGAACGATCGTCTCGGTCGCACACAACCGGATCGCCGCCGTCGAGGACGAGGCCGAGCAGGCCGCGGTCTAGCGTCCTGATCGATTCCGAAGTTCGTCGGAGCCCGCCACGGGCATTTGCGAATTTCGGAATCGGGACACTAGTTGACCGACGCCCGGCCGTTCGGCCGGCCGGTCGTCGTCGGTCCCCGCCATGACAACGCCCGCAAGAGCGCCTCGGGCGCGTAGGGCTTCGCAACGAACAGGCTCGCGGGCGGAAGCGCCGACAGCTGCGTGCTCAAATCTCCCGACAGCACGATGATCTGCACCGGCGGCCAGCGCCCGGCGACATAGTGCGCCAGCCGCAGGCCATCCATCGAGCCGGGCATCCGGATGTCGGTCAGCAGGCGATCGATTTCGGGGTGCGCTTCGAGGATGGCTATGGCCTCGTCGGCGTTGTCAGCCGTGAAGACGCCAATCCCCAGCTCCGTCAGCCAATCGGCAAGTTCGAGCTGAACGAGCGCGTCGTCTTCCACGACCAGCACGGTCGCGCGCCCGAGACGGTTGAACTGCGCCATTGTCCCGTAACACCCCCGGGGCGAATTAGGTCCGCCCGAAGACCAACGATTTTTTGCAAGCCGGCGGGATCGGCGGCGGCCGGGCGAGCCCTGGGGATTGGCGCGCCTCTGGCGCGTTGCGCTCCAGGTGCTAGCTTCAGCGACCTGGCGGGCGCCAAGATTGGAGGCATCGGCGCGGCAGATGACTCTACGCGACCAAGGCAAATGGCTTCAGAAAAAGGCCAAGAAGGGCGCGCGCGCCTATCCCGTCGGGACCGTCGCGTTCTACGGACCCGACGATCGCCGGGCGACCAAGGTTGCGGCGGCGGTGATCGAACATGAGGGCGAGGAGCCGAGCGAACTTCGCCGTTGGACGGCGCAGGTGGGCGACCTGCGCAAGGATGCGGGTCCTGTCGGAGGTCGCGGTGTTCCTGAAGTCGCACGCGGTGCGCTCGGTCGGGATGGTCGAGGGGATCATCGGCTGCCCGCACGAGGAAGGCGTGGATTATCCCGAAGGCGAGGCGTGTCCGGCGTGCCCATTCTGGGCCGGGCGGGACCGCTGGACGGGGCTACGAGAGTCGTGAGGCGGCGATGACGAAGCGGGGCAAGCCTTCGAACGGGAACGACGGGACCCCTCTGCCTTCCGCCCAGCTGCTCGAATACTTTTCGGCCCAGCTCGCGGCGAGCCGGGTGGACGGGGGCGCGGACGCCGCGCAGGAGATCATGTTCGACGCCTGGGAAACCGAAGACCCGCGCAAGCGCGCGGCGATGGCGCGCAAGGCGCTCGAGCTCTCGCCGGACTGCGCCGACGCCTATGTGTTGCTCGCCGACGAGACCGCGAAGACGGTGGAGGAAGCCGTCGAACTCTACGCCAAGGGCGTCGCGGCGGGCGAGCGGGCGCTCGGACCGGCGGCGTTCGTGGAGGACGTCGGCATGTTCTGGGGCCTGCTGGAGACGCGGCCCTACATGCGGGCGCGGCTCGGTCTGGCGGTCACGCTCTGGGAGGCCGGGCGCGCGGAGGAGGCGATCACGCACGCGGGCGACATGCTCCGCCTCAATCCGAATGACAACCAGGGCGTTCGCTACATCGTCCTCAACTGGCTGCAGCGGGCCGGGCGGGACGCCGAGGCGGACAGTCTGCTGCGCCGCTACAAGGATGACGGCGGAACCGAATGGGCCTGGTCGGGCGCCCTGGCGGCGTTCCGCCGGCATGGCGGGGCCCGGGCGGCCGCGCGCAAGGCCCTGGCGCGCGCGATCGAAGCCAACTCCCACGTGGCGCCCTATCTGCTGAAGCGTAAGCGGCTGCCGAGACGGCTGCCTGAGTATGTGGACATGGGCGGCAAAGACGAAGCGGCGGCCTACGTCGATGCGACCGCGGCGACCTGGGGCGCGACGCCAGGCGCCCTGGAATGGCTGGCCTCGACCCTCGACGCCGCCGCGTCGGAAGGCCGCGCGGCGAAGCCCGGAAAATAGCGGGACGGCTCATCCACCCGCGCGCTGTGGCGTTGCACGGCAATCCCCCGGCTTTGCACCAGGCCACGAACGGCTCCGACTCGATCCCCACGCGCATCACCCTCGAGCCCTCCTTCCTTCTTGCGCCGCAGCGAGCGGGCACTTATAGTATCGTCACTTCAACGCACCCCGCTCCACCCCGCTCTTTCTCATCGTGAACCGCCAGACTCCCGCCGCAGGGACGAGGCCGCCTGGTTTTCGCCACAATTGGGCCACCGTTAATAACGGAAATTTACGGTCGGGACGGCGGGAATTGGCGCTGGCGTGTCAGGACTGAAACACGGACGGCGGCCCTTCGCCGAGGCCTCGGAGGGCGAAGCAGGGTGGTGCCCCAGGTCGGACTCGAACCAACACGACCTTGCGGCCAACAGATTTTGAGTCTGCCGCGTCTACCATTTCGCCACTGGGGCGGCGGAGGGGGCGTTTAGCTTAAGGCGGCGGTTTGGTCGATAGGGCCGAAGATCGAGTGGCCGGCGGCGTCCAGCATCTCGATGCGGACGCGATCGCCGGGCTTCAGGAACGGGGTGCGGGGCGCGCCTTCCAGCAGGGTCTCGACGGTGCGCTGCTCGGCGATGCAGGCGTAGCCCGCGCCGCCGGCCGGGACCGGCTTGCCGGGGTCGCCGCCCGGGCCACGGTTGGAGACGGTGCCCGAGCCGACGATCGTGCCGGCGGCGAGGGCGCGGGTGCGGGCAGCGTGGGCGATGAGTTGGCCGAAGCCGAAGTTCATGTCCTGGCCGGCGTCGACGCGGCCGAACGGGGCGCCGTTGAGGTCGATGCGGACCTGGCCGCTGAGCTTGCCGCCGCGCCAGGCCGCGCCCAACGCGTCCGGCGTCACCGCCACCGGCGAAAAGGCCGACGCTGGCTTGGACTGGAAGAAGCCGAACGACTTGGCCAGCTCGTCCGGGATCAGGCCGCGCAGCGAGACGTCGTTGCAGAGCATGACCAGGCGCACGGCGGCGAGCGCGGCCTCGGGGTTCGCGCCCATGGGGACGTCGCCGACGATCACCGCGATCTCGGCCTCGAAATCGAGCCCCCAGGCTGCGTCGCCGAGCGGGATCGGGTCGGTGGGGGCGAGGAAGCCGTCGGAGCCGCCCTGATAGAGCAGCGGGCTGGTGAGGAAGCTGGGCGGCATCTCGGCGCCGCGGGCCCGGCGCACCAGCTCGACGTGGTTGAGATAGGCCGAGCCGTCGGCCCACTGGTAGGCGCGCGGCAGCGGGCTGGCGGCGGCGGCCGGGTCGAACGGCTGGCCGGCGACCGCGCCCCGCTCCAGCGCCTCGGCGAGGGCGCGCAGGCCCGCCTCGGCGCGCGGCCAGTCATCGAGCGCGGCCTGCAGGGTGGGCGCGACGTCGCTGGCCGGGGCGCAGCGGGCGAGGTCGCCGCTGACCACCAGCAGGCGCCCGTCGCGGCCGGATTTCAGCGAGGCCAGCTTCATCGCGCGGGCTTGCGGATCAGGCCGCCGACGCGGGCGCCCTCGTCCCAGCGGCTGGGGCCGCCGTAGACCACCACCTCGCAGAGGATGTCGCCGCCGGCGACTTCTGCCCACAGGTAGCTGCGCTCGACCGTCACCTGGCGGCCGGCGGCGGTGTAGCCGTCGTAGGCGTCGCCCCACGGCAGGATCGCCGACAGCGCGCGCCAGGACAGCGTCAGGGCGCGCTCCAGTTCGTCGGCCGCCATGGCGGCCAGATCCTCTTCGAGCTCGGTCAAATCATTCATCCGCCTGGCGCCTTTCGCCGCACCCGCCCCTAAGGCTAGCGCGCGCCGGGCCGCGCCGGAAGCCGGTGAGACGAGACAGCCAGCCGAGTCCCTGATACGTCGAGCGCGAATGCTGCGCCGCCTCTACAGCTGGATGCTCCGTCTCGCCGCCTCGCCCGAAGCGCCGGCGTGGCTGGCCATGCTCGCCTTCGCCGAGGGGGTGTTCTTCCCGATCCCGCCCGACGTGATGCTGGCGCCGCTGGTGCTGACCAACCGGGACAAGGCCTGGCGCTACGCCGCCATCTGCCTGGTCGCCTCGGTGCTGGGCGGCTGCGTCGGCTATACGGTGGGCTTCTTCCTGCATCCGGTGGGCATCTGGCTGCTGTCGCTCACCGGCAGCGATCCGCACGAGTTCGAGCACTGGTATCACCAGTGGGGCGTGCTGATGCTGGCGATCCCGATCCCCTACAAGATCACCGCGATCGCGTCGGGCCTGTTCAAGCTCAACTTCGGGCTCTTCCTGGTCGCCTCGATCTTCATCCGCGGCCTGCGCTTCTTCCTGGTGGCGGGGCTGATCCGCCAGTACGGCGCGCCGATGCAGACCTTCATCGAGAAGCGCCTCGGCCTGGTGGTCAGCGCCGTCGCCCTGGCGCTGATCGGCGTGGTGCTGGTGATCCGCTTCGCGTTCTGAGGGGGATGCCCGCGCGGCGCTCACGGTCCGCCGTCATTCGCTTGCAGGCCAGCTTTTCCGAGTTCAGGTCCGGGTCAAGGACGGCGCGTTCCGCGCCGCCGCTTCGCGGTCGCCGCGGGCCTCGGAAGCAAGCTCCGCCAGGCGAACGATGGACGAGGAGTCGATCTTGGAGGTCGACGCGGGTAGCTCTCAGCCGAGCTCCAGCCGCCAGGTCTCGCCCAGTTCGGGCTTGCCGAAGTCCTCGTGCATCGCGGTGGCGACGATCTCGAAGCCGTGGCCGGCGTAGATGCGGCGGGCGCTGGTCAGCACGGCGTGGGTCCACAGCGTCATCGCGCGGTAGCCGGTCTCGCGGGCGAAGGCCAGGCAGGTGCGGACCAGGGCGTCGCCGATGCCCCGCCCGCGCGCCATCGGCTCGACGTAGAAGAGCCGCAGCCGGCAGAGCCCGTCGCCCTCGTCGGTGAGCAGCACCGAGCCGGCCATGGCGCCGGCCACCTCGGCGATCCAGGCCTGGTCGCGGCCTTCCTTGTAGCCGGCCAGGAAGCCGGCGACGGTCTCGGCGATGTTGAGTTCCAGCCCGCGGCCCCAGCCGTATTCGTCGCGGTAGAGGATCGACTGGCGTGCGGCCAGGAGGCCCATGTCGCCGGTGCGCCAGGCGCGGAGGCTGAAGTCGCGGGCGGGCGCCGGGTCGAGCAGGGTGCGGGCTTCGCCGAGCGCCGCGGTGAGGTCGAGCCGCTGGGTCGCGCTCAGCGGCGCCAGCATCTCGCGCACCTCGTCACGCTGGCGCTGGTCGATCAGGTCGGACACCGACCGGCCCTCGGGCGTCAGGCTGATCGGCCGCCGGCGCGCATCCTCGCCGCCGCTCCCGCGCACGATCCAGCCGCGGGCTTCGAACCGGGCGAGCACGCGGCTCAGGTAGCCGCCGTCCATGCCCAGCGCGCGCTGGATCTCGACCGCCAGCGGCTTGTCGCCCCGCGCGATCTCGAACAGCAGCCGCGCCTCGGGCAAGGAGAGCTCGGTGCCCAGAAACCGCTGGTTCAGCGCGCCGACACGGCGCGTGTAGAACCGGTTGAACGTGCGGACCGCGGCGATGGCCTCTTCCATGGCGGCAGCTTGGCGTAGATAGTTGACGAAGTCAATAATATGGCCCTTGCGGGGGTCGCGGTGACGTCCTAGTTTGTAGGTACATACCTACATTGAGCTGCGAATGACGATCACCACCCTGTCCGGCCGGGAATTCAATCAGGACGCCAGCAAGGCCAAGCGGGCCGCCAAGAGTGGTCCGGTGTTCATCACTGACCGTGGCAGACCGGCCCATGTTCTGCTGACCTACGACGACTACCAGCGGCTATCGGGCAACCAGATGAGCTTGGCCGAGGCCCTCGCCGGACCCGGGGACTTCGATTTTGAGCCGCCGAGACTCGGAAGAGAGATCATCAAGCCAGCGCGCTTCTACGAATGATCCTGCTCGATACGGATGTGGTTTCGGCGCTGCGCCGGCCGGATCGTGCTGACATGAACCTCGTTCGATGGGCGTCGCGAACGCCGGTATCCGAACTCTACCTCTCGGTCGTCACGATCCTGGAGTTGGAGGTCGGCGTCCTGCAATTGGAACGCCGCGATGTCGCCCAAGGCTCCGTTTTACGAACTTGGCTTGAAAAACAGATCCTCGCTCGATTCGATGGACGGATACTGGCCTTCGATCTTCAGGCGGCACGTCGTTGCGCGCGCTTTCATGTCCCCGACAAGCGACCGGATCGCGATGCAATGATCGCCGCGACGGCCGCCGCGCATGGCATGGTCGTCGCGACACGCAACGTGGGAGACTTCGCTCCCACCGGCGTCGAACTAATCAACCCGTGGGTCGCGAGTTCTTAGGCCGCCGCGGCGGCGACGCCGGTTTCGGCGAGCCACTCGAGGATCTTGTGCTTGGGCATGGCGCCGACCTTCATCGAGGCCATCGCGCCATCCTTGAACAGCATCATGGTCGGGATGCCGCGCACGCCGTAGCGCGAGGGGGTGGTCGGGCTTTCCTCGATGTTGAGCTTGGCGATCGTCACATGGCCGGCCAACTCGGCCGCGATCTGCTCGAGGGCGGGGGCGATCTGCTTGCAGGGGCCGCACCACTCGGCCCAGAAATCGACCAGGACCGGCCCGTCGGCCTTCAGGACGTCGCGCTCGAAATTGTCGTCGGTGACCGCAACGGTGCTCATCGTTCCACTCCCTCTCGGCGCAAGGCTGCCGCCGCGCCATTCAGCCTCGCCCATGTAGGGCGCTAAGGCGGAACATCAACCCGAAGCGGCCATCTCGTCCAGGGCGCGGATCATGAGATTTTCTGGCACCGGCATGAGCCTGGGTCCGTCGGTCCAGATCAGCGCCGCCTCGACGCGGCGACCGGGGAAGATCGCCCGCAGCACCGCCCAGTAGACCGCCATCTGGCGCAGATAGGCCGGGTCGGCGGCTTCGATCGCGGCCGGCGCCGGGCGGTTGGTCTTGAAGTCGGCGACGAGGATGCGGGCGTCCTCGACCAGCAGTCGGTCGACGCGGCCGGAGATGCTGGCGCGCAGGCCCGGCGCCGAGCCGGCGAGCGCGATCTCGGCCCGCGATCCGGGGCCGAACACGGCGGCGAACTGCGGGTCGTCCAGCACCGCCAGGGCGGCGGCGGCCATCTCGGCGCGCTGGTCATGGGTGAGGTCGAGTTCGCGGGCCAGTAGCCGCGCCGCGGCGGTCGCCCGCTCGGCTGGCGGCACATCAGGCAGCAGTTGCAGCAGCCGGTGGACGATCTCGCCGCGGCGGTAGCGGCCAAGGCCGAGGGTGCGGGCGAGCGGCGACGGCGCGGGCTGGCGGACGTCCTCGCCGAGGCGCGAGGGTGCGGCGTAGCGGGCGGCCAGCGGCTCGGCCGGCGCGAGGCGCAGCGCCCAGTCCGGTAGAGCCGCGGACTCGGCCGCGCCCATCACCGCGCCGGCGACCCACGGCGGATCGGGGCCGTAGCGCAGCGCCATGCCGCCGCCGTCCAGCGCCACCGGACGCACGTCGGCGGCGACAGCCTCGTGTTCGAACCCGGCCTCGATCACGTCGCGCCAGCTGCCGCGGAAGAAGCGGTCGGCGGTCTTGATCCCGGCGACGATCAGCCGGTCGCGGGCGCGGGTCAGGGCGACGTAGAGCAGCCGCAGCGACTCGTGCTCCGCCGCCGTCTCGCGGGCCGCCCGCGCTTCCGCCGAGGCCGGGCAGTCGTCGGCCTTGCGCGGCGCCCAGAGGAAGCCGCCGCCCTCGGCCGCGAGCAGTGGGCCGCCCTGGGCGGTGGCCCGGGTGGAGGTGTCAGGCAGGATCACCACCGGCGCCTCCAGGCCCTTGGCGCCGTGCACGGTCATCAC
>Ga0302324_100030477_pt1 | contig 10194 bp, 9 predicted proteins | sample Palsa_T0_1_FD_201949 | JGI IMG/M metagenome (GOLD analysis project Ga0302324, IMG submission 201949) | Peat permafrost microbial communities from Stordalen Mire near Abisko, Sweden - Palsa_T0_1 | ecosystem: Environmental > Terrestrial > Soil > Palsa > Peat permafrost | place: Sweden: Abisko... | reverse complement strand
TGTGACGAAGCGCTCGCCGTACTCCGCGCTGCCAAGCACGTCTGTGGTGTGCGTTGGATCGCCGACGAAGCCGTGCACGTGGTAGTAGTCGCGGTCCGGCGCGAGCCCCTCGAGCAGCGGCGAGTTGCGTTCCCAGCGCACCTCGCTCCAGCCGATGTGCGGCAGCTTCAGCTCGCCGGTGCGCAGCTCGCGCACCGCGCCGGGCACGATCCCGAGCCCCTCTGCCCCACCCTGCTCGCTCGAGTGATCGAAGGCGAGCTCCATTCCCAGGCAGATTCCGAGCACGGGCACCGCGGCTGCCACGCGCTCGACGATGAAGCCGTCCAGTCCCAGCGCGCGGAGATTCTCCATCGCCTTGGTAAATGCCCCCACCCCAGGCACCACCAGTCCATCGCAGTCGGCAAGCACACTGCGATCAGCACTCAACACCACCCGCGCCCCGACGTGCTCGAGCGCCTTCTCGACCGACCGCCGGTTGCCCATGCCGTAGTCGACGACGCCGACCGTCGCCCCGCGCCGATCGTCATCGCCCGGCGCAGGCCGGCGAAGCCGGGCCGCAGCCGCACTCACAGGATGCCCTTGGTGCTCGGCACGCCGGTCTCGGTTGGATCGAGGGCGACTGCCTCGCGCAGCGCACGCGCGAACGCCTTGAACGCCGACTCGATCATGTGGTGGGCGTTACCGGGAGCCTGCAGCTGAATGTGGATCGTGCTCTTCGAGTTGTTTGCAACTGCGCGGAAGAACTCCTCGAGCAGCTCGTGATCGAAGCCGCCGGTCGCGCCCGGTGGCAGCTCGCCCTCGAGCGCGAGGAAGGGCCGCCCGGAGATGTCGATCGCGCACAGCGCGCGTGCTTCATCCATCGGCACGATCGCGTAGCCGTAGCGGTAGATCCCGGCGCGGTCGCCGAGCGCCTGGTCGAGCGCTTGTCCGAGCACGATGCCGGTGTCCTCAACGGTGTGGTGCCCGCCGGTTTCCAGATCGCCGCTGACCGCCACCTCGAGGTCGAGGCGACCGTGGCGGGCGAGCAGGTCGAGCATGTGGTCGAGGAAGCCGACACCCGTCACCCGCGTGCCGGCGCCCGTGCCGTCGAGGCCGAGCGTGAGCGTCACGCTCGTCTCGCGCGTTGCTCGTGTGATCTCCGCTCGCCTGCTCATTCGGACGAATTCTCCACAATCGTCGGAACGCGCGCCCGCATCGACTCGGCGTGCAGCCGGAATCCCTCGGCGTCGGCGATCGGGCCGCCGGCGCCGGCAAGCGCGGCGAGCGCGTCCGGGTTGATCCGTACCTCGGCCATCTCGCGACGGAAGTGGCCGTGGCGAAGACCCGATGCGAAGCGTGCCGAGCCGGCGGTCGGGAGGATGTGGTTGGAGCCGGCCACATAGTCACCGAAGGCCGTCGCGCCGGGCCAGCCGATGAACAACACGCCGGCCGTGCGCACGCGCGGCGCGAGCAGCTCGGCGGCCGGACCGACGAGCTCGAGGTGCTCTGGTGCGTAGGCGTTGGCAAGCTCGAGCGCCCGCTCCAAGTGGTCCACCTGGACGAGCACGCAGGTGCCCTCGCCCACCGGCTCGCGCGCGGCGCTGAGCGCCGCCAGATCGGCCGCCAGCGCGTCGAGCAGCGCCCGATCGGCCGCCACGGCGACGACGATGCTCGCGCGGCCATGCTCGGCCTGGGCCAGCAGGTCAAGCGCGATCAGGCGAATCGCGCCGGGATCTTCGCTATCGAAGACCACCATCAGATCCGACGGGCCGGCGAAACCGTCGATGCCGACGCGGTCGCTGACCAGACGCTTGGCTTCCTGAACGTAGAGGTTTCCCGGGCCGACGATCACGTCGACAGCGGGAATTTGCGCCGTCCCGTAGGCCAGCGCCGCGATCGCCTGCACGCCACCGACGCGATAGACCTCATCGACTCCGGCCAGCGCGCACGCGGCCAGCGTCACCTGATCCCCCGGCGGCGGCGTGCAGACGAGAACCTCGTCAACCCCGGCGCCGCGCGCCGTGACGACTCCCATCACGACGGTGCTCGGGTAGGGGGCGCTGCCGCCCGGCACGTAGACGGCAGCGCGCGCGACCGGCAGTTCATGCAGCACGACGCGGTGGCCCTGCGCCAGCACGACCTCTCGATCCTTACGGGCCCCACCCCAGCCGACCGCCGCGACGTTGGCGATCGCGACCTCGAGACCGGCGCGCACCGCCGGGTCGAGCGCTGCCAGCGCATCGGCGAGCTCCTGCGCCGAGACACGCAGCGGCGGCGCCGTGGCGCCGCCGGTGTCGAAGCGCTCGGTGTACTCGATCACGGCTTCGTCACCACGCGCGGCGACGTCGGCGACGATCGCGGCGACCGCCGCGCTGACCGATGGCGCCTGCGGCACGAGCGTGCGGATTTCGCTCACCAGACCACTCACGTCCGTGCCCGCCTGACGCCGCTCAAGCCGCACGCGCGCGCTCCAGCAGCTCGTCGATCGCCGCGGCCTTCAGCTTGTGGGCAACCGGGTTGGCGATCAGGCGCGCCGTGCAGACCGCGATCTCCTCGCGCACCACCAGGTGGTTCTCGCGCAGCGTTTTGCCGCTCGCTGTGAGGTCGACGATCGCCTCGACCAAGCCGGTCAGCGGCGCCAGCTCGACCGATCCCTTGACCTCGATGATCTCGACCTGGCGCCCGGTGGCCTCGAAATAGCGGGCGGCGATGCGCGGGTACTTTGTCGCCACGCGCACAACACCGAGACGGCGCAGGGCCTCGGCCGCCGGGTCGGCGCCATCGGTCGTCGCGAGCACCATCATGCAGCGGCCGAAACCGAGGTCGACGAGCTCATAGACGTCGCGTCCGACCCCGGGCAGCGCCGAGTCGGTCTGTTCCATTAACACGTCCTTGCCGGTGATCCCAAGGTCCGCCGCGCCGGCCGCGACATAGGTGGGCACGTCGGAGGGACGCATCGTGATCAGCCCGAGGTCACGGAACAGCAGCTTGCGCTCGTTGCTACGCAGCTCGTCGGTTTCGATGCCGAGCTCGCCGAGCCAGGCCAGCGTTGGCTCGAACAGCGCACCGCGCGGCACGGCGATGACGAGTCCATTGGTCGAGCTCACAGTCGCTCCTCGGCCGCCAGCGCGAGGTGCAGACGGTCGACCTCGAGCGCGAAGCCGACCGCCGGCAGGCTGCGGCCGAACTCGCCAAGCAGGTTGTCGTAGCGTCCGCCGCCGCCGAGCGGCATCCCCAGCGCCGGGTCATAAACCTCGAACACGGCCCCGGTGTAGTACCCCGGGAGCCGCGACAGCCCGAGATCGAAGATCACGTGCTCGGCGACGTCGGCGTCGAGCAGGGCGTGCACGGCCCGCAGACCGGCAACCGCGTCGGCGACCGGTCCCGGCGGCCCGTGCAGCACGTCGGCGCCGCCGCGCAACTGCGGCACCGCGAGCAGCAGCCTGATCGACTCCTCGTCGGTCTCAAGCTCGCGCAGACCGTGCTCAAGCCCGACAAAGTCGCCGCGCGCCAGCGCTTCGAGCAGTCGCTCACAGTCAGCCGCGGCAACGCCGAGCGACTCGAGCAGCGCCGGGTAGAGCGTCGCGTCACCGAGCCCGACGCGGTAGCGCGCGAGGCCAACCGCGTCCAGTGAACGACAGAGCACCGTGAGCGCCTCGGCCGTGCCGCGTGGCGCCGCCGCGCCGATCAGCTCGAGGCCGGCCTGCAGGAACTCGCGCGGCTGGCCGCGCTGGGGGCGCACACCGCGGTAGGAGTGCGCGAAGTAGCAGAAACGCAGCGGCGGCTCGGCGGTCGGATAGCGCGTTGCGACCACGCGCGCTATGGGCACCGTCATGTCCGAGCGCAGCACGAGCACGTTGCCGTTCTCGTCGAACACGCGGTAGGCCGGTCGAACGCCGGCCAGCTCGCCACGCGTGACCACGGCCTCGTATTCGAGCGCCGGCGTGTAGACCTCGCCGTAGTCGGCCTCGTTGAAGACGTCGCGCAGCCGCTCGGTGATCGCGCGCAGCTCGCGCATCTCATCGGGGAGCACATCTCGGGTGCCGCTCGGGATCGGGTGGATCATCGTGGAGGACGGTAGCGGACGGACTGGGCGCCGACACCTGGCGGGCGGATCGTCGCAGCCGACCGGGAACGCCGGCGTGCTGCCGGTCGCCGCGCGCCCTGCGCCCTGCGCTAGATCCGTATCCCAGCGAGCGGGTTGGCCACCGCGATATCCGCCGGGCGGTCGGGGGCCTGCTCGCCGCGCTTAGCCGCCTGCTGGCCGCGCCGCCGCGGCCGCCAGACGCGGATGTATTGAGCTATCACGTAGGAGCCGAGCACGAGCAGCAGCGCGATCGCCTGGCCGATGAACGTCTCCCAGTTGTTGAAGAGCGAGAACCAGGTTCCCATCCAGCCCGGGATGTAGAGGCCGCTGACCGGTGTGGTGCCGATCCAGTGGGCGAGTTGCATCTCGTTGACCTCCTCGCCGACCGAGACCATCAGCACGAACAGCAACATCACGCCGGTGATCACCAGCAGGCGCCGGTAGGGCAGCTTCTGGTGCAGCGCAAAGGTCAGCACGCCGGCCGCCGCCGTGAACAGCGCGCCGATCACCACGCCCTCGAGCACCGGGCTCGAGCCGTAGAGCTCGCGCAGGTTCTGCAGGAAGATCACGATCTCAAAGCATTCGCGGTAGACCGACGTGAAGCCGAGGATCCCGAGCCCAAGCAACATGCGCCGCAGGTTCGTGTCGGGATCGGCCGCGAGCAGGCTGCGACGCCGCTTGTGATGGCTGGAGATCCAACCGGTCCAATAGACCTTGTGGAAGAACCAGTTCATCACCAGCAGCAGGACGATCAGCGACGGCAGGCCGGTCGCCGCCTGGACGTCGAACTCGCCACCGTGGAAGCGGCCGATCAGCCAGACGACGCCGAACCAGGTTGCGATCCCGGCGAGAATCGCGACGCCGCCGCCGACCGCGACGGGCCGACGGTAGACGCGATTGGCGCCGAGGAAGCTCGCCGTGACCGCGGCCAGCACGAGGATCGTCTCCAGGCCCTCGCGTAGCACGAGGATTGCGGCGTTGATCACCACCGTCGTGTGACTCAGCCGATCACCGCGCGGCAGCGCGGTCGGATCAGTCGTACCACCGCGGGCGTGCCAGCCGAGCACTGTCACAGTCACCGCCACCGCGAGCACCAGCGCGGTCCAGACGTAGAAGCTGACGCGCTCCTGCATGCGTGGGCGGACGCCGCTGCGCTTCGTTGTCGGGGGAGCGTCTGTCTGGCCCTGCATCGTGGCGTTCACGTATCCCGAGTCGAGCGGTCGGATTCGCTGACGCGGCAACCGTAGCACAACTTAGGGCGCCCTAACTAGCCCTCCGCCGGCGGGTTTAAGTTACGTCGCCAGCACCGGTTCGGCCGGTACGCGCTCGATCTGGGCGCCGAGCTCGCGGAGGCGCTCGTCGATTCGCTCGTAGCCCTTGTCGATCTGCTCCACGCTACCGATCTCGCTGCGCCCATCGGCGCACAGCGCGGCGATCAGCATCGCCATCCCGGCACGGATGTCCGGCGACTCGAGCCGCGCGCCGCGGAGCCGCCGCGGACCGGTGACGATCGCCCGGTGCGGGTCGCAGGAGACGATATCCGCCCCCATCGCGGCCAGCTTGTCTGTGAAGATCAGCCGGCTCTCGAACATCCACTCGTGAACCAGCACCGAGCCCTCGGCCTGCGTTGCGAGCGCGACGGCGATGCTCGTGAGGTCGGCCGGAAATGCCGGCCACGGGCCATCCATCACCTTGCGCTTGTAGTCGCCGACATCGGACTGGACGACGAGCCGTTGGCGGCCCGGGACGATCACGTCGTTGCCGTCCAGTTCGCTGCGCAGTCCCAGCTGATCGAAGACGATGCGAATCATCCGCAGGTCCTGCGGGATCGTGTCCTTGATCCGCAGCTCACCACCGGTGACGCCGGCCAGCGCCATGAAGCTGCCGATCTCGATGTGGTCGGGGGCGATGTCGTGGCGCGCGCCGCCGAGTCGCTCCGCACCGCTGACCCGGAGCACGTTCGAGCCGATGCCCTCGATCGCGGCGCCCATCTTGACCAGCAGCCAGGCGAGGTTCTGCACATGCGGCTCGCAGGCGGCGTTTGAGATAACCGTCGAGCCGGGCGTCAGTGCCGCCGCCATCAACACGTTCTCGGTCGCCATCACCGACGGCTCGTCCATGAAGACGTCGCCCGCTCGCAGCCCTTTCGGCGCCCGCAGCGTGAAGCTGCCGTCGTACTCGCAGCTGGCGCCGAGCGCGCGAAAGCCGTCGATGTGCGGATCGAGCCGGCGACGGCCGATGAAGTCCCCGCCCGGAGGCGGCATCTCGGCGGCGCCGAGACGCGCCAGCAGCGGGCCGGCGAGCAGGAACGAGGCGCGGATCTGCTCCGCCAGCTCGGGCTCGATGGCGCTCGTGTCGACGCCGGCGCCACAGAGCGACAGCTCGTTCTCGCCGCGCCAATCAACGGTCACGCCGATCCCCTCGAGGATCTCGAGCATCGAATCGACGTCGCGGATCCGCGGCACATTGCCGATCTCGAGCACGCCGTCGGTGAGCACCGAGGCGGCGAGGATCGGCAGCGCCGCGTTCTTGTTGCCGGCGGGGATTACAACGCCGCTGAGCGGCGCTCCCCCGGTGATGACGAACCTTTCCATGGCGGTGGTGGCGCCCGCGATTGCACCGGATCGGACGTCGGTCAAGCCTAACAGCCCGGCTGCGAGCGATCCGTCGAGCAACTCTCCGTGCACGGGACGGCGTCGGCGACGCTCCGCCGTTCGCCGCTGCAATTTCTCGTGCAATCACGTTTGCCCGAGTTGTGGGCGATTTCGCGGATTGGGGCGGTCTGTGCGCTTCCTGGCGTCGCTCTTCCCGACCTTCCGTCCGATTGCGTTCCTAGCTTACGAACACATGTTCTGGCGCCACACCCACACCTCGACCCCCGTTGGCGCCGTCCATCGCGCCCTCGACCTCGTCCGTGCCCAGCTACTGCTCGAGGCGGAGCTCGAGCTCGCGCACGGCCCCGTCGAGTCGCGCGCGCCCCAATCGCACCGCCCGCAGCTGCGCGCAGAGCGCCGTCGCTGGCGGGCCGGAGCGGTTCTGGAGCGACCGCAGCACTGCCTGTGCCCGATCACGCCGCCGGTCTGTTCACGACCCCGGAGCCGCGCGCTGGATAAGCGCGCGGTGGGTCGCTGAGGCTGGGAGGCTGACTGCGCCCCCGCGTTGCGGGGGCAGGTGGCGAAGCCCGCGCCGGGGCTCCTCAGGAGCCCCGGCGAGACGGGCGCGGCGTTCACACCGCTCGCGCGGTGTCGGCTACAGTCGCGCGCTATGGGGGCTGAGGGCTGCACGCACGTCTGGCGGCGTTGGCGCACCCCGGCTGGTGGCGTGATCCTGATTGCGCTCGCGGCTCGACTTCTCGCCGGCCCACTACCGCTCAACTACTACGACACGGCCTGGGCGTTGATCTGGGGGCGCGAGATCGACCATGGGCGACTGCCGAGCTATCAGTGGGCGGGCGCCTCGACGCCGCACCCGCTCGCGACCGCCGTCGGCGCGTTGGTCGCGCCACTCGGCACCAGCGGCGCCTGGCAGGCCGTAGGGGCGATCGTGTTCCTCACTTTCGGCGTCCTCGACGTTGCGCTCTACGCGGCGGTCCGTAGCGCATTCGATTCGCGCCTCGCCGGCCTCCTGGCAGCCGGCGCACTGCTCCTCTGCCCGCCCTTTCTCAGCAACGCGCTCGGCGGCTCCGGGCTAGCCGATCTTCCAGCGACAGCGCTCGTGTTGAGCGCCGCCGCACTCGAGCTGCGACGGCCGCGACGCGGCACGGCGCCCCTCGTTCTACTCGCGCTCGCCGGCCTGCTTCGCCCGGAGGCCTGGGGCGTGACATTCGGCTACTGGTGCTGGCTTGCGAGCGGGCGCCCGCCGCGGCGGGAGCTGCTGCGCGCGACCCTGATCGCGCTCTCGGCGCCGCTCATCTGGGGTGCCAGCGACCTCGTGATCGCTGGCAACGCGGCCTACTCGCTGACCCACGCCCAGACCAGCGTCGGCCACCAGACGGTGGCTTCGGGCATCGCCGACGTCCCAGTCGTGGCCTTCCACGGCCTGCGCGACCTGCTTGGCGTTCCAGTGCTCGTCATCGGCTGCGCCGGCGCCCTCGTCGCGCTCTTTGAGCGCCAGCGTTCAGGCTTGGTCCTGGTCGCCTTGCTCGCCGTCTCGCTCGCCGAGTTCATCGCCCTCGGCGTCCTTCACCTGCCCCTGGTTGAGCGCTACCTGCTCGACAGCTCGGCCGTCATCCCCGCCTTCTTCGCTTACGCGCTGACCCGCGGGCGCGTCGACGCCCTGCGCCGCCTGCATCTCAATGCCCGCTGGCTGCGCTCGGCCTCGTTCATCGCGGCCGTCGCGATCGCCGGCTACGTCGGCGTCGTCGACATCACCGGCGTCGGCCGCGTCGCCACCGAGCAACGCGCAGCCGTCCACGCCGAGGCCGACCTCGTCTCGATCGCTCCGCAGGCCAAGCGACTGCTCAGTCGCTGCGGCGCGCTCTACGTGCCGCCCTACGCGCTGATCTCGCTGACCGCCTACGACCTCGACCTCCCAACCTCGGCGGTTGGACGGATCGCCGCTCGTATCCCGCGCCGCGGGCTCGTGCTGGCGCCGCGAACCGGGTCGGTCGGTCGCTATTTCGCCCTCGGCGGCGCGCGCTCACGGCAGGTCCGTCGAGCGCTCGCAGCAAGGGGCTTCAAGCTCCTCGGCTACGACCGCTCCTGGCTGCTGCTGGGCGCCGGCTGTGACTAGGGCTGGCAGGTGCGCCGCTCGCCGAGGCTGTCCGCAAGCGCCGGCGAGACGGCAGCACAACCGCCACCCGAAGACTCCTCGATCAGCCGTTCAGCGAGTGGAACGCGCCCAGCTCACTCGGCAGCTTGGGCGAGAACGGCACGAACTTGTAGCTCTTGGTCGTGTCGAAACCCGCTTTCCCGGCCGCTGTCGCATCCACGAACGGCAGCAGTGCGGTCACGGCCTGCGAGATGTTGGTCAGCAATAGCGTCCGCTCGTAGCCGTTGTTATTCGGCGGCGCGGCCGGCTCGGCAGTCTTCTGGATGCCGGTGATCGTGTTTATCGGGCCGCCGTTCGCGCTGGTCACGTCTGGTCCCACAACGCGGGCGAGCGTACGGTGATCGGATTCTATGCCCATGATGCGTGCGGCGGTGACTCGTAGATCGGCAGTGCTGAAGTCGCGCACGCCGATCAGGTAGGCGGCGATGAACGCGTCCTCGAGCGTCACGAGGATGTTGAGTGTGGTCTGCGCGTCGGCGAACATGGCCGCCGGGTAGTAGAACGTCGTGTAGGCGGACGGCTTGCCCGTGAGGCTCTGCTCGAGCAGGTAGTGCGACATCTCCTCCTCGCGCGCTGCCTTCAGGTAGCCCTGGTCGTCCGACGGCAGGCCCTTGAAAAACGGCGCCCGGTTGATGATGTTGGTGTATGTCGTAACCGCCAGCGCTTCGGCGATCTCGGCGGCGTTCAGGATCGCCAGATCGGACGTGGTGAGCCCGGCGCTGGCCCGGCGGGCGACGGCTGCAAGTGCCGAGCCGGGCGCCAACGTACCCAGCCCTACGACACCGGCTCCCGCGGCCGCGGCGCCCTTAAGGAACCCCATGCGGGTGGTGGCGGAAGAGGCACTGATGCCAGGCTCCCGCAGTCCGCCGCCAAAGACCTCAGTATCTGCCTGCTCGTGGTTCATCGTGCCTCCGCGTGTAATTGGTGTTGATCCATTCGTGCGTTGACTACGCGACCGGGAAGCGGCGGAGGGCCCCGCTTTCGCGGGGCCCTCGCTGCTGAAGAAACCGGCGGCGACCTACTCTCCCGGGCCCTTGCGAGCCAAGTACCATCGGCGCTGAGGGGCTTAACTGCTCTGTTCGGAATGGAAAGAGGTGTTTCCCCCTCGCCATAGCCACCGGAAAAAGGCGAGAGACCGCCCCGGCGGGCCTTCAAAACTGCACAGCGCCACGAATCGCGGGCATCACGAAGTTATCCGTCAAGCCCTCGACCCATTAGTACCAGTCTCCTACGGGCGTTACCGCCTTTCCAAAGCTGGCCTATCAACCTGGTGGTCTACCAGGGGTCTTACTCCCTCAAGGGGATGGGAGAGTTCATCTCGAGGTTGGCTTCCCACTTAGATGCTTTCAGCGGTTATC
>Ga0302324_100030476_pt1 | contig 10194 bp, 13 predicted proteins | sample Palsa_T0_1_FD_201949 | JGI IMG/M metagenome (GOLD analysis project Ga0302324, IMG submission 201949) | Peat permafrost microbial communities from Stordalen Mire near Abisko, Sweden - Palsa_T0_1 | ecosystem: Environmental > Terrestrial > Soil > Palsa > Peat permafrost | place: Sweden: Abisko... | reverse complement strand
TCTCCAGACGCGCCCCCGTTCTCGCACATGGCCGCGCCTACGCACTCGTGTGCCTCGCTCTCTCGCCCAGCGGGATTCCTAACGACAAAATCGGCAATCCCGCGGGTATTTTATGTCGGCACTAACACCGGAAGAGGTTTCCGGGTTGAAACGGCTGCCGGTACGTTGGACGGCTCCGGCCTACGCGGACTTGTTTGAAATCCTGGAATTCGTGGCCGCCGATCGCCCCGACGCGGCGCGCCAGTTGGGCCGGCAACTTCTCACACAGTCGAATGCTCTTAGGAATAACGCCTTGCGTGGCCGGATAGTGCCTGAGATGTTGCAACAAGGAATCACCGCTTACCGCGAAATCCTGATCTCCCGATACCGAATGATCTACCACTTATACCCTAAAGTAGGTCAAATTGCAGCCGTGATTGATGCTAGCCAGGATGTCGGGGAGGTCCTGCTCCGGCGCCTGCTGCGGTAGTGAGATACGCCTACGGATACACGCGCCAGCCGCGCTGCAAGGCTACCCGTGCCAGCCGCTGGAACGAGTTCGGCTCAGGTGGACTGTAGAGTCCGCCGCCGGGACTGATGCTGCTTGCGCACAAGGTTTGCGGAGTTACCGGCTGCGGCTGAGGCAGCGGCGGGGCAGCCATTGGCGCGCGATTCAGATCGATCACGGACAGCAGGTTACCCACATCGCTGGAAGTCTCGCGCGCGGCCATCGGCGGCACATTGAAAACCGACTCGATCATCTTCAACACCGAGGTGTGATCGAAGACCGTGTGATTGACCAAGGTGTGGTTGACGTGCCGCGGCCGGGGAATCGTTTGCGCCCACGGCTCGCGGATGGACTGCCAGCCTCCGGTCCAGGGCGACGCCACGATGCAGGGGGTGCGGCAGCCGAGCAGAGCCTTCCCGTCCACCAGATCCGTATCGGTGTTATTGGGGGCCAGTGCGCGCGGCGGCGGCACGTGGTCGAAGAATCCGCCCCACTCATCGTAATTCATCACCAGAACCGTGTTGTTCCAGGCGGGGCTGGCGGCCACGGCGTTGTAGACCTGCGCCAGGAACGCATCCCCGTTGCGGATATCGGAGTGCGGATGATTATCGTTCGACGTGTTGGTCTCCAGCGTGAAGGTGGGGTCCACGAATGACACCGCGGGAAGCGATCCGCCGGCGCAATCGGAAAGAAAGTCCGCGAACGAGTGCGCGTATATAATGGCATCGGTGGAGAACAGCGCCAGAACCGGCACGTTGTTGTAGTAATACTTGGCGTCGACTCCGGCCTGGTTGCATTGATCGAAGATGGTCGGATAGGAACAGAACGTCAGGCTGTCGTCCAGCCGGTCGGTCTGGCCGCAAAGCTGGAATATGCGGTTCGGAAAGGTGGGGCCCAGCATGGACGGGAAGTACATGTCGCAGGTAGTGAAGAGACGCGCGAACTTCGACAGAAACTGATTGTCGTTCTCTTCGTAATAGCCGATGGCGTAAATGTCTGCTGTGGATGTCTGCATGAAACCATCCATCAGGCCGTTGTCGACCTCGATGCGCGCGCCATCGTAGCTATGGTCCGGATCGTTGTAGGCGCAGCCGGTCCAATCGGGCGCCAGGTGGTGCGTCGCATGGTTCGCGCCGCTCACGTCCGTATAATTCAGGCCGGATTGCCGGCCGTCGGCGTTTGGCAGCCAACCCAGGATGTGATCGAAGCTGCGGTTCTCCATCATCACCACTACGATGTGTTGAATTTGCGAGGCAGCCGCCCGGAGAAAGTCGGGGCTGAGCGCCGCGCCGGCCGCCGCTCCGCCGGTGGCTTTCAGAAATGTTCGGCGATTCATGCCCGCCTCCTAAACTAGCACGGTAAACGCGGTTTCCGTCCGCGTGACCGGCCGGTACAGCGTATCGCGTTCCACCGGCTCGCGGCCCGCTTTGCGAATCAATTGTAACAACTCGCCGCGGCGCAGCGACTGGCTGGTGGTGGCCCCGGCGTCGTGATAGATCTTTTCCTCCACCACCGTCCCATCGATATCGTCGGCCCCAAACCGCAGCGCGATCTGCGCGATGCGTGGCGTCATCATGATCCAGTAGGCCTTGATGTGCGGAATGTTATCCAGCATCAGACGCGCCACCGCGATATTCTTGATGTCCGCGAACCCGGTGGTCTTCGGGATGTGCCGCAGCGGCGTGTTGTCGGGATGGAAGGCCAGCGGAATGAACGTCACGAATCCGCCGGTTTCATCCTGAAGCTCGCGCAGCTTGACCAGATGGTCCGCGCGGTCCTCGGCGTTTTCGATGTGGCCGTAAAGCATGGTGCAGTTGGAATGCAGTCCGAGCGAATGCGCCGTGCGCGCGGTCTCGATCCACTGTTCGCCGGTGATCTTGTGGTCGCAAATGATGCGCCTCACGCGGTCGCAGAAGATTTCGGCGCCGCCGCCGGGCAGCGAATCCATGCCGGCGTCGCGCAAGCGCTCCAGCACGTCGCGCGCGGAGGTTTTCGCGCGTTGCGCCAGATACCCGATCTCCACCATGGTGAAGGCTTTCAAATGCACCTGCGGGAAGCGGTACTTCAGCCCGCGCAGCATTTCGCAATACCAATCGAGGGTCAGCTCCGGATGCAATCCGCCCACGATGTGGAACTCGGTGACGGCCTCGCTCCAGCCTTCGCCGGCGCGATGCCACACCTCCTCGAGCGACATGGTGTAGGCTTTGGGATCCTTGGCGCGCTTGCCGAAGGCGCAGAGGCGGCAGCTTGCCACGCACACATCGGTCGGATTGATGTGCCGGTTCACGTTGAAATAGGTGGTCGAGCCATGCAGGCGCTCGCGCACCAAGTTCGCCATGTAGCCGACGGTAAGGATGTCGGAGGTCTGGTAAAGCGTCACGCCATCGTCGTAGGACAGACGTTGGCCCGCCTCCACTTTCTCCAGAATCGGCCTCAGGCGCGGGTCGTCAATTACGATTTCCATAGAAGGTCGGCAGCCCAGAATACAAAGAATAGCATGCTGGTTACTCGAAAAGTGCGGGCTTAGGTCCCACACGGGATCAAATCCCGCCCCTCGGCGATGCGAAGTGCTCGTCCAATGCGGATGCCGGATCGTGCGGCACCTCGCACAGCGCTCGGCCGATCCATCTGGGTTCCGGCGTAGTTCTCATCAAATGAATACCCACCGTTCCGATTCTGCAGGAAGCACGCGCTGGTCGTCCCGATCGTCGATCTGCTGAAGGGGCTGTGATCGAGCGCACTGCTACAAGCGGAGCGGTTGCTCGCCCGCTAGAATCTCTTCGAACTCCTCAAGAAGCTTGAAGTGCGTCTCAGTGTCGATTGGCGCTTTTGAATAGTAGCGGTTCTCAGAAAACGGAGAGTTAGCGAGCCTTTCGAAGCTGAACGGCGGTAGCGTCGGGGCCGGCATCATTGCTTCTCGCGGATCACGGCCAAACATTAGGGCGATGGTCTGAATTGGACGCTTGGACAGGTCGCTGAGTCTAGAACAAAATTGTTCAAGGCGGGGATTCAAAGCGCTAAGTGATCGATCGGACCGATAGGATACCTCACTGATATGCCCTTTCTTGCGGATTAGGCTAGGATCGTGCTCAAGACCAAAAACCTCTGCCACGGATTTTAACGTCCTCTCAAGGAACGCATCCGAATCCTTAGTTGAAGAGCGGGTATCGGCCAGTGCGCCATCCGTAAACAGTGTGAGATCAACGTTAATAAACTCATTAGTTTTTGCGTCAACTTCAAAACACCCACGCTTGAATTCGAGTCCGCCCTGAGGGTTAGCATCAGTTTGTGACTTCGGGACCTCTTCAAAATCGTATTCCTCCCGAAGCCAGTCGATCAGTTCGGGATAGATGCTCTTGCCGCGGGGGTTCAATTCCCTCGGGTCAAAAAACCAGAGTGACTTTGCACTGACAACGCTTAGAATCTTCACTGTAATCCCTCTCTGGGAGCCTGCGCTTGCCTTTGGAAAGTGGAGCCCGCCGCCATTGAGTGCTGGTACGGGGATGCCTCGCCGGAAGCTTCGGACAGTCCCCCGCGTGCCATGGAACGAACCTGCGACGCCTGGGTACACAGGAAGACATTAGACATACCCGCTGGACCCGAACGAAGAAGGCTATGATGGCTGGGCTGCCCCGCGCTTCTTTCCGTTGCTGCTGAGACAACACCTTCCTCCGGTTGAAGGAAACCTCGGTCGTGACTAAAGTCGGGGATGTCGATAGATTCGGGGTTGAGGCCCAGGGTCCAATCAACTATCTCGCTCAATGGGGCGAACCGAACAACGAGCCCGACGTCGAAATAAGAGGCCACCCTCGCGAGAGTGGAAATATTGTGTTTACCGTATCGGGGGCTTTCTAGCCTGAACACACCGTTTTGGCTGGTTCCAAGCTTCTCAGCCAGCTCCTGCTGAGACAGCCCTGCCCTTTGTCGCAACACTCGCGCCTGGAGTGCCAGCGTTTGTGAGATCCTTGCTGACACAAAAGCATCCCGGTATGCTTTGTTCTTCAACTTAGCGTGGAGCTTGTATTTAGAATTCAAACTCATAGAGCAAACTCCTATTTGATTCCGCGAAATCCCGTCTCTTGGCAGCTAAATCCATTTCGTCCTTGAGGCTCCGTTTCTTCTCGTGTCCCATCAGCATCGTAAAGTGGAGTTTCTTTGGCCCAAAGTATCCAAACACACGGTAGGTCTTACCGTCTCCATCGAACCGGACCTCACCCATTCCCTGATAACGCTTCCCGTGGAGCACGTCGAATTGTGGCCGGGTCCAGTATTTTCTTTCGACAACGCGCAACCCGTCGACGACGGCTTCAAACGCGGTCTGCCCTTCAACGCCTAGGTCCTCCACGAACCTATCCATCGGACGGCCACCACCCGGCGCTGGACAAGCAAAGAACGTCCACATCTCCTATATTACACCAATAACGGTGTCGCCGCAACTCCCCTCCGTTAAATTACATTGCGTGCTTGCAAATAGTGCTTAACCGGTTGAAAACAAATGGAACTAGCTGTGAAGAATGGAGTCCGCAAACCACCAGTAGAGCGCGCAGTCTGGCACAAACTGTATGCGGCGTGAGCCAACGGCTTCCGGGTCGTCAATCACGATTTCCATAGAACATCCGCAGCCCAGAACACAAAGAATAGCATGCTGACGTAGCCGTTCATGGTGAAGAAGGCCGCGTCCACGCGCGAGAGGTCGTTGGCTTTCACGAGGCTGTGTTCGTAGACGAGCAGACCGGTCACCGCCGCCACGCCCGCCAGACTCAGCGCGCCCAAGCCGAGGCTGTAGACCAGCGCCAGCAGGCACGCGATCATCAGCACGTGAAACCCGCGCGCCACGCGCAACGCGCCCGCGATGCCCAGGCGGCGCGGCAGGCTGAAGAGGCCCTCTACCGAATCGAACTCGAAATCCTGGCAGGCGTAGATGATGTCGAAGCCGGCGGTCCAGAAGGTGACGGCCGCGGTGAGCCAAAGGATGCGGGGATCGAACGAGCCGGCGATGGCGATCCAGGCCGCGGCGGGCGCCACGCCCAGCGCGAATCCCAGCACCAGATGCGAAAACGAGGTGAAGCGTTTGGTGAATGAGTAAAAGAATGCAATTCCGAGAGCCAGTGGAGCGAGGTGCAGGCACAGCGGATTCAACTCGCCCGCGGCGAAGACAAAGACCAGAGCGGAGACCGTCACGAAGCCCCAAGTGAAGCCGCGCGAGAGCACGCCGGCGGGCAAGTGCCGCATGCGGGTGCGGGGATTGCGCGCGTCGAACCCGGCGTCTATCAGGCGGTTGAAGGCCATGGCGGCGGAGCGCGCGCCCACCATGGCGACCACGATCCAGCCGATTTTTCCCCAAGCGGCGCGGGCGCCCAGGCCGGTTTGGCGCATGGCGAGCAACGCTCCCGTCAGGGCGAATGGCAAGGCGAAGACCGAGTGCTCGAACTTGATCATCTCCAGCGTCAGGCGGATGCGTTTCCACATAGCTCGAAGGGCGCTACCATTTTATCGCATGCGCTATTTGTTTCTCGATTTGACGCTCACGCTGCTGCTGCTCGTGGGGACCGGTTGCGGCGGCCCGGATACCGGCGGGACCGACTTGCTGGGCACGCGCAAGGTCACGCTGCCCGGCGGGCAGGAGATCCGCGCCGAAGTGGAGATGAACACCGTAGACATGCAGAAGGGCATGATGTTCCGCGACTCGCTGGCGCGCGGCCGTGGCATGCTGTTCATACACGAAACGCCGGGGCTGAACCCGTATTGGATGTACCAGGTAAGGATTCCGCTGGACATTATCTGGATGGATACGAGCCATCGCATCGCGGAGATCTCTGCGGACACGCCGCCGTGCAAGACTAAGGCCAGCCTGTGTCCGACTTATGGCGGCCACCAGACGGCGCAATTCGTGCTGGAGCTAGGCGGGGGCGAGGCCAAGCGATTGGGGCTGAGCGTGGGTCAGACATTGGAATTCTAATTCTCAAATATTAATTAAATTTTTCTTGACCACCACGCCCTTGTGGGATATTCTGATGAGGCTGGAGGTAAATGACCGATGATCGCTTATAGTCGAGGTTCCAACCGCCTCGCTGGTGCGGCTTCTCTGAAGAACCGTATGCCTGCGATAGTCGGGACCTTCCGCATCCATCCGGATATAGCTCAATTGGTAGAGCAGCAGACTCATAATCTGCGGGCCGCGGGTTCGATTCCCGTTATCCACACGCTGTCTCGAAAACAGCTTAACCCGAGCGATCCGGGCCTGGCTCCCGCCACCCTCGCAAGATAGACTTCGGTCCGTTTTGCCTGGACTGGCAAACGGCTCCACTGCTCTGCGCTTTCCCTGAAACTGCGAACCATTCGTTCCGCCGGATGTTATTGGCGCGGCTAAGTCTGCTCTAGGTAAGGCCCGCTGGTTGGCCGTGGAGTCAGGCCTGGGTAACTCAACTTTGAATTTGAACATAGGAGGTGACCGTATATGCTACGCCATGTCTTGATTGGCGACAACGAACGTATTCTTCTCATCCGCAAGCGCCGCTTTGTGGAGATTCTCGGTCCCGGCGAACGCTGGCTGTTCGGCCGCGGCGTGGAATTGGTCGCGTGCAACGTCCGCGATCAGATCTTCGCCGGCGAGTGGGCCGACCATATCGCCAACCATCAACCCGAAACCGTCGCGCGCTACTTCACGGTGATCGAAACATCGGACGCGCAAGTGGCCCTCGTGTATCTGGATGGCCGCCTCGCGCGCGTGATCGCGCCTTCCAACCGCGTGCTGTACTGGAAGGGCGCGCTGCACGTGAGCTTCGAGACCATCGAAGTGCGCGCCGAGCCCGAAGTGCCCGCCCATCTGTTGCCCGGCCTGGTGCGATTGGGCCGCGAATCCGGCGCGACTTTCGCCGCCATCGACCAAGGCAAGCGCGGACTGCTGTTCCTCGACGGGCGTCTGACCCGTGAGCTGGAGCCTGGCACCTACGGGTTCTGGAACACGATTGCGATGCCGCGCGTCGAGACGCTCGAAACGCGCCGCCAGACCGTGGAGGTCTTGGGACAGGAGATCCTGACCCAGGATAAGGTAACCGTTCGAGTGAACATCTCGGCGGTATTCGAGATCGCGGACGCCACCGCGGCCCGTGCGGGCTTGAAGGACGTCAACGAATACCTCCGCCGCGTGTTGCAGATCGCCGTGCGCCAGTCGCTCGGCAAGCGCAGCTTGGAGCAGGTGCTCGCGGAGAAGACGGACATCGACGAAGCTGTATCCGCCGAGGTCCGCCGGGAAATGCAAGGCTATGGCGTTCGCGTGAGCGAAATCGCGCTCAAGGACATCATCCTGCCCGGAGACATTCGCGAGATTCTGAACCAGGTGGTGACCGCCGAGAAGGAGGCGCAGGCAAACCTGATCCGCCGCCGTGAGGAGACGGCCGCCACCCGGTCGCTGCTCAACACCGCCAAGCTGATGGAGGGCAACCCTCTGTTGCTGCGGCTGAAGGAGCTCGAGTCGCTGGAAAAGATCGCCGACAAGGTGGAAAAGATCACCGTTGTGGGCGGCTTGAACGCGCTGCTGGAGCGTACCCTCGCTTAGTAGGGCAGCGCCATGCGCTGCCTCCTGCCTTGGGGCAGGACGGGCCTCCGGGCCTATCCCGCCCTTTTTTTTCTTGAGATTCCCGCGCGCTTCGGCCCACACAATGGTATGCCGTCTGAATCTCATATGCGCAGGCATGCCCGCCTGCCGTTCGACGCCCAGATGCAGGTGTCCTGGAAGGACGCGCGCGGCCAGGTGCAGAACCTACGCGCCAAATGCCTGGACCTGTCCGCCGAAGGAGTTCGCCTGGAAACCGACACCCCCATCCCGGCACGCACCAGCGTGACCTTGCAATCCCCGCGCTATGGCGGATTGGGGACCGCATCGGTCCGCCACTGTGTGCGTCGCGCGTTGAAGTATTCGGTCGGGCTGGAATTTACTTCATTGCTGGCGCTGGCAGGCTCGGGCCGCAAGCGCTGCCTGGATGAGATTCAATCCGCGGCGGGGAGCCCGCTATGACCGTCCCGGATGTTTTGCCCGCCTCGAAGGCGGCGCCCTTCTGGCCGCCGCAACCGGACGCCCTGGCCGATCTGGATATCTCGCCCACCCTGGTGCAGGATCTCTTCATGCGCACCGTGCGCGAACAGGGCCAGTCCAGCCTCGGCTCGTTGCGGGAGCGCCTGAAACTGCCCCATATGGTGCTGGAGCCTGTTTTCCGCCAGTTGCGCCAGCAGGCCTATCTGGACGTGAAGGGCATGCAGGGCAACGATTACATTTTCGGGCTCACGGCCGCGGGTAAGACGCTGGCCGCCGAGCGCGCGACCATCTGCGCATACGCCGGCCCCGCGCCAGTGTCGGTCGAGGCATACGATCGCGCCGTGCGGAAGCAGGCGGCGCACGTGCGCGTCAGCCGCGACAGCTTGCGCGTGGCTTTTGGCGACCTGGTGCTCCCGGAAAGCCTGTTGGACCAACTCGGCCCGGCGCTGATCTCGCAGAAGGCCCTGTTCCTTTATGGACCGACCGGCAACGGCAAAACCAGCTTGGCCGAACGCCTGCTGCGCGTGTACCAAGACGCCGTGCTGATCCCCTACGCCCTGGAGATATCGGGCTACGTCATCACGCTGTTCGACCCGATGCTGCACCGTCCGCTCGCGGAACAGCCCGAGGGCCTGGACGCGCGCTGGGTGCTGTGCCATCGTCCCTCGGTGATGGCCGGCGGCGAGCTCGTCTCCGAAATGCTGGAGTTGCGGTCGGACGCCTCATCCGGCATTTACGCCGCGCCGCTGCAGATGAAGGCCAATAACGGCATCCTGGTGATCGACGACTTCGGCCGCCAGGTGATGTCGCCGCGCGACCTGCTCAACCGCTGGATCGTGCCGCTCGACCGCCGGGTCGATTACCTCGCCCTGCATCACGGACAGAAACTGTGCATCCCGTTCGAGGTGATGGTGGTCTTCTCCACGAATCTGGACCCGTCGGAGCTGGCCGACGAGGCGTTCTTGCGGCGCATACACAACAAGATCCGGATCGAGCCGGTAACCAAGGAGTGCTTCCGCGAAATCCTAATGCGCGCGCTCGCCGAACGCCGCATGTCCTGCGACGCGGCCACGTCGGCTTACGTCGCCGAACTATGCTTGTGCCACGGGGACGCGCTTAAGGCCTGCTATCCCGCCGACCTTTGCGATATTTTGATCTGGCGCAGTGAGTATGAAGGCCGCTCGCCCGAAGTCACTCCGGGGGAGCTCGACCGGGCAGCGGAGATGTACTTCACGCGGGCGCAGGGCTAGTGGGCCTTTAAATACTGAGACCGGCCTCGCGGCCGGTCTCGCGCCCTCTCTTCAAGGAGCCAGGGGGGATAAGTACACATAATACCGCTTGGCTCCCATGGGTCGACAAGCGAGGCGCTACGCGAGAGGGGCTTAGAACCATCGCCAGGGTTATGTGGAGCATCGTGCCGGGCGGAGCGCCTCCGCTGGCGTCGCCCAACCTGGCCAGCATGAAATATCCCATCACGCAAAACAGCGCGATGAAGAGGTACCCGCCAATCCGATGGGCGGCAATTAACCGCGTGCCGGCCTGCGCGTTGTAAGCAATCATCTGAAAACGTAGTTTTCTGAACTTTCGCCGGAGGGAGCGACATCATCGCGCCGAAGGCGCAATCATCTGTCCGATCATCAAACGCCGGGCTGAACGAAGTATCTTGGTCATC
>Ga0302324_100030475_pt1 | contig 10194 bp, 7 predicted proteins | sample Palsa_T0_1_FD_201949 | JGI IMG/M metagenome (GOLD analysis project Ga0302324, IMG submission 201949) | Peat permafrost microbial communities from Stordalen Mire near Abisko, Sweden - Palsa_T0_1 | ecosystem: Environmental > Terrestrial > Soil > Palsa > Peat permafrost | place: Sweden: Abisko... | reverse complement strand
CCCTGTGTGCGGAGCGATCCATGATCGTGACGTCAATGCAGCTCACAATATCCTCGCGGCGGGACATCGCCGTCTTGCAGAAGGAATCCTCGTCCCTTGAGGGCGAGGAGGATGTCAATCACGCCATTGTGCCGCACACCAGGCAAATCCGCCGCACGCCAGGCAGCTCCGCCGCCGGGCAGGCGCGGGGCACGCACCAGCGCCGCGCGTGGCGGCAGCTGCTGTGTGCGTTGGCGGTGCAGCCGGGCGAACTGAAGGCCGCGCCTGTGGTCTAATGCTGCAACCCGCTGACTTTGGAGCCAATGTTTGACCAGGGCCGCCGCTCTCGCCGCCATTGCGCTGTTGCTCAATGGGCTCGCGCCGCAGGAATCGTGGGCCGCAGACAGCCTTGCCCGGCGTCATGCGGCGCGCGATGCGACGCTGACCGACCAGATCATCGTCAAGTGGCGCACCAGCGGCGTCGCCGCGGTGCAGATCGACAACGTCGGGGATCGGGCCACCCGCCTGAGCGCAGCCAACGGCATCGCCGTCAGCCCGGTGCGCAACCTCTTCGGCAGCACCGATGTGATGCGACTCGACCACATGCCGACGCAGCAGGAGATGCAGCGCATCCTGGGACGGCTCAATGCCGATCCCGGCGTCGAGTATGCGGAAGCCGACGGCTGGCGCTATATCCAGGCGTTCCCGGCCGACCCGCCGAACGATCCGCGCCTGGTAGCCGGCTCCGATGCCAATGGCAGCTGGCACGGCCAGTGGTACCTGCAGGCCAGTTCAGCGACCACGCCCTCGGCGCTGTCGGCGCTCACCGCCTGGCAGACCACCACCGGATCGGCGAGCGTGATCGTCGCCGTGGTCGACACCGGCGTCATCACTGCCCAGCCGGATCTCGCCGGCAAGCTGCAGCCGGGCTATGACTTCGTCAGCTGCGACCAGGGCAACTTCACCACGGCGAGCGGCAGCAGCACCACAGCCGACTGCAGCGCCAGCGGCTCGAACGCCACCTACCTGTTCGCCAACGACGGCCATGGCTGGGCGTCGGGGGCGGACGATCCGGGCGACTGGATCGACGCCACCGATATTGCCAACTCGCTGTTCATCAATGCCGGGTGCACCACGGTCGAGAACAGTTCCTGGCACGGCACCAAGGTGGCCGGCATCATCGGCGCGCTCACCAACAACGGCATCGGCATCGCCGCCGTCGCCCCCGACACCATGCTGCTGCCGGTGCGCGCGATCGGCAAATGCTCGGGCCGGGTGTCCGACATCGCGGCGGCGATCTTGTGGGCGGCCGGCCAGCCGGTCACGGTGGACGCCGGCAGCATCGCGGCCAGCCCGGCAGCCAACATCATCAACCTGAGCCTGGGCGGCAACACCGCCTGCTCCTCGACCGAGCAGAGCGCGATCAACAGCGCGATTGCCGCCGGCATCACGGTGATCGCGGCCGCTGGCAATGAGGGCGGCGCCATCGATGCGCCGGCCAACTGTACCGGGGTGATCTCGGTGGTGGGCCTGCGCCAGACCGGCACCAAGGTGCCCTACAGCAACCTCTCCGGCACTGCCGGGCCAGCCGCCAGCATCGGCGCCCCGGGCGGCAACTGCGTCAACAGCGTCGCCGGCGAGGATTGCCTGTACGACATCGAGACCACCACCGACGCCGGCATCACGGTGCCATCCACCACGCCGGGCTTCTATACCTACTCGCTGCTGGACCAGAGCTACCTGGACGCCGGCGGCAATCCTGAGAACGCTGCCAATGTCGGCACCAGTTTCGCCGCGCCGATGGTGTCCGGCATCGCCGCGCTGATGCTGGCGATCAATCCGGACCTGACGCCGGCACAGGTGCTGGCGCGCCTGCAGTCGAGCGCCATCGCGTTCCCGACCTCATCCTCGACCACGTCCACGCAGTGCACGCTCGCCGACAGCACGCTGAATGCGAGCGGCGACTACCCCGAGCCGAGTGCACCGGCCGAGTGCGTGTGCACCACCGCAACCTGCGGGGCCGGCATGGCCAACGCGGCCGCCGCGGTGCTCGCGGCGGCCGGCATGTTCGTGCAGATCACCCCCTCGAGCACCACCGGCACGCCCGGCCAGCGCATCTCGCTCAATGGCAGCGCCAGCACCGCCGCCAGCGGCTACACCATTGCCAGCTACCAGTGGACCACCGACCCGGCGACCAGCGGCCAGATCGCCAACGCCAATCAGTCGATCGCCACGCTGGTGGTGCCCTCGTTCCGCTCGATCACCGTGATCCTGACCATCACCGATAATGTCGGCCGTACCGACTCCGGCAGCGTCACCATCCGCTCCGCTCTGGGCGAGGCCAGCGGCGTCGGCGCCATGCAGCCGGCCTGGCTTGGGCTGCTGGGCATGCTGGCGCTGTGGCAGCTGCGGCGGCGCAGGTCCCCGGGCACATCCTTGAGCGGACGTGTTTTGAACTGAACCGCGGCCCGAGTGTCGCTATGCTATGCGGCCGTAGAGGAGAATTCGTTGACCGTGATTCGACCTGGATCGCCATGGCGCTTTGGTGCAGTGGCCGTAAGGCTGTTGTTGCCGCTAACCGTGGCCCTGGCCCTCAGCGCCTGCAGCACCAACAGCAATCGCGGCGTGACCGGCAATGTCGGCGTGGGCACCGGCGTCGCGCTGTCGACGCCCGGCAGCGTCACCGAGATCCAGGTGGCCACCACGCTGGTGGTGACCGCGAGTGTCACCGCTGACGTCAACAACGCCGGCGTCGTCTTCACGCTGGCGGGCGTCGGCACGCTGACCGAGATCACCCCGACCACGGTGACCTACAACGCTCCGGCGACCGCGACCGGCGCGGTCGACGCGACCATCACGGCAACCTCGGTGGTCAATTCAGCCAGCGCCGCTACCGTGACGCTGGTGGTGCTCGGCACCCCGGTGATGAACCTGGCGCGCCTGTTCCCGGCGAACGTCAATGTCGCCTACGGCGCCTCGATCTCGGTCGCCGGCGGCGAGGCGGATTACAACTGGGAGGTGGCCACGGGTTCCACGCTGCCACCAGGCATCACGTTGACCGGCAGCAACACGTCAGTGTCTTCGATCACCGGCACACCGACCACCGAAGGCACCTACACCTTCACGGTCCAAGCCACCGATGCGCTGAACCGCGTCACCTCGCAGAAACTGACACTGGTAGTGCTGCCGGCAGACACCTGCCTGTTGACCGGCAGCTTCGCCTTCATGGTGAGCGGTTTCCGCGGCGGCGGCCCGATGACGCACATCGGCAGCATCACCATCGACATCAACGGTAACATTACCGGGGAACAGGACTACAAGGACGGCCATCGTGTCACGACGCACGAGGCGGTGACCTCGGGCACCTGCACCAATCGGCAGACCAATTCGGGGCAGATCACCCTCAATGCCGCCAGCGGCGCGCTGCTTTACAACTTCTCGGTGACACCGCCGGACTCGAACAACAGCATCAACGCCGGCCGGATGCAGCTGATCGGCTCCGGTGCCGACTCCGCCTCGGGCGAGATGCACCGAGTGGACGCCAGCGCCATCACCGCCGCACCGCCGACCGGCAACTTCGCCTTCGGGCTGCTCACCACCGCCAACCAGGAGCCGGGCGCGGTGCATTCCGGCAGCGCGGGTCGCTTTACCACCAATGCCACCGGCACCGTCAGCGCCGGCCTGGTCGACTCGAACGGCTCGCCGGTGCTGACCGCGGCGACGCTGAGCGGCACGCTGACGGCGCCCGATAGCATCGGACGCGGCACCGCGAGCCTGGTGGCCGGCGGCGAGACCACGTCGCTGGTCTATTACGTGATCGACGCCGGCAAGATGTACCTGATGGATATCGCGCCCACCGTCGGCACGACGCGTTCCAGCGGCTTCCTGAGCCCCCAGAGCGGCAATATCGCCGGCGGCAGCTTCGACAATGGCGCGCTGGCAACCGCCACCGCCTCGATCATCAGCCTGTTTGGCGCGGAGGGAACCATCGAGCCGATCAACGTGATGAGCATCGGCCGGCTCTACAATGGCAATGCCGCCGCCGGCACCCTGGATGCGGTGCTCGACGTTTCAGATCACGCCACCGACGCGTCCGGGATCGCCTATAGCGCGCAGGGCTATGCGGTCGAGGGCAGCGGTCGCGGTACGCTGTCGCTCAGCTATGCGGGCGCGACGCGCAACTTCGTGTTCTATCTGGACGGCATCGCCGACGGCTACGTGGTCGAACAGGACAGCCCCGCCGGCTGCGCCGGCCTGCTGGAGGCGCAGTACACGCCGACCGGCGGCGTCTATTCCGATACGCTGCCGGGCCTGTTTGTCGGCGGCACGCAGTTCGCGCAGGCGCCCGGTCCCATCGTGCTGATCCCGTCGGTTGATCTGAGCTTCGGCAGCTTCTCGGCCTCCTATAGCAGCGGCCAGTTTGCGATCGATAGCGCCAACGGAGGTGGCTTCGGCTCGCTATCGCTGAGCGGCGTCGCCAGCACAGCGGCAGCGATCTACGAGGTCTCGCCCACCAAGTTCGAGACCATGTCATTCGGCACCATTCAGGCCGACGGCACGATCCTGTGGATGATTCAGAACTGAACAGCTGGCGGGATCAGACCGCGGCGCCGGCGCGCATTCGTAGTACCCGCAGCCGACTGTCGACGTCCTCCCGGTTCAGGTAGGCGCCGGCAAGCCGGCGGTAGCCGACGTACGCGTCGCGCGCGTGCAGCAGCCGCCAGTTGTCGAACAGCAGCACCGAGCCTGGCAGCAGGCGGCGCCGGTAGTGCAACGATGCATCGGCGCACAGGCGCGCGAACCTGGACAGTGCGCGGTAGAAGCGCCGATGCTCCTCGGGCGCGAGCAGGAACGGCGCGCGATCGTGATTGTTATAGCTGACCTGCACCAGTTCGCCTGCGCGGTCGTGGCGAAACAGCGCACGGCGCGCCATCAGCTCGATACCGCGCGCGTGATCCAGGTAGCGACCCGGAATCTGCACTGTGCTCAGCAGCGCGTAGTCCTCGGCATGCTCACGCCGCATGATCTGCCCGATCCTGAAGCCGTCGATCAGCACATTGTCACCGCCGCTGCACTCGGCCGCGAGGCAATGAAACAGCTGGTAACCGGGCGCATCCAGGCTATAGGTGCCATCGGTATGCGGTCCGATGGCCATCGATGTATAGGCCGTGTCCTTGTGCGCAAGGTTCGCGGTAAAGTCGTAATAGCCGCCGAAGATGGTCATGCGGATGTACGCCACGCGTTCGGCCACGGCGCACGTAGCCTGCGGCGTCGCCGGTACCCCCGCGACGACGCAGAAGCCGTAGCGGTCGACATTTTCCAGCAGCGCCAGCAGCACCGCGTCCTGTGCCATCAACCCGGCGTATCCCACCTCGGGCACCTGTGCCGCGATGCTGGTGCCGTCCCACAGCAGGCGATCTGCCGGCATGGTTTCCGGGTCGGGGCGCAGCGCCGCCAGGAACTGTGCCTGGTAGCGGCTCACGCGCCCGTCGGGCAGCCAGCGCACCTGCAGTGCGCGGCCCTCCTCGGTCACCGCGATCGACTGCGCGGCAATATCCTCCGGGATCTGGAACGTATCGATCAGCCGCTGCTGCGTCTCCGGATGCAGCGCATCCTCATTCGGATCGTGGTCGCGCAGCCAGAACAGCGACAGCGTCATGTCGGGTCGCCCATCGCCAAAGCCCAACTGCACGTCGCGGCCATGAAGCGTCGCCGTACGCAGCAGGGCTGTCATCCGACGCTGCGTATCCACAGGCGGCCAAACAGCAAATACACCGGCGCGGTGACCAGCAGCGCGACCGCGGTCAGCAGCAGCAGCTTCGGCGCAGCAAAACCGATCACCACCACGCAGAACAGCAGCGCAACCGCGGCCAGCGGCCGATAGCGCTCGAGCGACGTGGCCGACGCAATCCAGCGCGGATACAGCAGCACGGCGATGCAGGCATAGACGTACAGCATCATGCAGAAAATCACCGATACCTCGATCAGCTCGCCGAACTGCTCGCCCAGCGTCGGCGCTATGGTGGCGAATACCACGGCGCTCATCAGCGCCGCCATCAACAGCAGGCTGGTCACCGGCACGCCGTGCCGATCGACGCGGCCGAACATACCCGGAAACAGGCCGTGATCGGCGCCGGCCTTGCCGGTCTGGGCGGTCAGCAGGATCCAGCCGCCCAGGGTTCCGGTCGCCTTGGTCAGCGCTGCCAGGGCGATCAGTCCGCCGGCGACCGGTCCGAGCACCAGCCGGACGGCATCGGCGAATGGCGCACTCGAACGCGCCAGCTCCGCCGCCGGCACCAGGCCCATCAGCACCGTGCAGGAGGAAATATAGACCAGCGCGGCGATCAGCACGCCGCCGATGGTCGCGACCGCCACATTGCGGCCCGGATTCTCCACCACGGCGCTGGCGACTGAGGCACTCTCAAGTCCGGTGAAGGCCCAGAACAGCAGCACCAGCGATTGCGGAATGACCTGGATCGCCGGCTCGTGGCGCACGTTCCACGACTGCTCGAACAGCCGGGCATCGAAATACCACCAGCCGCCGCTGGCCACCAGCAGGATCGGCACCAGGCCGATGACGATCGCCAGCGACTCGACCTGGCACACCAGCCGCGGACCGAGGATATTGAGCGCGGTCAGCAGCCAGATGAGGCCCGCGGTCCCGCAGGCGGCGGGCAGCGGCAGGCTGAGCGCCGGCAGGAAGTGCGCCAGATAGCCGATCGCCGCCACCGCAATCGCGATGTTGCCGATCCAGCACGACAGCCAGTAGAGCGCGCTGGCCTGAAAGCCGAAATAGGGACCCAGCGCATGCGCGGCATAGGCGCACGGACCGCCGGCCTGCGGCGCCACCTGGCTGAGCTTGGCGAGCACCACGGCGATCAGCAGCGCGCCGACGGTGCCGATCGCCCAGCCGATCACCGTGATGCTACCCACGGCGGCCAGCGTCGCCGGCAGCAGGAAGATGCCCGAGCCGATCATGTTGCTCGCGACCAGCGCGGTGGCCAGCACCGGGCCGATCTTACGATTGCGGATAGTGAGCTCCCTTGCCGCCCCGGCTGCACTGCCGTACGATCGTGGGAGAAGACTGAATGACTGTTCGGATGCCCGTCAAGGGCCTGCGGCCTTGCCTGCACACCATAGCGATGCCCTGATCATCGGCGCAGGCCACAACGGGCTGGTGTGCGCCGCATATCTGGCGGCGGCCGGTCTCAAGGTGACGGTGTTGGAGCGACGTTCGGTGGTCGGCGGGGCTGCCGTCACCGAGGAGTTCCATCCCGGGTTTCGCAATTCGGTGGCGGCCTACACCGTGTCGCTGCTCAATCCGAAGATCATCCGCGACCTGCAGCTGCCCGCACATGGCCTCACCGTGGTGCAACGCCGGCTGGCGAATTTCCTGCCGACCGAAGATGGCCGCTATCTTTGTATCGGCGGCGGTCGTACGCGCGCCGAGGTTGAGAAATTCTCCCGCACCGACGCCGAGCGCCTCGAGGCCTACAGCAGCAGGCTCGATCGCATTGCCGATGTGCTGCGCGAGCTGGTGCTGCGCACGCCACCTAATGTGGTCGCCGGCGGCTGGCGCCACGCGCTGCCCGAGCTGCTGCGCGCCGCATGCGTCGGCAGGCGCATCGCCGCGCTCGACATGCCGCTGCGACGCGAACTGCTGCAGCTGTTCGCCCGCTCCGCCGGCGACTACCTGGACGGCTGGTTTGAGAGCGATCCGATCAAGGCGGTCTACGGCTTCGATGGCATCGTCGGCAACTACGCCAGTCCGTTCACGCCCGGTTCCGCCTACGTGCTGTTGCATCACGTGTTCGGTGAGGTCAACGGCAGCAAGGGCGCCTGGGGCCACGCCATTGGCGGCATGGGTGCGATCACCCAGGCCATGGCGCGCTCGGCGGCGGCTTGCGGTGCGGACATTCGCGTCGCAGCGCCGGTGCGCGAAGTGCTGGTCGAGCGCGGGCGGGCGATCGGGGCGCTGACCGAGGCCGGCGAGCAGTTTCGCGCCCGCGCGGTAATATCCAATCTCAATCCGAAGCTGCTGTACCTGAAGCTGCTCGACCCCGGGCTGCTGCCGCGCGATTTTCGTGAACGCATCGAGCAGTGGCGCTGCGGCTCGGGCACCTTCCGCATGAACGTCGCGCTGTCGGAGCTGCCGGATTTTCGCTGCCTGCCGGGCAAGGCGCCGGCCGACCATCACACCGCCGGCATCATCATCGCGCCGACGCTGGCCTACATGGAGCGCGCCTACTTCGATGCACGCCTGCGCGGCTGGTCGGCACAGCCGATCGTCGAGTTGCTGATTCCGTCGACGCTCGACGACTCGCTGGCGCCGCCAGGACGGCATGTCGCGAGCCTGTTCTGCCAGCACGTCGCGCCGCAGCTCCCCGGGGGCGAGTCCTGGGACCGGCATCGCGATGCGGTCGCGGATCTGATGATCGATACCGTCAACGCGCAGGCACCCAATTTCAAAGCCGCGGTGCTCGGCCGGCAGATCATGAGTCCGCTCGATCTGGAGCGCACCTTCGGCCTGGTTGGCGGCGACATATTTCATGGCGCGCTCAGCCTTGACCAGCTGTTCTCGGCCCGGCCGGTGCTCGGCCACGGCAACTACCGCGGGCCGCTGCCGGGCCTGTACATGTGCGGCGCGGGTACCCATCCGGGCGGCGGTGTCACCGGCGCGCCGGGTCACAATGCGGCGCGCGAAGTACTGATCGACTTGCGGCGCCGGCGCGCGCGCGTCAGCTCGTGAGGCTGGCCGGCGGCAACCCGCGCGCTGCCGACGGATTATGTTGCCGCTCAGCAGCCGTCCGGCGCCGGTCCGGAGGCAAAAATGTCGGTATAAACAACGCTAGAGACGACGGAGCGCACCCGTGGTAGGCTAGCCGCCGATCGTTCAACGTCCGTATCGCCCCGTGCGCCATGAAAGGCGCGATGAGTCCGAGCCGAACTGCCTGCGATCAGGTGACAGGAATCCGTTCGATGGCCGGCGAGATACACACTCTCTCTAGACCTGGTGAACGTGCCTGCCGAGTGGAGCGTCCAGGGTAAATACTGTTTACCGCCCGAAACCTCCTTAAGTACTTTCGAGAGAGTCAATCATGGCCAAGATCTATGTTGGAAACCTTCCCTTCACTGCCAGCGAGGCGGATATCCGCGCGCTGTTCTCACAGCACGGCACCGTCGAGTCGGTGTCACTTCCGACCGATCGCGAGACCGGGCGTCCGCGCGGCTTCGGCTTCGTCGAGATGAGTCAGTCGGATGCCTCACGCGCGATCCAGAACCTCAACGGCCAGGACATGGGTGGTCGCCCGCTTCGTGTGAACGAAGCCCAGGACAAGCCCCGCAGCGGCGGCGGTCGTCCGGGTGGCGGCGGCGGCGGCGGCGGCTACCGGGGCAATTCCGGTGGTGGCGGCGGCGGTCGCTGGTAAGCACTGCGCTTGCAAAAAAAGCCCGGAGCGATCCGGGCTTTTTTTTTTGCCCGGAGCGATCCGGGCGGCGGTGCGCAGGGTCGCTCATTCCCGATGGCGGTAGGTCTTGAAGCCCTGGCGCTCCACCATCGCATCGCGACGCGCGACCTCCAGGTCCGATTGCACCATTTCCTGCACCAGGCTCTCGAACGGGATCTCCGCCCTCCAGCCCAGGCGCGCGCGCGCCTTGGACGCATCTCCCAGCAGCGTGTCGACTTCCGTGGGGCGAAAATAGCGTGCATCGATCCTGACGATGGCGCGGCCGCTGTTCACGTCCACGCCCTGCTCCTCGACGCCGGAACCGCGCCATTCGATCCGCATGTCCATCCGGCCGGCAGCGCGCTCGATGAACTCGCGCACCGAGTGCTGTTCGCCGGTCGCGATCACGTAGTCCTCGGGCACGCGCTGCTGCAGCATCATCCATTGGGCGCGCACGTAGTCGCGCGCATGGCCCCAGTCGCGCAATGAGTCGAGGTTGCCCAGGTACAGGCAATCGTCCAGCCCTTCGCGGATGCGCGCCAGACCGCGGGTGATCTTGCGGGTCACGAAGGTCTCGCCCCGGATCGGCGACTCGTGATTGAACAGGATGCCGTTGCAGGCGTACAGGCCGTAGGCCTCGCGGTAGTTCACCGTGATCCAGTACGCGTACAGCTTGGCCACGCCATACGGGGAGCGCGGATAGAACGGTGTGGTCTCGCGCTGCGGCGTCTCCTGCACCTTGCCGTACATCTCCGAGGTCGACGCCTGG
>Ga0302324_100030470_pt1 | contig 10196 bp, 10 predicted proteins | sample Palsa_T0_1_FD_201949 | JGI IMG/M metagenome (GOLD analysis project Ga0302324, IMG submission 201949) | Peat permafrost microbial communities from Stordalen Mire near Abisko, Sweden - Palsa_T0_1 | ecosystem: Environmental > Terrestrial > Soil > Palsa > Peat permafrost | place: Sweden: Abisko... | reverse complement strand
TCGCGAAGTGGTGGAATATTACGGGAAGCGCACTGGATGGAGCGTGGACAACTTCGATTTCTACGAGGTGTTCGGGCTGTTCCGCCTGATGGTGATCATCCAGCAGATCTACCGGCGCTTTGTGCTCGGGCAGACGACCAATCCGCAGTTCGCCGGGTTTGGACAGGCTGCCAGCTATATTGGCGGACGCTGCCGCCGTCTAATTGCACGGTCTGGTCTTTGATGATGGGTAGCCTGCTGTTGATTCGGCACGGCCAGGCCAGCTTCGGCGCTGCTGATTACGATAAGTTGTCGCCCTTGGGCGAGGAGCAATCGCGACGGCTTGGGCATTGGCTGAAACGTGGCGGGCAAATTCCAGATCTGGTCGCCGTGGGTTCGCTGCGTCGACATGTGCGCACGGCGGATTTGTGCGTCGATGCGGCTGGCGTCAACGCACCCCGAATCACCATCGCGGGACTGGACGAACTCGATCATGTGGAAATCCTCGCGCGCCATCGACCGGACCTCGCCGCGCCAGACGCGTTGCTGGCCGAACTCGAGCGCGCCGACGACCCGCACCGGATGTTCCAACGCTTGTATGTGGGCGCCGTGGAACGCTGGATCGGCGGTGCCTTCGACGGCGACTACACGCGTAGCTGGAATGAATTCCGCACCGCCGTGATGAACGGGTTACAGACATTGGCTGCGCACGAAGCATCCACGATCTGGGCATTCACGTCGGGCGGCCCGATCGCGGTGATCGTGAATGCATTGGTGGGCGCGCCGGCCGATCAGGCATTCACGCTGAGCTGGCCGCTGGTCAACACGTCAATCAGTCGCATCACGCTTGGCACCCGACGCAGCAGCCTGGTCAGCTACAACGCGTGGCCGCATCTTGAAGGAGCTGATGAGGCGCATCTGATCACCCATCGCTGATCAGACGATGACCTGCGTGAACAGGCGCTGGAAATTGCCGCCGAGGATTTTCTCGATGCGCGCATCGGAGTGGCCTCGCTGCGACAACAGCAGCGCGATGCGCTCGAACCGCAGCGGTTCATTCAAATCGGGCGCGAACGTGTAGGAATCCGCGCGTTCGCCTGGTGCGGAAATGCCACGTTTCTGGCGATCGGCGATTTCCGCGGCGAACTGCTTCTTGAACTCCGGAGTGACGTCGACCGCCGAGGTCGTGCCGTCGGTGCCGATGCCGACGTGGTCTTCGCCACAGACTTTCACCGCGTACTCGATATGTTTGATGACGTCTTCGGCCATGACCTGACCGGAGCTGCGCAGGTACGGCATGATGTAGATGCCGATCACGCCGCCGTGGTCCGCGAGCAGACGCAACTCTTCGTCGTGCTTGTTGCGCGGCATGTCGGCGAGCGCTGCGCAACCGGAATGGGTGATCGCAATGGGCTGTTTTGATGCCTCGATTCCCTCGTGCGTCGTGCGCTGGCCGCAATGGCTCAGATCCACCAGGGTGCCACGCGCATTCATCCTCGCGACCATTTCCCTGCCGAGCTTGCTGAGCCCCGCATTGCCCGGTTCGAGGCAACCGTCGCCCATCAGGTTGCGGCGGTTGTAGGTCAGCTGCACGATGCGTACGCCGAAATCGTGGAACAGATCGAAACGGTCGAGGTTCTCGCCATACATCGTGGTGTCCTGGAATCCGTAGATGATTCCAAGTCGACCGCTGCGTTTCGCCTCGTCGAGCTGCGTCGCACGCGTGATCTTGATCAGCACGTCCGGATGCGCGGCGATCTGGTCGTCCCAGTGCGCGATGTTCTGGATGGTGTCGTTGAAATCGTCCGTGTAGCTGCCGACCGCGCCGACGGTGAAATTCATCGCGGTCACGCCGCTCGCGCGGATGTCCGCGATTTCGCCGGCATCGAGTGCCTGCTGATCCGGTGACGCGCGCCCCGGAGAAGCGCAGGAATCGATCACCATCGCGTTGCGATAGGCCGCCCAGTGCTGCGTGTCCGCGGTCGCCATGCCGGTACCAGCGGCCGCTGCGCGCAGGATCTGCGGCATCATCGCGAGACCGGCAAGCGTGCCGCCGGCAATCAGGAATTGGCGGCGTCCGTCATCGTTTGACATGCAATCTCTCTCCGGTCGGGAAACACATCCGCTGGGTTGCCATCCTACCTTCCGGGCGGCATCGTTTCCGCCCACAACTTGCGATCGTCGCCGAGCACATCGACGTGGTGCTGATCCAGCGCGTGGAACGATGACCTGCCCTGCGCGACAAGCAGATTGTGGTCCACGAGCACCGCATGTTCGCGGTTGCCGAGCTCCTGCCAGAGGCGGCCATCGTTCCCGAGAACGAAGGCCAGGTGCATGTCGACCGCCTGGAAAGCCGCAACGGAAGTATCGACCGCTTCGGGCTTGTCCTTGCCTTGCTGTCGCCATAGCCCCGCATCGAGTGTCTGCACATACATCGTGTCGCCGTCGGGAATGTACTGTAAAAAAGCAATGTTCGCGGCAACCAGCGTTCGGGTGCGCATGTCGCCGGTCTCGCGCCACAGTTTGTGGTCCGTGCCGAGCACGAAAACGACGCTCGCATCGACCGCCTGGAATGCACTGACCGCACGATCCACCACTGCGCGTTTGCCCGGGTCCGCGCCTTCGCGCGTGAGCGTTCCATCATTGCCCTGCACGTAGATCAGCGTCGCATTCAGCGGCTGGAAGTTCGCGACTCCGCGATCGACCAGACCGCGCGTCGCGGGACCATTCCCTTCGCGCCACAAGCCACCCCTGATGTCTTTCACGTACAGCGTGCCGTCGACGCTCACCACGAAGGAACTGATGCCCTGATCGATCGTGCGCGCGTCCTTGGTGCCCGCTGTCCAACGCCACAGCTTCGCGTCCTTGTCGATCGCGAAAAAAACCTTGCCGTCGATGGTCTGGAAGTGATCGACGCCATCGGCCAGCGACTTGCGGCTGTTGCGTCCGAACCCCGCTGGTGGAACTGCATTCGGGCGGTCGACAAGTGTTTGCTGGCCGTTGACCAATCGCACGCCGGTTCGATTGCCCTGCGGCACGTGACCGATATTGTTGTCCTTGCGGATCTCGTCCACCGGACTCCTGGCGGTCAGGCATCGCCGGAACGCCGCGATGCCGCCTGGATCGGTGAGATCGCCGCTGAGTTGTGCGCATAACAGACGCAGTTGCTTGGTGCGCGCATCGTCTTGCGCGATCGCGGGAACGACCAGCGCAGTCAAGGCGATGGCCACCACGGCACACGCGATGCGTGGGACGCATCTACGCAATCGCGATGCTCCGGATGGGTTTGTCGTCACCTTGGCAGTATCGATTTGATCCGCCGGGAAACGGTCGCGTACGCCGCGCCTGGGCATGGCGCTCATTCCTGTTCCAGGTAGTGCGCGAACCAGTTGACGATCCGCGCGCGCAGATCCTTCAGATCGCCCGGTTCGCGAAAGTGGTGGCCCTCGCCCGCGTAGATGATCAGCTTGGTTGGCGTGCCGACGGCCTTGAGGCCATGCCAGTATTCAAGCGACTGTGGCGCAGGGCACTCGACGTCGCGTTCGCCGACATAGATTAGCGTCGGGGTCTTCGCCTGCTTGATGAATTCGATCGGAGAAGCAGCGCGATACACCGCCGGATCGTCGTAGACCGACGCGCCGAAGAACGGAATCATCCACTGGTCGATGCCGTTCTGGCCGTAGTAGCTCGTCCAGTTCGCGACGCCCGCACCAGCGACTGCCGCCTTGAAACGGTTCGTCTGCGTGTTCGCCCACATCGTCATCCAGCCGCCGTACGAGTGGCCATAGATGCCGAGGCGTGCATCGTCGACCGGCGCGATTTTCTCGACCGCATCGACGCCCGCGAGGATGTCGCGCAGATCGCCACGCCCGAAATCGCGGATGTTGGCGCGTGTGAATGCTTCGCCCTGCCCGTAACTGCCGCGCGGATTGGCATAGAAGATGTAGTAGCCGCGTGCGATCAGGTCCTGGGTGAAATCGAAACCGGTGCCATGCTGTCCACCGGCGGCGATGTAGTGCGGCGTCACCGCCGAGCTCGGCCCACCGTGGACGATGACGACCATCGGATGCTTGTGCCCGCCCTCCACCTGCGTGGGACCGAGCAGCCAGCCCTGCACCTGGAATCCATCGTTGGTCCAATGCACGCTGCGCGAATCGACATTGGCGGCCAATCCGGCGTTGTCATGCGTGACCGCCACGACCTTCGATGGAGGTCCAACTGCGATTTCCGGAGCGTGGGTGAAGTCCTCGGTGATCGTGGCCGCGACTGCCCCGTCGGCGCTGAAGGCGATCGAGCCGTCGAAGGTCTGCGCAGCAATACTCACCGGCGCGGACCATGCGATGCGCGTCGCATGCGCATGCGGGTCAAGCACGACAACAGCGCTGTGATCGTCGATCAGGGCCGACGCACTGAGGCCAGGTCCACGCCAGGCAATCCCGCGAAACGAACCCTTGAAGTCCGGCGTGACGTCGGCTGGCGTGCCGCCGGCAAGCGGAACCGTATAGACGTCGCCGCCGATCGATCCCCAGTCGCTCATCAATCCGCCGATGAAGGCGACCGTCTTCCCATCGCGCGACACACGCGGCAGATTCATCTGCACATGCGGCGCAGCAATCACGCGCAACGCGCCGGTCTGCGCATCGACGAAGTCCAGCGTTGCGATCCACCAGTTGTTGTCGCCATTGCCCTTCGCGCCGGTAGCGACGAAACCGCTTCCGTCAGGCGCCCAGTCGAATTCGTAGATGTAGGTGTCGGCAGGCGAAATGAGCTTGAGGTCGCCGCCAGCCCCAGCGACGACCGCGATGCGTTGCTCGTCTTCGGAAACGCCAATCTCGCCGACCATCGCCGCGCCGGCTTCGACTGCACCGGTCTTCTTGTGCGCGCCGGGTGTCACGAGCAGCGCGATGCGCGCGCCGTCCGGCGACCATCGGACGGTGTTTGCCACGCCGGCAATGGTTGTCACTGCGCGCGCCGCACCGTTCTCGACGACATAGACAGTCGCCTTGCCAGCCTCCCAGTCGGCGGCAAGGAACGCGAGCGTATCGCCCTTCGGCGACCAGGCCGTAGCGCTGTATCTGCAGATCTTGCACGGATCGTATTGCGCAATCAGCGTGCCATCCGCGGCACGCACAATGACCACCCCGTGCGCTTCCTCGGTGAGATTGCCCGGATCCAGCGCCTCGACATCGGCAACGCGGTCGCCAGCCGGAGCAAGCGCGAGCGCTTCGTGGTCGCGGATCACCACAGGCTCGTTCACGGCCTGGGCGATGCACGCAGGCAGCATGCTCGCGACGACCAGCATCGCTGCGCTGACCAACCTTGCGCCGACCAAGCTTGCCGTGACCGAAAATTTGCTCCGCAGTTCCATGGAACGCCTCGCCGCAGCCTGGGGACAGGCCTGAATACTACACGTGGGCGGCTGCCAGCCGGGGGGAAGCGAATAGGGGTTCCGAAGGCGTATTCTCGCACCCAGAGCGCAGGCAATCGAGCCACGAACATGTCCGGAAACCACCTTGACTGCCTCATCGTTGGAGCGGGCCCTGCCGGGCTAACCGCCGCCACCTACCTGGCGCGCTTTCGCCGGCACGTCGCCCTGGTCAGTTTCGGCGAGAGCCGTGCGCGTTACATCCCTGCCAGCCATAACTGCCCGGGCTTTCCGTTCGGCATTTCGGGCAACGACATGTTGGCCAAGCTCACGACGCAGGCGTCGCAGTTTGGCGTGGAAGTGGTCAACGCGCGCGTGCAGCGCATCGAGACCGCGCAGTTCGGATTCATCGCGCATGCCGACTATCAAAGCTGGACTGCGCGCACGATCCTGCTGGCCACCGGGATCGTCGATCGACTGCCGCCGGTGATGCACATCGAAAAGGGCATCGCCGATGAAGTCGTGCGTATCTGTGCGGTTTGCGACGGCTACGAGGCGCACGATCACCGCATCGTGGTTTATGGGCCCCCTGCGACTGTCGTCCAGCACGCGAGCTTCCTGCGCACCTACGCGCACGATGTCACTGCCGTGCTGTCCGAGTCGGGTCCAGTGCATCCAAATGATCGCCTGCTCGCGATCGAACTCGGCATCTCGGTGCTCCCACCTCCGAGCAGGATCAGGCTGGTCAAGGACACCCATCACACGACGGCCGATGGCAAGCCGGCCGCCAGCAAGATCATCGGCTGCGAAGTGATCTGGCCGGATCGGATGCTGAGATTCGACTCGCTCTATCCCGTACTCGGCGCGGACGCGAAAGCCGGGCTGGCAACAGCGCTGGGAGCCCGCGTGGATGCGCTTGGCGAATTGATCGTGGATGGAAACCTCCAAACCAGTGTCGACGCCCTGTATGCGGCGGGCGATGTGGTCAGCGCGTTGAATCAGATCAGCGTGGCCATCGGCCATGCGGCGATTGCCGCTACCGCGATTCATCACCGGTTGTCGTTGAACACGCTATGAAGAATCCGGACATGTCCGATGCCGCTGTTTGCGTTGGGTTCCCCCGGCACGCGGTATCCATTCGTCATTGCCTGAAGCACGCCAACGTCGTGATCGGAGCCGGCTTCAACGGTGCATCCGTTGGCATGCCCGGCCGTCTGCTGGTTGATGCCGCGTGTCGACGACAAAAGAAGTAGTAAATGGCCTTGTGGCACTCTGGGCCGCGGCTGCAATCGCAACTGAAACCGAATCTGAACGACGAAAACAGCCCGTGAACTGATCGACGAAAGCGAATTCATGTCGGTGTTGAAATGCCGCATACCCTGCCATCACACCGAAAGGTCCCCCGCAATGAATGCACGCTTCATCGGAGTTGTCGCCCTGTGCGCGCTTGTCATGTCCGGCTGCAACAACCAGTCCGGGCTTGATGCAGCAGCGCATACCGCGACCGGCCAGATGGAACGCAGCGCAGCCATTGGCGCGCTGGTGCACAACTACGATCAGGCGCGTGCGGCCCAGCAGTGGGATCTGGCGTTGACCTATGCCGCCCAGTTGCAACATCTCGCGCCCAACAGCGCGCTCGCCAGCTCCGTGCAGGCCACCCTGGCCGATACCAACATCCGTGCCGACGAAGTAAAGGACAGGCGCAATCTTGCCGCGCTGTGGTCGTACAACGTCACCGCAGCGACCGGCGACGCCTCCGATGGCGTGTTGGTGAGCGCTTCCATTGCGTCCGACAACAAAGCCGATGCCAGCGATACCGCGCCCGTGCGGCTGGTCTTGCGGCAGCAACCGAAATGGGGACGCAGCTTGAACCTCATACTCGACCATGGCCAATTCGACTGCGCGTCCGACTGCAAGGTGCAGGTGCAGTTCGACGATCAGCCAGCGCGCTCGTTCGCCGCAACCAAGTCGGACCAGAACAAACAGACCCTGACCATCGACGACGAGAAGACCATCCGCGAGATCCTCGACAAGGTCCGCGTGATCACGGTCGATACCAGCGTCGACGGCAAGCCGCGCTCGCTGAGCTTCGACGTTGGCGGCTTCGACCGCGTGCAACTCGAACGGCAGCTGCAGTAACGGCGGGCTCCAGGAGCCTGCGAACTCAACGGGGTTCCGCATCCAGGCACGACGTGCGCGCGGATCAAGCGTCCAAGATGAATGTAACACCACTTCCCAAGCCCGCGTTCAAGTGACGGACAGGATCATCGTGGGACTCTGCAGGTCAGGCGCAAGGATGTGCCCTGCGTCAACAGCACGTCAGCTGCAGGAGGCACCAGGGAATGAACGCCCCACGTCCACTCAAGACTGTCGTCAAGATGTTCATGCTTCCCGCGGCGTGTTTCGCCTGCATCGTCTGGGCGGGGATTTTCGTGGTGATCTTTACCCACAGCTCGCACAATCTTGGCACCGACACCCTGCTGATTGTCGGCGGAATCGTGCTGGTGTTTCCTTGGGCCGGCATGGCCGTGGCCATGCTGCGACGCATGGGCGCCAATAACGCTTCCGCGCACGCTGCAGCCGTGGGAGCCGATGGCAACCCCGACGGAAAAGATCGCGCGGTTGATCCGGACTAGCAGGCTCAACATGCCGCGCGCCGATGCGAATGTTCCTGGAACTTCGCGGTCGGCGGCTTCGACCGCGTGCGGTCTGGCCTGACCAGACCGGGCGACGTCTTGACGGATTCGACTCGATCAGGGACGCCCTGATCGCAGCAGCTTCAATTCAATCAGTGTGCGTCTTGGGATCGCTGCTTGCGTCGCGACAGCAGATCGCACAGTGGCAGCCAGTTGCTGCCGTCGTCCCGCAATTCCCATGCGATGTCCAGGCTGGTGCCCTCATCGGTCACGGCGACGGTCGCGCGCGTGTTCGGGTCCTTGAACTTCAGGATATTGCCATCCACCGAAGCGGTGCACTCGGACTGATTGCCGGATGCATCGAAGAAGCGCGTGAAATAGTCCCCACGAGCCGGCTCATAGCCGAGGATTTCGGTTCCCTTGAACGCAGGGTCGCCAACAGTCGCATCCCATCGGTGCACCAGGAAAAATCCACTCGGCATCCACTCGTGGATTTCCTCGCTGCCAGCATCTGCGCTGCCGCCATGAATGGCAGATGCTCGCGGATCGCCTGCAGGCTGGCCTTCGGCACGCCAATGATCGACCAGGACGTTGAGCTTGAGGTGGGCTTCGGTAGGTTCTCTCAGCATGGTTTCCGACATGGGTTTCTCCCTGGATGGATCTGCAACTTCCGTGTGCTCAGCTGGCCGCATGCTCGACGACGAATGACCGCTAATCTCTGTTGAATGGTGGGCTTGAGTCGAATTGATATCAGGAAGGCAGTTAACTTTCTCTCCAATTGAAACTTCAGGTTTAGCGGCACTTCACAATGACTGTCCGCATGCGAAAATCGACCCCGTAACCGGCGTGGACTCGACCTCCAACGGGCGCTCAAGGATGCAGCACGTTTTCTGGCCACTCCCCGGCATCCTCGGTGGCCGCACTGGCCCGAATCGCGAGCCCTGGAAGCCACGACCAGTTCGCCCTGGACGTGCTCGCCGCGGAAACCGCATGAGCCGTCCAGGGAACGCGATAGCCAATGGGCGGCAACCCGGATGTTGAAGCTTTTCGAGCGCCGCATGGCTGGTCTACATCGCGGTTTTCGCGTGAGAAAGCAGCAAAACGGCGTTGTTGGTCAACATCGGGGCGCTATTGGTGAACATCGCGGCGTTGATGGTGAACATCGCGGCGCTGATGGCAAACATCGCGATGTTGATGGTGAACATCACGACGTGGTTGGTGAACATCGCGACGTTGTTCGTCTACATCGTCGCCACGATGGCTTTCGTCGCCTTCATGAAGCTTTCCACAGCCCGTCGGCTGTTGGACGTCATGGATCCAATGGCGCAATGCTGCGGCTCCAATCGCTCATTTTACCATCGCCACGCGCTTTTTCGCTGCCATGCTGGATCCCCCGGCTTTCGCAGAAACGCATTTCAGCAGTCACTTGACCGGGGGAGATCACATGGCTCGCTCACCACTCTTCGGATTGTTGCAACGTGCGGCGCGTATCGCTGCGGCGTCCAATGCGTCGGGCGAGCCGTTCGATGAATTCGTCGAGCGCGTGCAGGCACAGCGCATCGACGCATCGCGGCGGCGTTTCCTGCGTGACGGTGGCGCGGTCGGCGCCGGATTGCTCGTCGCGAGCCACGCTGGCGCGTTGCAGCTTGCGACGGTCGCGTCGCGGCCCAAGGCCGTCACTCCCGCTTGCGTGGATTGACCAGGAATGCGGATGCAGGATCGTTCCCTGACAGAATGCGACTCTCAATTCCTCAATGAAAGGAAACCGGCGATGTCCGCAACGCTTGAAACCATTCGCCCGATCGAACTGGCCGAAATAGAAGCGGCGCGCGAACGGATCGCGTCGACGATCGTGCGCACACCGCTGCTCCGACTCGAAATGGGGCCGGGCTATCCGGACATCCGGTTGAAGCTCGAGAACCTGCAGCCGATCAATGCCTACAAGTTGCGCGGCGCAGCGAATGCGGTGGCGATGCTATCGGAGTCCGAGCGACAACGCGGCGTGTGGACGATCAGCGCGGGCAATGCGGGACAAGGCGTCGCCTACGCAGCGCGCAAAGCCGGCGTGCCGTGCACGGTCGTGGTCATGGAGACTGCGCCGCTGTCCAAACTCGAGCGCATGAAGGCGCTTGGCGCCAAACTCATTCCAGTGCCGTATGACGTTTGCTGGAAGGCGCTGGAGGAGCGGTCGTATCCCGGTGTCGAAGGGACGTTCG
>Ga0302324_100030469_pt1 | contig 10196 bp, 9 predicted proteins | sample Palsa_T0_1_FD_201949 | JGI IMG/M metagenome (GOLD analysis project Ga0302324, IMG submission 201949) | Peat permafrost microbial communities from Stordalen Mire near Abisko, Sweden - Palsa_T0_1 | ecosystem: Environmental > Terrestrial > Soil > Palsa > Peat permafrost | place: Sweden: Abisko... | reverse complement strand
TTTCCTGAAAATAATGCTCGATGGTGGCGGCGCATACGCGGAAAATGCGGACCAGGTGCGGACGGAAGCGCGAATTATGCGCGAACTTGGGATCGGGGACGAGCAGCACTATCTGGAAACTGCGGCGGAACAGGTCAAGGAGAGATCGATGTTTCCTTGGTTCGTGGAGAGCGGCATCCTCGGTCCAAATCTGGCCTGGGGACATTTCGTTCATCCGGATCGTAATATTCTCGAGCAGACTGCGAAGTTCCATGTAGGTGTGAGCTGGAATCCGCTCTCGAACGGACGGCTGGCCTCGGGCATTGCGGACATTCCTGCGTACTTGAAAACGGGAATCCGTATTGGAATGGGGGTGGATGGGGAGGCGAGCGCCGACCGCGCCGACCCGTTTGAAAACATGCGCATGGGGTTGTATCTCGTCCGCGCAAAGTATGAAAACGCCACCGTGCTTTCACCTTATCAGGTATTGCAATTGCATACTCTCGGCTCCGCCGACGTTCTGGGCGTGAGAGATAAATTGGGGAGTCTCGCGAAGGGCAAGCTAGCTGACATGGTTGTGATTGACCCAAACGAATTCGGGCATGTGTTTGATCCCTATGCCAGCCTCGTATTCGTTGGTGGAGTCGAAGATATCGATCGTATCTACGTTGGAGGTGACCTCGCGGTATCGCATGGAAAAGTATCCGGGCAGAACGTGGACGAGGTGCGTCATGAGGCGGGGAGCAGAGTGCGCTAGGACGCCTTCTTCACAGGCAACAGGCGCACTTCCTAGACGATGAACTGTCTACACACGAAACCGCTGATCGCCAGCCTAGGGCAACGCCCTGTGTATCACATCCAAGCGATTGCCGCTTACACTTCTTGCCGCTCCCGCATGTGCAAGGTTCGTTTCTGCCGACTCTAAGTTGCAGCCCTCATACATCATTCGACCGCTGCTCAATCAATTCCGGTTAGAGGCGGCGGCCAGGAAACCTGCCGCGATACCGCATTGACCAAGGTAGTAGGTGGTCCAAACCAGAACGTCGCGATACGGCACCGGCGTCTTGAATTTATTCACGGCCAGCAGCGAGTCTGAAATCAAGAAGAGTACCGCGCCCACTGCCACCCATGGATTCGGGAAGCGCGCCAGGATCGCAGAAACTACCATCGCCGTAATGGCGCACATATAGATTGCCACCGGAACAATCAGCGGCCCCAGGCTCGGCAGCAGCCAGGCTGAGACCATCACGCTATAGACCAGCACCAACGCTACTCGGAGCACCTGTGCCGCGCCCAGCGCCACGGGACGCCGGCGATTTCGAATGAATACGGAAATGTAGATCAGGTGGGCCACCAGGAAGGAGCCGAGGCCGAAGACGAACAACCGCTGGGGATCGAGATCCAATAGTACATCTCCCAGCGTGGAAACCGCCAGAGCCGCGCCCAGCATCGGACTACCAGCCAGGAAAGCCAGCACCGCAAGCGGCCCCACCGACAATCCCTTGACCACGAAGCTCGCAGGATAAGGTTGCCAGGGCTGAGTAACCAGGTAAACGACGCCACTGATCCCAGACAACCAGCCCAGCGCTCTAGGCTGCATTCAACACCTCGCACGCGTCAGGACGCTTCACTCAGTTTGGTATAACACAGCAGCGTGCGAGCCGGCGTAGTTGTCACCGCGTCTCACGAAGAAGTATCCTTTGGGCAAAGATGGGACCCTTACCCAGCCGCAGCGCGGAAAAGGCCGCCCCCAGCTCGCGCGAAGACATCCTCGAAAAACTGCGTGAAAGAATTGTGGGCTTCGCGGCATCCAGAATACAGAGGGACGCTGCCGAGGATCTTGCCCAGGAAGTCCTGATTTTGCTGCATCAGAAATATGGGCACCTCGAACGGCTGGAAGATCTCCTGCCGCTTTCGCTGCAAATCGTCAGATTCAAGATGCTGGCTTTCCGGCGAAAAGCGCAAAGGCGCGGAGAGTACACCCAAGTGCAGGTGGATGAAATCCAAGTGGCGGACGGGGCCGCCGATCCGCTGGCTGCCGCCGAACAACGCGAAATGCGCGAGCGGCTAATCGCGGCCGTTTCGAAAATGGGCGAACGCTGCCGGAAATTGTTGGCGTTGAAGCTGGAGGGCAAGAGCTATGCCGAGATCCAAGCCGCGCTGGGTGTGGGTTCCATCAACACCGTCTACACTTGGGATTTTCGCTGCCGGAAGCATCTGATGGAGCTGATGGGCGGCAGTTGGGAGGCCGGCAAATGACCGACGACATTCGCAGACTGCTGGGCGGTTATGCCACCAACTCCCTCACGGAAACAGAACGGCAGACTTTGTTTGATGCGGCGCTCGATGATCAAGAGCTCTTTGACGCGCTGCAACTCGAGCAGGCCCTGCGCGACCTGCTGGACGATCCGGTATCGCGCGTTCAGATCCGCGTGGCCCTGGACCAGCCTTCGCCCGTAGCGTGGTGGTCGCGCTGGTGGTCACACTGGTGGACCTGGACGGCCGCGGCCTCGGCCGTTGCGGCAGCGGTCCTGATTGTGGCTGTCGCGCGCACGCATGCGCCCCAGCCGATCCAACACTACGCCTACGTTCAGGCACCCCAGCCTGTTGCCGCGCCGCCGCCCGCAAAATTGGAAAGCAGCGATGCGGATGTTCGCCGCCTTGCGCCTGCGCGCGTCACGCAATCTGCATCGCGCGAGGAAAGCAAGCAGGTAGTACGTGTGCAACCTACTGTCTCCCAGAACCAGCGCAAGGACGAAATGCAGCCCCCGCCCGCTCCGGCCGCGCCACCGCCGCCACCCATAGTGCTCACTACCCCGCAGCAACAGGCCCAACTGGATGCGCAGTCCCCCGCTCGGAGCGGCCAGACTCAGGCTCAAAGCCAGCAGGTTGTCGTCGGAGCGGTAAATTCGCTGCGAGATCAGCAGCAGAGTCCTCCCGCCGCGCGGCAATTCAGTGCCGCGGTTAATGGCGCGTTACTAAAGTCCGCGCTCGAACCGGTGAGCTTTTCGCTGCTGAAACGGGACGCCAGCGGAGCCGATCAAGCCCTGACACCAGCCGCGGCGCTCAAGCCGGGCGACGCCGTCCGCCTGCGGGTGGTGCCGCTCACATCGGGCTACCTTTCGCTGTCGCGCCAGGACGCGGCCGGCCAATGGACGCTAGTGTATCCGGAAACTGGACCCGGACTCCAGGTGACCGCAAACGCCCATTACACTATTCCAGATTCATCCATCGAAGTCACCGAAAGCGATCAGAGATTTCGGCTCTCTCTGATTCCAACATCAATCGTGAGCGTCGGTTCGGGTGCACAGCGGAAAGCTAAATCAGCGCCTCTCAAGAAAGAGGCAAATCCGAATGCGCCATTCTTTGTGGACTTCACCATCGGTTCCAGCAACGTCCCGTAAAGCAATTTATGGTATTGCTTCCAGCTTCTCCAGAAGCGTGACAATCCGCGCCGCCACTCCGGTCTTGCCGCCGAAGCGCAATTCGTTATATGCAACGGTCAATTCCGCCACCAGCCTCGAAATCGCCGGTTCCCGCAGAACGCGCACGAATTCGAATGGCGTCACCCACGGTGGTTTTTGGATGCCACGTTTGCCCAATACCTTCAACATCCGGTGGTAGAGCATGGTGGCGTCCCGAGCCTCCGCCTCCCCGCGCTGGACTTTGAGGACCTGTTGCCGCGATTTCCACCAGCGCCACCAGTCCCTGCCGAACAGTAGCAGTAATAGCGCGGCCACCCCGCTGCCGAACAGAGCGGCTCCGTAGCGCAGGACGAAATTCCAGGTTCGGAGATATCCGCGCGCCACAGCGGGACCCACGCCATCGAACCAATTCAGCCCCACGTGACGGCCGGATTCTCCCACGCGCGAGGCCAGCTGCAACTGGCGATCCAGGTTGTAATTGAGCACCCAATCCTGCCAGAAGACTTCGGCGGCATCGGCATAGAAGCCCAGGCGGGTCCAAACCGAGAGGCGTTCCGCGTTAGGATCGGCCGGCGTCGGATCGAACGTAGTCCAGCCGCGATGCGGCAGCCAGGCTTCCACCCAACTGTGCGCGTCCGAGCTACGGATCAATTGCGAACCGCTGATCGGGTTGTAAACTCCGCTTTGAAAGCCGGTCACTACGCGCGACGGAATCCCGATCTCGCGCAGCATTACCGCCATGGACGAGGCAAAGTACTCGCAATGTCCTTGCTTGCTGTGAAACAGGAAGTAGGCCAACGGATCGGCCGGCTCAAATTGCGCAAGCTCGAGCGTGTAGCCGTAGTGCGTCCTTAAATATGTTTCGATCAGCCTGGCTTTTCCGGCCGGTGCAAACTCGCCTTTCGCCACTTGGCGCGCCAACTCGCCCACGCGCGGATCAATTCGGGGGAGTTGCAGAGCGACTGCCCGCCCTTCGCGCGTCAGCGGATCCACCACTTCGCCCACACCATCCAGATCCGATGCCGGCGGCTCTAGCCGGCTGTAGACTTGGTACCAGATGTTATGCGCGTCGCTCAACCGCACGCGGAAGTTGTCCAGCGAGTTGCGCAACACCAGCGAGTCGATCCTCAAATATTGCGGGGTACCGGCGAAGAACAAAGCGTCGCCGCTCATTTCGCCCAGATGGACCGCATAAGAAATGTGACGAATGCCGGGACGGCGCGGCGGGTCCGGTTCCAGTACCAGCAGCCCGGCTGGATCGGGCCGCAAAATTTGCGGCGCAGCGGGAGCGTTGAACCAGGTGCGGCCGTCAAATTCCGAGAGCGCCGCGCCGCGCCATTTCAACGGCAGCGTCCGATCTTCCGGGTGGTCCATCTTGATGTGCATTACCGGCGTATTGTCGCGCTTGATTTCGCCGATCTCGCCCAAGGTCACCCGGGTGGAGAATCCAGTCAAACGGTCGCGGTGCGAGACCAGATGTTGAAAAGCCGCGCGCGCAGTCCGAGGCAGGAAGAAAAACAAGCCTGCTGTAATTGCCAGGATTGCCACCGAAACCGCTAGAGCCGCGGCAGCCAGCCGGAGCGAGAGGCCGCGGCCGGAGAATTTCGCCAGGGTGCCCCGCTTGCGCGCCGACTGCCGGATCTCGCCGCTCGAAAAAGTGCCCACGCCCAGAACCAGAAAGAGCAGTAGAAATCCAAAAAAGTTTACCCGGGAAGATAAAATGCATGCGGCCAGCAATTCCAGGAAGGCAATGACCTTCAGAAAAAGGTAGTCGCGGTTGCTCTGTGCGGTCAGGATTTTCACCACCGCAACAAAGAACACCAGGTGCACCACCGACGGCAGGAAAGCCCTGGAGATGACGAAATAATCCAGCGGGTAAAAACCGATATAGGCGAGCGTGACAGCGGTGACCACTCCGGCAGGCAAATCCAGCCGCAACAGGCCGGAAACAATCAGCGCCCGGATGACGAGCGCAGCCGCGGTGATCGCCGTAGTGGGGGCGTCCAGAAAACCGGATCCAACCACCGCCAGGAAACCGCTTGCCAGCAAACCCAATAAGGCAAATTCGAAGAATCTATCCGCCGGCAAAACCGGAGCGGCGGAACTAGGCTGCATAATCTTATTCTAAGCCCCAGCCGATTGCTATTATGAGGAAGTGTTGTCGGGGTTGTTCCTGAGCCGCGACCGCCAGGGAATGACCATGGGCCTGCTGGCCCATCTAGTAGCGCACGCACTCGTGCGTGCCACGTTCAACGTATTGTGGAGGAGTTTTGAGCTCGGTTACTACTTTGCCTGAGGTACGGATTGTGGATGCCGACAAGCGCCGGCGGGCCGTGCTGATTGTGGTCGGATGCACTTTGATCATCGCGGCCGCGCAATACCTCATCAAGCTGGGCGCCAATCAGTTGTCCGCTCAACAACAACACTCCATCCACGGCGGCACGATAAGTGCACAGGCAGCCATTGTGGGTATTTTCACCAACCCCTCAATCTTTAGCGGCTACTGTCTCTACGCCGTCTTCACGGTTCTTTTTGTCTTTGCCCTGCGTGACGGCGAGCTCTCCGTTCTGTACCCGCTCATATCGCTCGGATATGTTTGGGTAGCCATCATTGGAGTGCTGGCATTTCACGAACCAATGAACCCGCTCAAGCTCACCGGTATCGCAATCATCATGGCGGGCGTCACGGTTCTCGGGCGCGGGAGCACGAAATGACTACCCCGGCATCTTCCATCGTTCTGGTTTTGGTAGCCGCCCTGATCGGATCGTTCGGAGCCATCTTCCTCAAATCCGGAGCCAATGCCCTGACCAAGCACTGGACCAGCGTTGCCTACAACTGGAGACTCGCGGTCGGCATTATGACTTACCTGTTGTCTTCGGTCCTGTTCGTGAAAGGCATGTCCAACGGCGAGCTCTCGGTTCTGTTTCCCATGGTCTCGGTCGGATATATCTGCACTCTACTGTGGTCGCACCTCTTCTTTCAAGAACGCGTTACCCACGTCAAACTGGCCGGCGTAGGTCTAATCCTGGTTGGCATCGTGTTTCTCGGCTTCGGAAACGCAGCGCACTAAAAACCCACATCGAATTGGCCAAGCCTAGCATGCTCGGCCGAGCGATGGCCATGGGATAATGAACTGAGATGTCCAAAGCACGGGAGTTGGAACAGCGTCTCGAACGCACCGATCAACAATTGCGGTTGTTGCAGAAAATCAGCCGCTGCATGGTGCGCGACATGAAACTGCAGGATGCGCTGGATGTAGTGGTGAGCTTGGTAGTGGAATTCATGGACTGCGATTCCTGCCTGCTCTATCTGCTCGACGAGAAAGAACTGGTATTGCGCGCGTCCAACCGTCCGCACCCGCAGGCGGTAGGCCGCGTCAAGCTGGCGCTGTCTGAAGGATTAACCGGCTGGGTGGCGCGCGAGAAGCGGCTGCTCGCCATCTCACGCGAGGCTTACCATGATCCCCGCTTCAAATTCTTCAGCGATCTTCCCGAAGATACCTATGAAGCATTTCTTTCCGGGCCTATCATTTCGCGGCGCGGCGTAGAGGGCGTCATCAACGTGCAGCACCGCGATCCGCATCCTCACACCGGTATGGAAATGGAGCTGCTCACCACCGTGGGCGAGCAATTGGGCTGTTTGCTGATTCTATCCAGAACAGAGCAGAAGGCCGGAGATCGGGATTTGGTTTTGTCGTCGGGCTCGGACCGTGCAAATGTCTGATCCAGCAAAAAGGTCACCGACTTCCTTACGGTCGCGGTTCGGTAATGTCTTTCCGAGCCGCGACCGTAAGGAAGCCGGTGCCTTAGGTTCTTCCACACAGTCGGTGCCTGCTTGACCTGTTCCCATCTTCTGAGTCTTGTCCTACTTCTTTTATTTTCCCATCCAAGCTCCGCGGCGGAACGTTGGAAGATTCAGTTCTTTTACGACAAGGCCGGCTCCTCGCTGAATATCCAGGATCTCCAGTGTCCCTCAGCTACTCGCTGCGTGGCCGTGGGCACCATTGAGGATCGAAAAGGCCGGGCCAAGGGTACCGTAGTTACCACCGACGACGGCGGCCAAAACTGGAGCCTGGCGGAAGTATCCGAGCAACCGGTCGCGCTGTTCTTTCTGAACCTCTCGCTGGGTTGGATGGCCACCGATCGCGGCGTTTGGTCTACCAGCGACGGCGCCCGAACCTGGAAGAAACTGGACGGTCTCAAAAAGGGCATCCTGGAAGTGTATTTCCTGAACCCTCTGCACGGTTATGCAATCGGCTTCCCGAAAGCTGTCTATGAGACAGCCGATGGCGGGAAGAAATGGACTAAGTTAGCGGCGGCCGATCTTCCTGCAACCGGTCTTCAAGATACGGTCTACGAATGCATCGCCTTTCAAGGACAACACGGCATCATTGCCGGCACCGCGAAGCAGCCGGGATCAGACGAAATACCCGCGTGGCTGGATCCATCGGAGGCACGGCTGCATCGCGAGCGGCCATCCACCATGGTGGTTCTCGAAACCAGGGACGGCGGCGCGACTTGGAATTCTTCCGCGTCTTCGTTTTATGGGCGGATGAGCCAGTTGGTGATGGCGAAAGAGGGTTTCGCGCTGGCGCTATTCGAATATCACAATTACTATTCGCTGCCGTCCAAAGTTTACAAAGTGAAGTTCCAAACCAGCATGGACACTATCTTTGCCGAGCGCGACCGGGCGGTGACGGATATGGTTTACCTTCCCGACGGCACAGCGCTGCTAGCGGCAGTTCAACCACCCGGTTCCTCCAATCAAGTACCCATCCCCGGAAAGCTGAAGATGCTGCGCAGCACGAACTTGAAGGTGTGGGAAGAGATGAACGTAGACTATCGCGCTGTGGCACAGCGGGCCATGTTGGCGGCGGCGGATTCAGAGCATGTCTGGGTGGCTACCGATACCGGAATGATCCTAGCGCTGGATAAATCGGGAAAATAAGCCGTTTCTGATATCTGGTTTCTGGCTCTAAAGCCTCCAAACCTGAAACAAACTCACCTACTGCTGTTTTATCCACATCTTCTGCACAGTTCCCTGCCGGTAAATTCCTGAATCCACGCAAAATAAAAACTCTGGAAAACAGACTGTAACCCGCATTTCATCGTTGACTCAAAAAGCGTTTCAGGGCAACATAGACATGGTTCCAAGAGGTTCAGAGAGCAGTAAGCCTGGTAGACGGTAGCGGACCTGGAACGATGATCCGTAAGCGGGTAGTTACTAACACTGATTGACGCTTGCGGGGAGCGAAGGGAAAACGGGCCGGAGACAAGGGTAAGTTTCTCAGACCTAGCCACCGACTGAGCGCTACGATCCGGAAGGATGAAAGTCCTGCAGGGGAGCGGAAGTTGGACGGACGTTTGAGAGCTGTGGGCTCGGAAGACGGCAACGGGCTTTGAACGTTGAACATACCCCGGGGGCGTGAAAGCGCATTCGAGGATGGGAGTTCAAGGTCGAACGGGCTGGAAGAAGAGTTCAGAGTTGCGTCGAAGAGATAGGGCAGGAGCGTTGACCTCGCTGCGGTGGCTCTCGAAAGGGAGCAGTCGATGCGGGCGAGCGAAAGTCTGTTTCGAGACGCGGGCTTCTAGCAGTTAGAAAATGCGGATGGGTTCTGGAGCACTGATCCGAGACCGTGCAAAAACGGTAGCGGGGAGCAAAAGGACAACGTCCCAACTACACTGCATGCTAAGTTCTGACTGTGTATGCCAGTCGGAGAACGGACTGTTCAATGGGTCACTTGGAACCATTTTTTTTGATCGCGGGGGGCAGCCACTGAGCCCTGGCCACCGCTCCCGTTCGGGAAGCGAAGGAACCAGTTGCTGTCCCGCCCAAACTCCGAGTTCTCCCCGCTTAACATTCACACGGTAATCTTGTCTGGACTGGCTGCAACATTGCGCTTCACGTAAGCCTCCCGGTATTTCGCGAACGCTTGGGCGAGCTGTTCCACCAGATCCAATCCGTCGCTTCTCACTTTCAATCCTTCGATGTGCGAAACGGGCATGAGGTCGCGCGTGGTGGAAGTGATAAACACCTGGTCGGCGCGTTCCAGATCCCCAGGCAGCAAGGTTTTCTCAATCAGGGTAATCGCGGGAACGCGGATTTCATCCAGCAGCAGCTCACGCGAGACTCCAGGCAGACAGCCGGAATTGAGCGGTGGCGTGGCCACTTCCCCGCCCGTGGAGGCGAATATATTCGCGGACGTACATTCGCTTACTTCCCCCCGCTCATTGAGCAGCACCACTTCATCGAATCCTTGCCGATGCGCTTCCTCATACCAGGTCAGATTCTGCGCCCAGGAGAGGATTTTGGCGCCGGCAAATTCGTTCTGCGCGTGGCGGCCGTGCGCTTTCATTCCCAGACGCGCGCTTTCGCCCCAGGGATTGATGTCGCTGGTGAAGGCGATTACATCGTAGTCGCGCGTTTGGTCCGGCCCTTCCCACATTCCCCCGCAATTCCGCACCACATCCACGCGTAGCGTAGCATTCCGGGCGTTGTTCGCTTCCGCCAGCCGGAGCAGCGCCGATTTCAACTGATCCGCATCGGTGGGAAATGGGACGTGCATCCGGCCAGCATCGTGCTGCATGCGCTGCCAATGCCTCTCAAACGCGAAGAGCACTCCGTCGGCGATCCGGATGGTACTGAACACGCCCCAGCCGCTGAGCAGCCCCACCTGGCCGGCCGAGAGGGTTTTCTGGCGGGCGTCCACAATCTCATCGTTATGCAGGACGAATCGATGCATGTCTTGATCTTAGCCGTAACCGAACCGCGACCGCGAGGGAGCGCTTCCAC
>Ga0302324_100030467_pt1 | contig 10196 bp, 5 predicted proteins | sample Palsa_T0_1_FD_201949 | JGI IMG/M metagenome (GOLD analysis project Ga0302324, IMG submission 201949) | Peat permafrost microbial communities from Stordalen Mire near Abisko, Sweden - Palsa_T0_1 | ecosystem: Environmental > Terrestrial > Soil > Palsa > Peat permafrost | place: Sweden: Abisko... | reverse complement strand
CGAAACTTGCCGAGTTGCTGATCAATCGCCGTGTTCATGAACATCGCCAGAATGATCGGCGCCGGACCATTGATGGTCATCGACACCGACGTGGTCGGGGCGCACAGGTCGAATCCCGCGTACAGCGCCTGCATGTCGTCGAGGGTCGCGATCGAGACACCCGAATTGCCCACCTTGCCGTAAATGTCCGGACGCGGATCCGGATCGGAGCCGTAGAGCGTGACCGAGTCGAATGCGGTCGACAGCCGCTGCGCGGGCATGCCTTCGGACAGCCGCTTGAAGCGCTGATTGGTGCGGAACGCATCGCCTTCGCCGGCGAACATGCGGGTCGGATCCTCTCCCTCGCGCTTGAAGGCGAACACGCCCGCCGTGAACGGGAAAGAGCCCGGCACGTTCTCCTTCATGAGAAAGCGCAGAATCTCCCCTTCATCGTCGTAACGCGGCAGCGCCACCTTGGGCACCTTGGTACCCGAGAGCGACTCGTACTTGAGCTGGGTGCGAAGCTCCTTGTCCCGGATCTTCACCACGTACTCGTCCGCGGTGTAGAGCTCACGCGTTTTCGGCCACTGCTCGAGTAGCTTCGCGCTTGCCGGAGTCAGCTCCGCAGCCTTTGCCGCGATCAACTCTTCGAAGTCCGCGCTCGTCCTGCCGGCCGCCTCGAACAGTGCGCGTGCGGTTCGCAGCGCTTGGCGCTCGCGAGCGGCGCGGGCCTGGATATCGATGTGGCCATGGTAGTCGCGCACCGCCTGAGCGATCTCGGCGAGATAGCGCACCCGTTCGGGCGGCACGATCGCGCGGCCGCGCGAGGAGGCCTTGACGCGAGCGGGCGGGAGCTTGGGCGTGCGCAGCTCGAGGCCCTGCTCCCGAAGCTTCGGCACGATGGCCTGGTAGAGCGCCGTCACACCGTCGTCGTTGAAGCGCGACGCCATGGTGCCGTACACCGGCATGCTATCGGGCGACTGCTGAAAGAGGCTGCGATTGCGCTGATACTGCTTGCGCACGTCGCGCAGCGCATCCTCCGCCCCCTTGCGGTCGAACTTATTGATTGCCACGAAATCGGCGAAATCGAGCATGTCGATTTTCTCGAGCTGCGAGGCCGCGCCGAATTCCGGTGTCATGACATAGAGCGACGCGTCTACCAGCGGCACGATGGCCGATTCGCCTTGCCCTATACCCGAGGTCTCGATGACCACCAGATCGAAGCCGGAGAGCTTGCAGCAGGCGATCACTTCGGGGAGCGCCGCGGAGATCTCCGTCCCGGTATCGCGTGTCGCCAAGGAGCGCATGAAAATCCGGTCGGAATCGATTGCGTTCATGCGGATACGATCCCCGAGCAGAGCACCACCGGTGCGCTTGCGCGAGGGATCGATCGAGATGACGGCGACGCGCAGGCGATCCTCCTGATCGAGACGCAAGCGCAGAATGAGCTCGTCGGTGAGCGAGGATTTGCCCGCGCCGCCCGTGCCGGTGATACCGAGGACGGGCACCTTGATGGCCGCTGCGGCCTGTAGCAGTCCCTGGCGCGCGCGCATGGCGTAGGTACGATTCTCGACCGCGGTGATGATGCGCGCGAGCTGGCGGCGGTCGCCGGAGCGCAACGCCGCGAGCGCCTCGCCCTCCGCCGGAGCGAGCACGCTCAGGTCATAATCGCTCAAGCGGATCAAATCGTCGATCATCCCCTGCAGGCCCATCTTCGCGCCGTCTTCCGGGGAGTAAAGACGTGCCACGCCATAGGCTTGGAGCTCGCGGATCTCGTTGGCGACGATGACGCCGCCACCGCCGCCGAACACCTTGATGTTCTCGCCGCCGTTCTGCCGCAGCAGATCGACCATGTACTTGAAGAACTCGACGTGCCCCCCCTGATAGGAGGTGACCGCGATGCCTTGCACATCTTCCTGCAACGCCGCGTTGACGATCTCCTGCACCGAACGGTTATGGCCGAGGTGAATGACCTCGGTCCCCGAAGCCTGCATGATCCGGCGCATGATGTTGACCGAGGCATCGTGGCCGTCGAAGAGCGCGGTCGCCGTGACGAATCGGACCTTGTTCTTCGGGACGTACGGCGCGGGTTTTGCGGCGATGGAGACAGCATTCATGGATCGGCTCCTAGCGTCAGGATTTCAACGCGGCGCGAGACCGAGATTGAAGATGCGCACGAACGCCTCCGCGATCTGCGCCGCCGTCATCGACTGATTCTCGCGATACCAGTGCGCGATCCAGTTCAGGGCACCGGCGAGCGCGAATGCGCTCATCTTCGGATCGTGCGTGTCGATCGAGCCATCCCGCGCGCCCTCCTCGAGGAGCTGCCGCATGCCATGGTCGATCTCGGACTTGAGCTTCTTGATGCGCGCGAGCGAGGCCGGAGCGAGCCCTAAGTCCTCGGCGCGCACCATGCATCCGCCGTACTCGGACGCGATGGCCTCGGCGTAATGGCGGATGATCTCGTTGAGCTGCTCGCGGGCGCTCATTGCGGGGGGACGCGGCCGACGAAAAGGCGCGAGCACGCGTTCCAGCCCGGTCAAGATACACTCGAGCAGGAGCTGCTCTTTGTTGGCCACGTAGTAGTAGATGGTCGGCTTGGTGACGTTCAGAGCCGCCGCGATCTCGTCGATGGAGGTGTTGTGATAGCCGCGCTCACTGAACGCGCGCGCCGCGGCGCGGATCACCGCCTCACGCTTGACGTCGCGGGTTCGCTGGCGCGAATCGCGAACCGGCCACGGGGAGGCGTCCGCCGGCGCCGTTTCGACTGCCACAACCTCGTCGCTCGCCGCCTTCATCACCGCCCTCCTGCAAACGCGGGTCGCGAAGCCCGCGGCAGTATCCTACTTTGCAGTAGACTCTACTGTCAAGTAGGATTCTACGCCCGGGTAGGTCGGCACAAGGTCCGGTCGCTCAAGTGAATTTCGGCTTGCGTTTCTCGAGAAACGCGGCAATGCCTTCTTGGCCCTCGGCCGTTTCGGCGCGCCCGGCGATGGTCTGCCCCTCGCGGGCAAGCTGAGCCTCCCATCCGGGCTCGGACTCCGCCAACAGGCGTTTCACCGTGCCGTACGCGCCCGCGGGACCGGTCGCCAGGCGTGCGGCCAGCGCGGCAGCGGTGTCGGCGAGCTCCGCGTCGTCAACGATTTGGTTGATCAACCCCCACTCGAGCGCCAATGGCGCATCGAGCACGCGATTGGTGATGAACATTTCCATGGCCCGCCTGTGGCCCACGGCCCGCGGCAGCAAGAACGTGGTGCCGGCGTCCGGGGTGAGTCCGACGGCGGTATAGGCGGCCGTGAACTTCGCGCTCTTGCCGGCAATTGCGAGATCGGCCGCGAGCACGAGCCCGAGGCCCGCGCCCGCCGCCGTGCCCTGGACAGCGGCCACGACCGGGGCGCTCGCCCGCGCAAGATGCAGCAACCCCGCATGGATGTCGGTCGTAAGCTCCGTCAAATAGGTATTCACATTGCCGCCCGCGGCCACCATGCCGCGCAAGTCGCCGCCGAAGCAGAAATTCTTGCCTTCGCCCCGCAGCAGCACGGCCCGTACGTCGGAGTCTTTGCGTATGGCGTAGGCAGCAGCCACGAACTCGCGGCCGAATTGCAAATTCATGGTGTTCGCCGCATCCGCACGCGTCAGGGTCAGATGCGCCACATGCTCGCGAATTTCCAGGCGTACCGTTGGTGATAAAACGTCGCTCATAGGACTCTCAGTGCTCCGCTTGCGTGGTCGCTCGATGGTACCCCGATCAGGAACTCGATGTCCCGCCGGGGCCGCGGCCATAGCCTCCCCCGCCGGGCGTCGAGATCACGAACACATCGCCCGCTCCCATCTCGCTCTGGCCGATCGCTCCCAAGATCTCCACTGTTCCGTCCGCGCGCTCGATGCGGTTCTCGCCGGGCGCCCCGTCCTCTCCACCCGCCATCCCAAAAGCGCCGCGCGTGCGACCGTTACTTAAAATAGAGGCGGTCATGGGCTCGAGAAAGCGCACGCGCCGCACCCCGCCGTCGCCGCCGCGCCAGCGGCCCGCGCCGCCCGATCCCGCGCGAATCTCGTACGAGTCCAGGCGCACCGGGAATCGAAACTCCAGCACTTCGGGATCGGTGAGCCGCGAGTTCGTCATATGAGTCTGCACCACGCTCGTACCGTCGAACCCGGCACCCGCGCCGGAGCCGCCGGCAATGGTCTCGTAGTACTGATAACGCTGGTTTCCGAAGGTGAAGTTGTTCATGGTGCACTGACTCGCAGCCATCACCTTGAGCGCGCCGTACAACGCATTGGTCACGCAGCTGGACGTCTCGACATTGCCGGCAACGACGGCGGCGGGCGGTTTGGGATTCAGCATGCAGCCTTCGGGCACGATGATTTCGAGGGGCTTCAGGCAACCCGCGTTGAGCGGGATGTCGTCATCGACCAGCGTGCGAAACACGTAGAGGACCGCGGCCACCGTGATGGCTCGCGGCGCGTTGAAGTTGTTGGGAAGCTGCGCGCTGGTGCCGGTGAAATCGATGCGCGCGGTGCGTCGCTCGGTATCCACGCGCACGGCGACGCAGATGCGCGCGCCGTTATCGAGCGTGAGCACGAACTCGCCGTCGCTCAAGGCGGTGATCACGCGGCGCACGCATTCCTCAGCATTGTCTTGCACATACCGCATGTAGCGCGCCACCGTATCGGCGCCGAATTGTCCCACCATGGCGCGCAGCTCCAGGGCACCCTTCTCGTTGGCGGCGATCTGCGCCCGCAAGTCGGCGAGATTCTGCGCGGGATTGCGCGCCGGGTACGGCCCCTGCGTCAGCAACTCGAGAAGTGGCTGCTCGTGCAGCTGCCCCGCCTCGAGCAGCTTGAGATTATCGATCAACACCCCCTCTTCGGCGATCGATGTGGAGAATGGCGGCATCGACCCCGGCGTCGTGCCGCCGACGTCGGCGTGATGGCCGCGCGAGGCCACGAAAAAACCGGGCGCCGGCGCGCTGCCGGCGCCGCTGAGCGGCCCATCGTCGAGGAATACGGGCGTGACCACCGTGATATCCGGCAAATGCGTGCCGCCGCGATAAGGGTCGTTCAGCACGTACGCCTCGCCCGGTGCAAGCCTCGGATTCGCCTCGATGATGGTGCGGATCGATTCGCTCATCGAGCCGAGATGGACGGGCATGTGCGGCGCATTGGCGATGAGATTGCCGCGCGCGTCGAACACGGCACAGCTGAAATCCAAGCGCTCCTTGATGTTCACGGAGTGAGCGGTGTTCTGCAGCGAGAGGCCCATCTGCTCCGCGACGTTCATGAATAAATTATTGAACACTTCGAGCAGGACGGGATCGGCTCGCGTGCCGACCGCGCGCGCCGCCCGCCGGGCATGAACTCGACGGAGTTCGAGGTTCCCGAGGGTCGTGACGAGGCCGCGCCAGCCCGGCTCGACCACGATGGTGGCGTTGCGCTGCGCGATTATCGCCGGTCCGTCGATCGAGGTATCGGGCGCGAGATCCTCGCCGTCGATCAACAGGCCGCTCCGCCAGCCGGCCGGCTGTTCGTCCGCCGCGCAATACATGTCGACGCGCGTGGACCGCGTCGCGACCTGTCCGGCACGGAGCCACGCATTGGCGTGCCCATTCGCCTGCATGCTCTCTCCCACGCCGACGCATTCCACCGTCACCGACTCGATGACGAGATCGGCATGCGCCATCAGAAAAGCGAAGCGGCGCCTGTAGAGGGCCTCGAACTCTGCACGGATCGCAGCCACATCATCGCCGGTGAGCAGCTCGCAGGGCAGCGCCGTGTCCGTGCCTTGATAGCGCACCATGAGCCGCGCCTTGCGCCGCACGCGTTCGGGGGGCACGCCCTGGGCCGCGAGCGCCGCACTCGCTTCACGCCCGAGACGCTCGGCGAGCCGCCGCGCGTCGGCAACGCCTGCGGGGTCGAGGACGCTCTCGAGCGTCGCCTCGCGCAGGGTGATCTGGTCGGCGAGCCCCATGCCGAGCGCCGACAGCACACCCGCGAGCGGATGACAAAATATGTGCTCCATGCCCAACGCATCCGCCACCTGGCAGGCGTGCTGCCCGCCCGCGCCACCGAAGCACTGCAAGGTATAGCGCGTCACGTCGTAGCCTCGCGCCACGGAGATGCGCTTGATCGCGTTCGCCATGCTGCCGACAGCGATCCGCAAGGCACCCGCCGCGGCCTCCTCGCAGCCGATGGCGAAGCCCGCGCTCGCGCTCATGCGCTGTGCGAGCTCGCCGAAGCGCAACTCCACCGCGGCGCGATCGAGCGGCTGCCGGCCGTCGGGGCCGAAAACCTTCGGAAAATGCTCGGGATGAATACGCCCGAGCAACACGTTCGCGTCGGTGACGGTCAGCGGGCCGCCACGGCGATAACAGGCGGGTCCCGGATCGGCGCCCGCGGATTCGGGACCCACGCGCAGACGCGACCCGTCGAAGCGGATGATGGACCCTCCGCCCGCCGCGATGGTGTGAATGCTCATCATGGGAGCGCGCACGCGCACCCCCGCCACCTCGGTATCGAAGACGCGCTCGTACTCGCCCGCGTAATGACTCACGTCGGTCGACGTGCCGCCCATGTCGAATCCGATCAAGCGGTCATGTCCCGCCGCGCGAGCGCATTCGGCCATGCCGACGATGCCGCCCGCCGGGCCGGACAAGATCGCATCCTTTCCTTGAAAGCGTCCCGCCTCCGTGAGACCGCCCGAGCTTTGCATGAACAGCAAGCGCACGCCCGGCATTTGCGCGGCCACGCGCTCGACATAGCGGCGCAGTATGGGCGAGAGATAGGCATCCACGACGGTGGTGTCGCCGCGCGGAACCAGCTTCATCAGTGGGCTCACGCGGTGCGACACCGAGATCTGCGTGAAGCCCGCGCGCCGCGCCAAGGCCTCGGCCTCGAGTTCGTGCGCCGGCGCGCGGTAGGAATGCAAGAAGACGATCGCGCAGGCAGTCAGGCCGGCGCGACGGGCGTGCGCGAGCGCGCGCTCCAGGCCATTCGTGTCGAGCGCGGTGATGACGCCGCCGCGGGCATCGACGCGCTCGTCCGCTTCGATCACGCTCGCGTAGAGCCGTTCGGGCAGCACGATGTGCCGCGCAAACAGCCGTGGCCGAGCTTGTGTCGCAATACGCAGGGCGTCGCGGAATCCGCGGGTCGTGACGAGCACTGTGGGCTCGCCGCGCCGCTCGAGCAACGCGTTGGTGGCCACGGTCGTGCCCATTTTCACGGACTCGACCTGCGACGGCGAGATCATTTCCCCGTCGCGCAACCCGAGAATGCGCCGGATGCCCGCAACCGCCGCGTCCTCGTAGTGCGCGGGGTCTTCGGAGAGCAGCTTCAACGTCGACAGGTCGCCGTCGGGCGAGCGCGCCACGATATCCGTGAACGTGCCCCCCCGGTCCACCCAGAACTGCCAGCGATCGCGGGCTGCGCGGGTCAAGGTCGCAACACCCATCCGCGCGTCTCGGGCAAGACCCAGGCCGCGACAATCACCAGGCCATAGCCCACCGCGGTGGTCGCACCGATGCAGGCCGCGAGCGATGCATGGGCATGGGTGCTCGCGGCGCCGATGACGGCGGGAAACAGCGCACTCACGGCCCGGCCGGCGCTATAGCAGAAGCCTTGTCCGGAGCCGCGGACGGCGCTCGGATAGAGCTCCGCGAGATACGCCCCCATGCCGGAGAAGATACCCGACTGAAAAAATCCCAGCGGAAATCCGAGCATCATCATCTGCACGTCGGTCACGGCGACCCGGGTATAGGCGAGAACGAGGATGGCGCCGCCGGCGGCGAACAGCATGAAGCAGCGCCGCCGCCCGAGCACATCGGACAGCCATGCGGAGGTGAGATAACCGACCAGCGAGCCGGCGATCAGGATCAGCAAATAGCGCGAGGTGCCGCCGGCGGATAGATGGCGTTCGGTCGACAGGTACGTCGGCAGCCACGTGTTCACCGCGTAGTAGGCCCCGAGCATGCCGGTGCACAACAAGCTCGCAAGCCCCGTCGTGCGGCGCAAGGGTGGCGCGAAAATATCCAAAAAGTGCGCCTCGCCGCGCCGCTCCCGCAAGCTCGTATACACGGGTGATTCTGGCACTCGCCGGCGCACATAGACGATGAGCAGCGCGGGAAGAATGCCGAGCCAGAACAACACGCGCCATGCGAGCGTCGCCGGCAGCAGCGCGTACAAGCCGGCGAAGCTAAGCGCTGCCACAGCCCAGCCGATCGCCCAGCTGCTTTGCACGAGTCCGACAGCCTTGCCGCGATGCCGAGCCGCGATGGTCTCGGCGATCAGTATCGACCCGACCGCCCATTCGCCGCCGAAGCCCAAGCCCTGCAGCGCGCGCGTGAAGAAGAGCGCCGGATAGGAATCCGTGAAGCCGCTCAGGGCCGTGAACAGCGCAAACCAGGCGACGGTCCACTGCAAGACACGCACCCGGCCATAGCGATCGGCCAGCACGCCCGCGGCCCAGCCGCCGACGGCCGAGGTGATCAGCGCTCCGGTGGCGATGTAGCCCGCCTGCGCCTTGCTCATGTGCCACACCGCGAGGAGGGTCGGCATGATGAAGCTGTAGATCATGAAGTCGAAGCCGTCGAGGCCGTAGCCGAGGTACGCGGCGAGCAGCGTATGGCGCTCGGACGGGGAGGTTTCTCGCAACCACACGGCGTCAGGTCCGGGCACGCACCCGCAAACTCTCCCAGCTGCCATCGGCGGTCCAGCCCCCGTCGACGGGAAGAGCGACGCCGTTGATGAATGCGCCGCGCTCGCCGTCGAGCAGCAGAGCGATTGCCTGCGCGACATCCTCCGGGCTCGCGAAACGCGCCATGGGAACGCGATTCACGATGTCCGCATCCGAATAGGCGCCGCCGCCCTGGTCCGCCACGTCCATCTCGGTCTTGATCCAGCCCGGGCACACGGCATTGACGCGCACGCCCCGCCCGCCCCACTCCGCCGCCAACGTCCGGGTCAAGCCGATGAGACCGTGCTTGGAGGCGTTGTACGCGCTGCGGTGAGCGATCCCGACGAGTCCGGCGACGGACGCGACGTTGACGATACTGCCGCAGCCGCGGGACAACATTTGCGCTCCCAAGTATTTGCACAGCAGAAACGGTCCGAAGAGATTGACGTTCATCACCTGCTGCCATTGCGCCGCCGAAGTCTGCTCGGCGGGAACGATCAGACTGATGCCGGCGTTGTTGACCAGCGCATCGAGTGCGCCGTAATCGCGCGCGACCACCTCGGCGAGTTCGCGCACGAAGGACTCCGAGGCCACATCGCCGGTGATCGCGACCGCTTGCGTGCCCGCGTCCTGCAGTTGCCGCACGCGCGCATCGAGCGGTTTGACATCCAACAAGACGACGCGGTATCCGAGCCGTCCCAGCAGCGACGCGGCGGCGAACCCGACGCCTTGCGCCCCGCCGGTGACGAGCGCCGTCTTCACGCGCTCGCCGCTTGCGGTGCGAGCGCGGTTGTGGCCGCCGCTGACCCGCTTACGCGGATGCCGAACCAAGAGGCCGCGCTGACGACGGCAAAACCCGCGCCAATGAAGAACGCGGTGTGCCAGGCGTGCAGGCCCGAAAAATACGCCACGATCGGGATACCGATGATGCCGCCCAGGTTACCCCCGGTATTCATGAACCCGCAGACCGCCATGCTGTCACCCTCCCCCACCATCATCCCGGCGGCCCAGAAGGATGCTTCGGTCAACTCTACAGCCAGAAAACACAAGGTGAGCGCGGCCAGCGCAAGATAAGCATTCGAGGCGTTGACGGTGAGGAGCAACAGCAGCGCTGCGCCCGTCATCGCACAGACCGGCACGATTCGAAGACCCCGGCGATTGCCGAGGCGCTCAGTGAGAAGACTGGTCGCGACGCCGCCCAATCCGGCGCCCACCGCAGCGCCCAGTGGCGGCGCCATGGAGAGGAAAGCGCTGTCGAGCGAGGAGAAATGCCGATCCTGAATCAGATAGAGGAACACCCAGTTCGAGAGCAGATAGAAGGTGTAGTTCATACACATATAGGAGAAGAACAGCAGGAAGACATTGCGGTTGCCGATGAGTCTCAAGATCTGCCGGAAGTTGATCGAGGAGTGCGCCTGCGGCTGGCTGCCGATCTCCGCGAGCTCCTGCTGCGTCATCGACCGATGCTCACGCGGGGTATTGCGGCCGTACCAAGCCCAGAGCGCGATGAACCCGAGTGTCGGCAAGCTGCTCCAGATAAGGGCCTGCC
>Ga0302324_100030466_pt1 | contig 10196 bp, 6 predicted proteins | sample Palsa_T0_1_FD_201949 | JGI IMG/M metagenome (GOLD analysis project Ga0302324, IMG submission 201949) | Peat permafrost microbial communities from Stordalen Mire near Abisko, Sweden - Palsa_T0_1 | ecosystem: Environmental > Terrestrial > Soil > Palsa > Peat permafrost | place: Sweden: Abisko... | reverse complement strand
AGATGCCGTCAGACTCTGGAACAGATCCAGCCTGGCTCCACCGCACCAAAAGGCCGGAAACGTTTGTCCAGCTAATTCGTGGACAGTACACTAGCCAAACGCAGTCGAAGGACCTGCGTTTCCAGGGCGTCCATTATGCCGGGAACATCATACTCAACACGCTAAATGTTCAATTCAGAACATGGGTCGTTATGGGCGCATTTTCGGGTGACCCTCCGGCTGGTTATGGCTGGGTATATGTCTGGCAAATCTCCTGCCATCTTTGAAAACCCAAAGCGAGAATTGGAGAATTGGGGACCTGATACGTATTCACGCCAATCTTAGCGGTCGGATGCCCCATCCTTCGCTTTTGCTGAGCGAAGGATGGGAGACCGCGAATCTCAATTTGAACCGTATTTGCTTCGAACCAGAAACTCCCCCACCGTTGTCAAGCCCCGGAACCATTCTTATTTTCTATCTCACTCATTCCATTGTCCAAATCCCCGCAGGATAATTGCGTATTAATTCCATCGCAAGGCACATAGTAATGACAGGCATACCAAAGCCCAAGCCGCCCAGGGAGGATGTCAGATTGACCTCCAATTCCAGCCGCAGACACCCCACCCCTCCCCCCCTTTCGCCGCAACCCTGAGAAAGAAAGGCGTTAGCTCAGGAAAACCCTCCACGACCTGCCGAAACAAAGAACTTACCACTACACCTTGATGAAGACGCGTTTGCGATAGAGCAGCCATGCCGGAATGAAGCAGACCAGCACGAAGCTGAACGACCACCCAAACGCCGCCCACCCCGGATTGAGAAAGCTCCCGAAGACATCGTGCACCAGCCATCCCTCCACATTGGTGCGCCGTCCGCCGGCCATAAAGTGAATGCGGTCGAGAATACCCGGCAGCAATTCGCTGAACATATAAATCGCAATCGCATTGGAGCCGAATACCAGCCACGGCCACAGCACGGCGCGCCCGCGCCCTTTCACCCATCCGCGCTGCTCCACCGCCCAGAAGGCCAGCGTAAGCACGGCCAGCGACCAGCCCGCCGCGGCCAGCACAAAGGAACTGGTCCAAAGGTTTTTGTTGAGCGGGAACCAGATCGACCAGAGATAGCCCGTTGCAAGGCACGCAACGCATGCGCCCAGTAGCCCCAGCGTCTTTGCCGGGATCGCCTTGCGCCCGCGCAACCAAAGCCCGGTGAGCAGGCCCAGCAGCGCTGTGCCGATGGCGGGTAGATCGCTGAGCAGGCCCTCGGGATCGCGCACGTTATGCAGGCCGGGGTCAGCCCAGTTCAGGTAGAGGTGATGCGGCATCAAAAGGCGGTCGAGCCAGGAGGTGAGGTTGTAGGTCTGATCCATGAAAGGAAAGTCGCGGCCTGGCATGCCTGCTCCCGGAACCGGAACCCAGCGCAGCAGCACCCAGTAGCCGCCCAGAATCGCCACCAGCACGGCAATCTTGCTGCTCACGCGCTGGTCCAGGAGGTAGAACAATCCGACAGCCAGATAGCAGACCGCGATGCGCTGCAGTACTCCATAAATGCGGTAGTGCGCCATCTCGAACATCGGGAACCCGTTGACCACAAGGCCGAGCACAAAGATGGTGGCCGCACGCCGGAGCGTGTGCCAGGCGAGCTGCGCGCGCGTGGCGCCTCTGCTGAGCCGCGCCTCGAATGCGAACACAATCGACGCGCCCATCACAAACACAAATGTGGGAAACACGAGGTCGGTGGGCGTGAGGCCGTTCCACGCGGCGTGGTTCATAAAGCCCCACGAGCCGCTGCCGCCGTTATTGTTCACCATGATCATGAAGGCGATGGTGATGCCGCGCAGCACATCGAGCGACAGCACGCGTTGCATGGGCGTGGCCGCCATGGCTGGATTGGTGGTGGTTGCGGGCGTTGCCGCTACGGCTGGATTCGTCATTGCGATTCGGATCTCCCCTGGCAGCGATTGCGCGCTCGCACACTACCCTACGCGCCTTGAGCCGCTTTCGCCAAGTGCCCACTGTCGCTGCCCCCGCCCGCGCTGCTACACTCCCCCTTCAGGGCAATTTGAACAAATCGATTCTGCCATCCGCGGAGGCCAACGATGCCTGAGTTTCGCCCCTTTGTTTCGCCCGATCAGCGCCCGCCGGAGTTCACCTTTCGCGCGCTGCTGCTCGGCTCCATCTTCGGCATCATCTTTGGCGCGGTTACGGTGTATGTGGGCCTGCGCGCCGGCCTCACAGTGGCTGCCTCTATTCCCATCTCTGTGCTCTCCATCAGCATTCTGCGCGCATTCGGCCGCGCATCCATCCTTGAGAACAACATCGTCCAGACCACCGGCAATGCCGGCCAGTCCATTGCCTCGGGTGTCATCTTCACGCTGCCGGCGCTGGTGTTCCTCGGCTTCGATCTTGAATACTCGCGCATCTTCATGCTGGCGCTCATCGGCGGATGGCTCGGCGTGCTGTTCATGATTCCGCTGCGCCGCCAGCTCATTGTGCAGGAGCACGGCACGCTGCCCTACCCCGAAGGCACCGCCTGCGCCGACGTGCTCATCGCCGGCGAGCGCGGCGGATCGCTCGCGAGCCGGGTTTTCCTCGGCCTCGGTCTTGGCGGGCTCTACACGTTCTTTCAGAACAAGAACCTCTTCCACGCCTGGCCGAGCAATCCCGATTTTCAGCCGGACTTCGGACCCAACCACGTGCTCAAAGGCTCATCGATCAACGCCGACGCAACATCCGAATACCTCGGCGTGGGCTACATCATCGGGCCCAAAGTGGCCGGTGTCATCTTTGCCGGCGGCGTCTTTTCATGGCTCGTGATCATGCCGCTGATGTATTTCTTCGGCAAGGAACTCGGGCATCCAGTCTATCCGGGCCAGATGCCCATTGCGCAGATGGAACCAAGCGACCTGTGGGCCACCTACATCAAGCCCATGGGCGCGGGAGCCGTGGCCGCGGCCGGCCTCATCACGCTCCTCAAGACGCTGCCCACCATCGTGAACGCGCTCGCCGCAGGCGTCAAAACGATGCGCCCCGGCGCGGGAGCCGTGAAAGCCAAGCCGATCCGCACAGAAGACGACCTAAGCATGAACGTGGTCATCATTGGCTCGCTGCTCATCGTCGCTTGCATGTTTCTCTTTCTCGAGTTTCGCCCGGTGCCCGGCGCCAACGTGGGCTGGGTTGCCAATCTGGCCGCATCGTTGCTGGTCGTGGTCTTCGGATTTCTCTTTGTCACCGTCAGCTCGCGCATCGTGGGGCTGGTGGGCTCGTCCGCCAGCCCCGTCTCCGGCATGACCATCGCCACGCTCATGGCCACCTCAGCTGTCTTCCTCGTCGAGGGCTGGACCGCGCCGGCATTCGGCGCACTCGCTATCACCATCGGCGGCGTGGTTTGCATCGCGGCCTCCAACTCCGGCGACACATCGCAGGACCTAAAGACCGGCTACATCATCGGCGCAACGCCGCGCCTGCAGCAGATTGCGCTCATGATCGGCGTCGTTGTTTCGACTGTCGTCATCGGGTCCACGCTCAACCTGATGAACACCGGTCTGCAGGAGTTCCACGCCGCACCGCAGGCTTGGGACATCAACGCGCCGCATCCCGGCGTCGCCATTCAGGGTGACAACCAGCATCTGCCCGACCAGATTCGCGTGGTCGCGGCGGACAAAACCGCGAGCAATCACGCGCGCTCCGAGTACACGGTGCTCAATGCGATTGGATCGACCGAATTGCAGGACGGCAAGTATCTCTACTCGCCCGCGACCGGCCGCATTGAGGTGCATTGGATTCAGGGCATCGGCAGCGCCAGCGCGCCAGCGCCGCAGGCCAAGCTCATGGCCACCGTGATCAACGGCATCCTCAGCCGCAAGTTGCCCTGGGGGCTGGTGCTGATCGGCGTGTGCCTGGTGATTGCGATCGAGCTGCTCGGCATCCGCTCGCTCACATTTGCCGTGGGCGCGTATCTGCCCATCGGCACCACACTGCCTATCTTCTGCGGCGGTGTTATCCGCTGGCTCGTCGACCGGGCCGCGCAGCGCGCTGGCGCAGAAGATGCAGACAGCGAAATCTCGCCGGGCTCGCTCTTCGCCTCAGGCCTCATAGCCGCCGGAGGTATCGCCGGATTGATAGGTGTGGCGCTCAAAGCCGTCGAAGCCACTTATTTCGAAAACCGCGACCTCATCAATCTGCCGCACACATTCCTCGACAACAACTATGTCGCCGTCGCCGGCTTCGCGGCGCTTGCGTACGCGCTTTATCACTTCGCCCGCAAGCCGCTGAAGAAGTAAGAACGCACGCTGGATGTAGAAGGGTATACAAAAGGGTGCCCCACCTTCGGCGCGTCTTTGCTTTTGCGCCTAAGGTGGGATATCTATAGCATTTGGTCTTTATAGCTCTCATAAGGTCCTTCCCACCTCCAACTCCACGCGAGTTGAATCACGTATCATGGGAGACATCATGAACCTCACCGGCAACACCGTCCTCATCACCGGCGGCGGCTCCGGCATTGGCCGCGGGCTCGCTGAGGCCTTTCACGCGCTTGGCAACCATGTCATCGTCGCCGGCCGCCGCCAGAGCGTCCTCGACCAGACTACCGCTGCCAATCCGGGCATGAAGTCGGCGGCTCTCGACATCGAAGATCCCTCTGCAATTCGTTCGTTTGCAGAAATAGTGGCCGAGCAGTACCCGGCACTCAATGTACTCATCAACAACGCCGGCATCATGCGCGTGGAAAAGATGCTGGGGCAGCAGGCCGATCTTGCCGATGCCGAAGCCATCGTAACGACCAACCTGCTCGGGCCGATCCGACTGACCGCGGCGCTGCTGCCGCACTTACAGAAGCAGCGGCACGCAGCCATCGTGAATGTATCTTCCGGGCTGGCGTTTCTTCCGCTCGCACTGACTCCAACTTACTGCGCCACCAAGGCTGCCATTCACTCTTACACGCTCTCGCTTCGCTATCAGCTTAAAGGCACACAGATCGAGGTTCTGGAGCTTGTCCCACCCTATGTCGCCACTGACTTGATGAGCGGTGCTTCCGATCCGCGCGCCATGCCGCTGGATAGGTTCATCGCTGAAGTAATGGAGATTTTGAAAACGCAACCCACGCCGCCGGAGATCTGCGTGGAAAATGTCAAGCGGCTGCGCTTAGCCGCCGAGAGCGGAAACTTCGACGCCATCTTTCAGGGTCTCAACGCAGCCATGGCCGACATTCACTAATACTTCGACTTTGTGCTTTCGTAATTCTCTATACGAGACTTAGGTGCCCTGCCCAGAGGGCGCCCACTCGACTTTGAGACCGGGGATAACACGAATTCGCGCGGTCGCGATACTAATCCGTTCGCGCCTATTTGCAGAGCACTCCGTTGAGCCGGAAAGCCGCCGGCGGCGCGTTCGCGCCGGTGTAATTCGCGGTCAGGCCAATGCCCTGCAGAATGCCGCCGGGGGGAAGCAGGCCGTTGTACGAGGCATTGGTTACGGTAACTTTCTCGCCGCTCTGACTCTCCACGCCGCTCCAGAAGCTGGTAACCTGCTGGCTGCCGGTATAAGTCCACTGCAGGTTCCAGGCAGTGAGATTGGTTGACCCCAGATTATCGATCTCAATGGCCGCCTGGAATCCGCCATCCCAAGTCTTGACCAGCGTGTAATTCACATGACAGGCGAGGCCGCTTTGCTTTCCCGCGGTCTCTGCCTCGGCCTGCGCCGATGCGTGGGAACTTCCGTGAGCATCCACAGATTCAATCGCATAGTAGTAGGTTGTGGATGGGGCGAGTTCGCTGTCGGTAAATCCCGGATCGGTCAATCCGGTCCCTACCCGATTCGCAAGCGTGGGCACAAAGCCCTTGGCGGCGCCGCGGAAGACGCTATAAGTTACGGCGCAGTTGCGTGGAGCCGTAACGGCTGGCCAGGTTAGCTGAATCTCGGTGGAAGACAGTGCAGTTGCCGCAGGCGCCGCGGGTGCCGGAGGCGATGCCGCGCATGATCCGGGGCTGTCAAGGTTCAATGGGAACTGAATCGCCTCAAGCGCCTGCTGTTTCAGGGAGTTCAGCGGAGTCTCATCGTACTCGTCGTCGAGCAATCCGTAGCTGTCTTCGCCGTTCACAGCCCAATAAGTCCACCCAAGATGTGGATGATTCGCAAGGAAGCCGGTTAATGTCGAGAACCACTGACCCTGGCTGCCTGCAATGTCGCTTTCTATCTCGCCGCTATTGTTGCTGGTGCCAAACTCGCCCATCCACACTGGAGCGATGTTATCGAGGCTGAGATAGGCCCATTGCCGCGTCCAGACAGTCTCCAGGCTGACGCTGGTCGTTGCCTTGCTGAACCATGGCTGCGGATAGAGGTCCGGTCCGTAGTCGTGCGCTGAGTACACCAGCCGCCCGGCCACGGGCAACTCCACCGGATACTTTGCCGCGCCTTCGAGATTTCCGCCCTGCCAACCGCAGTAATTGTCGTAACAATCGTTTCCCTCGACAAAGATCAACAAGTCTCGATTGATCGCGGCAATGGCGGTAGCCGCGCGCTCCACGGCTGCGGGCCAGTTCTGTTTGCGGTTGGTTACAGGGCAACCGCCCGACATGGTGTCGCCCGTCCAGCATGCGCCTGACTTTGCAGTGCCCACCAGCAGGTGCGGCTCATTGCGCAGGTCGAGGCCGATGACAACCGGGTTTCCGGCCGCATCGGTGAAGCTCTTGTAACGGCTGGCGAGCATCTGCCAATCGCCGATCCAGTCACTCTCGCTATAAGTGTCCGTATACCATAATCCGTTCGCTTCGTTACTGTCTCCAGCTTCAGAGCGATGGTTGTCGAGGATAATCTTCAACCCCGCTGCTCCGGCCGCATCGACGATCTTGTCCATGATCTCGATCGTATTTAGCCCGGTCAGATCGGCATTGATAGGTCCCGACCCGTTGTAGAAGCCGATGGCCGAGGGGATGATGGGCTTCTCTACCATTTGATTGGAAAACGGCAGACGGATGGTGTTATAGCCGAGCGCTTTAATTGTGGCGATGATGGTGTGGTAGTCCTGATCGTAGAGGCCGTGCACCACCTCGTCGGTGGTCTCAAAGCCATACCAGTTGATGCCGGCAATCCGCACGCTTTTGCCTTGCTCGTCCAGGATCTGATTGCCGCTGGTGTGCCAGTATCCCAAGCCCTGGCAGGGCGCGGACAATGGCATGCACAGGCACGCGGCCGCGGCGAGAAGAAGGACAGTCGATTTCAAGGAGAGAGTCATGTCGATCCGCCGGGCAATGGATCCGAGGTGCAAAAGCGTGAAGTGGAAGCGTCAATATGCGTAGTGCCGATCTTATCGGCGCGCAGGCCTCCGGCGCATCCCCCATTCGCGTCAGCCGCGTGATCGTTCGAGCCATGCCGGGCCCCGGGGCGCTCGCCGGGTGTTCTTGACAGCAGAACCCGTGAGCGCTAGAAGTAGTGTGCCCGTAGTTTCCGAATTCGGCCTCATGCAATCGCGTGCGGCATCGATCGCCAGGGAGATTCGCTCTCCGGAATTGGATTGAACGCATGAAGAGCAGCTTGTTTTCGCGTCGCGCATTTCTCAAGACAACCGCGGGAGCCGCGAGCGCTACGCTGGTTCCCGGCGCCATTCGGCTGGAGGCAGAGCCATCGTTCGCCGCCGCGCCGGCAGGTGCTCCGAGCGACCGCGTGCGGTTCGGAATTGTCGGAGTGGGCATGGAGGGAAGCGGCCTGCTTTCGACGGCGATTCAGTTGCCGGGCGTGGAATGCGTGGCCGCGGCCGACCTCTACGACGGGCGTCACGAACTGGCCAGGGAGATTGCCGGCAAGCCGATCCGCACTACGCGCCGCTATCAGGAATTGCTGGACGCGAAGGACATCGACGCCATCCTCGTGGCCGTGCCCGACCACTGGCACAAGCAGGTGGTGGTGGATGCGCTCGCGGCCGGTAAGGACGTCTACTGCGAGAAGCCCATGTCGCACAATCCGGCGGATGGGCTGGCAATGGTTGCGGCGCAGAAGAAGACCGACCGCATTGTGCAGATCGGCGCGCAGCGGACCAGTTCCGTGCTGTGCGAGAAGGCGCGAGAGCTTGTCGCCGGCGGCGCGATTGGTGAGTTGAATTTGATCGAAGCCACGAATGGACGCAACGACCCGACAGGCGCATGGGAGTATCCTCCGCCGCCGGATTTGTCGCCCGATAATCTCGACTGGGATACGTGGCTTGGAACTGCACCGAAGAGGGCATTCGATCCGCTGACCTTTGCGCGCTGGCGCTGCTGGAAGGAGTACGGGACCGGGGTTGCCGGAGACTTGCTGGTTCACCTCATCAGCGGGATGCAATATGTGCTCGGCGTGAATGAGTATCCACGGCGCGTGTCTGCCTTTGGCGGCATCTATCGCTGGAAAGATGGCCGCAATATGCCGGATGTTCACGCGGTACTGTTTGAGTACGGAGAAATACCGGTGTATATGCGGCTAAATCTGGGGTGCGAGTCCAGCGAAGTGACACGCTTTCAGGGATCAAAGGGCAGTATTGAGCTGCGCGAGTTCAGCGTGACTTATGTTCCCCAGGCCGGCATTGACTTATCGCCAAGCTACTACACCGGCTCGTATCCGGCGCGGTTGAGGGAAGCCTACGTGAAGCAGTGGCACGCCGAGCACGATCCGGCGCCCGGCAAAGAGCCTGCGCCCGAGAGCATCACTTACAACGGCAACGACTATGACGATCTGCGCCCGCATTTGTTCAAGTTCTTTGCGGCGGTGCGGTCGCGCCAACCGCTGGTGCAGGATGCGGTCTTTGGTCACAATGCAGCGCTGGCCTGTCATCTGGCCAATGAGTCCTACTTCCGCAAGACGCCTGTGTACTGGGATGCGTCTTCTGAAACCATCAAGTCAGTTGGATAAGGGTGAAGGAGTAAGTATCCAGTGAAAATCAAGAGCGCTTTTGCCGCCGCGGCTGTTGTCTTTGGGGTCATTTGTTCGGTTGGGTCGCTTCATTCCCAGGCTTCGGATCCCGCGGGCTCCTCCGCAGAAGCCGCGTCTGTCAAGCCATTTCCGGGCCGGTGGGATCTTACGCTCAAGGCGCCGGACCGGGATTACCCTTCGTGGATAGAGATTGCGGATAAGGATGGACAAGTTACTGCGCAGTTTGTTAGCCGCTGGGGCAATGCGCGGCCACTGCCCAAGGTGGAGATTCGTGGGGCGCACATTACATTTGTCTCCCCCAAAGAAGAGGAAGACCGCAAGGACGACATGGTGTTCGATGGCGACCTGACGGGTGACACGTTGTCTGGAACCACGACGGGACAGGACGGCGCCCAGTGGACATGGACAGGCGTGAGGGCGCCCGCGCTCGACCGAGCGAAGGCGCCGCAATGGGGCAAGCCGATCCGGTTATTCAACGGCAAGGATCTGCAAGGCTGGGAGATGAGCAAGCATGGTCCGCCGGATTGGACGGTCAAGGACGGTGACCTTGTAAGTCCCGGCAATGGTCCCGAGTTGATCAATAACCAGAAGTTTCAGGATTTCAAGTTACATCTTGAGTTTAATTGCGGGAAGGATGCAAACAGCGGCGTGTATCTGCGCGGGCGCTATGAAACGCAGATAGAGACGGAGTCGCAACCGGAGCCGTCGAGCCACCATACCGGCGGTATCTACGGGTTTGTTGCGCCATCCCCTGAGCAGCCGCGGAGGCCGGATGTATGGCAGACATTCGATATCGTTTTGATTGGACGGCGAGTAACTGTAGTACAGAATGGCAAGACAATTATTGACAACCAGGAGATACCGGGAATAACGGGCGGCGCACTTGACAGCAATGAAGCGTTGCCGGGGCCGCTCTATCTTCAGGGCGGTGAGAAGGGGCACGTGTTGTTTCGGAATATTGTGATTACGCCGGCGCGATGATTTGACATACCGAAGCACGGGTCCGAAACGCGGGTCCTTCGACTCCGCTGCGCTCCGCTCAGGATGACAGAGTGGTGGGAAGGCTCAGCGGTTGTAGGTTCTTGTCACGGGTGGGAGCGGAACCTGGCGCGAATTGCGTGAGCTTTTTCTCGGTCTGGATGAGCCGCAACCGGCTGTTTTGCCCATTGGCGCTGGGGAATGCATCCCCGGCACAGCCAGGGGCGACGCATATAAATTCCCCAGCGTTGGCAAAATGTGTCAAAACGCTCTTTGAGACCGCAAATTGGACTTCCTCCAGCCCTGCGGAACGAGAGAAATCCTTCCCGGGGAAGCAAATAGGGC
>Ga0302324_100030465_pt1 | contig 10196 bp, 9 predicted proteins | sample Palsa_T0_1_FD_201949 | JGI IMG/M metagenome (GOLD analysis project Ga0302324, IMG submission 201949) | Peat permafrost microbial communities from Stordalen Mire near Abisko, Sweden - Palsa_T0_1 | ecosystem: Environmental > Terrestrial > Soil > Palsa > Peat permafrost | place: Sweden: Abisko... | reverse complement strand
CCGCGCCCCTAACAGCCGCCGTTCTTCCAACTTCTGAAAATCGCGTCTTACTCCCGCCGGGTTTCCCATGACCGCAGAGTAACACGAATCCTCAGGAATGTCACTATATTATGCAATACTCAATAGGACGCCGGCGTACGCCCAAGTCCAATGTTGCCCTGAAACATCGGCTGAGAGATAGGAATAAGCGCCGGTCGTTGTGTCCTTCGCTTCTACCTCCCAATACTGCGTGCCGCCCGAGATCGCTGTCATCTCGGTGAAGCCAGAAATCGAGTTTCCCGGATAAACAGCCTCCAGGGGGCTATAGAATGCTTGATTGGAGCTCACCAGCCAACTGGCGATCGCCCAATAGTTCCCCCCTCCCGCGGGGCTCACGCCGTACTGAAGCACAGGCTGCAGCATCCAACTCGCGCTCGAAGACTCGATGCCATTGAACAAATAAATCAGAGCACCATTCGTCGAGGGATACGACGGCACAATCCAGGTACCAGCCATATAATCGATATCATCACTTGGGCTAAGCGGCACATTCCATTGGTCGGCCTGGACCCAGCCATTCCCCGCGCCAGGAGGGTTCCGATGGCCCTCGTTGCGGGACCGGCGCCGGGTGACGATTGCATCTTCGGGGCAGGCATCATAGTATGCGATGAGTGCGCCATCCAAGGTCACATCGCCAGTGATTTGCCCGTCGCGTCCAAACTCAATCCTTGCGCCGTTAGGGACTTCGTGGACGCAATCGGGGCGGATCAACTGACCTGGAATCTGCACCCAACCAGGGTGGTCCGTGATGGTTCGGTTCTTGTTGGTCTGCGCCTGCGCTATGCAATACGTGGATAGCCCTGAAACTGCGAAGCCGCACAGGAGGGTCGCGGTCACGGTCAGCGTGAGCCAGACTCGCCTCCGTCGGGAAGTGCGTGAGGGTTGGGTCGATTGATTGCCTGGCGTGTTCTTGTTCGTCGTTTTCATTTTGATTCACATGGAGTGAATTACAGCGTCCACTAGGTAACGCGACGAGCCGTGGGGTCACAATGGGCTTCGCGAAGGTGGAGCGGTCACTGATATCGCAGCGTCGAATACAACAATGTCGGCATATGCGCCCTCCTGCAGTTATCGATAAACACCTTGAATGCCTCTAGAAGCTGACCCCGCTAAAGACTCTTGACATTAGGCCCGTAATTCTGCAACTATCGAAATATGACGAGCTCGCAAGCCGCAAAACCGCTGGAGCGAGTAGCGAAATTGGCTGACATGCTTTCGGCCATGGGTTCCGAACCGCGACTACGAATCATGCAGTTGTTGCTCTCGGCTCATCCTGACGGCCTAGTTGTCACCGAGATTCAGGAAGAACTAGACATTCCAAGTTCCACCCTCTCTCACCACCTTGAAAAGCTGAAAGGCGAGGACCTTGTCAACGTGCGCCGTGAGAGCACCTTCCTGCGCTACACCGCCAACACGGAAGCGCTTCAGGAGTTGCTTCAATTCCTGTATGCCGAATGCTGCACGCGAAACAAAGCAGTCAAGCCTGAACAAATCATTCGACTCTGCAAATAGGGGGGAATCATGAGCACCGCCGAGATCAAGGATGTGGTCAAAGAAAAATACGGACAAGCTGCTCTTCGAGTGAAAGCTGGCGGGAGCTCTTGCTGTGGACCCAGCCCGTCGTGTGGCTGCGACCCAATCACCGCGAACCTCTACGACGCGGCACAAGCTGGGGAGATCCCCGAAAAGGCGCTTCTGGCCTCGTTGGGGTGCGGAAACCCGACTGCCTTGGCGAATCTCAATCCGGGCGAGACGGTGCTGGATCTTGGGTCGGGCGGCGGGATTGACGTTCTACTCTCAGCGAAACGAGTAGGTCCGATCGGAAAAGCCTACGGGCTGGACATGACGGACGAGATGCTCGCGCTGGCCGAAGAGAACAAGCGCAAGTCAGGTATCACAAACGTGGAGTTCTTGAAGGGTGAGATTGAACACATACCGCTACCCGACAACTCCGTTGACGTGGTCATTTCCAACTGCGTTATCAATCTATCCTCGGATAAGGACGCGGTTCTGCGGGAAGCCTTCCGCGTTCTCAAACCGGGTGGACGGTTCGCTGTGTCGGACGTAGTCACTCGCGGCGAAATGCTGCTCGAGGTCCGGAAGAGCCTTCTGCTTTGGGTTGGCTGTGTAGCGGGGTCATTAGAAGAGAACGACTACCGCACCAAGCTCGCCGCAGCAGGATTTGAGCAGATCGAAATCGAACCAACTCGCGTTTACAACGTGAATGATGCCCCCGAATTTTGGGCGGCCCAGAACATTGACATTGACGCAATCGCGCCGCAACTGGATGGCAAGATCATGAGTGCTTTCGTGCGCGCCGTGAAGCCTCGCGGCAACTGACATGAAGGACCATACAACGTTGTGCCTCTGCACGGGCTTGGTCGATCAAGGCCGAGCCAATCATTGCGACGAATTGCGACGATTGACCCGCTCATAGCGGCGGTCACCTTTCTCGTCGGCGATTCGGATGTAGAGGGTTACGATTGGGATCGATCTCGATTGCATTACCTCATTTCCGGTCATCATCTCAGATGACTGACGGCAAAGCGAACCGCGGGGTAAGGATGGAGTACTCGCGGTTGAGGGAGCCATCGGCGAGCCAAAGCGAGAATTCGCGTCCGGGAGATCGGGTGTGGCTGGCGGCGGCGGCAAAGTGCTGAGCTTTTCTGTCCTCAAGCGGATAAGCACTCCGGATTTATTTCAAGACAAAGTCAGCATCGTACTGTCGGATTACCTCGTAGCACTCGCATGCGGAGTCTTCAAGGTTCTTGCGGTTCACGATCTTCACTGCTCCGCGGGTGTACTCGATCAGCTTTTTCTTCTGCAAAACACCCGCTGCCACGCTTACGCTAGGCCGATCGGTGCCTAGCATGGTTGCGAGAAAATCATGGGTGATGGGCAGCGACTCTGAATTCACTCTGTCCTGAACCATTAGCAACCACCGAGCGAGGCGCTGCTCAACATCGTGCAGCCGATTACACGCGGCTGTTTGTGCAACCTGCATTCCCTGAACCACTGCATAGCGACTCAACATTAATTGCAGCTGTGAAGCGGATTTCAAAATCTTTTGTAAAGCCCCGACCGCTACTCGAAACCCATCCCCGGTGATTTGCACCACCGCTTGAAGCGTGCTTCGGTTCAAGCCAACAGACGCTGGTATTCCGATAAAACCCTTCTTGCCGACGATGCCGGCTTCAGCGGTCTCCCCATTTTTCATCACGACTACCAGAGAAATCAAACCTTGATTCGGGAAATATGCAAATTCCAGCGTTCCGGCCTCGTGAAGGACAAGATGGTTGGGCAGGCTGACGTATTCGAGATGAGGGCGAAGAGAGTCGTACTCACTATCGGACGTCGATAGAAGAATTAGGTTACTGACCGGTTTCCCTGCGGTGTTCGTCCGCTTGTCAGACTGCATCGGATGCCTCTCTTTTCCACAAATCATCTTTATGGGGTGGTTGCGCCTGATCGCCGAGCGAGTTCTACGCTCGTGCCCTCTGGATCACGCTCCCAACCTCCGAATTCTGTCTGGGCTCAACCTCTAACGGGCGGCAAAGGTTTGCAACCAGGATCATCAGCTTCGTTGGGTCCCTTTCTTCACTGATCTGCTCTGCAATGGATCGGCAAGCTCCGTCTCCGAGTTGCGCGGCCATGGCGGAGTCCCTCTCACAACTCCACAAGTTACTTTGAATTCAAAACCGAGTCTGAGCAATAAGGCACATTCAAGGGACGAACATATGACGCGGAAGATACCCAGAGCCGTAAGCGGTAGTGGCACGACGACCAAGATTGCTCCCAAAAACAGCCCACTTAAGCGGTTCCACGACTTCAAAACGTGCCCCAAAATCGGAGGTGAGCCCGCATCAGAATCTTTCCGTTTATCTATGTAGGATGCCCGACAGACCGCCCAGAATTGGCACACTTAAAATCCGCTGATTCTCTTATGCATCTTCCGCCACGCTCAGACAGAGGCGGTCTATCAACTGCAATCAGGAAGTGCCGCCGCGAGAGGAGGCGTTAATGGCGGATCGAAACGCTTCGTTTCTTCTCAGCAAGCGGGAACTCATTGTCTCGCAACGCCAGAGGCGGCCGTGAGCCGGAAGATGGTATGGATCGATGGGCAGCGTTTTCGGGGTTTTGGTTGCTCCGAATGCGGCTGGCGGTTCGAACTTTCTGGAACCCCCACCGGCACGTCCTTCGATGAAATGCTTCGCAGCTTCGAGTTGCTGCGGGACAAGGAATTTAGCTCCCATGTTTGCGCTACCACTCCAAAGAAGGCAAGGAATAGCCCGAGCAAATAGACCGGATACTTACAGTCGCGCTCGCCTACCAAATCTCACCCAATGTGACCTCATTCGGCCGTTTCGGGACGATGCTCGGGACACCAGAATAGATGTTGGAGAAAACGTCGCGCTCGCCGTTTACTAGCATGGCTGTCATGGTCGGCCAGACTGAGGCGAGAAAAGTGGCTATTCTCGGACTGCCACCGTTTGAAACCGCTGACCGTGCGCTTTCAAAGAGACTGTACTTTGCCGGCGCTCTTGGCGCGCGCCAGGAACTCCGCCATGTTCTGGTCCTCAGCTGACCACTTTCAGCACAGAATCGCCTAGAATTCGCCTTGAGGTCCGTAGGGACGGCGAATCGAAACCGGACTGATTGCAAAGCTCCGACGTCGGGTTTTGGTACGAAATTCTCTGGTAAGGTTTTGCTATCTGCAACTTACGGATATGTCGAGGCTTAGCGCAACAAAACCGGACCGAGGGTTCGAATCCCGCTCCCTCCGCCACACAGTCTGAAGGGCAGAGAAATCCGCCTGGCTTGCTCTGAAAATTACGGGAAATGGGCGCAATTGAGCGATTGTTGCTCTCAAACCGGAGTGGAGAAAGTGTCCTACCCAATCGCTGATCGGCTGATCGCAAACTTTGCAGCCTTTTTCTCCGGAGAGCATCCGAGCAGTCCGGTTTCACGACTCGATCAGGCGAATGCAATGCGATCACAAATCGATGGCGTGGCGAAGGCCACTCGACTGTTGCACACTGTACCGTCGCAAAGAAGTCGGAAGCACAAAATGGCTCGACTACTCGCTGTCAGTGCTGTTTGCGAAACTGGCGTTGAATTCGATCCTTAGGCAGTCGCTTTGTGGATTTAGCCGTAGTTCTCCCCGGACTCGCTGATCCAACGCCTCCCGGACCTTGCTCCCGCTGCGCGGATCGCCCCCTATTCATAGAGTCAACCGACCGAGTCTTGGCGCGAAGTAGTTTCGCGACCACATTGTCAGGAGTACGAACAGTCTGAGTTGCATGGGCGCCTTGCTGCATTGAACTCGTCGGTTGTCCGTCTGGTCGGGGCCCAAGCTGCGTCACTGACTCTGCCTTTTACACTCTGAAGAAACGTTGCGGGAAGCCGCAGCACGCAAACTCTGAGTCTTTCTCCGATTTGGCGTGAACGGCAACTCCGCCAGCTTCGGGAAACGGGTCCGAAACTACTTCAAAATCCTCGCCATAAAGCCGAACTCACGATCAAGCAGCGTAGCCCAGACGGTTGACGTTTGCGCAGATTTCCAAGATGGAAGGAGATTCGGTATTGCGACTGGTCATGATAAACCCTATATTCTCCCTGGCATTGGGGGAACGGCGCAGGTCCACCTGGCAGGGTCATCGGCGGAACCTTGCGGTAGGATGACGACAAGAACCAAGGATACCGGAGATTGAATGTCTATCCATCGTAAATTCAAATCCACTTCACCTCGACGTAACATAGGAACGTTAAAGACATTGTTTGCTGTTTTCCCGGCATTGAGTGCGATCCTGGTTTTTCTCATCCTGCGCGGCGAATTCAGCACCGCACTTCAGCTGACATGGTCTGCTGCTTCCTGGCGATTTGCTTGACCAGATTCAGACGGCAGCAACACAACGGGTCGGTTCAATGAAAATCAACTCGAAAACGAGAACGTTCCGTCGATTCACCGCAACATCAAATCTGCTCACAACCCGCTTGCTCCTCGCCGCATTATTCGTCTTGGCGAGTCTGCTCCAGTTACCAGCTCAGAACGTCGTACTGACCGGCTCCCTCAGTGGGCGGGTTACCGATCCGAGCGGAGCAATCGTGGCGGGCGCGTCGGTCGTCCTGCAGAGCCTCGCGACCGGCATTGAGCAATTCGCCCAGACAAACCATACCGGACTCTACCGCTTTCCCGTAGTCATGCCGGGCACCTATTCAATCACCGCAAGCCTCAAGGGTTTCCGCGATCTCGAGGTGCTGGTGCGAGTCCTGGTAGGAAACACCACCTCGCAAGACATCAAACTGCAAGTCGGAGCGAGCGCGGACACAGTTAGAGTCATCGGGACCACACCTCTACTGCGGCCCGAGGATTCCTCCACCAGCACGGTCATCGACCGCTCTCTGATCGAAGACTTGCCGCTCAACGGACGAAAATACACCAACTTTATGGTGCTCACGTCGAACACCAGCTACGACGGCGACACTGGCCTGGTGAGCATTGCCGGACAACAGGGTGGAGAGGACTCCGGTTACGCCAACGGAAATGGTTCCACTTACTTCAGCGTCGACGGCTCCAACGCCACCAACAACTATTTCGCCGACATCGTCGGCCGCAATCGCATCCCCTATTTATTTGGCGAAGATTCGATCCAGGAGTTTCAAGTCACCGTCAGCCCGTACACCGCCATCTACGGTGGCGGAGCCGGCTTCGTGAACGCCGTCACCCGCTCTGGTGGCAACGCTTTCCATGGCGGCGTGTTCTATTACAATCGCAACTCCGCGGTTGAGGCCAACGATGCCCTCGACAAAGCCGCCGGCAATCCGAAACCGGAAGATGACTTGCAGCAATTCGGCGCCGCTGTAGGCGGCCCCATCCTGCGCAACCGCCTGTGGTTCTTCGCGGATTACGAGCAGCAGCTGCACAACAATCCAATTTCCGTCATTAACCCGACTTTGGCCCCCACACCCGGGAACCTCCCTACACTCTTGGGCCTTTTCAATGTTCCAGTCGGGACGACCCTCCCTCAGCCGACTGGTCCTTTGCCCATCCCGAGCATCGTCACCGACGCCGACGTCGCGAATGGTCCCTCGGATCCATTGTTTCCCGTATACCTGCAGCAAGTATCGAACACCCTCAACGCGCTGAGCTCCAATCTCGGAATCAAAGGCAGAAAAGGCAACGATTGGGTGATCACGCCCCGCCTCGACTATCAGGCCACGAACCGCGATAGCCTGTTTTTCACCCTCAATGCGAACCATTTCAATTCCCCCGGCGGCGTCATCCTTGACCCGACGGTCGGCAACTACGGAATGCAGACTCTGGCCAACGCCGAAGTCCGTACCTTCCAGGCCACTGTGGGATGGACGCACACTTTTTCCCCCAACCTGCTGAATGAATTCCACGCAGGCACCTCGCAGGATAGCGAAACCGCAACCCCAACCGGTTTGGCTGGGAACACGCCAACCGTGGTTCTGGATAGTCCCGCCGCTTTCATCCTGGGCAACGCTCCCTTCTCGATCGGAGGGGTGTTTGAAAGACAGTACTCTTTCTCCGACCGAATCGATTACGTGATCGGCAAACATACGCTGCAATTCGGTTTCGACTTCAACCGCACCTGGGATGCGGACACCAATGATGGGGGCGCCGATCCCAATGAGGCTATCGAATTCGGCTCGCCCCTCGGCCTCTATGAATTTTCCGATCTGGAGCATTTTGCGCTCGGAGAATACGCCAATTTCAATCAGGCTGTGGGCAACCCGACTTTTTCTTTTGCCGTTCCTTACTACGGATTCTACGTGCAGGACACGTTCCGCGCCTTGCCGAAGTTGACCCTCGAAATGGGCTTGCGCGAGGACTTTCAGGTCTACCCGCAGCCCGCCGAAAATCCCGCGTTCCCATTAACCGGCCAGTATCCCAATCAGTTTCGACACGTAGCCCCGCGCTTCGGATTTGCCTGGCAGCCCCAGTCAAAGACCGTGGTCCGCGGAGGCTTCGGTATGTTCTACACCAACATGAACGGCCTGAACTACCGCAACGCCGTGATCTCGAACGGCCTGGCATCGCAGCAGGTGGAGGCAAGTTCCAGTTACACCTCGGGCGCGCCGAACGACCCTTCCTCCACTCATCCGGTGTTTCCAACAGTTCTCCAGCCCACGGACCCGCTGTTCTCCGCTGCCACCGACATTTCTCTGGTTTCTCCCCAGTTCCGCGCACCTTATATCGAGCAGGCAAGCTTCCAGATTGAGCGCGAGATTTTCGAGAACACAACTCTAACCTTCGGCACCATGTGGAATCACGGCGTGCACATAATCTCCGGCACCGCCTATGACGCGAACCTTTGTCCACTGCAGGGCTCGAGCATGGGCACCTGTCAGACAACGGGAACGGGCACGACGACGTACACCTTGTGTGCTCCTGGTGCGCTTGGGCCGTCCTCATGCACGGGCCCAACGATCAGCCTGCCGACCATGGACGCCGGTATACTGCAGAACCAGGAGGGCCTCATCAGTTCGCGATTCGGCCAGATCCAGGAGCTCATCAGTCCCGCGCAAAATTACTACAACTCTTTATTTGTGCAAGTGCAGCATCGCCTGTCAAAAGGCTTTTCGCTGCAATTTGGCTACACCTACGCCAAGAGCATCATGCTCGATGGCATGGATTTCAACAATCAGTTCGACTTCAGCAATACCCATGCCCCCTCGTTGCTAGATGAGCGTCATCGCATTACCTTCGCGGGAGTCTATCGCCCCCGCCTCGATCAACTCACGACGTCCGATCTGGGACGCAAATTCCTCTCTGGCTGGACCCTCAGCAGCGTCATGGAGTTTTCCTCCGGCCGTCCCTACGCCGGTTTGTTAGGTACTGCGTGCACCACTACCGTTCCGTTCACCCAAGGGGCGCAATTTGCCAACTACCCTTGCATCGGCGCCGGGGACAACCTGAACGACACCGCCTACAACCAGGACACCGCAGCCACCGCCGGCGGCATCAACGGCGCCGGCCCCACCCCCGGCATCGGCCTGAACTCTTTCTACGGCCCCTGGCTGGAGAGAATCGACCTCGGTCTCGCCCGCAGTTTCGAAGTCCGCGAAGGCATGCAGCTGCAATTCCAGGTGCAAGCCTTCAATCTGTTCAACCACGCCAACTACTACGTACAAAATGGAGATGGCATCAATCAAATTCAATACAACCCCATCGGCACCAACTGCGGCGACGGCATGACGCTCAACCAGACCTGTTATCTGGTCCCCAATTCCGGCCCCGGCAATTTCGGAGCCCTCCAGGAAATCAGCCCCGACGGCTTGCCTCGCGCCCTGCAGTTTTCTGCACGATTCACGTTTTAGGTTGGTTATCGTGAGAATTCTGGTCATTGAAGACGAAGCCAAGACCGCCAAGTTCCGGAAGAAGGGACTTGGAGAAGGGGGTTTCGTCGTCGATGTCGCCGGAGATGGATTGGATGGGATGCACCTCGCGCAGGAATTGCAGTTCGATCTCGTCATTCTCGACGTGATGCTCCCAGGTCTGGATGGGTGGCAGGTTCTGACTCGCTTGCGCCAAGAAGGTCGGCGCGCGTTGTTGCTTTTTCTGACCGCTCGCGATGCCGTACACGAGCGGGTACGAGGGTTCGAACTGGGCGCGGACGACTACCTGGTAAAACCGTTTGCCTTTTCCGAATTGCTGGCACGCGTGCGATCGCTGCTGCGCCGTCTGCCTGCGCGCGAGCAAGAGACGCTGCGCTTGGCCGACCTTGAAAATCGACTTATTGCGCCAGCGTGCCACGCGCGCCGGTCAGCGGTTGGAGTTGACTTCCAAAGAGTTCCTCCTCTTATCCCTGCTGGCGCGGCGTGCGGGCGAGGTGCTATCGCGAACCCTGATCGCCGAAGCGGTCTGGGACATGAACTTCGACAGCGACACCAATGTGGTGGATGTCAATGTGCGAAGGCTACGCAGCAAGGTGGACGATCCTTTCTCGTTCAAATTGATCCATACTGGTGGTTGCTGGTTTTTGAAACGCAGGTAGTCGAGATAGCATTGAAGCGGGCGGTTCTACATCGGAAGAATGCTTTGTTTTATCGGACGTTGAATGGGGCGGATGTCGGCGACCTATTCATGAGCTTGATTCACACTTGTCAGTTGTGTGACGCCAACTCCTTCG
>Ga0302324_100030461_pt1 | contig 10197 bp, 9 predicted proteins | sample Palsa_T0_1_FD_201949 | JGI IMG/M metagenome (GOLD analysis project Ga0302324, IMG submission 201949) | Peat permafrost microbial communities from Stordalen Mire near Abisko, Sweden - Palsa_T0_1 | ecosystem: Environmental > Terrestrial > Soil > Palsa > Peat permafrost | place: Sweden: Abisko... | reverse complement strand
GAACGAGGCTGCCATGCGGATCCCGTACAAGCCCAAAACGAGCAACCCACGCCTAAAGAAGCACAAAAAGCCCAAGTTGAGTCCCGGTCCTCGTCGGCAAGGGGGAAAGAGAGTTATACGAGACGGTAGCGGGCGCAGGTCAACCTGGTAGCCTTTTCCATTCGTGCAAGGTGGTTAGAGGCCCACCAGCGATTTTGACCCCGAGGACTGTGCGCGCCGCTGGACCGGCAGTCCCCTCAATGCCCCGGCATCATCCCCCACAGCATCACCAGCGTCATCCCGATCACAATCAGGCTCGTACCCCACGCAATCCAGTTCCACAAACGCGAGTTCCTGTGCTCGCCCATTAAGTCAGGCCGGTTGATCAACAACAGCATCAGGATGATGACCACCGGAAGCAAGACCCCATTCAGCACCTGCGACAGAATGGCCACGTTGATCAGTTGCCCGTCGGGCAGGAGCAGCACTGTGAGCGCGCCGCCCGCAATCAGCAGCGAATAGAGCCAATAGAAAACCGGTGCTTCCCTGAAGCGCTTGTCCACTCCGGACTCAAGCCCCAGTCCCTCGCAAACGGTATAAGCAGTCGAGATCGGCAGAATCGATGCGGCGAAAAGCGACGCATTGAACAGCCCGAACGCAAACAGGATGAAGGCGTAGTCGCCGGCCAGCGGCCGCATCGCTTCCGCAGCATCCGCGGCCACCTGGATCGCGCCCATTCCATGAACAAACAGCGTAGCCGCGCAGGCCACGATGATGAACCAGGCAACAATATCGGTGAACAGGCTGCCCACGATCACGTCCAGCCGCGAAGCCGCGTAATCTTTCACGCGAATGCCCTTTTCCACGATCGACGACTGCAGGTAGAACTGCATCCAAGGCGCGATCGTGGTGCCCACCACACCGATGGCCATGTAGATGTACGCCTTGTCGCTCCATACCGACTTCTCCGGCAACTTCACGGTCGCCAGCAGCGCGTCGTGCCAGCTCGGCTGCGAGAGCACCCCGGCCAGGATGTAGCAGATGTAGACGAAGGAGGCGATAATAAAGATCTTTTCCGTGCTCTTATAGTTGCCGCGCACCACCATGTACCAAACCAGAAACGCGCATAAGGGCACCGAAATGAACTTGGACACATGAAACAGGTGCAGCGATCCGGTGATCCCAATGAACTCCGTCACCACATTGGTGTAGTTCACCAGCACCAGCATGATCATCAGCACAAACGTGATCCGCAGCCCAAATTCCTCGCGGATCAGGTCGCTGAGCCCCTTGCCGGTCACCACGCCCATGCGCGCGCACATCTCCTGCACCACGATCAGCGCGATCGTGATGGGAATCATGGTCCACAGCAGCTTGTATCCGTATTGCGCGCCGGCTTGCGAGTAGGTGAGGATGCCGCCCGAGTCGTTATCGACATTCGCCGTAATAAACCCGGGGCCAAGAACGGCAAGGAACAACAGTATCCGGGTTCTCCAGCGCTTCAGCATGCTCGTGGTTTCCTATGGAGGATTCATCTAAATTTCCTCCCTGACCATACAGGAAAAACCCACCTGAGCGAAACCCGAGAGGCTCGATATCCGGGGTGGTCGTTCGCCCTCAAGAATTCGAACTGCAGTTTGCACATAATTACCGCATTCCGGGAGAGAATTAAATCCGGATCGATTCCAATGCAGGATGTACCAAGGGAAGCCATCCCCATCACTTGACAGTGCTGCGCATCCGCGACTACAACACGCTTTCACAAGTAAAAGACCGGAGGAACGCACCATGGACTCGCCGATTGCATCAGGAACACTTCGCGCGCGGCGCAGACTGCTGGGCAGCATGGCCTCGGGCGCTGCCCTGCTTGGGCTTGGCGCTGCCGGCTCCGCGTCCGCTGCCCCTGCCCCAACATCGGCCGAGCACGCCCCAGAAGAGTTGTTCGCGTTGTCTCGCCTGCGCGCATACAAGTCGCGCCGTTCCTCGAGTTGGGATCGCACCGGAGGCAATGGCGACTCGGTTCCGGTGGAGGCTGGCCAAACGGCAACGCTGCTCGACCTGACCGGCGCTGGCGTCGTGACGCACCTCTGGTTCACCATCAACTCACCAGACCACATGCACCTGAAGAATCTCGTCCTGCGCGCGTGGTGGGACGGCGAGAACTCCCCTTCCGTTGAGGCGCCGATTGGCGACTTCTTTGGCCTCGGCCTCGGCGAGTACTACACCTACCAGTCGGCGCTGCTCGCTGTTGCTCCCATCAAGGCGCTCAACGCCTATTTCCGAATGCCCTTTGCCACCGCGGCGCGGATCACCGTGACCAACGAAGGCAGAGTGCGCACCGATAATCTCTACTTTGCCGTCGACTACGTAACGCTGGATTCCATCCCCGGCGATCTCGGCCGTTTCCATGCGCAGTACCGCCAGGCCGCGCCCTGCAAAGGCTGGACCGACAACTGGAGAAACAACTGGGACCCGCCGGTGGGCGATCGCAAGAATCTCGAAGGAGCGGAAAACTACGTATTCCTCGAGGCCGCGGGCAGGGGCCATTTCGTCGGAGTAACGCACGCCGTGGAACAGAACCAGGAGGGCTGGTTTGGCGAGGGCGACGACATGATCTTTATCGATGGCGACCCGCTGCCCACCATCAACGGAACCGGCACGGAGGACTACTACAACGGTGCACGGGACTTTGGTGGCCAGCCCTTCGGATTCATGCACAACGGCGCGCCCTACATCGTCGACGCCGAGCGGATCGGCGGCCGCTATTGCCTTTACCGCTGGCACATCGAGAGCCCACTCGCGTTTGAAAAATCGATTCGCGTCACCATGGAGCACGGCCACGCCAATCACCGCTCCGACAATTTCTACTCGACGGCGTATTGGTACCAGTCCGAGCCGCATGCTGCATTTCCTGCCCTGCCCGCTCCCGCAGATCGCGTCCCTCGCATCTATGCCGCAGGCGGTCCAGCCGGCCCCGCCCCCATCCCGAAAAGCTAGCCCGGATTTCTCACAGGGAGCCCAAAACCGTAGCGCCGGCGTCCTCGCCGGCTGTCCGGAGGGTCTCCAGACCCTCCGAGACCTGGCAGACCTCGAATTCCTCCTCGGAGAGCCGCGTGTGAGAAATGCGGACTAGGAAATCTCTGCACAATTCCGATTTGTAGAAGGGCACGACTTCCGTCGGGCCGCAAAGAATGCCAAAAAAAAATGTGGGCTTCAGTCCCTGCGAGACCCCGTCCCGCTGGAACTCTGCTTCACCGGGGATTCACCCGTCTGGCAAAGCAGATTCGGTTTCAGTATCTTTCATAAATTCCGTATTTGGCTCCTTCAGCCAGTCAAAATTCTTGTGTCCGTTTCCGTACCATGGTATATATGTACCTAGATACCAGAAGGACTGAACCATGACCGCAGAAAAACAAAACCGGGAACCCATCGTCGTTGAGCGCGTCCAGACCGGCGTTCGCATCGAGAAACGCATGTTAAAAGTCCTCAAAGCCGTCGCCGAACTCAAAGAAATCACCCTTGGAGATCTGCTTGAGGGCATCGTGCTTCACGCATTCGAAGGCAAGGCCCCCTTCGGGGAACGCACACTCAAAGAAATCGAGCAGTTCAAATCCCTTTACGGCATGACCTTGCAGGCCAGCGACAGCCACAACCTGAAGGAGCGCAGAAAATGAGAGCGATCATGGTTGCAATCGCTGCCTTTGCATTTATGACAAACGCACCTGCACAATCCGCAGCTCCGCAAGCTGAGCCCCTCGCACGGCAAACGACCTCCTTCGACCTGATCGTCCATCTGCCGCTTGCTCAGACTGCGCCCCTCTTTGGCCCGGAGGGCGAGCGCGCCTGGGCTGGAAGCCACTGGAACCCCGAGTTCATCTACCCGAAGCCACCCAGCGACCAACAGGGAGCCGTCTTCTCGATCCATCACGGCCCGTACACGGCCACTTGGGTTTGCACGCTATTCGACCTCGACGCCCGCCACTTTCAGTATGTCTACTTCCTGCCGGGGCTGATGGTCACCACGATCGACGTCCGGTTCAAGGCTCTGAATCCCGACACGACCGCGGTGAACGTCATCTATACCCGCACCGCCATCGCCCCCGAGGGCAATCCGCACGTCGCCGCCATGAGCGAGGGTGACAGGAGCGCCGGCGCGGAATGGCAACACGCGATCGACGAGTACATTGCCAGGATCGGCCCCACTCCAAAACCATGATCTCTGAACCCCGGGGCCTTCTTGACCCACAAACGCAGCAAAGCCCGAACCGAAGTCCGGGCTCTGTCTATGTCCTGGTTGTCGCTTACGCCGTCGCCAGCAGAACCATCTCGCGTCGTGAGCGCATCTCTTCCGCGGCGGCCCGTTTTGCGGCCTCACCCAGAATTGAGTTCACCACGTCCACCGCGCTGTAACTATCCCGCCCCGGCGCGAGGAACTGCGCAATGCTGTTCAGGTCATCGCCCACGGTCACCAGCGGCGACTCCACCACATCGCCCTTGCGCACCTGCGCGTGGCCAATATTCGCCATCAGCGCGTTGCAAAGGCACTTCCGGCCAACCGTATCTTCCACCTTGCCGCCCTTGGCCACGTAATTCTGCACGGGTTCCGCGGCGCAGCGATAGCCGATGTTCCCATCCGGGGCAAAAAACGGCTCCCGCAGATAACCGAGGTCGCACACGCGCTTCCGCTCCTGGTAGATGGGAAACTGCGAAGACGTGCCTTCGAGCAGCGCCACCTTGAACGGAAATCCTGTAGGCGATGCCAGCGGATCGGTGAACACAACCCCTTCACCTTTGCGGGCCTGCGCAATCAGCTTCTTCTTCAGGTCAGGGCGCATGCCCGATTCCTCTGAGAAGGCGAAAGCAGTTCCCACCTGGATGCCGGCCGCACCCTGCTCGAGCGCTTCGCGCAGCTTGTCGGCGTTGCCATAGCCGCCTGCCATCCAGAAGGGCACGCCCATCTCGCTCATCTCCTGGAGGTTCACACGGTCCCGTTCGCCATACACCGGCTCACCGGCTTCGTTCAGTTGCAACTTGCCGCGAGGCGGAGCATTGTGGCCGCCGGCAATCGGCGTCTCAACCACAAAGCCATCTACACGGCCACTCGCGCGGCGCAGCATCGTCGTTGCCAGGGTGTTCGACGAAATAATCGCCAAAAACCGCGGACGGCGCAGCATAGGCAGAAAGCCCTCGGCATACTCGGTTGCATCGAGGCGCATCTGCGTATCCTGCCCCGGAAGAGCGCCGGTAACCGAAAGCTTGTACTCCGCAACATGGTGCGCGGCAAATGCGTCGAGAACTCCCGGAATGTGCAGCGGAATGCCCGCGCCCATCAGCACGTAGCCCACGCCGGCAAGCATGGCGCCATAAATCGACGCGAGATGCGGCAGCTGAACCTTTTCAAGGAAGTTGATGCCAACGGGATTTTTGTGTCCTTCGCGGGCCAGGAAGACCTCGACGAAGTTGCTCACCATACAGAGCTCCACCAGCTTGCGCGGATCCTTGCGCTGGTGCATCGGGACGTTGGGATAGGGCGCGTCTGCCGCCTTGCCGCCGGGGACAAAATACTCATTCCAGATACGGCGGGCCATCTCAGGAAACGGAAAAGCCTCGACCCCGCGCTGCATGTGACCGCCATGGTCACCATCCGCAAGACGGCGCACAAACAGCTGGTCGAGCGCAGTGCCGGAGACGACTCCAAGCTGACCGAGCCGCGACACCGTCTGGGCCAGACGCCAATTGGACACGCCTACGCCCATTCCCCCCTGGATGATCTTGGGAAACTCCATCTCTGGATTCTTTCACAAATCTTGCGAATCGCTGAAACTTTCTCATACAGAAGTGGTATAGGGAAATGAAAATGGGCGGCCCTTCTCTCAAATGTGTATAAAATTGACCACTTTGAACCGCAGGAACCAGCGTCCCAAAAGGTCAGAGCTTCTCGCGCAGCAGGCTGATCACGTGATCTGCCTGGACGACGCCCACCATGCGCCCCAGGCTGTCGACCACAGGCAGGGCGTGCAGGTTGTACTTGTCGAAAAGCTCGGCCAGTTCGTTCTGGTGCAGATCCGCCGGGCACGAGATGACCCGCGGCTCGGCCAGCACCGCAACCCGCGCCTCTGGCTGTGCCATCACCAGGCGAGCCAGCCCGACGGCGCCCTGCAGCACGCGCTTCTCGTCCAGCAGATAGACCTCGGTCACGCTCTCGGGATCGCCGTCGAAGTTGCGCAACGCCTGAACGGCCTGCGCCACCGTTGCGTCGGTCCGGACAAAGACAAAGTCTGTTGTCATGGCGCCTGCCGCTGAGTCCTCGTCGAACTCCAGCAGCTCGGCCACTTCCTGCCGCTCTTCCGGCTCCATCTCCTCGAGGATTGCGTCGGACCGCTCTTCCGGCAGCTCGCCCAGAAGATCGGCGGCCGCGCCGGGGTCCATTTCCTCAACGATGTCGGCGATTCTCTCTTCGTCCAGCTTCTCGAGCAGCGCCTTTTGCAGCTTCGGCTCGACCTCTTCGAGCGCCTCGGCGGCTACCTCTTCATCGAGCGAAGTAAACACGGCCTCGCGTTCCGCCGGGGCCAGATCTTCGAGGATCTCGGCCAGGTCCGATGGATGCATCTCCGCAAGCCGCTCATACTCGATGCGCAGCTTCACCCGGCGCGCGGGGTCCACCTCGATTACATCCACAAACTCCCACGGGATCGCGCTCGCCTTAAACTTCCTCGACAGCTTTTCCAATTTTGCTCGGGGAAGCAGCCCCTTGAAGACACGGCGAATGGCCCCGCGCATCCCCACTTCGACCTCGGCCACGCGCAACAGATGCGCTGCTCCCCGCCCCAGCCACTCCAGGTCCACGTCGTTCACGCGGACAACCTTGCGCCCATGGATATCGATAATCTGCCGGTCGACAAGGTCCTGCTGCAGGTAAATGTAGTTGCCGTCGTCCTTCAGCGGCACAAGCGCCGCGGCCGAACGTAGCTCCAGCGTTCCTGCCGGGGTCTCCATGATTTCCTGCGATGGAACGATGGAAAGGCCCGCACGGGTCTTGAGCACCAGCCCCGCGACTTTGCCCGCGTCCGGGCCGGTAGCCACCGCAATATCCTTGAGCCGTCCGCGCAAATGACCCTGGGAGTCCGTTACAGGCGTGCCAAGCAACGCCGTCAAACTCACGCGGGCTGTGGTGCGCGGTTCCATGCAATGAGTGTAGTACCCCCGTTTCGGAAATGGGGAAGCTTCATGTCTGCCCAACTGGGGCGCGCAATTCCTCTCGGCCTATGCGGGCGCGGGGCCATTTCCTGTTTGGACCGCGAGGGCGCCTCGCCAACCAAACCAATTCCTTTATCGTTCGTTCCCTTCTCATTACCTGCGCCGATCCATATGCAACCTTCGGGTCACTTCGGCTTGACACACTTTGTCCCCAGCCATGAAACTGCCAGCAAGGTTGCTCAGGCGCGGACGGGCCATCAGATTCCCGAACCGTTCCGGAAGAGGCGGATTCGAACCCGGTGAATGTGCCCAAAGAAGGACGCATGAGTTTTTCGCTGAGTTCCACCATGGAGAGCGTCAGCGAGGTGGAGGCTGTCGCGGACAAGATGGCTGAAGAGGCCGGAATGGACGAGGACGAACGCTTTAAACTAACCATGGCGGTCCGCGAGGCCGCCGTGAATGCAGTTTTACATGGCAACGACTACGACCCAGACAAGCAGATTTCCGTCAGTTTTGAAAACACCGGCAAATCGCTGGTAATCTCCATCGCCGACCAGGGCAAAGGGCTGGATCCAGAAAAACTACCCGATCCTCTGGCGCCCGAAAACCTCCTGCGCGGCACCGGCCGTGGTATCTTCCTCATCAAATCCTTCATGGATGAGGTACACTTTCGACAACTGCATCCTGGCACCGAGCTGACGCTGGTAAAACACCTGGCGCCGGCCGAGGACAAGGCAACGTAGAGTGCTTGCGCAGCGGGCGCCGGCGACGGACAGGATTCATTCCATCCGTAGCGATTTGAAGCCGGCAAGGCAGGCAGGTTAGGTTTATACAGACTCTGCTACTTGCGAAAGTGCTATAACCTAATGAGCAACAAGAGCGACAAGGAGGAATTTCCGTGGCACTCAGTATTTCTTCCCGTGAAGTGGATGGCGTAACCGTTCTGGATCTGTCTGGACGAATCACGCTGGGCGAAGGCAGTGTGCAATTGCGCGATGCCATTCGCGACAATATCAGCAAGGGCAACAAAAGCATCCTTGTGAATCTGGGTGACGTGAACTACATCGATAGCTCGGGCCTTGGCGAGTTAGTGGGCGCCTTCACTACCTCGAAGAATCAGGGCGCAACGCTCAAGCTCCTCAAGCTGACTAAGAAGGTCCACGACCTCCTCCAGCTCACCAAGCTTTACACCGTCTTCGACATCTACGACGACGAAGCCAGCGCAATCGCTTCGTTCAAGTAAGACCCGCCGAAACAACCTTCCCCTAATTGGGCTCGGCAATTGGTCGAAGAGGCCATCCCGCAATGCGGGGTGGCCTCTCGCGTCTGCACGCCGGTCTCCCTCGCTGATGTCCCGAGGCCAAAGTTCGCACAACAAAGCCTGTCATCCTGAGCGAAGTTGGACGCCCTTTTTTGCGCCCAACGAAGTCGAAGGATCTGCGGCTGCACTTCGTAAACTGTTCCGCGGACTCTGGGGTGGCACACCCTCGCCGCGTATTTGTTTTTGCGGCTAGGGTGGGATACCACGCCCGTCACTTAGAACTTCACCGACGGCACCGTCTGCGCCGCCGCGCTCGCTTTGAAGTAGGCGTCATTCTCCTTGTATCCGGCCATCCCCGCCCAGATGCTGTTCGGGAACTGGAGAATGAACGTGTTGTAGTCCTGCAGCGCGTCGTTGTAGTTCTTACGCGCCACGCCAATGCGGTTCTCCGTCCCGGCAAGCTCGTCTTGCAGGCGCATGAACTGGTCGCTCGACCGAAGTTGCGGGTAGTTTTCCGTGATGGCGAGCAGCCGGCCCAACGCGGAATCGAGCGTTCCGTTGGCCTGGATTCTGGCTGCCGGACCCTGCGCATTCAGCATGCCGGCGCGCGCATTGGCAATGTCGCCAAAGACCGTACTCTCTTCTTTGGTGAAGCCCTTCACGGTCTCCACCAGGTTCGGAATCAGGTCGACGCGGCGCTGTAGCTGCACGTCCACGTCCGACCAGGCAGTCTTCACCGCCTGATCCTTTTGCACCATTCCGTTCTTGGCCGACACATAGCTGCCAAACACCATGAACGCGCCGAGGATGAGAACTCCCACCACCCCAAGGAAAATCCAAAGTCCTTTCATACTGTTTTGCTCTCCTCCGGTCTCCCCATCAGGAAACCCCTTCGTTAAGAAAACTTACCCCGAAAAAACCTATCCCGGGAAAAACCTACCCTAAAATCTCTACCAGGACCCGCCAGCCCCGCCACCACCGAATCCGCCTCCACCGCCTCCAAAACCACCGAAGCCCCCTCCGCCTCCTCCACCACCGCCACCCCATCCTCCACCGCCGCCGCTGCCAAAGCCACGGCCGCCGCCAAACAAGCCCATGCCCCAGAGGCCAAAGAGCCCCCAACTGCCGAGCACGCGGAAGAGATAGAGGAGGATGACGATGAGAATAATCACGAGCTTGATCCAGCCAAGGCCTGAGGAATGGCGCTGCTGTACCGGCTCTTGCACCGCCGCAGGCTGATCCGCCAAAGTTACCTTCGCATCCTCGGCAATCACCTGCGCAATCTCGCCGACTGCCCCGGTCACCGCGCCGTCATAGTCGTTGGCGCGCAGCAGCGGCACCATCTCGCGGCCAAAATCGCCTACCTTGGCGTCGTTCAGAATTCCTTCCAGCCCGTATCCGACCTCAATCCGGTACTTGTGATCGTCCACGGCAATGAAAACCATGGCATACCGGTTCGAGCCACGGTTCTTGTCGCCCATCTTCCAGTGAGTTTCAAGCTGATTGGCATAATCGGCAGCGTCGTCGCCGTCAAGCGAGCGCACCGTCACGACCGCAATTTTGGCATTCGCCTGCGAATGGTCGAGCTCGGCGCATACAGCGTCGAGCCGCGCAATCGCCTCAGGCGAAAGAACATGCGCAAAGTCGCTTACATAGTCGGTTGGCTGGGGTAGGTCTGAAACCTTCTCGGCCGAGAGGGAAACTGAGGAGAACGCTCCAAGGGCCGCCAGAACAAGCCCGTAAAGGAGCGAATTGAACTT
>Ga0302324_100030459_pt1 | contig 10197 bp, 10 predicted proteins | sample Palsa_T0_1_FD_201949 | JGI IMG/M metagenome (GOLD analysis project Ga0302324, IMG submission 201949) | Peat permafrost microbial communities from Stordalen Mire near Abisko, Sweden - Palsa_T0_1 | ecosystem: Environmental > Terrestrial > Soil > Palsa > Peat permafrost | place: Sweden: Abisko... | reverse complement strand
GTGACGCGCCGCGGCGTCTTCGGCCAGATCTGGGGCATCGGGCTCGGCGCGTTCGCATTGCTGGCCGTCGTGCCGTTTATCGCCCTCGCGCGACGGCCCTCAACGCCCGGCACCGCATGGAAAGCGGGCTCGCGCCTGGTGAACCCCGACGGCAAGCCGATGCGCGCGGACGATCTCGCGGTCGGCGGCGTCGAGACCGTCTTTCCCGAAGGCGCGGTCGACGCGCCTGAGGCAGCCACGCTCCTCATTCGCCTGCCCGAGAACACCGCCGACGTGGATCCGGCGAGGCACGATTGGGTGCAGCAAGGCAACATCGCGTATTCGAAGATCTGCACGCACGCGGGTTGCCCCGTCGCGATCTACCGCCAGCAATCGCTCGAACTCTATTGCCCGTGCCATCAATCGGTCTTTGACGTGCTGGATTCCGGCAAGCCCGTTTCCGGGCCCGCGACGCGCGCGCTGCCGCAGTTGGGGCTCGACATCGACGCACACGGCTTCCTGATCGCGCGCGGAGATTACGTGGATCCCGTCGGGCCGGACAGCTGGTGGCGCCCGGCATGATCGTGCGACGCGGCGAGCGCTTTCTGGACGATCGCTTTGGCAGCAACGCCGCGGTCCGTTTCTTCCTGGCGAAGATTTTCCCGGACCACTGGTCGTTCTTTCTCGGTGAGTTCGCCCTCTATGCGCTCGTGCTGCTTTTCGGCACGGGCATCTGGCTGACGTTCGTGTACGAAGCGTCGCCGCAAGGTGCGTACGCGTCCGTCGTAGCGCTCTCCACCGCGACGCCGGTCGGCTACCTCGTGCGGCAAGTGCATCATTGGAGCGCCGTCGTGTTCGTCGCGGCGATCCTCATCCACATGGCGCGCATCTTCTTCACCGCCGCGTTTCGTAATCCGCGCGAGATCAACTGGGTCGTCGGTGTGTCGCTGCTCGTGCTTTCGTCGATTGCGGGCTTCACCGGCTACTCGCTGCCCTACGATTCGCTATCGGGCACAGGGCTGCGCATCATGGATTCCGTGCTGCTCGCGATTCCATTCGCCGGCACGTGGGCCGCCGACGTGCTCAACGGCGGCAACTATCCCGGTCCGCAGTTGCTCGCGCACCTCTACACCTTCCACGCGCTGTTCCTGCCGGCGGCGATCGTAATCTTGCTCTCGGCACATTTGAGCATGATGGTGTATCAGAAGCACACCCAGTTCGTAGACGATCCCGGGCATGTGGTGGGGCGCCGGATGTGGCCCGATTATGCGTTGCGCGCGCTCACCGCGTTTGCCGTGACGGTCGGCCTCATCATCGCGCTTTCTGCCACGCTCGAGATCAATCCGATCGAAGAGTTCGGACCGTATCTGGATTGGACCGTACCGAACCCGGCGACACCCGATTGGTATGCCGCGTTTCTCGACGGCGCCGTGCGCTTGGGGCCGGCCGTGGAGTTCCGGATCTTCGGACATCCGCTTCCGGCGCTGCTTTGGCCGGGCATCGTGATGCCGGCCATCGTCCTGGCTGCGCTGTTCGCATGGCCGTGGATCGACGCGCGGATCGCGAAAGATTCCAGCCCTCATGACGTGCTCGTGCCGGCGAGTCGCGCGCCGTGGCGGCTAGGCGTCGGCGTCGCGTTTCTTTTCGCAGGAGTGGTGCTGACGTTGGCGGCTTCGGACGATCAGCAGGCGCTGATGCTGCACGTTCCGGTGACCGCGCTCGTAAGCGCGTATCGACTTCTGCTGCCGTTCGGCAGCGTCGGCGTGGGCGTGCTCGCGGCGATCCTGGCGCGTGAGAGCCGGTCGCGGCGCGATGAATTCGGCGGGGCTCGAGAACCTAAGCGCGTCGTTGCGCTGCGCCGCAACGCGAAGGGCGGCTTCGATGCGGAGGCGCCGAAGAGCACGTGATCGTCGCGTCGCTCGTCGTGGCCGCGGCACTCTACGGATACGCTTTGCGACGCGCTTCCCGGCGAGGGCTCGCGCCGGGGCCTGCTGCGATCGCGGCCTTCGGCCTCGGGCTTGTCGTGGCCGGGTGCGTGCTGCTGGGGCCGGTCGACGACCTGTCCGACGCGTCGCTCTCGTGGCACATGGTGCAGCATCTGGGGCTCGCGTTCGTCGTCGCGCCGCTGCTCCTGCTTGGAGCGCCGATCCGCCTGGCACTCGCGGCACTGCCGGCTGCCGGCGCGGCTAGGCTCGCTGCCGTGCTGCGCTCCGCAGCGGTGCAGGCGCTCACGAATCCGGCCTTCGCACTGTTGCAGTTCACCGCAGTGTTCTACGCGGCGCATTTTTCGCCGCTCTACGAAGCGGCGCTCGAGCACCCGCCGATCCACGCGCTCGAACACGCGTTGTTCCTGGGCTCGGCAATGATCTTCTGGACGCCGATCCTGGCAGTAGCTCCCGCGCCGCATGCGCCCCAACACGCCGTGCGGTTGCTGATGCTGTTTCTCGCGCTGCCGATGAGCGCGTTCTTGGGATTCATCCTCTACGTGATGCGCGCGCCGCTCTACCCGCACTATGCGGCGTTGCCGGGCGCACTTGCCGACCAGCAGAATGCAGGTGCCGTGATGTGGATTGGGGGCGGCGGCCCGATCCTGGTCGCGTTGCTCTGGTGCGTCGCCGATTGGGGTGCGCGGGAACGGCGTCTCGGCATCATCGCCGATCGCCTGGACGCGACCTAACGATGCCGGTCCTCCTGCTCGCGGCGGCGCTCGCGCACGGTTCCTACAACGGGGTCCCGGACGGCCCAGGGCGCCAACTCTACATGGAGAATTGCGCCGCCTGCCATGGCGCGGATTTGCGCGGCGGCCCCAACGCGCCGACGTTGATCGGCGCCGGCGCCGCCGGTGTCGACTTTTGGGTCTCCACCGGTCGCATGCCGGCGGCCGTGCCGTGGTTGCAAGTCGCCCACCGCGGGCTCCAACCCTATCTCTCGCCCGCCGCTCTCGGGTCGATCGAGGCGTACGTCGCCGCCGCATCGCCCGGACCACCGATTCCGCTCGTGGTGACGAGCGGCGACGAGGCGCGCGGGCATCTGCTCTTCCAACAGAATTGCCAACACTGCCACGGCGTCGACCTCAAGGGCGGGTCGATCGGCGGCGCTAGTTGGGCCCCGTCCCTTTCAAACGCAACCATCACGCAAGTCGCCGAAGCGATTCGGCTCGGACCGGGAGAGATGCCGAAATTCGGCGAGCAGCAGATCGATCAAACCGATCTCGACGACATCGCGACGTATATCTCGTCGCAACGCGGCGCCGAGCGCTTCACCGGCTTGCCGGTCGTAGCGGGCGGGCCGGTGCCCGAAGGCCTGTACGGCTGGATCGCAGCCGCCATCTTGTCGTTGTTCGGCTTCGGATTTTGGTCGCTCGACAGTAAACGGTCGAAAGGGCCAAGCGATGCTCCGTAACCGCCCGCTCGTCCTGGTCGCGATGCTCGTGCAACTCGCACTCCCCGCGTGTGCCGATCGCGCGGCGGGCGCCGCCGTGACGCAGGCCGGCTTCCCCGCGATCACCGACCAGATGCTGGTCGACGCCGGGACGAGCGACGGATCGCTGATGTACCTGCGTTCGTACTCCGGCGAAAATCACGTGCCGTTCACGCAGATCGATACCGGCAACGTGGCGCAGCTGCGCGAGGTGTTCACGCATGCGGTCAGCATTCCCGAGGGCTTCGAGTCGCCCCCGATGGTCAACGGCCGCACGATGATCGTCACGACGCCGCTCGATCGCGTCTACGCACTTGACGCCGTGACCGGCAGCAAACTCTGGGAGTACGACTATCCGCTGGTGAAGCGCCAGCTGCGCACCGTCTGCTGCGATATGGTCAACCGCGGCGTCGCGCTCTACGGCACGCTGGCGTACATGGCGACGCTCGATAACCACGTCCTGGCACTCGACGCGCAGACGGGGGCCGTACGATGGAACAAGACGATCTATCCCTCCCCCGGCACCGGTTACGCGATGACGCTCGCGCCGCTGGCCGCCGACGGCAAGATCATCGTGGGCGAAAGCGGTGGTGAATACGGCATCCGCGGTTTCATCGTCGCGCTCGATGCGACGACCGGAAACGAGATCTGGCGACGCTATACGATCCCCGCGCCGAACGAGCCGGGCGGCACCAGCTACCCGCCCGGTATGTATCTGCACGGCGGGGGCGGGGCGTGGCTGACGGGCACCTACGACGCCGCGACGCAGACGCTCTACTGGGGCGTGGGCAATCCGGGGCCATGGTCCGCCAAGGAACGACCGGGGCGCAACCTCTACAGCGATTCCGTGCTCGCGCTCGACGTGAAGACGGGTGCGATCAAGTGGTTCTTCCAGCAGACGCCGCACGACTCGTGGGACTACGACGCGACCAACACGCCGGTGCTCGCCGACCTCACGATCGCGGGCAAACCTCGCAAAGTGCTCTACCAGGCTGCGCGCAACGGCTGGTTCTACGTGCTCGACCGCACGACCGGAAAGCTCATCTCGATGCACACGTTTACCAAGGCGACGAGCGTGACGGGCTACGATAGCGCTCACAACATCGGCACCGTCGACCAATCGAAGTATCCCGGCGTCGGCAAGCCCGTGTTCACCTGCCCCGCGTTTTTCGGCGGCGACAATTGGTGGCCGTACTCGTTCGATCCGCAAACTGGCTACGCGTACGTGCCGACGATGAAAACGTGCATGACGATCGAGGCGACGAAACCTTCGAAGTTCATCGCCGGTGCGCCCTACACCGACGAGTCGTGGGTCGTGCAACACGTTCCCGGCCAAACCGGCTGGGGCGAACTGCAAGCGATCGATGTCGCGACGGGCAAACGCATGTGGCACTTCGATTCGAAGCTCCCGTGGAACGACGGAACGCTCAGCACCGACGGAGGCCTGGTGTTCAGCGGTACGCCCGACGGCGTCTTCTACGCGTTCGATGCGAAAAGCGGCAAGGTGCTTTGGTCGCACCGAACGACCTCGGGCATCATCGGCGTACCGATGAGCTATCGCGTCGACGGCAAGCAATACATCGCCGTGCAGAGCGGCTGGGGCGGCGTGGCGCCCTTCTACGGCGGCCCGATCATGAACGCGAGCTTCAAGCACTTTCGCCTTGGCGGACGGCTCTACGTGTTCGCTTTGCCTGCGGACGCTACGCCATGAACGCGCTGCGGGTGGCCGGTTTTTCGGCTACGCTCGTGCTCATCGGCGGCTTGCCGCTCGGGGCCGGAACTACGCCGCATGCAGCCTCGTATACGGCCAAACAAGCGTATGCGGGCCGCCTCGATTACTACCAATCATGCGCGGAATGCCATGGTGGGAAGCTCGAGGGCGTGTTCGGCCCAGCGCTCGCCGGCGGCGACGATAACCTGGAATACCAGGCGGTGAAAGACGTCTACGGTTACATGGCTGCGCATATGCCGCACGGCAACCCCGAGGGGTTACCGCAGGAGCAGTACGTCGCCATCATGGCGTTCCTCATGCAGTCGCACGGACGCGCCGCAGGAACAAAACCGCTCACGAAGGCCGCTATCGATGCGGATACGACGTTGCTGGGGGACGGGCGATGAACCGAGGGTTCGTTTTGGCGGTGGCGACGCTGCTTTCGATTGCGAGCTTCGCCGGCTGCGGAAGCAAGGGCGCGCAAGACTCGAACGCGACCGTCTCCAATCCGGGGATCGACGATACGCAGTATGCCGGCCGCGCTTACGCGGGCGATACGGTTCGCGGGAAACTCGTTTTCAACACGAATTGCGCGACCTGCCACGGCGCAGACGGCCGCGCGGGCGGCGTCGGCCCCCCGCTGATCGATGAGAACCAGCGCCAGGACTTGCAACGCACGATCGTCTGGATCGAAAATCCCGACCCCCCGATGCCGAAGTTGTATCCCTCACCCCTCTCCGAGCGAGAGGTCGAGGACGTGGCCGCCTTCGTGCAGACGATTCACTAACGGCTCGGCCCTCAGCAATCGATGAGAAATGTTTGCGCGGTGGCTGTGGAGAAGTGGCGCTCGTTCTGATTGCGCTGGGCCGTTGAATTGCGAGGCGGACATGCTGGACATCGACGATCGTGAAAACGCAACCATCATTCACGTGCTGGATGACATCGATCTTGCGAGTGCCGGGCAGCTAGAGTCGGCGCTGCCGAAAACTCGGTCCGAGAAGCCCGTTATTGTGTCGCTGGCGGGCTGTTCGTATTGCGATTCCAGCGGACTTACCGTGCTCGTGAGAGCGAAGAAACGCCTTGACGGCAATTTCGCGATCGTCGTCCCGAACGACGGGTCTTGCAATCGCACCTTCGAAGTGACCGCGCTCGATAGGGTACTGCCGATCTACCGCAGCCTCGAGGCCGCCCTCGATTCCTTCGCTCGACAGGCCTCGTAGCTGCGCGGTGCTTCGCACGCCCTTAGCCATGCTTCCGACCGAGGCAATCGCGCCGAGCAGGCGCTCTTAGCCAAACAAAGCGTGATCGACGGCGTGAGCGGCAATACCTGATGGGCGTCGGCTTCGGCTCACGCATCGTCCATTTCTTCCGCATTCTCGGGCCCGGGTTGATCACCGGCGCGGCCGACGACGATCCCTCCGGTATCTCTACGTACTCAGTCGCCGGCGCGATGACTGGCTACTCGCTGCTCTGGATCACGCTCATCACGACGCCGATGATGGCCGTCATCCAGGGGATGTGCGCTCGCATCTCGATGGTCACCGGCGAAGGCTTAGCAGCGATCATGCGCAAGCGGCTCCCACGGGCGGTCGCCTACGGGCTGGCGGCGCTGGTGATCGCAGCGAACACCTTCAACGTCGGCGCAGACCTCGGCGGCATGGGCGCCGCGGCGAACCTGATCGTTCCCATCCCGGTCGAAGCTTGGGTGTTTTTCTTCGGTATCGCTTTGATCTGCGTGCAGATTTGGCTACCGTATGCGGCACTTGAAAACGTCTTCAAGTGGCTCACGGTCGTGCTCTTCGCTTATGTCATCACCGCGTTTATCGTTCATCCGCCTTGGCCGCTCGTCTTGACGAACCTTGTCATTCCGCAGGTTCGATTCGAATCGGGTTGGTTCTCGACCATGGTCGGGGTGCTCGGCACGACGATCACGCCTTACCTGTTTTTCTGGCAGTCCGCCTTAATGGTCGAGGAGGAAAAGAAACACGGTCACAAGACGATTGCATCGCGCCGTGGGACGGACGAGCAATCACTAAAGGACTGCCACGCCGACATCAACGCGGGAATGATCTATTCAAATCTCGTGGCGTTCTTCATCATCGTCACGACAGCGGCGACGCTCGGCGCGCACGGTAAGCACGATATCGCGACGGCACAGGATGCGGCGCAGGCGCTCCGCCCCCTGGCCGGACCCTTCGCCGCGCTGCTGTTTACCCTGGGGATGGTCGGCACCGGTATTTTGGCCGTTCCCGTGATGGCTGCTTCCTCCGCCTACGTCGCGGCGGAAACGTTCAGGTTTCGCGAAGGTCTCAATGAGCCGCTGCGCCGCGCGACGCGGTTTTACGGCATCATTGCTGCCGGCATCGTCATTGGCATTGCGATGGATTTGTTGAAAATCAATCCGATCGCGGCGTTGTTCTGGTCAGCGATCCTCAATGGCGTGGCTGCGGTCCCGCTGCTGGCGGTCCTCGTGTGGCTCGCATCCAGTCGCAAGATCATGCGGCAATGGCGGAGTTCGCGGCTTGCCGTCGCTTGGGGCTGGGCAACGGTCGCTCTCATGGCCGCAGCGACGATCGGGATGTTCTACTTCACGCTGGTCCACGCATAGCTTCGCTCCTCAACGCCGAGCGGTGTTTGCCGCCTGTGATCGAACGTTGCGGAGCGAAAGCCGAATCGGAGACGCCGTGGACACAAGCGAGCGGGTTACCACTCCCAACTTCAGAGGACTGTATCGGAGCCTCGCGATCGACGTCGCGGCGCCGCTCGCGCTTGCGGAAGTGCTGATCCATCGTGGCGTTGGCGTCGTGCCGGCGCTGGCGATTGCGGCCGTTATCCCATTCAGCCACACGATCCTGAGCTGGATTCGTAGCCACCGGCTCGATCTGATCGGAATCCTAGCGATTGCGGGGATGTTGATCGGGATCGTGCTCTCATTCGCGACCGGCAACGCCGTGTTCGCGCTCGCAAAGGAATCGGCGTTTACCGGACTCTTTGCAATCGCGATGCTAGGCTCGCTGCTGGCACCGCGCCCATTGATCTTCTACTTCGCGCGCGAGTCCGCGGCCGGCGGCGATCCCGCCGTTCTGGCGGCGTTCGACGCGCGCTGGGATGCATACGCGGGCTTCCGAAGCACGATTCGGCTGATGACCTTAGTCTGGGGGCTCGGCTTGGCGCTCGAGGCCATCCTGCGCGTCTGCGCGGCGATCTGGTTGCCGCCTGCGATTACGATCGCGGTCTCGGGCGCGCTCGCGGTCGTCGCCATCGGCGGGCTCATCGCTTGGACGTTGTGGTACGCCAAGCGCGCGCGCCGGCGCGCTGAAGCTCTCGCAGCTGTTTGAAAGGTCGGGTTCTGGGAAATCTGGATCGTCAGGGATGCGTCGCGTGCCGGCACGTGGGAACCGCGTTGCCGCGTGAGCAGTCACCGAATAAGGGTGGTCATCCATGGCGAAAAAACTCAGGACACTGCCGGGTTTTCTGATATTCGCGTTGCTCGCCGGCTGCAGCGGCAGCGGTTCGAGCGTGGCCCCGATCTTGCCGCTCGCTTCGCCTGGCATCACCTCGGTCGCGGCTTCGAGCGCTGCTGCCGCTCTCGGCTCATCGGCGTCCGCGCCGGCCTCGAAACTGGCGCCGGAGGCAGCAAGCGTCGCGACGTCTGCGGTCACGACCCTCGGCCACTATAACGTGGACCCTTCCAAGATCTTCGTGGCGGGCATATCCTCCGGCGCCTTCTTCGCCGTCCAAATGGATGTCGCTCACTCGGCAACGTTCAAGGGCGCCGCGATCTACGCGGGCGGCGTCTATTGGTGCGCCGGAGCCGGCGGCGCCGCGACGGCCCTCGCCGACTGCGGCGGCGAGACCCTGCCGACGAATTCCGCTTCGTACCACAGTACGCTCGTGCCGTCCGAAGCGTATCTCGACGAGCAGTCTTCGCTCGGGACGATCGACCCGACGTCGCACTTGAAGGATAAACCAATCTATCTCTGGTCGGGAACCTTGGACGAAGTCGTCAATCCGCTGGAGATGGCCGACCTCGACAGCGAGTACGAACACTACGGCGCGAAAGTTCGCTTCGACAACGACTTCCCAGCGGAGCATGGGTGGGAGTCGCCGGACGGCGAACTCGCCTGCGGGACCCTGGGCAGCCCGTACATGATCAAGTGCTCGAAAGGCGACGAGGTCTACGATTCCGTCCATAAGTGGCTTGAGATGTTCTACAAAGACCTCAAGCCGCGCAATTTCGGGAAACTCTCGGGCACGCTGTCGGCATTCGACCAAACGGAGTTCGGCGCGTCGTCAAATCTTTCGATGGCGCCGACCGGCTCGGTGTTCGTCCCGCGCAGTTGCGCGAAGGGTGCCCGTTGCGGGTTCGTGCTCGCCCTGCACGGCTGTCTGCAAGAAGCTTCGCTGATCGGCGACAAATGGGTAACCGAGGCAGGCATCAACGAGTGGGCCGACCGCAACGACATCGTCGTCGTGTATCCCGACACGATCGCGTCCTCCGCGCCCGGCCCGACCAACCCCAACGCCTGCTTCGACTGGTGGGGTTATTCCAATCAGTACGATCCCAACTATGCCCTCAAGAGCGGGCTTCAGATGACCGTCCTGTACGCTATGGTGCAACGCGTAACCGGCGCGAAATGAGCGCGCAGCCGGAAAATAGGTAACCACCGAGCGCAAAATAGGCAAATCCGCCGAAGCTGCTCACCCTGCCGAGCGCCTAGCATAACCTCGACGGCGGCCTTGGCCGTCCAGGGATAGCAGGAAGGTCGCCTGAACGACGCCCCACTCTGGCTTTTCGGGTGGATCCGCCAGCTTTGAACCGCACCCTGACGAGGAACGACAGAATGAAGAGGCTTTCCGTACTGTTGGCTTTTGCTTGCATGGCCGGTGCGACGGCATACGCAACCACAGCGCCCGCCGGCGCCCAAGAAAAGCCAATCTTCGCCGTCGACATAAGCTACGACGTCGATCCGCCGGAAGATTATCGCTTATGTCCGATCAAGGTCGCGTTCACGGCGGTCGTCCTGGTGAAGAATTGGCACGTCGGCATGCCCGCAACGACGGTCACCTATCACTGGGAACGCGGG
>Ga0302324_100030458_pt1 | contig 10198 bp, 8 predicted proteins | sample Palsa_T0_1_FD_201949 | JGI IMG/M metagenome (GOLD analysis project Ga0302324, IMG submission 201949) | Peat permafrost microbial communities from Stordalen Mire near Abisko, Sweden - Palsa_T0_1 | ecosystem: Environmental > Terrestrial > Soil > Palsa > Peat permafrost | place: Sweden: Abisko... | reverse complement strand
CCATCCGGGAGCTCATGCGTCATCATTCTCGCTGCATGGGATCGGGCTGGCGCTCATCGCGTTGATATTTACCTATGACGGTTGGGAGTATGTGACCTGGGCGGCGGGAGAAATCGAAAACGCACGACGCAATCTACCCCTGGCACTGATCATCGGCATCCTGCTGGTCGCCGGAACCTACCTGCTGGTCAATGTGCTCTTCATGTACGCCCTCACCCCGGAAAGTATGGTGCAGCAAAGCACGGTGGCGGAGGGAGCGGTGACGGCCATGTTCTCTGCCACCGCAGGAAAGTGGGTTTCGATCTTTATCGCCCTGGTCTCTTTCGGAGCCGCTTCGGTGGTGGTGCTGGCTGGAGCGCGTATCTATTACTGCATGTCGCGCGATGGAGTCTTTTTCCGTTCGATGGGCCGGCTGCATCCCCGTTGGAATACCCCGACGGTCAGCCTGCTGGCGCAATGTGCGTGGGTGGTGGTGTTGATCGCCAGTGGGAGCTACGAAGCGCTCCTTGCACGTTTCGCATTCATCATCACGCTCACCTACGTTGCCACGGTGGGCGCCGTTTTTGTTTTGCGCCGCACCCAGCCGGATCGACCACGCCCTTACCGATGTCCATGGTTCCCCTGGTTGCCGGCCGCCTACTTGCTGGTTGCTCTCGGACTTGCTGTTTCCACTTTGTTGTCGCGGCCCGGGCAATCGCTGACGGGGTTGGCCTTGGCTCTGCTGGGAATTCCGCTCTACTTGGGCTTCGGACGCAGGTCGCGACTTGAAAAAGATGCAAAACTGGCAGCTGCGGCGCTTACTCCATCGGCAGGAATGCCAGGCACCGGCTATCCAGCGGACCGTGGTTGATCCTTACCTCCGCTCGGCGGAGGAAACGACCGGCATCCAATCGCTAGCGCCTACAAGAGCGAAGAGGCGGGTAAGGCCGTCTGATCCATGACCGGGAAAATTCTAGTCTGAGAACGGCGTTCAGCGGGGATTATCGTAAGACCGCAAGGAGAAGACCGGAGTGACGATCAAAGTCGACAATCCTGTTGCTGTCGAGACGGAATTCCGCAAGAGGACTCCCAAATCTGCGGAGCTTATGGAGCGGTCAGCCCATTCAATGCCTGGCGGGCTCACACGTGGTTTCGGCTTCCATTGGCCCTACCCAGTAGTGCTGGATCGAGGAGAGGGCTGCTATTTGTGGGATGTCGATGGCAACCGATATATCGACCTGGCGAGCAATGGACTGGCCTTGATCCATGGGCATGCATTTGGGCCAATCATCGATGCGCTCGCTGCCCGGCTACCCCAATCCTGGGCCTGGCTGGGTACCTCCCTTCCGCAAATTGAATTCGCCGAGGCGCTCTGTCGCCGGCTGGCAAACTTCGAACGAGTGCTGTTCACAAACTCGGGCACGGAGAGCGGCATGTTGGCGGTGAAACTCGCACGCAGGTTTACGGGGCGGCCGCTGATTTTAAAACTGCGCGGGGGCTACCACGGCTCCTACAGCGATCTGGAAGCCGGCCTCGAGGGCCGGGGCGAAATCGAAGGGCACACTCTGCTGGCGGAGTTCAATGATCTAGGTTCGTTCGAAGAAAAGCTGGAGCAGAATCGTGAACAGGTCGCTGCCGTCCTGGTAGAGCCCGTCATGTACACCGGGGTCGTGATGGTGCCAGAGCCGGATTTTCTTTCCCGCTTGCAAGCATTAGCTCGCCAACATGGCGCTTTGTTCATACTGGATGACTGCCTGATGCTTCGATTGGCGTACGGCGGTTCCGCGGAAAAGTGGAACCTGTCGCCGGACATCACATTCCTGGGCAAGTTCCTGGGCGGCGGTACGCCCTTGGGAGCAACCGGCGGCCGCGCCGAAATTATCGGATTAGCCGATCCCCGACGTCCCGACGTGATGTATCACGGTGGCTCCTACAACGGAAATGTATTAGGCTGCCTGGCTGGGCGGATCACTCTTGACCATCTCACGCGGCAACAGATCGCGCATATGGACGCGTTGATGTTGAAGCTGCGGACTGCGTTGGAGGAGAAGGCTGCCCAAGTCCATCTACCTCTGACTCTGCAGCAGACCGGTTCGGTGATGGGAATTTACTTTACGGATAAGCCGCTGCGCGCCGGCACGATTCTGCCCAACGAGGAGCTGGCGCAAGCCTTTCTTCTGGCCTGCATCAATAATGGCATCCACATGGGACCAGGGGGAATGGTTGCGCTGACCACCGCGATAAGGGAAGCAGAGATGGCAGAGGTCATCGCCGCGATGACGAATGCGATGGAACGGGTGGCGAGCTAACACGCGGGACGAATGACAGCCCCTTCCTCCCCGCTGAAAATGAGTTTTCACTGAGTTGCGGCCGGCTAAGAACGCGGTTTCGCGGGAAACCGCAGATAATTCCATGTATGGCACCGGAAAGAACAACAACAGAATCGCGCGAAGTGGTGGACGGGTACGACGAACGGTATTGGCGCTTTCTCATCGACAAGCAGCGGGAAGCGGGCACCGAATTTGTGATGGGCAAACGGGAAGGATCTTACATTTGGAATCTGGAGGGTGACCGGCGGATTCTGGAGTGCGGCAACTCCGGGGGTGTCCATTCCCTGGGCCATCGCAATCCAGAAATCATCCGGGCTTTGCAGGACGCTCTCGGTTACCTCGATGCAGGCCTGTGGACCATGCCGACAGCGGAGCATTTGGCCCTGCAGGACGCTTTTGCCATAAGCGCGCCTGTCCCCTCGATCTCCCGGAGCGTGGCGACCCTTAGTTCCACTTGTTCCATCGACCTGGCCCTGTTGTTTTCCTTTCGTGTGACTGGGCGGCGCAAGGCTCTGGCCTATCGTTACGGATACCACGGACACGGCGGCTTCGCAGCCCTGGTCACGGGCTCGGAAATTGAAGGGATTTTCGGACATTATCCCGTCCCGGAGCAGCACAGTGAATTCTTCGAGACCTACGGCTCGCTGGAATCAGTCGAAGACCATCTCAAGAAGAGGGAGTGCGCCTCGGTGATCCTCGAGCCCTTCAACTACGAGACATTTGCTCCAGCGCCACCCAGCTACCTTCCGCAATTGGCTGAGCTTTGCCGTAAATATGGCACGCTGCTCATTGTCGATGAGACGCGGACAGGGTTGAGCCGCTCGGGCAAGCTCTGGATGAGCTCGCAGTACGATTTCACACCCGACATGCTGATCCTGGGCAAGGGTCTGGGCGGTGGAATTTATCCTGCGAGCGCCGTGTTGACCAGTGAAGCCATTTACGACTTTTGTATGAACTCCACCAAGTGGGGTTATATGAGCAGCATGGCCATCAGCCCCATCGGCGCGTTGGTCGCTACCAAGGTATTGGAGATAGCGCAACGAAGCAGCCTGCTCGAGAATGTCTCCGGGCTGCAGTCGGCAATCGGAGACAGCTTCGCTGCCCTCTGTTCCATGTATCCAGACGTCTATTTTCCAGGCTCGGTGCTAGGGGGTATCGCCACGCTTGGCGTGCAAGATCAGGCTGCGGAAGTGATCAAGCGCGAACTCTTCCAGCGCAATGTTCTATGCCACAGTGTTTCCGCCATCTCGCCTTATGTAGTCAAGTTCTTCCCTTGCCTGACCAGCGATCCGGTGATTGCCGGAGAGATCGCCGGCGCGCTGGAAGATTTTGCTCTGCAGCAGCGGCGCAAGCCGCACTATGGCGACTGATCAGCCGCCGCAACCCCTGCCCGCGAGTGCAAGCACAGCATCTTCTTCGGGTAGAACTCACAGTAGTTCGCATCGGAACTCTGTCCTGTTACAAATAGCCGCGCTTTCGCGGTATTTGTTGCCGATTGTGCACCAGGTCGTCGCTCCTCTCCGCAAGATAAGCAAACTCAAAGCAATTTCGATCAAGCTATCTCGCACCCCCTAGGCTACTTTTGTCTAGGCCCTGAGTAGCTTATTCCAAATCTGCCCCCGAGGTTGCTTCTATGAGTGCATGCAGCGTGGTAAGTAGCAACATTGCCCATCGTCTTGAGCCGAACGTTATGGGAGACGATCTGTTGGTTGAGGCGGCGCAAGCCGGCCAGGAGTGGGCTTTCGTCGAACTGTGCACACGTAACTCCAAACGTGTCTTTAACACTATTTACGGCGTGACAAAGAATCGCGAGGATGCGGAAGATGCGCTCCAGGATTCTATGATGAGAGCCTTCCTGCATTTGAAACAGTTTGACGGGAGATCCAGCTTCGCCACCTGGTTTACTCGCATCGGGATCAATTCGGCTCTCATGATTTTACGTAAGAGGCGTATTCGCCTGGAGACTTCCATGGATGCGACCGCTGACGGGGAGACGTGGCAGGCGTGGCAAATTGCCGACTACTCCGCAAACCCCGAGCAACACTACGTGGGACACGAGAAGTCCGTGCGCCTGAAGCGAGCCATCTGCCGCCTGCCAAGCACCCTGCGATCAGTCGTCGAGTTGGGACAATTGGAAGGTCATTCGATGAAACAGATCGCTCGCAATATGGGGATTTCTGTCCCGGCGACCAAGTCCCGGCTGGCACGCGCCAAAGTGGCTCTGCGGAAGTCGATGGTATAGGGGTTCGGGGAGAAGGTGTGCTTCAGAAAAACGCGCCACAGGGGCTAAAGCCCTCGTCATCCCCAGCCCTTACGGCTCGACTGAAGTCGTGCCCTATACAAAGCACGCGGAGCGGTGGTTAGAAATAAGCCCAGGGCTGGGGAGCTTAGGGCGTTCTCACGGAGCCAAACGTAGTTCTCAGGAAGGGTGACGTAATGGATTGGCGAAACAAAGTAGCAGATGAATTCGTCGTCAAGCCCGGCGTCACCCAACCGGCCCAAGCGAACAAAGAATTCGCAGACTTCTTTATCGGTGGTCTGCTTCTACTGATGGCCCTTGGCGGATTAGCGATGTAACAGCGAACCTGCCTTATTTGATGGCGGGCACCCTGGACAAGAGCGCTACGATTCCTTCCGCTAGAGTGGGATGAGTAATCGTCATGTCGCGCAAGACGGTGTATGGAATACCCGCTCTCATTGCGAGTTGAATGCTGGTCATGGTTTCACCGGCACCCTCGCCAAAGCCGGTGAATCCGAGGATCTGGTCATCCGTCGCAGCGACCAGCACCTTTAGAAATCCTCTGGTCTCAGACATCGCCCGGGCTCTCAGCACGGCGGTCATAGGAATCTTGGCCAGACGATACCGAATGCCTTGCTCCTTGGCTTGCGATTCGTCAAGTCCTACGTGGGCCAGTTCAGGGTCGGTATAGAGGCAGGAGGGTACCTGCCTTCCTGTCGTTGTGCGATGGGCGCCCTGCAAATTGTCGCGGACGATGCGGAAGTCGTCGAACGATATGTGGGTGAACAAAGGACTACCGGCGCAGTCGCCGAGCGCCCAGACACCAGGAGCGCTTGTCTCCAGCCGTTCATTCACGGCGACATAACCTTGTTTTGTGGTCTTCACGCCGGCCAGGTCGAGCCCGATGCCCGCTGTGTTGGGTAGACGTCCCGTTGCTACCAGCAGGTGGGAGCCTTCGACGATGATCTGGGACTGACGCCTGGAACCGTATAGGCGCACCCCCTGACCCGATTTCCCTTCCACATGCCCCAGGCTGGTATTTGCCACAGTGACGATGCCTTCGTCCTGGAAGAGCTGGGTGATGGCCTCGGAAACATCCTGATCTTCACGGTGGAGCAGCCGATCATTCCGCTCCATGATCGTTACGCGGCTGCCTAGACGACGCATAGCCTGGGCAAACTCCAGACCGACATAGCCTCCACCGAGGATGAGCAAATGTTCGGGGACGATGTCGAGCTCCAGCGCCTCGATATGCGTGAGTGGAGCGGCCTCGGCGAGCCCGGGTATGTTGGCAATCGCTGCCCTGGTCCCGGTGTTGATGAAGACCTGGTCGCCATGCAGAATGCGTTCTCCTCCACCGTGGAGCGAGACCTTCAGGGTTTTGTCGCCAATGAAGCGGCCTTCCCCCATTACGATCTCCGCCTTGCTCCGGGCAAAGTTTTCCATGTGCATCAGGTGAAGACCATCGACCATCTGCCGCTTGCGCGCCCGTACACCCGGCATGGAAACAGTCCACTTATCCGTCAACATGCCGAACTCTTCGCCTCTCTGGAAATAGGAGGCAACCTTGGCAGACTGAATCACGTTTTTGCTGGGAAGGCAGGCGATGTTGGGACAGTTACCGCCAATGTACTTGCGCTCAATGGCCACAGTACGTTTCCCGCTTGAACCCAAGTGCCAGGCCATGTACTTTCCCGCTTCTCCGGTGCCCAGCACAATGGCATCGTAACGCTCAATCTCAGGCATACCATCCCTCTTCCTCACGCGCGGTTACAGCAGCACCCCGTTCTTCCCGCTGTTGGCGAAGAGTCCTTCGCTGTAAGAGTAGCCACGCCAGACTTTTCACATCTTGTTCCTGCTTGCTCATAATTTGCTCTTATTGCTGCCTTGGATGTGCCCCCTGACAGGCGTGGCGAGGATGCGCAAAAGCAAAAATTCAAGACGCTTTTATGCGCGGCGCGCATCCTAAAACTTAGGAGACGATGATGGCAACTGCAGAAAAGATTGAAGCAAAAGGCGAGAAAGCGACGACGATCAAGAGCGTTGGACTGCTGGATCACACAGCGGTTGAGGAAATATCAGGCGAGTTACGTCAGTTGCTGGCGGATCTGTTCGCTCTCTACCTCAAGACAAAGAACTTCCATTGGCATATGACCGGCAAGCACTTCCGCGACTACCATTTGCTGCTCGATGAGCAGGCGGATCAAATCTTTGCCATGACCGACCCGGTGGCAGAACGAGCCCGGAAGCTGGGGGGGATCACCCTTCACTCCATCAGCGAGGTCGCGAGCCATCAGCGGCTTAAGGACAATAACAGCCACCACCTTCCACCTAAGGCGATGCTCAGCGAGCTGTACGCCGACAACCGGCAGCTCACCGCTTCGCTGCGTTCCACCCACGAAGTATGCGATCGCCACAACGACGTGGCGACCGCCAGCCTGATTGAAGTCTGGATCGACGAGACAGAGCGGCGGTCCTGGTTCCTGGGTGAGATTATCGACAGCGTCGACTAATTCGTCTGCGCCGCAAGAACGATTACCACGGGATACGCATGCTATTGCATGCGTATCCCTGGCGTTCGTGAGGGAACGAGAGCAAGACCGCAGGGGCTAAAAAGCCCTCATAGCTGTGCTTGTACGGCCCGACTAAAGTCGTGCCTCGATACAAAGCATGGGTTTTTCCAGCAGCCTGTAAAGTCGTGGCCTGTTCAAAACATCAGAGCGGTGACCTAAACTAGCTCACTCCGCAGATTTGGATCTTTCCACCCTCTCCAAAATGCAGGCAGGCTATTGCATGTGTATCCGGCGCCACTCTCCCGGGGTGATGTCCAGCAATTTCCTGAACGCGCGGATGAAACATGCCTGATCGGCAAAGCCACACTTGAGGGCGATCTCTACCATAGGCAGCCCGGAATGCAGAAGAAGCTCTTTGGCTGCGTCTATGCGCTGCTGCAGGAGCCAGCGATACGGCGGCTCCCCAATCGTCTGCTTGAAAGCGCGGACGAAATGACTGACAGACAGCTTGCATTCACGCGCGACCTGCGAGAGCGCGATCTGTCCATCCAGGTTGGCCTTCAGCATCTCGGTGGCGCGGTTCAGCTGCCATGGAGCCAGCCCTCCACGCACGATTGATGGAGTAATTTTGATTCCACCGTAGGTGCGGGCTATGTACGCGTGAGCGGCAAGGACCAGGTGGTCGACGTACAGCTCGCTCGCGAGTTCCGGCCTCTCCAGCACGGGTAAGAGACACAATGCCAGGCTCTTCAGCCTGGCATCGACCTTGCCGGAAGGCCAGCTGAGCGTCTCGCACCGGCTGCCGGCGTTCTCATCCGCAAACTCGTCCAGGGCGACGCGAGGCACATAAAACTGCACCATATCAAAGGCACTCCCCAGGTACATGGAGGGCTCCTGCTCCAGATGCATGATGCTGACACTGCCTTCTTGCGGCGGCTCGACCGGGACCGGCCGTCCATGTAGCCAGAAGTTGACGGGCGACACAGGCCGCAGATGCAATTGGACCGCGAACGCCCGCTCGCAGGCGAAGGGTGTGGTCCTGTCTACGAGGCCCGTTTCCGAGCGTAGCCTGGTGACGGCAAGGTTCGCCTTGCGCCGGGTTCTCACGCTGATCATGGGGGCGGTCGCCATGTGCAAGTGCTTCGCCATGCGGTTTCCGTAGGTTCCGGCTTCGACCAGACTCAGCGTCGGGGGCGGGCAAGGAACAGCTTTGCCGAGGGGCATCTTCCGTGAAACGACCCCCGGGAACAGGCTGACCGAAGCGACTGCAAGGTTAGTATTCAGCATCGGCGGACCACCTTTCGAGCAAACTATGAAGGAAGCGTGCAACGATGTTCCCAAGTTAAAGATCTATGCGTCGCACCGAAACCCTCATTCGGGCCGATCTCAACCAACCATTTGGGATCGAGCAACTTACATACAGAACATGATCTTGAAGCTGGTTCTAGCCGCAAAAAACGCATGAACATTAGTGAAACGATCGCCCGGGCGCCACGGCACCGCCAAAACCAGCAACAATTAAGTGCGAGAGACTGATCCTTTCGAGGGGGTCGGCACCCCCTTCGAAGAAGTGTCTTCAGGGCCGACCTGATTGTTAAGATTGGGCTCATCCGGTCCGAGGGTACGGAAAATGATGAGGATCACGCGAGAAAAGATGAACAAGACTCTACTTGCAGTACTTCTCTGCCTGTTTGGGGCCCGGCTGGTAAATGCGCAGGCTGCCGGCTCCTCGAGTCAGCCTGACCAGGCTCTCGATCCCGCCCTTGGCATCTCCACACTACCGCTGTGGCCGAGTGGAGCACCCCAGGTGGAAGGCACCCCTCCAGCCGACCTGCCCACACTCACCGTCTTCCTTCCCCAGAAAGGAAAGGGCACGGGGTCGGCAGTGATCGTGGCCCCTGGCGGAGCGTACCTTGGCCTTGCCAGCAACCTCGAAGGCCGCCAGGTTGCCGATTGGTTCACCTCCCAGGGCATGACTGCTTTTGTGCTCAAGTACCGGCTGGGGGCGAAATATCTTTATCCGATTCCTTTACAGGATGCGCAGCGCGCGGTCCGGCTGGTGCGATCTTTGGCCTCGACCTACGGCTTTCTTCCCGAACGTATTGGCTTCGTCGGTTTCTCCGCCGGAGGCCATTTGGCAGCGGCCACCGGCACGCTGTTCGACGCAGGCAAGCCGGATGCCGGCGACCCGCTGGAACGGCTCAGCAGCCGGCCTGATTTTCTGGTGCTCGGCTATCCATGGCTAAACGCTATGCAGCCGAGCGGCGACTACATCACCTACTGTTCGGTGATCAAGACCATTCCACCGGAAACCTGCAAGCTGGATGAGCAGAAATACACGCCGAGCCTGCACGTGACTGCCCAGACGCCAACGACCTTCATCTACAGCACTTCGGATGATCGCACCGTGCCGATCAGCGCCAGTGTGAACTTCTATAACGCCTTGGTTGCCGCCGGAGTGCCGGCGGAGATGCATATTTTCCGCCAAGGAGAACACGGCAGCGGTATGGGAGCGGGAAGCGCGGCGCTGGATCAATGGCCGGCCCTGCTCGCGCAATGGCTTCGGGATCAGGGTCTGCTTACACCGGTACCCAAACCGTAGCGTTCTGCAACTTTGATGGCCTGAAAGAACGTCGCCGGCTGGGGGAAGCGGGTAAGTCCAACCAGCTAAAACGTCTTAATCCGCATCTATCGAACCGACACCAGTAAAAATCAGAGGACTCCATCATCATGGCTGCAACGATCGTGCCGGAAGCACTCACCGGCCCCCTGACAGAAGGCCTTCCCCACCCACGCGGCGCCTGCTGGGATGGAAAGGGCACCAACTTTGCGATCTTCTCCGCCCACGCAACCAAGGTAGAGGTGTGCCTGTTCGACGAAAACGGCGAAAAGGAGCTGGAGCGGATTGAGCTGCCCGAGTACACCAACCAGATTTGGCACGGCTATCTGCCGGGCGTGAAGCCCCGAGCGGTCTACGGATACCGGGTTCACGGACCCTATGAGCCTGAGGCCGGACACCGTTTCAACCCCAACAAGCTACTACTCGATCCCTATGCGGTGGCTCACATCGGCGAACTCAAATGGGACCCGGCCGTATTTGGATACAAGATGGAGTCGGGGGACGACACTACATTCGA
>Ga0302324_100030457_pt1 | contig 10198 bp, 8 predicted proteins | sample Palsa_T0_1_FD_201949 | JGI IMG/M metagenome (GOLD analysis project Ga0302324, IMG submission 201949) | Peat permafrost microbial communities from Stordalen Mire near Abisko, Sweden - Palsa_T0_1 | ecosystem: Environmental > Terrestrial > Soil > Palsa > Peat permafrost | place: Sweden: Abisko... | reverse complement strand
ATACCCGGATGACTCGCGATAGCCTCACCTATCACCGAGCCGGTGCCGCTGAGCAGGTTAAAGACACCAGCGGGCAGGCCGGCCTCAGCGAAGATGGCCGCGAGTTCATAGGCGGCGAGCGGCGCTAGCTCACTTGGCTTCAGCACGATCGTGCAGCCGGCGGCGAATGCGGCGGCGACCTTGTTCACTATCTGGTAAAGGGGGTAATTCCATGGCGTGATCGCGCCAGCGACGCCTACCGGCTCGCGGACGACGAGCGAATTGCCGACCCGCTCACCGCTGAAGTCATAAGAGGCGAGCAACTCGGTGTAGCTGGCAAGGACCGCCAGCGGCGAGCCGACCTGAACGTCACGGGCGAACCTCAGCGGTGCGCCCATGTCGGCGGCGATGGCCGCCGCCACCGCGTCAGTCCGGTCCGCCAGCAGTTCGCGCGCTGCCTCGAGATAGCCAGCGCGGTCGGCCACGGGAGTGGCCGACCAGCGGGGCAACGCGGCGCGGGCGGCGCCCACCGCGGCGTCGACGTCAGCAGGGTGACCGGCAGGGACATTGTCGATCACTTCCTCGGTGGCAGGGTTGATCACGTCGATGCCGGAGTCGCTGGCGGACGGGATCCAGGCACCACCGATGTAGTTGCTGCGCATGCATCCATCCTGGCTCACCACGGTCGTCCTGCCAAAGCCACGGGGATTCCCGGCGGTAACGGAACGTGAGAGAAACCGCGGATCAGGACGCCGGACCTGCCCGCGCGGCCGGTCCGGCCGGTGACCGGCCCGCCGCGCGTGCCGTGCAATCCCATGAGCTGCCAAGGCTGACCATGCCATTTAGCAGGCAAAACCTTAGTAACCCCAGGACGTAGTTTCATTTCGTGATACAACGCTCTCGGTGAGTGACGACAACAATCAGTCACTTTCCGTTACAGAGCCCAGCACGCACCCGAAGGTACCCGGATGACTCGCCAATCCCCGTACGCGTGGCCCCCCCAGCCGTCCCGCGACCCTCAGCACGCCGCCGCGCTCAGCGGCAGCGCGATGCTGGGCGGCCGGGCCCGCCGCGCCATGAAGCTCGCGCTGATCGCCAGCGCCTGGGTGACCGGCATCTTCGTCGTTATCGCCGCCGTCACCATGGTGGCGCTAACGACCGCGCCGACCGCGAAACCCAGCGGCGCAGTGGCGTCGCGCGGCGGCCCTGACGGCGGGCGGGGCGCGGGCGGGGCGACGGCGGCCGGCCGGGACTCCAGGATCGCCCGCTCCCGCCCGGCGGACGACCGCCAGGCTGGACACGGCGCAGCCGCGGACACCGGCCCGGCCCATGCCGCGCCGGGCACAACGGGCGCACCGGCCCCGGCAAAGACCGTCACGGTGTACGTCGGCGTCCGCACCGCCAGGACCAGCCCGTTCTCGATCGGCGGCGACGGCTCCTGGAAGCTTGCCTGGTCCTATAGCTGCGCCGGATTAAACCCGGGCGGCATTTTCAGCATCGGCCAGGATGGCCAGGGCAGCCTGGACGGCACGAGCGTCGCCAGGTCGGGTACTGCCGGGCGGGGAGCGCGCCGGATCCGCCATGACGCGGGCACCCACTACCTCATGATCAAATCACTGTGCCGCTGGCGGATCAAGGTCACCAGCCGCCTCTAGCCGCCGCGACCAGCGCGCTCAGGCTCCGGAGCTCACTGGCGGGTCGGGTCCCCAGCTAGCAGCCTCCGCTGACTGAATGACGCGGCGATGACGCACATCCTCGATCCCGTGCCGGACAGCCAGACGGATCGTCCAGTAGAGAATGAGCAGGCCCACCACCGGGGACACCACGACCAGCATTACCCCTGGCAGGGCCCCGGCAGGGATCATTGGCCCTCCTAGCGGAGGCTCAGCTCAGCGGCGATACCGACCACTGTCCGTGATCTGGACGCTGGTCCGCAACCAGCACCCGTGCGGGGACAGCGGGTCAGTCGAAGATCGGGTCCCTGGTGCGGCTGCGCTTGAGCTCGAAGAAGCCGTCCGTCCCCGCGATCAGCAGCAAGCCGTCCCAGAGCCGCGCAGCGGCCTCGCCGCGCGGGATCGGGGACACGACGGGACCGAAGATCGCGAGGTCGCCCACGGAGATCACGGGCGTGCCCACTTCGTAGCCGACCCGGTCAATGCCGTCGGCGTGCGACGCCCGCACGGCCTCGTCGTACTCGGTCGAGTCCATCGCGTCGGCCAGCTCAGCGGGCAGCCCGGCCTCGGCCAGCGCGGCCTCGATGGTGGCCCGGCTCTTCTCCGCCTTCTCGTTATGGAAGCGGGTGCCGAGCGCGGTGTACAGCGGCCCGAGCACATCAGGGCCGAACTTCTGCTCGGCCGCGATGCAGACCCGGACCGGTCCCCAGGCCAGCGCCAGCCTCTCCTTGTAGAGATCCGGCATGTCCTCGTTCTTCTCGTTGAGCACCGCCAGGCTCATCACGTGCCAGCGCGGCGCCACCGGCCGCAGCTTCACCACTTCGTGCATCCACCGGGAGGTGATCCACGCCCACGGGCACAGCGGATCGAACCAGAAGTCGACCGGGGTGGGCTGCTGCTCGGTCATGCGTTCTCCTCCAAAGGGACTGCCTGCGGATCGGGCCGTCACCCGGAGCGCCGCGACCGTGCGCGGCGGGACCAGGCGGCTCGGCGCCAGTGAAAATGACAACCGGGCACCGGGCGCCGGCATTCCGTACGGCGACATGGGATTATGCCGGGATGGCGAGCCCAGGGAAGGGGCCAGCACCGTGGCTAGCAATCTCACGCGCAATGAGGCGCGCGACCGCGCTCAGTTGCTCACGATCGAGTCCTACCGGATCGACCTTGACCTGACCGGCGGCTCAGCGACCTTCCGATCGGAAGCGACAGTCACCTTCACCGCAGCGAGGCCGGGCACCGCGTCCTTCATTGACCTCACCGCGCCGGAGGTCCGCGAGATCACGCTGAACGGGACGCGGATCGACCCGGCAAAGTTCAGCGGAGACCGCGTCACCCTGGACGGCCTGGCCAGCGCCAACGAGCTGCGGATCGTCGCGGAATGCGCGTACTCGCGGACCGGCGAGGGCCTGCACCGGTTCACCGACCCGGCGGACAAGAGCGTCTACCTGTATTCCGACCTGGAGACCTTCGACGCGCACCGGGTCTACGCCTGCTTCGATCAGCCCGACCTGAAGGCCCGCTTCGAGTTCAGCGTGACATGCCCGGACACCTGGCTGGTGATCTCCAACATGGCGCCCGACGTGACGGCCGCGCCGGCCGGGCCCGGCGCGACGCGGTGGCACTTCCCGCCGACCCCGCCGATGTCCACATACATCACCGCGATCGCCGCCGGGCCCTACCATGTGGTCCGCGCCGACCACGACGGCATCCCGCTCGGCATCTACTGCCGCCAGTCGCTAGCCGCCTACCTCGACCCGGATGAGATCTTCGAGGTGACCGGGCAGGGCTTCGACTTCTTCCACGAGTCCTTCGGCGTGCGGTACCCGTTCGGCAAGTACGACCAGCTCTTCGTGCCCGAGTTCAAGGCCGGCGCGATGGAGAACGCGGGCTGCGTGACCTTCCTGGACGACTACGTGTTCCGCTCGCGGGTGACCGACTCCGCCAGGGAGAGCCGCGCCGGCACCATCCTGCACGAGATGGCGCACATGTGGTTCGGCGACCTCGTCACCATGCGCTGGTGGGACGACCTGTGGCTGAACGAGTCCTTCGCCACCTGGGCGGGCACCATCGCGCAAGCGGAGGCGACCCGCTGGCCGCAGGCCTGGACCACGTTCGCCCAGGCAGAGAAGGCGTGGGCGTACCGGCAGGACCAGCTTCCTTCGACGCACCCGATCGCGGCCGACGCCCCGGACATCGCGGCGGTAGAGGTCAACTTCGACGGGATCACCTACGCCAAGGGCGCGGCGGTGCTCAAGCAGCTGGTCGCCTACGTCGGCCGGGACAACTTCCTGGCCGGGGTGCGGGCCTATTTCGGCAGGCACGCCTGGGGAAACGCGTCACTCGGGGATCTGCTCGCCGCGCTTGAGGAGGCGTCCGGCAGGGACCTGTCGTCCTGGTCGAAGCAGTGGCTGGAGACGGCCGGGGTGAACACGCTGCGACCTGACTACGACTGCGACGGCGAGGGCCGGTTCACCACGTTCGCCGTCATCCAGGAGGCGCCGGCCAGCCATCCCGTGCTCCGGCCGCACCGGATCGCGATCGGGCTGTACGACCGCGCGGGGGCGGTGCTGGTCAGGCGACGGCGGCTGGAAACCGACATCGCCGGCCAGCGCACCGAGATCAGCGAGCTGGCCGGGGAACGCCGGCCTGACCTGGTCCTCGTCAACGACGACGATCTTACGTACGCGAAGATCCGGCTGGACGCGCGCTCGCTGGGCACGCTGGTCGGCGGGATCGGCGATTTCGCGGATTTGCTGCCCGCCGCGCTGTGCTGGGCGGCCGCGTGGGACATGTGCAGGGACGCGGAGCTGCCGGCCCGTGACTACCTGAGCCTGGTGCTGTCCGGGGCCGACGCCGTGGCCGACATCTCCGTGCTGCAGACCGTGCTGGCGCGGGCTGCCACGGCCGTCCGCCGGTACGCCGACCCGCGCTGGCGGGACGGCGGCCTTGAGCGGCTCGCCGCTGCCCTGGGCGAGCGCCTGCGGGGAGCCGAGCCAGGCTCGGACCGGCAGCTCGCCTACGCCGAGGCGCTGACCGGCGTGGCCACGACACTGGCTGACCTGTCGCTGCTCGCGGGCCTGCTGGCCGGGTCCGTCACGATCGAGGGACTCGCTATCGACACGGAGTTCCGCTGGCTGCTGCTGCGCCGGCTGGTCAGCCGCGGCGCCGCCGGGCAGGCCGAGATCGACGCCGAGCTCGACTCCGATCGCACCGACGCCGGGGAGCGGTACGCGGCGGCCTGCCGTGCCGCGATCCCTGACCCGGCGGCCAAGGCGGACGCGTGGGCGCAGATCACCAGCGGTGAACTGCCGAACGCGATGTTCCGGGCGATGCTGGACGGATTCGCCGACCCCGACAGCGACCACGCTGAGCTGCTCGAGCCCTACGCCCGGCTGTTCTTCGACGCGGCCAGCCGGGCGTGGCAGGACTGGGGCTCGGACATGGCGATCTGGTTCGCCGAGCGCGGCTACCCCAGGAACGTGATCACGCCCGAGGCGATCGCCGCGGCCGGCGACTACATCAGCCGCGCTGATCTCCCGGCCCCGCTGCGCCGCCTGCTGACCGAGGGCCGCGACGACGTCGCCCGCGCATTGCGCTGCCAGCAGCGCGATGCCGCGGCGGGCTGACCCGGTCCGCCGCACTGCTCACTGGTCCGCCGCGCTGGCAGCCTCGGTGGATCCGGTCCGCCGCACCGCTCACTGGTCCGCCGCGTCGACGGCCTCGGTGACCCCGCGGACCAGCGGGAGCACCGGCAGGCTCTCCAGCGACACTGCCCGGCCGTCGGCGTCGCAGAGCGGGATCCGCCAGTTCGGGTACTCGCCGCTGGTGCCTGGCAGGTTCTGCGCCCGGCGGTCGCCGACCGCGTCGGCCAGCGAGACGCTGATCAGCTCGGCGGGCGTCTTCGCCAGGTAGGCCTCCAGCGCAACGGTGAACTCGGCCGGGCCGGGATGGGCGCCGGGCTGGATCAGGCCCTGGGCCGCCAGGGCGTCCCGCCAGCGGCTGAGCATCAGCTCCGAATTTCTGCGTTCAACTTCTTCCGGCAGTTTCAGCAGGCCGAGCCGCGCGCGGACGGTGACCTGCTCGCCGGTCAGGAACGCGGTGACCGGCGGCAGGTCGTGAGTGCCCACCGTGGCCATGCAATGGCGGCGCCAGTGCTCAGGACGTAGCGGCGTCCCGTCCGGCTCGCGGGCGAACCAGAGCATGCTCGTGCCGAGCACGCCGCGCTCGGCGAGGTAGGCGCGGATCCACGGGTCGATCGTGCCGAGGTCCTCGCCGATCGCCAGCGCGCCGGCCCTGGCCGCCTCGCTGACCAGCGCGCCCACCGTCGCCCGGTGGTCGTACCGCACGTACGCGCCGCGGTCGGGGGTCATGCCCTCGGGGATCCACCACAGCCGCATGAGGCCCATCACGTGGTCGACCCGCAGCCCGCCCGCGTGCCGCAGCGCCGCGGCGAACATGCCGGCCAGCGGGCGGTAGCCGGCCGCGGCCAGCCGCTGCGGGTGCCAGGGCGGCTGCCCCCAGTCCTGCCCGAGCTGGTTGAACCCGTCCGGCGGCGCCCCGACGCTCATGCCGCGGACGATCTTGTCCTGGTGGGTCCATGCGTCCGCGCCGCCCGGGTGCGAACCGACCGCCAGGTCGGCGATGACGCCGATGCGCATGCCCGCCCCCAGTGCGGCCCGCTGCGCCGAGGCCAGCTGCTCGTCGGCGAGCCACTGCAGCCATGCGTGGAAGTCGGCAGCGGCGGCCGGCCGCCCGGCCGCCGTCATGCCTCTCGCCGAGCGCGGATCCCTTGCCTCCGGCGGCCAGTCCCGCCAGTCCGGCCCGTAGGTTTCCGCCAGCGCGCACCAGGCGGCCCAGTGCTCCAGGTCACTGCCCTCCCGCTCGCGGAACCGGCGGAAGCTGGCGAGCCGCTGGTCGCCGAGCGGCACCCGGTAGATGATCTCCAGGGCGGCCCGCTTGGCCGTCCAGACGGCGTCCCGGTCGATCAGGTCGCTGGTCGCGTTGCGGGCCCGCAACGGTCCTGCCAGCTGGCTGATCGTGCCGCGCTGCTCCCTCGTCAGCTGCTTGTATTCACCAATGTCCTCGACCCGCAGGTACAGCGGGCTGATGAACCTCCTGGTCATCGGAAGGTACGGGGACGCGCTGACCGGCGGCCGGGGCTCGGCCGCGTGCAGCGGGTTGACCAGCACGAACCCGGCGCCGAGGTCGCGGGCGCTCCAGGCGGCGAGCTCGGCGAGATCACGGAAGTCACCGTGGCCCCAGGACAGCCGGGAGCGCAGCGAGTACAGCTGGACGGCGAATCCCCAGGACCGGCCGGCCGGGGCGGGAGCGGTGAGGTTTCCGGTGGCCCGGTGGTGCACGGCAGCTGGGTCGGGCGCCGCGGGTGCCGCGGGCGTCCCAGGTGCCGCGGGCGTACCAGGCGCGGTACCGGGCGTGTCACCGAGGGCGGCGAGTATCGCCATGAGGGTGTCCTCACCCACCGCGACGTCCACGCCGCGCCAGTCCCGGTAGGTGTGCGCTATCCCGGCCGCCTCGGCCCGCCGGATCAGCTCAGGGTCCGTCACTGGTCCATGATCGCGCGATCCAGGGCCGACGGCAGCGGCGGCCGGCCCGGATCCGGAGGAATGAGCCGCCGCATATGACGCGAATCCTTTCGAATGACACGCGCCGGCGCGGAAACTAGGTCGCCGGCAACGGCATTATCACCCTTCGATACGGCGGGATCAACGCCAGCCGGCGCCCATGCTGAGGCCTGGCGCGACGGCGGAGTTGCGCCGCGATGGCGGAGCTGCGACGGGGGTCGGCATCTCGTCGGGGGCTCACCGCCGCGATGTGGCATTGGGCGGGTTAGAAGCCGCTGAGTGTGGCATTAGGCGGGTTCGACCCGGGGGCGGAAGCCTCCGGTTAGCTCCGGCTTGACACCGGCTGGCTGGGCCACGTATCAGCGTCGTTGGGACTTCACTGTCGCTGTAACTGCAGCGGAGTCCCAGCCACGTCATTGCAGGGTGCCGCCGGGCCGCACTGGCGGCCCGGCGATGCCTGCCGGACCGGGCCTCCGGGTGCGGACCCAGGTCCCCGGGTGCGGACCCGGACCCGCACGATGTGGCATTGAGCGGGCTGGAAGCCGTCCGATGTGGCATTGAGCGGGTTGGAAGCCGTCCGATGTGGCATTGGGCGGGAGTGGGACGATCCAGCCCGAGTTCGGGAGCGTTGACGGCGGACCGGCTCGATCACTACTATGTGGCGCATGATAGCTGGCGATGCCGGGAACCTGGTGGGGCAGATCCGCCGCGGCGTCCTGCCCTACTGCGTGCTCGCCATGGTGGGCGAGAAAGAGCGATACGGGTTCGAGCTTGTGCACGCCCTCGGCAGCATCGACGGCATGGTCACCGGCGAGGGCACGATCTACCCGCTGCTCGCCCGGCTGCGCCGGCAGGGGCTGATGGAGACCACCTGGCGCGAGTCGGCGACGGGACCGCCCCGCCGGTATTACCGCCTCGCCCCGGCCGGCCGCGAGGCGCTCGCCGAGTTCACCGGATCCTGGCAGCGGCTGCGGGATAGCGTCGACGACCTGCTGGCCAGCTCGGGCGAGGATCCGTTCTGATGACATCAGACCCTGCCGGCGGTCGTACCCGCGACGGCAGTCACCTGCTCCGGACTGGAGATCGGACGATGAGAGCTGACGGCGACCAGATCGTGGCGGACTACCTGAGCCGGCTGCGCGACGCGGCCAGCGTGCTGCCCGCCGACCGCGGCAATGAGCTCATCGAGGAGATCACCGCCCATATCGCCGAGGCGCGGGCGGAGGGACCCACCGCCATCGGTGACGCCTCGGCTGTCCGCAACATTCTCGAGCGGCTCGGCGATCCAGCCGACATCGTCCGGACCGCGGCAGAGCCGCCGTTCGGCGCCTTCTCGGCCGGCCCTCCGGCATCCGGCTTCCCGGAGAGCCGTCACCCGGAGAGCCGGATGCCGGAGAGCGGCTACCCGGGCGTCGGCCGCGCGGGCGGCGGCCACGCGGAGAGCGGCTATGCGGGCACTGGCCCTCTGGCCTGGCCGAACGAGCACGGCGGCCCAGGCGGTCCTGGCGGCGGCAGCGGTCCGGGCGGCGGCCCGGGCGGTCCCGGCGGCGGCCGAGCTGGCGCCCTGGAGATCACCGCAGTGATCTTCCTGCTCATCGGCGGAGTCGTGATCCCCTTTGTCGGCTGGGTGGTCGGCGTGATCCTGCTGTGGTACTCGCCGCGCTGGCGCCGGAGCGAGAAGCTGCTCGGCACCCTCGTGTGGCCAGGAGGACTGCTGGCGCCCGTGCTGCTCATGCTCGGAGCTGGCGTCGCGACGGTTATCCCGTCTTCCGGGACGTCGTGCTCGGGCGGTTATACCGAGACCGGGATGACCTCAACCGGCCGGCATTTCCTCCGTCACGTCGCCGGGAGCTGCTCGACCACAGGCGGCGGACTGCCCACCTGGCTGGCCATCTCGCTGACGATGATCCTGCTGATCGCCGCGATCGCCGGGCCGATCTTCACCGCTATCCGGCTGCTGCGCCGGGCCGGGAGCGCTCCCGCCGAGCCTGCTGCGGATCCGGCCGCCCTGCTGCCCGTCTAGCAAAGGCTAAACCGCCCAGCGCGGTGACACCTCTACCGGCCGCACGCGCGTCTATGTGCCGCATGCGCGCTGGCGGTTTGGACGCCCCCGCCGACCGGGGTGAATCCTGGCTGACTATGCAATGGCCGACCTCGAGGCCACCTGATGAATCAGGGTTCCTCATATTGCCGTTCCCGGTGCTGACGGGGCCGGGGCGGTTCCCGGTGCTAACGGGGCCGCGGCCGTTGCCCTTCCCGATCCTGGTGGAGGCCGGCGGCGCTGGCGGGATGCGCGGCCGGGGGCCGGGGTGGTCGGCGCGAGCGGCAGCCGGGAGGGCGGCTTGACCTCCTCCAGCCGCAGGTACGTCACCAGCCGCTGGCCGCCGCGGGTGGCCAGCGCGGCCAGCACCTGCTGCAGCTCGGTGACGTCCCTGGCGACGACGCTGAGCATGTAGTCGGTCTCGCCCGCGACGTTGTCCGCCGCGATGATCTGCGGCAGCGCGCGGACCTGATCCTCGAAGACGCGGGTCGAGCGCGGGTCATGACGAGCGAGAGAGGCCGCGACATACATCTGCAGCGGGAACCCGACGGCGGCCGGGTCGAGCCGGGCGCTGATGATGCGGATGACGCCCGACTCCTTCAGCCAGCGGACCCGGTGCAGGGTCGCCGCCGGGGACAATCCGACCAGCCGGGCGAGTTCGACGTTCGTTCGGTCCGCGTCAGCCTGCAGTGCAGTGAGTAGCTGGACGTCAACTTCATCAAGTTCAACAGCCATATTGCAAAATATACTATCGCTAAAGCTCCTCAGCAGAGAATTTACGTGTAGTCATCGGTGACGATGGACTCATGAACATCAACCGCCGTCCCGCCATCGCCGCGCTCACCGCGGCCGGGCTGCTGTGGGGAACGACGGTCCCGCTGTCGCGGCTGGCCCTGGAGTGGCTGCCGCCTTCCTGGCTCGCC
>Ga0302324_100030455_pt1 | contig 10198 bp, 13 predicted proteins | sample Palsa_T0_1_FD_201949 | JGI IMG/M metagenome (GOLD analysis project Ga0302324, IMG submission 201949) | Peat permafrost microbial communities from Stordalen Mire near Abisko, Sweden - Palsa_T0_1 | ecosystem: Environmental > Terrestrial > Soil > Palsa > Peat permafrost | place: Sweden: Abisko... | reverse complement strand
CGACCTGCAAATGCGCGGATACGAGGACTACCTCAGGGGTGAGCACTTTCATGGAGGTCTCAGGGGGAGCTTTCACGGTGCCCGCATTGAAGTTGTCGTCGGAGAAGAGTCCACGTAGGTACTCGACGATCTCGTCCCCACCCTTCTTTACCGATCCAAAGGCATTCACCCAATCGGCGTCAGCGGTGTAAATGCCGACGAGTTTTTCGGCGTTTCGCTCCCGGAACCCGGTTAGCAACGAAATCAACGTAGCGCCGATGGCGTCCTGGTCCGCTTGCGGGAGCGATGAGATGTCATTGGGGTCAGTCACGGGTGTCCTCCCCGTCCGTGCAATGCCGATTGACTTCAAGGCGAGCATGCCATAAATCGGCTCGGACCGGAGATTCCGGGGTTGTCCGACACACCCGGGACCGGCGTTCGGAGGCAGTGGTGGGTCTGATCTCCGCTGTCGGACTCGCTTGCTCCAGTGAGTCATGAGATGGCGACGTTGTCGAGAACCATCATCTCGGCATCAGTCAGGGTGATGGAGCGGGCTTCTAGGTTCTGACGAAGATGTTCGAGCGATGTCGTCCCGGGAATTGGGAGCGAGTGCGTCGAGCCTTGGATCTGCCACGCCAGCGCGATCTGTTGAACCGTTGCGTCATGCGCGTTTGCGATCGGCCGAACGACTTCAGCGGCACGGCTGGCAAGTGGACCGTCGGTGACGGTGACAGGGTGCCACGGCGAGAAGACGATATCGCCCTCTTCGGCCGCCGCCCGAAGATCTACTCCAACGCGTACCGTGAGGTTGAAAAGTGCCGTGATCGCGGCGATCGGTACGATCTCTTGGGCAACGCGTAGCTGCTCAATGGTTACGTTCGATAGTCCGACGTTGCGGATCACCCCCGCATCTCGAAGGTCCGCCAGCGCTCCGACCTGATCCTCGAACGGCGCGTCCGTCGCGCTTCCGCTGTGCAGGTAGTAGAGGTCGATGGCCTCGACTCCGAGTCGCTGAGCGCTCATGTGGGCGCTCTGCCGGAGGTAGTTGACATTTCCGACCGCACCGAGGGTGTCGTACTCGTACCCGCCACGCACGAATCCACCCTTCGTCGCGATGACGAGGTGGTTCGGATAGGGGTGGAGGGCCTCCCTGATGAGGAGTTCGTTGGTGTGGGGACCGTACACATCGGCCGTGTCGATGAGCTGGACGCCCGCATCGACCGCTGCCCGCAGGACGGCGAGCGCCTGATCGTGATCGGGGTAAGGACCCCAGACCCGATCGCCCGTCAACTTCATCGCTCCGTATCCGATCCGCATGACTCGGAGATCGTTCCCGATCCTTATGTAGTTATCCTCTGTGCTCATTTCTTCCTCCTCAGTGATTGGCGACTGGCGTCCTCAGAGATCCGCTCCGGTGCTCGCAAAGGTGGCGAACACCACGATTCAACTGCGTATTCATCGAACCACGGGGCCTCCAGATAGGGAAGACCGATCCCGTGCGATCTCTGCACGATCCTGTCAAATTCAACTCAGCAGGGTCTTGCTTCGAGTCTCCGTGGCATCTACAAAAGGGGCATGGGTGACATCGAGTTCCTCCGCAGCACCATCAGTCGACACGCGCACAACGCTCACTACCTCACCGCGATTGAAGGACTGACGATCACGGCCACAGATGCGCCCACCGCTCCGCAGGCTGGGCTCTCGGAGCCGTCGCTCGCCGTGGTCGTCCAGGGTCGAAAGCACACGGTCATTGGTGAAGAGGTTTTCGACTACGGCACGGGAGAGTCCCTTGTCATCACCCTTGGCCTTCCTGTGGTCGGCCAGGTCACTGAAGCCAGCGCGCGCCAGCCATTCCTCGGTTTCGGGATCCGGCTCGATCCGGGGGAAATCGCCTCGCTCTTGCTTGAACTGGCAGACGGAGGACACGGTATGGATCGGCCAATTGCCGGAGCGGCCGTCGTGCGCGCCAATGAGGGGCTCCTGCGAGCCGCGGCGCACTTGGTCGGACTCCTTGATGCCGCACAGGATGCGCCCGTGTTGGCGCCACTGTACCGGCGTGAACTCCTCTACCGCCTCATCACCGGGCCGCATGGTCCGGCGGTCCGCCAGATAGGTTTCGCCGAGGGCAATCTGGCGCACATCGCTCGAGCGGTGCACTGGATCCGGGACCATTATCGTGAGCCGATCCGGATCGACGAGCTCGCTGATCTCGCTGGCATGAGCTCATCGACCTTCCATCGGCACTTCCGAGCGGTGACTCGGACAACGCCCATCCAGCACCAAAAGGCCATCCGCCTACAAGAAGCGCGTCTTGCCCTGATCGCCAATTCCGGCGATGTCGCAGAGGTCGCGCACCATGTCGGTTACGACAGCGCATCGCAGTTCAGTCGAGAGTACCGTCGGCTCTTTGGCGCGCCCCCGCGAACGGACGCTGCGCGGTTGCGCAATACCAAACAGAACTCAGTACCTGTCCGTTGAAAATGGTTGAGCCGACGGAGCTACGGCCCCCAGGTCGCCCCAAACTCTAGGCCGATGGCCGAGATGATTTCAGTTGCGTTGGGCATCTCCTATGCAGTCATACGACGACCTCGGCCCGAACGCCAAACAGCGGGCGCGGACCCTAAGTACGAGACGCGCCGACCGGCGTTTTGATGTTGGCAGGGGCGACAAACGAACTGGCGATCAGCGAGCAACGAGCTGGACTCCCGTATCAACACGGCTCGACAAAGAGCTCGGGCCTGAAGTTGTGCGTACATGCCGTCGCGATGGTCAGAATGAACCGCGCTCGCGGGCCCAAGAAGGTTCAGGTGCCCCACTTTGACGGAGTCATATCCAAGCGGGGCATGACCCCTATGTGCCGTTATCTTCAGTTCGCCGACGGAAGGGGACGTTGACCAGGTGGCCCGCGTAGACGACATGTAGTGCACACAGAGTTAACGGCTGGCCCGGGCATCGCCAAGGGAGCGTGCCAGCTGCTCGCGGAGGGAAAGATTGTCCGCTCGTAGTCGGCTCATTTCTATTCGAGTGGCGTCCAGGCGTTGGCGTAGCGACTCCGATGTTGCTCGTTGGACCGCCGGAAGGGATGTGCGGAGCGTCGCCGTGGAGGCCGCTCGGAGACGTGTGATGGCATCCCTTAGTTCAGGTTGGGTGTAGAGCCAGCTGCGTGAGACCGCGGCAGCTCTGGCGACAGCGGACACCGTCACGGGTTGTCCGGTCCGGTCGAGTTCTTGAAGCACGGCCCGTGTACGTTCGACCGAGACGTCGTGCCGGGCGACTGCGGCTTGGAGCAGATAGTGCGAGTTGTCGGGCCTGCTCATGCTGTCGGTGACTCTTTCTCGATGGCTTCGAGGGCAGGGATGATGGACTCGAGACTCGCTTGGACCCTGCGGAGGTTGTCGCCCAGGCGGAAGTGACCGTCGGCATCGGCACGGGCAATGAGGCGACGGTTGGAGGCGGCCTGTTTGCGGTGGATTTCGAGGAACTCAGGGGTGGTCTGAAAGTCCGGGCAGGTGAGACAGGCGTTGGGATGTGGACAATCCTGCTGGGGTGGTCGACCGCAGTACCCGTTGGGAAGGGTGTCACGGACCCGTGAGAGGTTGTGCTTGACCCATTCGGCATCGGCGGTGAGAGCGTCGGGCTCGTAGTCGAGGTGCTCACCGGCGGTGTTGATGCGTTGGCGGCAAAACTCCTTGAAGGCATCGCGCACGGTGTGGTCGTGGATGGTGGCGTAACGAGCGGTCATGCGTGGGCTGGCATGGCCGAGAAGCTTTTGGACCACGTGTTGAGGGACGCCGGCGTTGATCAGTCTCGTGCCGACCGTGTGCCTGAACTGGTGCGCTTGGATGCGCACCGCTTGGCCGGTCTCGTCGTGCACGCCGATGCGGCGCTGCCAGCTGCCCAGTTGACCCGAGAGGCTGCCGTGGGCGTAGGGCAAGCGACCATCGACGTTCTTCTCGATTCCGGGGAACAACCAGGGTGACCCGTCCGGACAGCGCTCACGTACGTGGGCTTGTTGCGCCCGGATGGTCTCGGCCGCCTTGGCACTGAGGGGGATGAGCTGTTCGCTGCCCATCTTCGAGTTCGAGAACCGCAAGCAGGGCCAGCCGACGCTGTCGTCGATGAGCGGGTTGAAGGCGAGCTGACAAGCGTCCCCGCCGCGCAGCCCGGTCTCCATGAGCAAGACGACGAGGTTGCGAACACTGGGGCTGGGAAGCTGGTCCAAGTTGGCATCGGACTCGAGCTGGGCCATGACGAACTCGGGCACGAACCGGGGTAACGGGTCTTCGGGCCTGGTGACCTCTTCGACGTAGAGCACGGCGCTGTTGTCCAAGCCGGGCAGCTCACCGTAGCGGCGACCCCACTCGAGGAACCCACGCAGCATGGTGAGGGTGAGCGAGCGGACACTCGTCTTCCATGGGCTCGAGGCCATCCACGACAAGTAGTCCTCCAACACCGCACGGGTCACGCCGGTCATGTGAATGACGTCGGGATGGCGCTCGCCGAGGAACTCGGAGAACCGGGCCATGCCCTGCGCCATCGTGCTTATGGTGCCGAACGCCGCTCCTGTCGAGAGACGGAACCGGCACCAGTGCTTGACCGAGTCGCGCAGCCACGTCTGCTTGATCGAGGTGAACCAGGCGGAGTCACGCCCTCGCCGGGCCACGACACCGAGGTCGCCGGCACGCCAGACATCGCTGGCATACGCAGCATCGACGGCGTCACCGTCTCCTGCAACGACGCTCAGTCGTAGTGGCCCTGCCGGTTCATTCATAGCTTTTCTCCTGTCTCGCCCCACACGCCGGCCTCCTGGAGGGCGGCCCGGATATCGGCGATGTTGAGGTGCACGTAGATCTGGCTCGTGGTGGTCGACGAGCTATGCGTGAGCAGCCGGGCCACCACTTCGATGGCTACGCCCGAGCGGATCAGCTCGGTGGCGTGCGTATGGCGGAGCATGTGAAGGGTGAAGGTGATCCCGGTGCGAGAGCGGATCTGGGCGATGAGTTTCTCCACCGCGCTGTAGGTCAACGGGGACCCGATCCGACCGCCCCAGAGGTTGACGAACACGTAGTCGGAGTCGACGTCCCCGTACTCGGTGTGCATGTAGTCCGAATAGCAGCGCACGAGGCCAGCGGTCACGGGCAACACGGCTGGAAGACGCAACTTGGCTCGAGCGCCGTTGGCATTGTCTCCTCGCGGCACGATCCACACCTCTTTGTCGCGGCTCACGAAGTCGGCGTGGCGAAGTCCCAGTGCTTGGCCGATCCGCATACCCGTCTCCGCCAACAAGGCCAGGAGGAAGCGATCTCGGGCGTGCTCGGGGGCGGCGAGGACCGCAATCACTTCTTCGTTGTTCAAGGTGCGCGGTGCCAGCCTTGGCACCATCAGTTTGATCGGGCGTGTCGGCACAGGACGGCCTTTGGTGACGTGATGCAAGAACGGCTTGTAGGAGCCACGGCCGACTCGGCGCCACGCCACCAGCTCGGCGGCGATGTCGACACCCGAGCGCGCCTGATGTTCGTAGAAACCGAAAACTGCGGCAAGGTGCCGGTTCACCGTGGCCGGCGAGCGCACTGCGGATCCGGCTTCCAAAACAATCACGTTGTCAGCCGGAGCACGCAACCAGGAGACGAATCGGGCTACATCGTTGATCCCGACGTTGGCCCATCCAACCTTGGCCCGTTCTAGGAACTCGAACCAAAACTTCAAGCTCGTCGCATATGCCCGCTGCGTGTTCGGCGAACGCTCCAGGGCCGACAGGTACGTCAGATAGGTCTCAACTGGCTCGATCGGATCTCCGTCGGGACCAAGCACGGTCCAAGACACCGCTCCACTGACCGGCATCACCACCTGCTGGACCATCATCGGATCCCACAGAAGGCGAACATGTGTTCGTATCATCAGTCATTGCTGTCGCTACGTCAAATGCGTCGAGCACACCACTGGAGAACACACGTCCACGACGCAGCAGAAAGCACACGCTGGCTACATCAAAGACACCCTTCAAGGGACTGAAGATAAGTGCCGTACGGGGCGCAGCGACGGTGGCTCGCGGTACGCCTCCTTAGGCGATCTCCTCCGAGTCGTCGCGACCGGTTATGGGAGCGACACGCGATGTTCGCGGGGATGGGGCACTTGGTGGCTGCTATGTCGCCAACTCTGTAGCGGGGGCCGGCGACGAGTCCGAAGGGAGGTGACGGTGACACAGACTCGCGAGATGGTGCCGACTGCTGGCCACAGGCAGGGGATTGCTTCAGATGCCCGCTGGCTCAGCATCCGTCAGATTGCCGGCGACCTTGGCGTGTCCAGTTCAACTGCGTACAAGTGGTCCGCACGAGGGGCGCCGTGGTTCCCTCGCACCATTCGCTTGCACAACGGCGACATTCGGGTGCGGCGCGATTGGTACGAACAGTGGCTGGCGGCGCTGGAGCAGTGATGACGACGGCCGACTTCGTACTGTCAGTCGAGAGTGACGAAGTCGACCGAGCTGGCGGCGGCTAGAAGCGGTGATGCAGTGGAAACGGCGATCCTCGCACCGAGGACCACGGCGGGGACGTTCAGCCCTGGACCAAGTCGGCGTCCCCTGCCACGGCTTCTCGTGCCGCCTGCTGGTAGACGCCGGACGCCAGGTCTTCACGGATAGCGGCTCGGATTGCCTCGGGGATGTCGACCGTCACCTTCCCCTCGCGGGCAGGCCGAAGTTCGCCCGCCTCCGCTGCTGCAGCGCGGGCTCGTTCAACTGCCGCTTGCAGATCCCCAGTCGAGATAGCCACGATTCAATGCTACTGCCTCCTCTGAGAAAGGGTGCGTAGAGCAGTGAGAGGATGGTCTGCGGGGCGGGGTCGGAAAGTCATGCCGGGAGCCGCCGAAATTGGCGCTTTTTTCCAACCTATATCCAACCTCACAACGCAACGAGTGGCATATAGCGGTAATGAGCGGCCACCGCCGTCCACGCGAAATAGCGCATTTTAACTGCAATTATCCAGAAAAATGCTGATCACACCGTTTTGCGCAAAATACCAAGAGGGGCATTACAAGTGAAGTGCTCTACCAACTGAGCTACTCGGGCGGCGCGCCCAGTCTACGCCGTCTGGCGTTGTTGGCGACCATGATCGAACCCCTGTATTCGGGGGTCAGTCCGGTCAATGCAGGGCGCGTGCGGTGATTTGCTGGTCGTAGGGAAGTTGGGTGGCTTGCGTTGACGATGCGTTGGTTGACGGGCGTGTGTCGAGATGTTGGCCACGGCCGGCCGAGCCGTCGGCACGCCTGGTGCTGGTGCTCGTCGCCTACGGAGTGACCGAGATCGTTATCCGCAGGCCAGGACGACCAGATCAGAGCGAACGGCGCCGTGGAGTCGTCCTCACCGGAGCCGGGCCTGCGGTCATTGGTGCCATCGCCGGGTCGGCGATCCCGCTCGGTCTTGCCTTCGGCCACCTCTGGCTGATCCTGGTGTGTCGGGTCTCCTACGTCGACTTCTCGTGCTGCCTGCTGGTCGGCCCCGGACACCAAGTCGTCGCGCTTGACCGCGGCCACGCCCCCTTTCAGCTTGATTCGGTCGTGCCCTTTCGATGATGTCGGGCGGCCCAGGCAAAACACGCCAAGCCCACCACGACGACGACGGCTCCAATAGCCGCCCATTTGCCCTGGCCACTCATCCCCGAACCATGAATGACTTGGGTTCCTTGGAGTATCCAAACTGTGCCAACCGCGCACAGCACAATCCCGATGACACTTCGCACCCACATTTGTTGGCTCCATTCTCGGCACAAGAATCCACAATGATTTCATCGCTTCGCCAGCCGATGGCAATCCGGGAGAGTCGACCATCTCTTTATATATACGTATGACTGACCAATATCGATTGCCCACGGTCTCAGGATCGGTTGCGGGCAAGACCATGTCCCGGCTATCGCCACCGAATAGAGCCCGTCATCAAGGATCTGCTCGATCCGGTGTCCGGCATTGTTCGACAACTATTTCTGAGTGGGCTCCGAAGATGACGATCACTGTTGTCGATGCTGGTCCTCATAAGATCAGCCGAACCGTTGAAGTCCAGGTGCCTGTTGCCGAACTGTTCGATATCGTGGCCGACCCGTACCGCCACGGTGAGCTCGACGGCTCGGTCCGGTCTGGGCTGACTCTGCGTTGCGCGAATCGGCGACCTCTGATGGCGCGTCCATCCGCCTCGCACTAGGGAATGGAGCTATGGCCTGATCGAACTCGGCCGAGCTCTCAGTCGCGTGGCAGCATTACATTGCCGAACGGGCCGAGCAGATCCCAGCCGGCGACGCTCGTACCGTTTGTCTGACCGGGCGCAGCGTCAGCTTTGAAGTAATAGAGAAGATGGCCGTAGTAGGTCACTTGGTGCTTGACCTGACCGTGCGCTGTCTTTACCTCCTTCGCGTCGATGCCGGGTCCGGACTTGAGTGCACCGGTGGTGGTTAGCGCGGGCCAGAGCTTGGCGCACTCGGTTTTCTTGCAGGCGCTGATCGTTCCGTGATCCTTGGTGAAGATGTACAGCGTGCGACCGTTTGGCCCGATCAGGAAAATCCCTGCGCTCCCTTGGCGAGGCTTACGGTCTTGCCCGTCGCGCTCGCCGGGCCGATGCTCTCGAGGGCGGTGATGGGGTTTGGCGCAGGAGCCTTGCTCGCCGTCGTCGGGGCCGACGTCTTTGGTTGAGATGCCTGAGCGGACGACGACGCGCCGAAGGCGGCAAAGGAAACGACACTCAAGGCGGTGCCTCCCAACATCCGGGGCAGACCGCCGGTAGTCATCCTCATTGTTCTCCCGTTTCTCCACGCTGCCATGGGCGAGCAGACTCCTCTCGTTGGGTGTACGGGTGGAGATCTCATTTGGATTGCGCCCGAGAGCGAATGATCGGCAAATGGTCGCGCAGTCCGAAAATCGACCCGTCCATGGACTGGCTCGCCTCAGCAAGAAGCCCTTGGCTTGGCCGATGATCCCTGACGCGCTAGCTCGGGTTTTCATAGGAAGCCGAAGAAAACGGGGCTGGCGGGTCCACTCGCGTCAGCGAGGAGTGTTGTTCGGGCGACGCCCAAGGGCGCGCTCGGGCCCGTAGGCTCACGGTGTGCCTTCCGCAGCGAAAGGTCAAACGGATAGGAAGTCTGGATCCCGCGTCGCAGTGGGTCGCCGAGTCTTTCTCGGCATGGGCGTACTGGGCGCGGTGGGAATCGTCTTCGGCGCCAAGGTCCAGAATGTCCTAGGGAGCGCTCTCGGATCCGGGCTGGGTGGCCTGCTTCCTGGCGGCGATCGTTTCCGCATCTATACGATCACCGGCTCGTACCCACAGATTTCCGAGTCGGCCTACCGACTGGAAATCAGTGGACTCGTTGACAATCCCCAAGTCTTCACCCTCGCAGACCTCAAAGCGATGCCACGAACCTCTTTTGTCCAGGAGTTCCAATGCGTCACCGGATGGACGGTTCCGAACGTCCACTGGGAGGGCGTGAAGCTCTCCGACATACTGGACAATGCAGGCGTGAAGCAGGGAGCGGTAGCTCTCAGTTTCGAGTCATACGACGGGGCCGACTCTGAGAGCCTCACGCTGGATCAGGCTCGACTTCCCGACGTCATCGTGGCCTATCGAATGCTTGACGCTCCCGTCACTACTGAGCACGGCGGTCCGGTACGTCTCTATGTCGGGCCGATGTTTGGGTACAAGTCGCTGAAATGGCTTTCGGCCATCCGGGTCGTAGACGAGGTGATTCCGGGTTACTGGGAGCAAAACGGGTACCCCGTGAACGGCTGGCGTGACGGTTCCACCGGACCAACCGACAAATCGCTGAGTTGAAGAGCGACGTGAAAACACAGATCGAGGCTGATCCCCAGCCCGCGTCTCGGATCTTGCGATTCGACGGCGTGCAGCGAGCCGCACATTGGGCCAACGCTTTCTTGTTCGGCATCCTGATGCTCACGGCTTTGCCTCTGTACTTCCCCTCGTTGTCCGACGTGGTCGGCCGCCGAGCGTTGGTGGCCAATATCCACGTGTGGAGTGGTGTCGCACTTCCGGTGCCGATTGTCATCTCACTTCTCGGGCCCTGGGGGGCGCGGATGCGCCGCGATCTTCGACGGATCAATCTGTGGACCAACGATGAGGTCCGCTGGCTGCGCCTGTTGGGGCGAAACGCACCACGGGTCGTAGACAAATTCAATCCCGGCCAGAAGCTCAACGCGATATTCGTCGGCGGGTCGATTGTGGTCA
>Ga0302324_100030454_pt1 | contig 10198 bp, 16 predicted proteins | sample Palsa_T0_1_FD_201949 | JGI IMG/M metagenome (GOLD analysis project Ga0302324, IMG submission 201949) | Peat permafrost microbial communities from Stordalen Mire near Abisko, Sweden - Palsa_T0_1 | ecosystem: Environmental > Terrestrial > Soil > Palsa > Peat permafrost | place: Sweden: Abisko... | reverse complement strand
ATCCCGCGCCGCCGCGACCCGCGGCAGGTCGCTGCCCGCCGCCTCGGCGAGCACCCGCTCCGCCCGGGACACCGCGGAAAGCAGGTCGCGCACCGCCGCGGAGACCGTCTCGGCGGACAGCCGCACCTCGGCCCCCGCCGCGCGCACGAACTCCGCCTGGGCGGCCTCCGCCGATGACCAGGTGAGCCGGTCCAGGGAAGTGCCGAGGATGCCGGCGAGGTCGACCGCCTCCGCGAACTTCACGCCCTGCCGCCCCGATTCGACCCGGTATACCGTGGACTGGTGCCACGGCCATCCGCGTTCCGTCATCGCCGCGGCGAGGGCGCCCTGCGACAGGCCGGCGCCGTCGCGCAGCGCCCGCAGGTTCACGGCGAGTTTCTCGTCGGCGCTCTCCCCTCTGTCCGCCCCCATGCGCCGTAACGGTAACAGCCGCTGGATGTCGCTGGCAACGGCGGGTTGCGGTGGGAAGCCGCAGAGTGCCATGATGAAAGCAGAGCGCTTTGACAGGCGAAATGATCTGAACGTTAAAACGGGGAGGGTCCGATGGGCAGCAAGCAGCCGGTGCGGGACGTGGGAGAGCCGCTCCTGCTCACCTACGAGGAGGCGCGGCTGAAAATCGGGATCTCCATCTCGCAGCTTTACCGCCTGATGAAGAGCGGGGAGATAATCCCCCTCAAGCTGGCGCCCCATGTGCGGCGCATCGCGCTGGCCGACTGCGAGGCGTACGTCAAGCGCCTGCTGGCCGAGCATCAGGGCGCTCACGGCGCGGACGCGGCGTGAGCGAAGCGCCCGAGCCTGAGCAGACCGCGCTGTACCGCGTCTACGGCGGCCGCGACCTGCGGCTGCTGTACGTCGGGGTCAGCAACGACTTCGGGCACCGTTGGAAGCAGCACGCCTCATCCAAGCCGTGGTGGGGGGAGAAGCGGATCCTGACGGTCGAGTTCCTTGACTCGCGGCCTGCTGCGGAGGCGGCCGAGAAAGCCGCGATCAGGACCGAAGGTCCGGAGTACAACATCGCGCACGCGGACTGCTCGCCGCAGCCGCCGCGACCGCTGTTGGCGGTGCCGCCGCTGCCGGCGGCGCCCGCACTGCCCTTGCCGTCGCCCCGACCCTCCCGGGTGCCGGGGTTGACGGATGCCGAGTTCAGTCGGCTCCCGACCGTCGCGGATCTCCCCGACGCGGCCCGCGTGCTTCGCCTCGGCCAGAGCGAGGCGTGGGAATTGGCCCGGACTGGCGAGTTCCCCTGCCGGATCATCCGCGTGGGCAAGAGCTACCGCGTGCCGATCCCCGAGCTAATCCAGGCTCCGGGCATCGACGTGCAGAAGTTGCGCCGCCTAGTGCTACCCCGCGCCGCCTAAACCTCCCCGGAAAGCGCGAAGCCTGGCATGCCACCGTCCGGAGGACTGCCAGGCTCTACGCGGCCACCGTGCCGCCTATCGAAATCGGCGCGGGGGCGCTTCGCCGCGCTACTGCACGGCGCGGGGATCAGGCTATCAGAGGCCCGGGGTCGCCGCCGGGCACCTCCTCTGCCGTGATCTTGGCGAACCGGATCACCAGCATCCTCTCCCCGCACCACTCCTCCTCGCCGGCCACGGCCGACCAGCCGTCACGCGGCCTGATGCGGACCGACGTCTCCGCCGGCCGTTCCCGCACCACCCCGTTGACCGCCGGCCCGGCATAATGCTGCGACGTCGACACGGTGGCCAGCACGTGCGGCGTGCTCACATCCACCCACTGGTTCAGGCCCCAGGGACCCCCGGCGAGCTCAACCGAGTTGGGGCGGCGGGTCGCGGTCCGCCACGCCACCGCATCATTGATCATCTGCCCGAGGCAGCCGCACCCCTCGGCGCCGTCATGATGATGGCCGATGCAGCGGTCATCCTGGCAGCCGCAGCGGTCACCGCCCCACGTCTCGCCGTAACCCCACATCAGCAGCCACTGGGACCGGGTGAAGCCGGCGCCGCGGATCGTGCGGAGGGCCGTCGCGCTGAGAGCCGCCATCAGGGACCGACCCTTCCTGCCGCGGCGGTCACGCGGACAGCGCAGCCGTACCCGAGACGCTCAGCTATCGCCTTCCGGGCGTGGCGCGCGAGATGACTCGTGTTGATGAAGCACCTGATCTCAGGCATCTTCCCTTTTCCTCTCCAGGGGGGTTGGGGGGCGCGGCGAGCTGCCGCCGCGCCCCCTGGTATCCGTCAGGTCGTCCCGGCGGTCCTGGCGGTGAACGCCGCCCACGCCCCCGCAGGGAACGCGAGGACGACGCCGCCCCGGTCAGCGGTGTCCCGGACGAGCACCGCCCCGCCGGCGTCGGCGGCCTCAACGCAATTACCGTTGTAAGTGCTCCTGGTTGACTTGCGCCAGGCGCTCACCGTCAGCCGCCGAAGCGGTCGAACTCGCCGTTGCGCACGCCGCCGATGAACGCGTGCCACTCATCCGGGGTGAAGCGGAGAACCGACCCCTCCGCGTCCCGGCTGTTGCGGACGCCGACCACGCCGCCCGCTAGATCTTTCACCTCAACGCAGTTGCCGTTGGCGAAGCTGAGGCTGCTCTTGACCCAGCCATCGTTGCCCGGCTGTGAAATATCGCTGTCAGTCATGTGGGCTATCCTTTTTCCGTAACCGGGGGCGGCCCCTGTTGGCCGCCCCCGGGGGTCTGTGAGCGCGGCCTTTTGCGCCGCTCTATATCGCTCTGTGGTCATTAGATCACACGTCGTCATGCCGCGCCGGGTATCGGATCACGGGTCGCCCCCGCCGCCGTGGCGCGGGCCGGCCACCGGCCCCCGCGCCGCCAGGTCAGCGAGCAGCCGCGCCCTCAACTCCGGGTCCAAGTGCCCCGGCACCACCCGGTCCCGGACCCCCCGAGCGTCATCCCACAACTCCCGCGGGCGCGTCGGCGGGGTCTCCACCCGGAACGCGATATCGAGGAGGCGCCGCACCAGCCGGTCCCACGGCAGGCCAGCTGTCTTCGCCGCATGGATCGCATTCCACGTTTCCTCCCGTGTCCAGTCGGGGCGGGTCAGGCAGGCGAACTGCAGGAGACCCCGGGTGCTCTCCTGCCAGCCGGGGACAGTGCCGGTGCCGGCCATCAGGCTGCCCCCCCGAACAAGTCCGGCTGAATCGGCTTGGACAGCCGGGTCTTGATCAGCTCAGCCGAGGCGGGGTCTTTCTCGACGAGGATGCAGCGGAACCCCTCGATGATGCACGCCTCGCCGGTGGTGCCGCTCCCGGCGAACGGGTCAAGCACGGTTCCGTCCGGTTGGGTCACCAGCCGGACAAGAAACCTCATAAGCCCCAAGGGCTTGACAGTGGGGTGTGCCGTTCCGTCGGCGAGGCGGGGGCGTTCGGACGCGGGGGCCTTGGCCTCGTAACGGAAGACGGGAAAGAAACGGGAAGCGCCGCCCGTGTCGCCGTACGTCGCAGGATGTTCCCGGCCGGTCATCGCGCCGTACGTTCCTGCCCTCTTGCCGTTGTCGGCATGGTGTGCGGCGAACATCCCGCTGGTGAGCACACCGCTTTGCCGGTCCAACTCCGCAACCGGGCAATCATCGGCGCACCGCCACGTCTCCACCGTCTCCGTGCCGCTCTTACGCTCGGCAAGCCCCGACTGGCCGTGCAGGCCGCCCTCGTACCCGCTCGCGCCGCGCGCCGCCGGGTGGTGCCCGCCGGAGCGGACCTCGCGCACCCCGATCTGCTCACAGGAGGCCGAGTGGGCGAGCAGCACGTTCGGAGGCCAGCGGCCGGTGTTCGGGTCCAGGTCGCCCGGCTGACCTTTGAAGATCCCGCCGCTGTAGAAAGCGCCGTTCGGCCGCGTGCTGAGACTGGCGGGTACGTCACGGGTGGCGCCGACCCGGCACCCGCCGATGTTCAGCGCCCCGGTTCCGTGCTCGATGACGTTCTGCGCCACGGTTCCGACTAGCGGCTTGCGGGCCACGACGATCGGCTCCCACGCTGGTTTAAGCGCGGTCCCCCACCCGGACCAGCGGGCGGCTTCCTCAGTGACGGGAGCACCGTACTCGACGCCGGAATGGCCGAGGCCGGTGACCGTCCCATCGCCCCGCCTGTCCACCGTGGCGCCGACAACGCGACGCTCGTCGGCGGTGTAGCCGAGCAGGTCCGCGAGGGCGTCCCGGTACTTCGGCGACGGGGTGATGTACTCGACCGCTCGGCCAGATGCTCGGGCGCGCCCGTCTTCCCAGTTCTGCACGGACGATTCCTTGCACCCGACCCGGTCGGCCACTTCGGCGCGGCTGAGACCGGCCCGTTCTCGCGCGGCGCGCAGGACCGCGCCCTGCACTTCAGGTGAGATGCCGCCAGCCTTGTCGATCGCCTTAGCTACGTCATGGCTTTTGGGGAAGCCCTGCCCGTGGATCCACATCAGGCCGGGCGCATCCTGCCCCGCCAGACTGGCGACGCTGTCGCGGATCTCAAACCCGGCATCTTCGATGCCGCATACCAGTCGGTGCCAAGTTCGCGTCCCTCCGAATGCCAGCAGGTATCCACCGGGCTTGAGGACGCGCAGACACTCGGTGGCCCACGCAAGGCACCAACGCTGGAATGCGGCGGGACTTTCCCAGCCATCCCATTCTCGGCCCATGAATCCTCTGGCCTGACGTGTAGAATTGACGCTATGCCAGGGAAAGTGAAGCGTGAATGCCCCGCCTGCGGGGAGTTGTATGAGGCCGACTCCGGGCGGCTCCGGTGGGGCCGCGAAACCGCCTGCTCCCGCGACTGCTCCTACCGGTTGCGCGGGCTCCAGAAGGAAAACCGGACGACGCTGATCTGCCCCGTCTGCGAGGCGGAGTTCACCCGTACACCGCGCCAGATCAAGGCGAAGCACGGCGCGAGTTTCTGCTCCCCCGCCTGCCAGTACGCCGGCCGCTCCCTCGGCCTCACAGTCCGCGTCGTCACCAAGCCGTACGTCCTCGTCGCCCCGCCGCAGTCTGCGGAGTCGAGAGCCCGCGCGGTCGCCACCCGGCGCACCAGGGATAACTACGAGTGCACTGATGAGATGCGCGTCCGGCGCAGCGAAGCAACTACACGTGCCATGGCAGAAGGGCGCATCTCCGCCGTCAGCAAGCTTGAGGACGTAGCTGCCAAGGCACTCGACCTGCAGGGTGTCGGTTACCGCCGCCAGGTCGGCATCCGGGGCGCCCTCGGGCGCTACGTGGCCTGCGTCGACTTCATGCTGGACGACGGCCGCGTCCTGGAAGTCAACGGCACCTACTGGCACGCCGACCCCCGCGTCTACCCCGACGGCCCCCGCTTCGAGTCGCAGCGGCGCGGCGAGGCGGGGTGGGCGCGCAAGGCCGCCGCCTTGGCCGCGCTCGGCATTCCGCTCCTCGTCGTCTGGGAGCGTGAACTCCGCGATGATCCGGCGGAGGCAATTCGCGTCGCGCTTGCCGCTGTCTGACAGGTTGTATGGCGGGTCGGTGACGATCGCGTCGATGCTGTCGGCCTCCATCATCCGCAGCACGTCAAGGCAGTCGCCGAGGAACAGGCTCACCTGCCCGTCATCGAAGTAGGGCACGGTCATGACGCCTCCAGCTCGAACAGGGACGGCTGCCAGCCGGGGACCGGGGTGGCGGCGGGCATCGGCTCCGACCGCCGCCCGATCCTCGCCCCGGGCAGCTGCTGGAACTCAGGACGGGTCTCGACCGCGAAATACAGCAGACCCCGGGTGCTCTCCTGCCAGGCGCCGGCGTCGGCCATCAGGCTGCCCCCCCGAACAAGTCCGGCTGAATCGGCTTGCCCAGCCGGGTCTTGATCAACTCAGCCGAGGCGGGGTCTTCCTCGACGAGGATGCAGTTGAAGCCCTCGGCCGCCTTCCCGTTCAGCTCGGCGGTGATGGCCAGGTACTCGCCGCACGGGAACTTCTGCCGCTGGCCGTCCGGGTTGCGGCACCAGGCGCCCCGGCCGCCGGCGTCACGGTGGGCCTTCAGCACCTCGTCAAGCGCGGACAGGAGGCGGAGCACGGCGAAGTTGGGCACGCACCTGTCGTCCTCCGCCTGCCTCCGGACCTCCGCCATGAAGTCGGCAGTGCCCATCTTGCGCAGCGGGACCTCAGCCATGACCGGCCGCCTTCCCGGTCAGCGCCTTCAGGATCCCCTCGTACTCCGGGCACGGCCAGTCGACGCGCTCCCCTCCCTCGCCGTCAACGCACGACGAGCAGACCGCGCCTTCCGGCCTGCCCTCGCACAGCCACTCGCCGCTCCCGTCAGGGTCCTCGAAGTGGAGATCGGAGTCCGGGTCATGCGGGCAGTTGCCGGGCTCCCCCTCGGTCGATGCGTTCCCGTACAGGCCGACGCGCTCATGGTGCCCCAGCGCCGCCTCAACGCCCGCGAGGGCCTTCATCGCGCTCGCGTGGAGGCCTCCCGCGGCGAACGCCCGGACCGGGTCCAGTCCCGGCAGTAGCTTGTTGGCGGCCTCGATCATCTCCTCGCGGAGACGGGTCACGGCCGACCGGGCGTCGTCAGTCATCGGGGTAGCTCCCGTTCGCGTAGAGCCTCATCTCGTCGACTGCTTGAGTCACGGCATCGCCGACCCTGCGGGCGCCCGCGTCGAAGCCCGCCGCGTACGCGTCACGGTCGGCCGGGGTCAGCAGGACCAGCGTCCGCCCCTTGGCCCGGCGGAGAACGTCGCCCCACGTCGGGTGATCCTTGATGGTCCGGATGTCCGGGCAGTACCAGTTCCCGATGTTCGACTTGTTGCTGACCCAGACCTCCTGATGAGCCTCGCCCCAGTCGATGGCGACCACGGAGCCGGTCGGGGGCTCCTCCTCGATCGCCGCGCCGGGCTTGCCGCCAGCCATAACGACCGCTCCAGCTGCGCGAGAACAGGGTTGACCGTGCGGTTGAGCTCGGCCACCAGGGCGACGACGCAGCGCTTGGCCGCGTGCTGCACCTCGGTCAGGCTCCGATTGCCGGGGGACGCGGCCAGCGCCGCGCGGCTGGGGACCGCCCACCTAAGGCTGACGGACGGCAGGATGTACGGGTCCTCCGCCAGATCCTGGCCGCCAGGCTCGTGGTAGGCCTCCCGTCCGATCAGCGACTCGGCCGGCCAGCCCCGCCACCACCGGCCCCCGCCCCACTCCGGCGACTGCCGCAGCGCCTGCGGGACCGGGGTGATCAGGTCGACGCGCGCCAGCAGTCTGCTGTCCCAGTCGCTCCGCTGAAGCTCCGCGGTGAGGATCCTCGGGTGCAGGCGCACGTAGCCGGGCGCCATGACCGGGGCTGTCGCGATCCGCCATGCGATCGCCGCGAAGTCCGCCTTCGGCTCGTCCTGGTCCCAGCAGCCGTCGAACCAGCTCTTATTGAGCCGGATGTAGTTGAGGAAACGGCTGCCGCCAGCGTGGTCGGCATTGTCGCCGTCGTACTCGTAGTCGATCCGGAACGCGTCGTCAGCCATCAGTTCACCGGCCCTAAGCACGATGACCCGCTCGGCGTCGTCCGGAGCGGCGTCTTCCTGGCTCCGCCCGTTGGGGTTCGGCCCCGCCATCTGCTCGGCGATGTCCTCGGGGGTGGCGTACGTCTCGCCGGACCCTGACGGGACGAAGGGGTCAAAGCCGCTGCGCCAACTGCGGGTCTCGTCCGGGTCAGCCACCGAGGTCACCGTCCTCCGCCGCGCGGCACCTCTCGGGGCCGAGGCCGCAGCCGCAGTCCTCGCCGGGGTCGCCGAGCCCGTCCTCTTCGGGGGCGATGAGGACGCCGAGCGCGCCTACCGGACTGCTCGCTTCCACGTGCGCGAAGTGCGCCCGCTCGGCGTCCCCGTACTCGTCACGGGTAGCCGGGATGGTCGCGCTCCACCCGCATGAGCAGTCGACGATAAGCGGGCTGGCGATGTCGTTGACGTCAACCGGGCTGACGCCCTCGCGGACGTGAGCGTCGTACAGGCCTCCGGCGTAGAAGACGGTGATGAACATAGGCCCGACAGGCTCGCGGACGCGCCCCTTAGCCTTCGCCTCGGCGAGGACGAAACTGCGGCGAAGCGGGCTCTCGACGTCCTGCCTCACGAGCCACCCGTCCGCCTCGGACAGGGTCATGCGGAGCCCCTCATCCTGCGCGGCCCACGGGTCGCCGATGTCAGTCACCGAGGCCACCATCCTCCTGGTCTCCGCAGCCGGAGCAAAGCGGGCCATCCCCGTCGGGCGCCGGCGTCTCGCTCACGTGGAGGCAGTCGCCTCGGTGCTCAACCTTCAGGCCGGTCTCGTTCAGCCGGATGCCGTACCGGTGGAGCATCAGCCTGCACTCCCCCTCGGTGGCGTCCGCCCATGCCACGCGGACGGTCGCGCCGTCGTCCTCGGAAACCAGGAAGAACGGGCCGCTGTGGTGCGTCGCCTCGGGAGGGGCTTCGGAGTAGGGCCTGTAGCCGGTCGCCGCGAGAATCGCGGTGATGCGCTCAGCGAGAGTCATGGTCAGCCTTCCCGCTCAGGTTGATCTTGGCGATCGCCTTAGTGATCGTCTCCATCGCCATCCCGGCCGAGCCGCTCGCGGCGAACGCGGCGGCCTGCCTCGGGTTCTCCGTCGCCCACGCGACCAGGCGGGCGCCCATGGCGATGGAGTCGGCGAGGTCGAAGCACTCGTCGGCAGTGACATCGTGCTTGCCGAGGAATGACTCGTGGAACGGGTCGCTGCCCTCTTCGAGAGCGTCGGCTGCCGCCTTCAGCAGTTCGGATGACCGGCTCATGATGCCGCCTCCGTCGCGGGCGCGCGGAAGTCCCTGCGCTTGATCTTGGCCATGCGCCCGTCCGGGTGGTGCCAGACGATGCCCTCGTACGGGTGGGCGTGCAGGTACCTGGCCACGCCGTTGAAGTCGCGCGGCGCATCGGGCAGCACGGTAGCGCCCTCGTGCCAGATGAGCTGGTGAGTGTCATACCGTTCCGGGTTGCCGTTGACCTTCGGGCCGACTAGCTCATAGGTCCCGGGTTCGCGGTCGCTATCACCCTTAGCGCCGAGCGCGACGGTGGTCGCCTCAATCCAGTACCGCCAGAACGACGACTGCTCCACGGGCTCCCATCCAACCGTTTTGCCGGTTTCCGGGTCGGCCTCAACCAGAACGAACCCCGCAGGCGAGGGCTTGCCTTCCTTGACCTCGCGCCGCGCCCACCAGTGCTCGCCGTCGTACATCACGCAGGTGCCGTCAAACTTCCTGGTGGCCACGCCTTCGCCGTTGACGACTACCCATTCACAGCCGGGCGTGACCTGCGGCAGCACGTAGCGCCGGTCACCGTCCCAGTCGCGGACGTAGAGCGTCGGAATCTTCCTCACTTGCTTGCCTCCGTTGTCGTCGCAGGGACCTCGTCGGCCAGGAGCAGCGCAGCCAGCTTCCGCAGCTCCTCGTATCCGTGAGTGCCGGAGCGGCGCACCGCCTCAAGCCGCCGGGCGATCTCGGGCCAGTCGGCGAGCGCGAGGTTCCGGGGCTCGCACTCGCCGTCGCGGTTCGGGATGCCGGCCCCGGCGGCGGGTCGGGCACTTCGTCTCTTCGCACTCACCTCGCCCTGTCTCCTTAGATTCCGGTCAGCACCGCCTGCGAGAGCCGCAGCGCGGCCTTCTCGCAGTACGCCTCGTCGATCTCCACGCCGATCGCCTGGCGGCCGAGGTTGCGTGCGGCGACGAGCGTTGAGCCTGAGCCTGCGAACGGGTCCGCGATCACGCCGGGCGGGCAGGCGGAGATCAGGGTCTCCATCACGTCAACGGGCTTCGCGTGCGGGTGGCCGTAGCGGGCCGCAGCGCCGCTCGGGCTGCCCTGCACGCGGCTGCCGGTCTCCAGGACGCTCGACCGGCCGCCGAGCGCCGAGGGCCACGCGCCGAGCAGGTAGACCGCCTCTGTGTCGCGACGGAAGCCGCCCATGGCCCCGTGGCTGCCCGCGTCGCCCGGCTTGCGGTAGACCAGCGTCAGCTTGTTGCCGGCCGGAGGGGCGATCGTCAGGTCACCGAAGACGGCGGCCACGTGGTCACCCCAGAGCGCTAGCGCGGCATCGCGCACCGACGTGTCGCGGTCGCCGATGATCGACTTGGGCGCGTCCGGCCGTTCTTGCTTGTAACTGCGCTGGCGACGGGACGGCGTGGCCGCCCTGCCCCAGTTCCGCCCGTACGGCGGGTCGGTCACCAGCACGTCGGCGGCGAGCCACTCCGTGACCTCCCGGCAGTCGCCCAGGTACAGGCTGACCTGGCCGTCGTCGTAGTAGGGCACCGGGGCGGTCA
>Ga0302324_100030449_pt1 | contig 10199 bp, 6 predicted proteins | sample Palsa_T0_1_FD_201949 | JGI IMG/M metagenome (GOLD analysis project Ga0302324, IMG submission 201949) | Peat permafrost microbial communities from Stordalen Mire near Abisko, Sweden - Palsa_T0_1 | ecosystem: Environmental > Terrestrial > Soil > Palsa > Peat permafrost | place: Sweden: Abisko... | reverse complement strand
TGTAGCTGCGCCACCTGCCAGTAGACCGCTCCTCATAAAGGAGCGGCGATCCACTGAACGCTTCGTGTTATTCAACGGATTTTCCATATTTCTTTTACCTGCTCTGACTCGTGTGAAAGTGAGTATCCTGTAACTGCAAGACACTAGCGCGAGTATAGGTATACAACTGAGCGGAGTTGTAAGTGGTTTGTCATTTGAATGTTATTTAATGGTCGCAAGTTCTAAACTCTTTAGAGATAGGTTATTGATGATTCTTTCCGATCGAATTTGAAAGTCCTAGAGGGCCGAAGTAGGCGGATAACGATTGATACGCTGAGTGCAGTTTGGCCTAGAGTCGTCATTAACAGGTCTATTACTTCTTTCGAGGAATAAATAGAGCATTGCTCAGTTTATGTCTCGTGTGGACGCGTGAACCAAACTCACTTTTCATGATGGATCCCAAATGGGAAGTTCCAATTCCGCAGACAGCTGAGCTGCTGCGTGACGCATGGAGAGGCAACCACTCTTGCCATCGATCGAATTCCTCCCTCGGCCGATCCCCAGCGCCTGCGAGCCACGTTTAGAAAGCACGCTCCACTTGAAGCCACCCAAACTGACACATTTTACTCGATTGACCAATACTGCGAACCTGTTTCATAGTCTGCCACACGAGCCATAAACAGCCTCAATGAGTCGACGTCGAAAAGACACTAAAGCCAGGCGTTCGCTTAATCTCGGAACAAACTCAATAAATCGGAATAAATATCTCGCTGCTTAGTTCTTATAAGTGACGGCGTGAGAATGATTGTTGAAATGGCTGCTTGTTGTTACTCATGCATCAAGCGCCGAATGCGTCAGCAACGATAACTCAAGCGTTCAAAGGAGAAGTTATGAAAAAATATGCAAAGACTTTACTCGCAATCGCCTTTCTACTTGGATTTACCAGTGTAGTCAAGGCGGAAAGCCAAGACGGTGTAATTGTAAACATGCCGTTCGATTTTGTTGCCGGGGCAACGTTATTGCCCGCGGGCACGTACACGATGCGTAGTTCGTCGGACGATAGATCGAGCACCGTGGTGATAAGCAGCCGGGAACATGGTACCTCAATGTTTGTTCTCCCTTACGTGAGCGAGAGCGCCGTCTCGGACAAGCCGCTGCTGAGTTTCGAACAAGTTGGGGGCCATTACTTCCTCAGCACGATTCAGACATCAGAAACTGTTTACCGCTTCCATGTTCGCCATGCGGGCAGCAGTGAGACTGCGGTGAATGCCAGCAATAGCGTTTCTGCTTCAGATATTCACGGAGGCAAATAAAGGTTCGACCATCCGATGAGATTCGACACGCACTGTTAGAGTGTCGAATCTCATCCGGACGGAACCGGGACCGCGGTCCGCGCTGCCAAAAAGTGAGTCGGAAGCGGCGCCCGGAACCCAAGTCTTTGAGCAAACTCGTTTTCATCGAATAAGGATGCTGGGCACAGTCCAAATTCCTGTAGTGGCACCGAAAGCTGCAAGAGCGTTACTCAACGCCTCAAAACCGCCGTCGGCTCGTTCAGGATTGAATGCCGACGTTGATTTCTGTTTCATGCCGAGTCATCCGCTCTCGCGAAAACTTTTTCGAACATACCAATCCAGGTGCTGCTTCACTTGTTTAGCAAAAGTTCCAAACGAAGCAAAGTAGATTCAAAGCAGTCCCACGCAAGGAGGACACTCGATATGAATTCAACACCTTCTTTGGAAAGGTACAACGAACTCCTGAAACCAGCGAGAGAGAGGTTTGAGGCGAGTCTTGGCCTCAATACCATTCGGTCAAACAACGATCCACGTTTGCTCGAAGCCTTTCTCCTCTACTTCTCTGCCATCGGAGCACAGATGACGGAACCCGTGGAGAGTTGGATCCGCCGGGCGGCGTCTCGCTGCGCGACCCTCGGATTCGCAGACCTTGCAGAAGCGTTGAATCGCCATGCGAAGGCCGAAGCCGGTCATCACCTGATGATGATTGCGGATCTTCGATCCCTGGCTGCCCACTGGAATACGCGGCATAGGCCTCCAGTCGATGCCGATGAACTGCTGCGCACGGTCCCCAGTTATGGAGCGAGCCGCTATTGCCTGGTTCACGAGGAGAACATTGCGGGTGAAACGCCCTATGCACAGATTGCCATTGAGTACGAGATCGAACAGCTTCCCCTGCGTTATGGCGGATTGTTTGTGGCCCGATGCCTGGAAATATTCGGACCGGAGATTCTTTCCAGCATAAGCTTTGTTACCAAGCACATCGATTTGGATATCGGGCATACACATTTCAACGCACAACAATTGTCAAAGTTTATCGAATTGGTTCCCGAAAGTCTTCCATCCCTGGTCGCCGCTGGCGGTGCTGCGCTGGATGCCTACGCGCAATTCCTCACTGATTGCTTCGAACTCGCTGAAAGCCATTGCCGTTTTTCCCGGGCGCGTTCGGAAAGACCCTCTGAGTTCTTATCGTGGCAATTGCACCGTCCTCCCCTGGATTCGATCGGCGGCGCAGGACGGTCATGTCCGGAATGGATATGCAAAGTAAGATCGCTGCGAGGGACCGCTCTTTTTGGAAACGGTAGAAGGCCGCACTTCAGAACCAGCGAAGGGCGTTACTCAGACTCCGATCCGATTGATCTGCATGCGTGGCACTTACTGGCATACGCCGGTGACAGTCTTGTCGGCTGTGTGCGAATTTATCCCCTGACCGTGGACGGCCCCCCATGTCTGACGGAGTTGCTGCTCGGCGAGGCTCGGTTCTCGCGAATGTTGCGCGTCATGGGAAGGCATCGCAACAATACGATTGAAATCGGAAGATGGGTGGTCGACCCGGCCCTCCGAATATCGGGTAGTCTTGCGCCGGGGATCGCCGTTCAGCTTGCTGCCGGCGCCGGAGCGCTCGCATTCGCGCTCGTGAACCAATCGGAGGATGAAAATGGAGTCGCGATCTTTTCTGCAGGAAGTCGGGACAAACAGTTTCAAGTGCTGTCTCGCCTGGGGCTGATACCAGTTTCGGGGATCGATCCGGTAGCTTCCACCGAGTATGACGATGTCATACGAGTGATGTACTGCACTGATACTCAACAATTGCAGTCCCGCTTTCGGCGCATGATGGATGCCATGGCAGAAACCATAGGACTCGACCAGATGATTCCTACTTCGGTAATTCATGGCCGCTAAAGCGGTTTCACAATTACTGTATCCGGGAAGCTCAGTCCTAAAAGTGCCTTTTCCCCAAGAAAATGGCGCCTTTCGAGAAGCCACAAAGGGCACATAAACTGTGAAACCGCTCTAGAACTGCTTGCATAAATAGGCTTTGAAAGGGCACGACTTCAGTCGTGCCGCAAAAGACCAATAAAACTGCGGGCTTTAGCCGTTGAGGAATGTCCTCTTGGTTCCGGACGGGATTTATGCAACCAGTTCTAGCTAGATAGTGACGTTTTAGAGGCGAAGAGGGATGTTCGTCAACATAACTCGAATCCCCGGAGCGCCTCTTCAAACAAGATGCGATTGATTAGGCGCTTGCGGCTTTCGCTGTCTCATGGAACTACTCGGCAGAGCTGGCTTTTCCATGATCGTTGGAATTGCCGTCCAGCCGGGGCATGAGCGGGATCGACCAGACGTTGGTGTAGTCCGTAAAGTAGCCCCAACTCTCCATATGTTCAAAGTCCCGTTGTGCCTGCTCGCGCGAGCGAGGAAGATGTGTCGGTACAGAGCGGTCGCTGCTGAAGGAGAGGGTGCGATGATCGGCGCCTAGATGCGGTTCGTCTTCTGCACTGCAGCCGTTTGTATCGTCCCCGGCGAAACGTATCGGGACTACCGTTCCCCACCCGTCCGCTTTTGCCTGCACGATAAATGGATGATCTTTCTTGTCGCCCGGCAATCGGCCAGCGCTGCAGAAGACCAGGAACGAGCGATCGGGCGCAATCTCCGGGTCGACGTCGAGGGTTGTGCCATCGCTGAATGAGAGGGGTTGCGTCTGCTGGTAGGCGCAATTCAAGTAACGGGAGGAATAAAGACGCTTCCCTCCTTTCGTGTCAATAGCTACAAAATAGATTGTTCAGTCGGCGGCACTACTTGATTTCCAGAGCGATTGGCCGACAAGGTTCACCGTGTCCGGTAGCCGGGTGGGCTTGCTCCAACTGGCGCCCATTCGATCGACCTGCCAAAGGTTGGACACGACGCCAGGAACGGATTCTGCCCCTTGCTTCTGGGGAGGGTCAAGTGGAAGCTTGGGACACTTGGATTCGAATGCAAGATAGCTTCCATCGGGAGACATCGCGGGAGACGAGGCGGACCATTCACCTGAGAGGGCCGTTAGTGTGGGGTGGGACCATTGTCCATTGAGCTGATGTGACTCGACAATCGCCGACCAGTTCGCGGCACTGCGCGTAAAAAAGATCGTGTTGCCATCCGGAGAAAACGCCTGGAGCAAAAACCTGCGGCGTCGGAGCGGACGAAGTTGATCCCCCCGCATCGGGGGCGGACCGGCCGATGCCGGGGGCAGTGAAGACCGATACGAAAACGAGGGTCAGAATGCGGTGGCGCAGCAATGACACGGCGATACTCCAGGAACTCTCTTGACAGACTACTAACAGAAAACCGGCGGCCAACAAGTTTATTCCCGATCTTGATCTGGTCCATTGCGCGTGGGTCGTCCTCTTTCCGCAGAGGATTCTTTGCGTTTGAAGTCATCGGGCTACCTCTGCCTTAGGTGTGGCTTTGGAGCCATAGAGACCCAGAGGCCACCAATTCCAGTCTCCTGCAATTTGCAGGAGCGCAGGGCCGATGATCATGCGCACAACTGTTGCGTCAATCAGCACAGCTACCGCCAACGTGAATCCAAGCATCTTGATAACTAGGAAGTTTCCCAGCATGAATGCTGCGAATACCGCGATCATAATCGTTGCGGCACTTGTAATGAGCCCCGCTGTGCTTGCCATGCCCTCAATCACGGCGGCTCTCTCCGGCAGTCCCTTGCGGCGCTCCTCGAGAACGCGGGAGACGAGGAAAACCTCGTAGTCCATACTGAGGCCGAACACAATTGCAAAGGAGAGGATCGGGATAATCGGGAACACGCTTTGCGTGGCGCCAGTCACTCCCAGCAAGCTGCTTCCGTATCCATCTTGAAATACCAGTACCAGCGCCCCGAACGAAGCTGCCACTGAAAAAAGGTTCAGCAGGATCGCTTTGACTGCGGCAAAGAGCGATCGCAATCCCACAAGAACCGCAGCGAAGCTGCCCAACACCACGCCTGCGATCACCTTGGGCAGCCGCTGCTTGACAACAGCGTCATAGTCGGCATTGATCGCCGCAATCCCTCCAATCCGGATCGCAGCTCCGTGGATGCCGGTGATTTTCTGAATGTCTGCAGAGCGCAACTCGCGCAACCAACGGATCTGGTCCGCTGGTGCGAGAGTCGCTATCGGCAGCACTTCAATCAAAGTCGCCAAGCCATCATCGCGAAGAAAGCTTTTGCGTGTCTCTTCTGGCAGGAAGCTCGGAGTGTCCGGGGCATCTGCGTCTCCCGACAACGTTGCAAGGGAGATCGCTTCAGCACACCTTGAATCCTTGGCTATGTAATCCGTGAATCGGCTCACCGCCATCCATCCGGCCGGCGTGCTGGGCGATGCGGCCTTTGGCAACTCCAGAACGACCCGGAGCGACTGGACGATGCCGGATCGCTCCATCCTTTCCAGTGAGTGGAGCCCCTGCACCGACTCCGCGCCAGCGGGAAGCCAGTTGCCGGGCGGCAGGCCAGGCGAGATTCGCCAAGCCTGAAGCGAGAGTACCAACAAGGGCAGCCCGGCCACCGTCAATGCGGTCCACGGCCTGCCGGTGACGACGCGTCCCCAGCGACGCCAACGCGCCTTGGATCTGACTGATATGCCGTTGCGACTGGACGGCCAACGCGCAGGAAAATGCAGTCGCCAGGAATTGACGCGAACGCCCAGAAGTCCGAGCGCCCACGGCAGGATGCAGGTGCAGATCAGCACGCTCATCGAAGCCACGAGCAGGCCGGCCACCCCGATCGAACTTAGTTCGCTGATCGGCACCGTTAGCAGCGCGGCAAATCCGATGGCCACTGTTGCTGCCGAGACAGCGAGCGTTCTGCCTGCCTGGTGTGCCGCAATGTCGGCAGCGTCGTTCGCGTCGTGGCCGTCGGCCAGTGCCTCGCGAAACCGGCTCACCATGAGCAGCGCATAGTCGATACCAAGCCCGAGGCCAAGCATCGTTGCCAGATTCTCCACCAGAATCGAAAGATGCAGGCGGTTGGCGAGCAATGCAGCTGCCCCCATGGTCATGGAGATCGCCAACAGGCCCGCACCCAGCGGGAGCAACGCAGCTACTGCGCTCCCGAATGCTATGAGAAGCAAGATAAGCGTAACGGGGAGTACACGAGCCTCCGCACGGTTGACATCGTCGGCGCTGACCTTGCGAAAATCGAAGTTCAACGGCGTTTCGCCCGTCAGTTGTATCTTGATCTCGGGAAACTCCGGTCGAAGTTGACGCTGCAGCTCAACGACCTCTGTTCTCAATGGGGGGATCAGTGATTCTTCCGTGCCAGGACCTGGGTTAAATCCAACGATGACCAGCGTCCCGCCACCCTTACCACGGAACAGAGGATCGGGCGAATCAAGTGCTGAAAGCACGCCGGAGACTCTCGGCAGAGCACGCAGCCTGTTCACAACCAGGCCGATTGCATTGCTTCCTTCAATTGAATCCGGATCGGGTATCCCCGTGATTACGACAATCAAACGGTGCGCGTACGGCGACTGGAAGCGCTGCGCGAGTTCGCGATCGACGGACTCCGCCTCTCCCCCTCTGATATGGAATGCTGTCTCCAACCTGCCTCCCGCCCTGTATGAGAACGGAATCAAAACCAAGGCGAGAGCGAAAGCACATAGCGCAACACACAGGCGTCGGCGCGAAGACCTGGATGGTCCGCGGCGTGCCGCAGACATCACGAGGGAAGCTCCATCTGCAGTGTTCTGTACTGCGCCAACTGCAAACGCAACTTGCGCGTGGCTCGGACCAGACAGCTCTTGATCGATCCTTCGGAAGTGTTCAGTATCTCGCCAATGGCTCGCATTTTCATTCCTTGAATGTGCTTCAGGTCAAATACTCTTTGCTCCTGCGGTGTGAGCTGTCGCAGAGCACGCGAGATCCTTGCGTCGAGCTCGCTGCGCAAAAGCTCTTTTTCCGGGTCGCTCGCGGGCCTGTCGTCTGGGACCTGGTTCAATAAATCGAAGTCCTCGCCCTCGAAGTTCACTTTTGTCGCGTCATTCTCTTTTCGCTTTTTATTTTTTCGCAGGTGATCAAGAGAGGTGTTAGCAGCGATGCGAAATATCCACGTGGAGAACGAGCACTCGAATCGGAAGCGATCCAGGTTCTTGAAGGCCTTCAGAAACACCTCTTGATAAATGTCCTGCGCATCGCTTAACGAACCAGTAATCCGAAGAGCAAGTCTTAGAACACCTTGATTGTGAACCTGCACCAATTGCGTAAAGGCGGCGTGGCTGCCGCTCTGCGCTTCACGGACCAGTGACCAATCGTAGATACGACGTGCTGCCTCCATCTAATCCTCCGCAAGAAGGCCAAGATCAAGGCCCGCGCGATACAAGTTTCTTCAAGGTGCGATCTACAAATGCCCCACAGGGCGTATTCGGCCCCGCACGAATTGAGATAGGTCGACGACACCGCCTATCAATCTGGTACCAGGAGTTTAGTGAACCAACGAGCCAGACTGCCTTGGTGATTGTCTTCCCAACACGGTGGAGATCCCGTCGAACTCATAGATGTAAACCATCAGAGTCTCGTTTTATTCCAAACCATGTCCGTGGATTGCCGTCCAGGATGCAGCTCCTTCACAAGCCAAATGAAATTGGAATCAACAGCAAAGGGCGCCCGGTTGGACGCCCTTTGCGGCTTTCGTTCTGAGTTGGAAGTTAGTGTCTAGAACGTGATCTTTCCGGTCACTACCAGCACACGCTGCGTGACCGCTGCGCCCTGGAACGAGCCGTAAGGACTGGTGGGAGGAGCCAGAGTGTTGGAGATCAGGCCAAAGTTGCCCGTTCCGAGCGTGCTGCCGGGGTTCCCGAAGTTGGGATGGTTGAATATGTTGTAGGCCTGAGCACCCACAACAAAATTCACGCCTTCCTTCTTCACAACCTGCTTGGTGAGTGTGGCGTCGGTGTCTGCATAATGCGGACCGTAAAACGCGTTGCGGCGCACGTTGCCAAAGGTGTTCTGGGTTGCGCCCACGTATTGGGTCGCATCAAGGCACTGTGCATTGACGGCCGCATGCGGGTTGCTGCCGCAGGAGTTGGTCAGGCCGCTGGTGGTAGCTTGCGCCAACAGCGTTGAGCCAAGGCCTGCCAGGACCGGGAAGCCGGCAATGACGTTGCTGTTGAGGACGGAGAAGGGCTCGCCGGAGCGGTAATACTCTTTGCCGGCGATTGTCCACCCGCTTACCAAGGGATTGATGAACGCATTGTGCACCTTGAAGGGTTCCTCGTAGAGCACATCGCCGACAAGGTCATTGCGGATGTCGTAGTCTGCATTGGAATAGTTGAGGTTCCCTGGGCCGGTAAGTGTGGGAGTGAGTTGCTTGGCGAGTGAGCCGGCGTTGTAGGGTTCGTTGCCGGCAACGCCACCGTTTGAGGTGTCATCCAGGTCGTGGCTATAGGTGTAGCTGAGGTGGCCGATCACGCCGTTGCCCTGGTGCGTATAGCTCACACTGAGGCCGTTGTAGTTGGAGCGTGCGTTGTTGGTGAACGAGTTCACGGTGCTGAAACTAGGATCGGGCGGTGCGACTGGGAGCCCTGCGAACTGCCCACCTGGTGTCAACTGCCAGGTTCCTGTGGCGTTGTTGAATGCTCCGCTGGCTGCGTTCACATAGGGATTCTGAATGATCTCGTTGTAGCCATAGTTGCCCGCGTAAGTGAGGGAGATACCGTCGCTCTTGCTCAACTGGCGTTGAATTTGCAAACTGTATTCAAGATACCCCGGCTCATGAAAGGTCCCAGGGAAGTAGGCTCCAAGGGTGGGCGGATTGAAGGGAATCCCTTGTGCCGTCAGGGTATTGTTCAATGTTGTGACGGTGCCGGTGGTGAATCCATTCTGCACTGCGATGTTGCCGGCGGCTGCGTTAGCATACACGCTGCCTGCTCCGCTGCCGGCGATATTGCCGGCAAGGACTGTTTCGGTGTTGTCGTTGGGAAAATTCTCGAACGCGGAATCAAGGAATACGTTCGGATAGAGATCGGCAAAGAAGCCCATGCCGGTGCGGATAACCGTCTTGTCATCCAGTTGGTAATTAATCCCGAAGCGGGGCTGGAATTCAATCGGCTCAACAGAGAAGGGATGAGCGTTGGACGGGTTGATTTCGCTGCTGTAGAGGGTGGTGAGGGAGGCAGCCCCGTTGGGGAAGTTGCCATTGTATTGAGAGAAGCAGTTGCCGCGGCAGAGCGGGGAGCCGGTGCGGTCCACGCGAGCGCCGGCTGTCAGTTTCAGTTTGGGCATTATCTGCCACTCATCCTGAGCGTAAACGCCGAGGTTGTACAGCGCCAGGTGTGCGGTATCCGAATTGGGAAACGCCTGTTGGAACTCATTGCCGCCGCCAAACTGTGAATTGGGCGTGTCCAGTCCTCCTTGTGCAATATCGTTAAGACTGAAGACGGCTAGCAGCGGAAAGGATTGTTCTTCCTGCGCGTCAAAATCCTCCACATCGTCGCGACGGAAGTTGACGCCGAATTTGAGGCTATGCTTGCCGCGTGTCCAGCTCAAGTCTTCCTCGATCTGGTACTGCGTCACGTTTCTTCCCTGAGGTTCGAAGAAGGGAATCCCAATGTTGGTTAGACCGGGACTTTGCTCTGTTCCGCTTCCATCCGCGCCGATCTCGAAGTCCCCGAAGAAGGGAAGCACCGCTTGGGAGGCTGCAACATTTTGCGGCCCGAAGAAGGCAGTGTACCAGTTTCCTGCGAGCACCACCGTGTTAATCAAATTTGGAGAGATGGCGTAGCTGTCGTTCAATTGCCCTTCGTATTCCGGCTGGATTGAGAGGACATTGAAAGCCGGGCTGATAAAGCTGGTTGACGTGGGCTGCGTACCATGGTCGAGCTTGAAGCGGGCATAGATCTTGTGCTTGTCGTTGAGAACCCAGTCGCCGCGTCCGGTGAAGAGAAATTCCTGATTAATGTTGTT
>Ga0302324_100030447_pt1 | contig 10200 bp, 6 predicted proteins | sample Palsa_T0_1_FD_201949 | JGI IMG/M metagenome (GOLD analysis project Ga0302324, IMG submission 201949) | Peat permafrost microbial communities from Stordalen Mire near Abisko, Sweden - Palsa_T0_1 | ecosystem: Environmental > Terrestrial > Soil > Palsa > Peat permafrost | place: Sweden: Abisko... | reverse complement strand
GCCAGATCGTCCGCCAGCGTTTTGCGGAGAATCGGCGCTAGTTTCTTCGGCGGCGCCAGTTCTTCCAGAACCTTTCCCAGCGAATAAATGTCGGACCTCGCGTCCAAGGCCTCGCCCCGCGCCTGTTCCGGCGACATGTAACCGCTGGTCCCGGTCACTGACGATTGCTGGGCTCCTCCGCTTTCTTCTTCCACCAACTTCGCCAAACCGAAGTCCATCAGCTTCGCTACGCCTTGTTTGGTGAGGAACAGATTGTCAGGCTTAATATCGCGGTGCACCATCCCTTGCGCATGCGCCGCTTCCAGCGCTTGGGCCACTTGCATCGCGATATCGATGAATTCGCTTTCCGATAATTTGCCTCGCGCCCGGAGCGTCTCGCCTTCCAGAAACTCCATAGCCAGAAACACTCGGCCGGACGCCTCGCCCAGTTCATGCATGGTGCAGATGCCGGGATGATTCAACGCGGCGATCATGCGCGCTTCGCGCCGCAGCCGTTCCAGAGCTGGCGGATGCGTGGCCAGTTCATCCGGCAGAAACTTCAGCGCCACCATTCGGCCGAGATTGATGTCTTCGGCTTTGTAGACCACGCCCATGGCGCCGCGCCCGCACTCGGACAGAATCCGGTAGTGGGAAATGACAGTCCCCGGCGCGAGACCCTCGTCCACTTCCAATGTCCCGATGAAGCGGTAGCCTTTGCGCGGCAGTGTTTCGACGAAACGCGGCGCGTCCGCGGTGTCCAACAATGCCTGCCGCAGCCGCTTGATGGCCGAGTTGACGCTGTGCTCAAACTCGACCACCGTGCCATTGGGCCAGAGCCGGGCTTGGATCGACTCGCGGCTTACCAATTCGCCCGGATGCTCCAGCAGCATGGCCAGGATCGCCAGCGATTGGTCCGGCACCCGCAACCGGGTCTGTCCTTTGCGCAGCTCGCGCGAGGACAGATCGAACTCGAATCCGCCAAATCGAATCATTTAACGGAAACCCTCCACCAACATCAGATCGTTGTGACCGATGCTGTAATCGCTGAAGACAAGGTAATGGTCGTCGGATGACACCGTAATTCCCATGCCGCTCGAATGTTCCGCTCCCAAACGCGCTACAGTGCTGATCTTGCCGCTCTTCTCATCCAGTAACTGGACTGTGCGGGTGTCCGGCAGGACGAAGTAGACTCCCTTGCCAGTCACAGCGAAATCGGGCGTGCTAGGAACAACCTGTTTCTCCTCCCCGCCGCCAACCGGCACCCGAAATAGGGAATCACGGGAAGTGAAATACAGGAACTTGCCATCCACCGATTCGAAGGCGGCTCCATCCCCGCGATGCGTAACCTGTATAGCCTCCCCGCCAAGGGACGGCTCCTTCCACACACACCACTGACCGGACCGGTTCGAGGTGAAGTAGATCCATCTGCCGTCGCGCGACCAGCTTGGAACCTGGTTTTCGCCGCCGCCGGTAGTTAGCCGACGCGGCTGGCCCCCGTCCGCCGCTATTACGTAAATATGGGATGCGCCCTCATGCCGGGAATCAAACGCCAGCCAACGTCCGTCCGGTGACCAGCGCGGCGTCCCGCCAGTACTGCCTCCGAACGACGTTAGTTGCTGGCAGTCTTGCCCGCCGGATTCACATGTCCACAGTGCACTCGTTCCCGAGCGGTTGGACTGGAATGCGATTTTGTGGTCGTCCGGGGAGTACTGTGGATGCCCCTGGTTGTAATTCCCACCGATGATCATTTGGGCCTCGCCTGTGCGGAGGTCCCGCCGCCATAGATCCGCGCCGTTTCTGTCACTGAGATAGACCAGCCTGTGTTTGGAAAGTGAAATGGCGGGGGCCCACGAATCGCGCCCACTCCAGCTCAGGCGCTGCGGTGTTGCTCCCGCGGAAACACGCATGCGGAACAGGCCTGGATCGAATTTTAAAACGATTTCTCTATCACCCGACCATGCGATAGCATTGTAATTCCAAAGTTCAACCGGAGTCTGCAACTTAAGCACTGGCCCTTCCGGGCGCAAGTCGGCTGTCAGCCGAACGGTATGCAGATCGCTATGAAAGGTCTTGCGAGTCCTGAGGAAAACCAGCGTTCGCCCGTCCGGGGAAAGGCTGCTCAGGAAATCCCCGAAATTCCATGCGGCCAAAGCGGGCGGCATTTTTTCCAGAGGAGGGATCAGACGCCGGCGCTCACCCATCTCAACGGAAACGCGCCAGATTCCGTACACCTCTTGGACGGACTCCCGCGCCGAGAGAATCAGCCAGCGTGAGTCCGGAGTCCAGGAAATATCGGGAGCGACGTCCATGCGGGTGACGACCCGCGCACTCCCTCCGATAGCGGGAACCAACATGACGGCGGCGTCTTTTCCCTCACCGCGCAGGAAAGCGATGCTACGGTCATCCGGCGACCATGACGGACCAAGGTCCTCTCCGTCAGTCAGACGTACCGGCGGGCCGCCCCCCACCTGTTTCACGTAAATTCCACACTTATTGTCGGGGCATGAATCAAAGGCTACGCGGTTTCCGTCTGGGGAGAACGTTGCACGATTAGTATCTGCTTGCGCAACCAGCGGAACCGGCTTGAGGTCCTCCTGCCTGTTCGCTGTTCGAAGCCACCACGCCACAGCGGCTACTGCCAATACCGCGACGGCCACGCCCATCCATGCCGCAACCTGATACGGCCTCTTTCGCCGCGCCGCTTCCAGCGCTCCCCGCAGCTCACCCGCGCTTTGCCATCGCTTCGACGGTTCGGCGGCAAGCGCTTTGTTGATAATTGGTGCAAGCTTCTTTGAAGCCGCCAGCTCTTGTAGAACCTTGCCGAACGAATAGATGTCAGACCTCGCATCCAGCGCTTCGCCGCGCGCTTGCTCCGGCGACATGTAACCGCTCGTCCCCGTCACCGACGATTGCTCGGTCCCGCCTTCCTCCTCCACCGGCTTCGCCAAGCCGAAATCCATCAGCTTCGCTACGCCTTGTTTGGTGACGAATAGATTGTCGGGCTTAATATCGCGATGCACCATCCCTTGCGCGTGCGCTGCCTCCAGTGCTTTCGCTACTTGCACCGCGATATCGACGAGCTCGCTCTCCGATAAAGTTCCTCGCGCGCGCAGTGTGTCGCCTTCCAGAAACTCCATCACCAGAAACACTCGGCCGGACACCTCGCCCAGTTCATACATGGTGCAGATGCCGGGGTGGTTCAGCGCCGCGATCATGCGCGCTTCCCGCCGGAGCCGTTCCAGGGCCGGGGGATGCGTGGCCAGTTCATCAGGCAGGAACTTGAGAGCAACCATCCGGCCGAGGTTGATGTCTTCGGCTTTGTAAACCACGCCCATGGCGCCGCGTCCGCACTCGGACAGAATCCGGTAGTGCGAAATGATGGACCCGGGCGCTAGACCCTCCTCCACTTCCAATGTCCCGATGAACCGGTAGCCTTTACGCGGCAGTGTCTCAACGAAACGCGGCGCGTCCGCTGTGTCCAACAATGCCTGACGCAGCCGCTTGATGGCTGAGTTGACGCTGTGCTCGAACTCCACCACCGTCCCGTTCGGCCAGAGCCTCGCCTGAATGGCCTCACGAGTTACCAATTCGCCCGGATGCTCCAGCAGCATGGCCAGGATCGCCAGCGATTGGTCGGGCACTCGCAATCGGGTGGGGCCCTTGCGCAGCTCGCGCGAGGACAGATCGAACTCGAATCCGCCAAATCGGGACCCCATGTGAGCCGAAGTATATCACGCAAAGCCATTCCTTTCAATAACTTATTCTGTCACCTCGATGTCAGCCCCATACCAGGCGCAATGCATCGAGATTATGGCCCAAACGGCTCAAAGTCGGGCCATGAACACCTCATGGAAGACGATCTTGATTGCGGCGATTGGCGCCATCCAAGGAGCCGCCGCTGCCGATGTACAGGAACGAAACTTGAACGTCGTGGTCTACGATTATGCTGGACTCTCAGACGGCTCGTTGAACGAAATGGAGACCCTCAGTGCGGTGCTGCTGTCGCGCGCCGGCATCCGGACCACGTGGGTCCATTGCCTGGGCCATCAATCCGGTCCGCGTCCGGCACTGTGCGACGCCAATATGGAGACGGGGACGGTCCTGATCCGGATTTTGGCGGCGCATCCGGCCGGAAACCCGAACAAGCTCGGCGATCCGCTGGGATCGGCGATAGTGGCAAACAGTTTTGCAACCCTTTATGTGTCCGAGACCCGCAAATACGCCGACCACACCGGGCTCCCGGCCTCCAGCCTGATGGCCTACGCCGCCACGCACGAGATCGGGCACCTGTTGCTCGGCGAGAACCACGCCCCCACCGGGATTATGCGGGCGGCCTGGGGAAAAACGGAATATCGCGAGATGGCCCAGCGTTGGCTCGGCTTCAGCGCGGCCGAACAACAAGCGCTGCGGGAGGCTCTGCCAACACCGGGCGCGCTGGTGGCTAGCCGGAAAATGAACGAACGACCCTAGTGGAAGTGCGCGCCTGGCAAAACTGCCACAGTCTGCAAGGTACAATGGGCGTCTTATGGATCTAGCCGGACGTGTAGCTGTAATCACGGGAGCCAGCCGCGGTTTAGGCAAGGCCATGGCTCTGGCATTGGCGCCGGCGGGCGTGCGGCTGGCGCTGGTGGCGCGCGACGTGGAGCGCCTCTCTTTAGTAGCCGCGGAAGCGCGGCAGTTGGGCGCGGAAGCCGAAGTTTTCCAGGCCGATATTGCCGACGAAGCGCAAGTGATTCAGCTCGAGCAGCAGGTGCGCCGCGTATTCGGGTCTGCGAATATCCTCATCAACAACGCCGGCATCAATATCCGGAAACCGTGCGTCGACTATACGCTGGCGGAGTGGAACAGCGTACTGACCACCAATCTCACCAGCGTGTTCCTGATGTGCCGCGCCTTTGTGCCGCACATGCAAGGGCGCGGCTATGGCCGGGTGATCAATATCACGTCCATCATGGCGCACATCTCGCTTCCCGAACGAACGGTCTACTGCGCCAGCAAAGCCGGATTGCTGGGTTTCACACGAGCGCTGGCACTCGAACTGGCGCGGGATAACATCACCGTGGTGGCCATCAGCCCCGGGCCGTTTGCGACGGAGATGACCGAGGGCATTATCAACGATCCGCAAAAGAGCGAGCAGTTCATGTCGCACACGCCGATGCGGCGCTGGGGCGATCCAAAGGATGTCGGGAAACTGGCGCTGTTCCTGTGTTCGGACGACGCATCCTTCATCACCGGAACCGATGTAGTGATCGACGGCGGTTGGTGTGCCGAGTAGGCCGATCAAAGCGGCGCTGGTGGCGGCAATCAGCGCGATGGTGCTGTTGGCGGGCGCCTGCAACAGGAGTCAGAAAAGACGCATCGGGGTGGTTCCCAAAGGGACCTCGCATGTCTTTTGGCTCACCGTGCGCTCAGGCGCGGAAGCCGCCGGGCAAAAATTCGGCGTCGAAATAATCTGGAACGGCCCGCCGCTCGAGACCGAATACGACCGGCAAATGCAGATTGTGGATTCGATGATCGCGCAACATGTGGATGGCCTGGCGGTGGCGGCAGCCGAGCGCAACGCGCTCAATCGTTCCCTGGATCGCGCGGCCGAGCTGAAAATCCCAGTAACGGTCTTCGATTCAGGCGTCGATTCCAGCAACTACATGACGTTTCTGGCGACCGACAATTATGCGGCCGGCCGCATGGGCGCGCGCGAGCTGGCCCGGCTGATGGATTCCAAGGGCACTGTCGCGATGGTCATGCACGCCCCAGGCAGCGGTTCCACCATGGATCGGGAACGCGGGTTCGACGACGTCATGCGGACCGAGTTCCCGCAAATCAAGATTGTGGCGCGTCAATTTGGAATGTCGGATCGCTCCAAGGCCATGGGCGCCGCTGAAAATATCCTGACCGCGCACCCGGACTTGAACGGCATCTTCGCTTCGTCGGAACCCTCCAGCATCGGAACGGCCCTGGCGTTGAAATCGCGAAACCTATCCGGAAAAGTGAAATTCGTCTCCTTCGATTCCAGCGATACCTTGATCCAGGATTTGAAAGGCGGCACGATCGACGCCATGGTGGTGCAAGACCCTTTCAAGATGGGCTTCGAAGCGGTAAAAACGCTGGTGGACAAACTAAACGGCGCAACGCCCCCAAAACGAATCGACCTTCCGGCTCGCGTAATCCGAAAAGCCGACTTGGATAAACCGGATGTACACGAGTTGCTCTTTCCAGGCAAAACAGAATAGCTGGGATGTCACCGAACCGGAATACGGAGACGCGCGGCCGCCAAACATCGCATACTGTAAGGATGGCAAACGAAAAGGAACAAAAACCGAAAGAGCAGAAGCCCAAGGAGCCAAAAGAACCGAAGGAGCCGAAGAAGGCCAAGGAACCAAAAGCAAAAGAAGCGGCGCCCAAGAGCGAAGAAAAAGGCACACTGGAAACCGTGGCCGAAGCCATTGGTTCCACCCTCGGCACGATCGCTGTGAAAACCGGGCTGGCGCATGCGGAGCCGCGAATCTCGCAGAAAATCCCAAAACTTGCGAAGAAGAACAAATCCCGCCTGCCGCGCAAAGAGAAGAAGCGCGCACGGAAGATACGTGGCGGGAGCGGATCCAAAGCAAAGTAGGCGCTTACGCCCGGCCGGCTTTTAGTGGCGCAAGTGCACAGCGACGAGTTCTGCCTGTACCGGCACGCCTTGCGTTACTTTCACTCGCAGCACACATTCGAACGGGGCGATTTTGCCGGATTCGGGTCCGCCGATTCGCCGCACCAGGTCCTCGGCGGTATTGGGGCGGCTGACATACTCAACGGCCGCCTGCGTTCCAATAGTGGTAAGGCCGGCCAGCAACATCACCCAGCGCGCGGGATTCAAGCCGGGCATTAAACCGATCACGGCGTAATCCTCGGTGAGCGGAAGCCGCTGGGTGGAGATGTAGAAATTCTCTTCGCCCTGCCCGGGATGCACATTGACAACCGAGAGATCGCCTTTACGCGGGCCCTTCTCCACACTGCGGAAGACAAAATCGCGGGTGGTGGGAATCTCGCGCAGCGAAAGATTTTCAGAAGGGGACCCAACGAAAATCAGGTCGTTATTCTTGGCGTCATCGAGCGAGAGAAGCCGGCCGCGCTTTACTCTGAGGCCATGGTGCAGCGACGCGAATACGCGGTCCAGTTCATGGATGCCGAGCACTTCCCCAACGCCGGTGTAATGATCGAGAATCGGTAGACCTCGATCGGCGGAGGGGTTGAAATAGTGCATCCCGGTTTCGGGCCGCCCGGCGAATTCGGCGTTGCTGAAAATTACCCAGGGTTCCTCGGGGGTATCCACAAAATCGTTCCAGAGAAATGCCAGAGCCGCGGGAGGGTCTGCCGGATCGGTTTTCACCAGCCGCTTAGCGCCTGAGCGGTTCAACAGCAACGTCACCAAGGCCGCCACCAGCAGGACTGTAATCGTGGAGAGTACCATTACGCTGATTAGCCACGGATGATAACGCGAGGTCCGGACCTGGGGGCCAGCGGACGCTGCAATGTCGCTAGAGGCAGGCGTGGGCAGATCCGGAGCTGGGGCCAGGGCGCGCGGGTAAAATATCAGCGAGTAGGCCCCTTTGGGAATCTCGATGATCCAGGGGTCTTTGGTTCCCACCCCGGCGTAGTATTCAGCCAATTTGGAGCGCAGCCGGCCAGTTTGTACCCGCACCGTGGCGTCCAGCCTGGGATCGAAATCGTCGGGCCGTTTGAACAGTTCTGTGGCGATCTGGTATTCCTTGACCGCAGCCCCCGGATGGTCAATGGAGTGCTCCGCCAGATAGCGTAAAAGCTTGCACAGGGACTCCGACCCGTGCAGCAGATCGCTCCCGACAACCCGTTCAACCTGCCGTAATTTCTCTTCGCGCTCGGCGACCACAACCCCGGTAACCGACATTTACCCGAGCGTAACAAAGTCTGCAAACTTTTGCAAGTGTTAACCTTATTCCCCGTAACAGTATCAAACCTAGGAATAACTTGTATTAAACGTAACTTAGGGCCCAGACTGGACAAAGTTCTAATATGCTTTGGCCAACGTTTGGCCTATGGGGTTGTACCAAGTCTTACATGGTTGTTCCAAGGAGAACAGAGGATATGCGCATTTCAAGCAGGACGTCCCTGACCGTCTGGCTGGCCGTAGTTCTGGCATTAGCAGCGTTCACCACACCAACATTTGCACAACAGGTTTTCGGCTCGATTTACGGCACAGTGGCCGATGCCAGCGGCGCAGCCGTGGCAAATGCCAAAGTGACCATTACTGACCAGAGTAAGGGCACAAAGTTCGAGGTCACCACCGACGCCAGCGGTAACTACAATAAAGGCCAGTTGGTTCCCGGTCCCTACAAGGTACAGATTGAAGCGCCCGGCTTCCAGCGCATCATCTCGAACGAGATCGTCGTCCAGGTTGACGCCGCGGCACGTTACGACGCGGCTCTAAAGGTAGGCGAGGTAACCACCGAAGTTGAAGTGCTCGCGGTCGCCCCCCTGCTCCAGTCCGATCGAGCCGACGTGGCCCAGACGTTCACCGCCAAACAGCTCGAAGATCTTCCCAACATCGGACGCAACACCCAATCCATGGAATTGTTGCAGCCCGGAACGGCCAAGCTTGGATGGCAGCACGCCTCCGACGAAAACCCCCAGAACAGTATCCAGATGGTGGTGGACGGCCAACTCTTCTCCCAGATGGGTTACGAGTTGGATGGAACCACGAACCAGGACCCGATCCTTGGAATCATCGTAATTAACCCGAACATCGACTCCCTCGCCGAAGTGAAGCAATCGCTGCAAAACTTTGACGCCGAGTTCGCCATGGTCGGTGGTGGGATTGCTTCTTACTCCACCAAGTCCGGCAGCAACGAATTTCACGGTAGCGCATTCGAATACAACCAGATCAACACACCCGGTTTCAAAACGGTGGCGGCCAACCCTTTTACCGGTCTGCCATCCCCGCTGTACCGGCAGAATCAATTCGGCGGTTCGATTGGCGGGCCGGTCATCAAGAACAAGTTCTTCTTCTTCGGAGACACCGAGTTGAACAGGCAGTTTCAAGGCGGCAGCCAAGTGTCCAGCGTGCCCGACGCGCTCAGCCGCAGCGGCAATTTCAGCCAGTGGTTGGGCTACAACAGTAACTATCAGATTTACGACCCCACCACCGGCAATCCAGCTACCGGCGTGGGCCGAACGCCCTTCGCGAATAACACCATACCCAGCAGCAGGATCAGCCCGCAAGCTCAGGCGATTATGGCCTACTGGCCGAACCCGAACTACGAGCAGATTCCCAACGCACCTTTCATAAATAACTACGCAGGCAATGGCGGCACGGCCATCACGTATAACAAGTGGGACACCCGCGAAGACTATTACTTGAACCAGAAGAACACAATTTTCGGCCGATACAGCTATGCGGGCTTCACAGAGGCAGCCCCCGGATTGTATGGCGTGGAAGCTGGTGGTCCGGCATTTGTCAACTACGGCGGAAGCTCGGTATCGCGAGACGATAGCATTGCCATCGGATGGACTTTCACCGTCAGCCCCACGGCGATCAATGAATTCCGCTTCGGCTACATGCGCTATCACGTCTTTGACGTCCCGCAGGGATACGGCACAGATCCGGCGACTCAAGCCGGAATCCCTGGTCTGAACCTGGACAAGACCTACACTTCCGGTATGCCCTACTTTGACGTCGAGGGTCCCAACGATCCGATGCAGCTCGGCTATGCTCTGGGAACCAACCAGTGCAATTGCCCTTTGACTCAGACCGAGACGCAGTATCAGTTCGTAGACAACTTCAGCAAGACGATCGGCAAACATAGCTTTAAATTCGGCGCCGATCTCCGCTATGCTGAAAATCTGAGGGTACCGAGCGACAGCCACCGCGCCGGCGAGCTGTATTTTACCGGCCAGAACACAGGAGACGTACCGGCACTCGGCCAGAGCGCATCGCCGGGCATCGCGCTTGCAACGTTCGAACTCGGCGAGGTGTCGAGCTTCGACCGATATGTCAGCAGCAGCACCAACGCCCAGGAACGGCAGAAGCGGTTCTTCTGGTATGGACAGGACGAATGGCGTCCGACCCCAAAATTAACCATCACTTTAGGCCTGCGCTGGGAAATGGTGTTCCCGGAGACAGTGAATGCACCGGGTAACGGTGCGACCTTGGACCTGAATAACGGTCTGATGTATGTCTTTGGCGAGGGAGGCGTTTCCTCG
>Ga0302324_100030446_pt1 | contig 10200 bp, 9 predicted proteins | sample Palsa_T0_1_FD_201949 | JGI IMG/M metagenome (GOLD analysis project Ga0302324, IMG submission 201949) | Peat permafrost microbial communities from Stordalen Mire near Abisko, Sweden - Palsa_T0_1 | ecosystem: Environmental > Terrestrial > Soil > Palsa > Peat permafrost | place: Sweden: Abisko... | reverse complement strand
ATCGGTCTCCCGTTTGTCGTGCGGACGTTGCAGCCGGTTCTGGCCGAACTGGGCCGCGACGCGGAAGAGGCGGCCGCGACGCTCGGGGCTCATCGCGGCCAGACGTTTCGTCGCGTCGTCTTGCCGGCGCTCGCGCCTGCGCTGATCACGGGCTCCGCACTCGCCTTTGCCCGCGCCGTGGGCGAGTACGGCTCGGTGATCTTCATTGCCGGAAACCTTCCGATGGTTTCGGAAATCGCGCCGCTCGTGATCGTCACCAAACTGGAAGAATATGACTACGCCGGCGCGGCCGCCATCGGCGTCGTCATGCTGTGCATCTCGTTCGCGATCGTGTTTCTGCTCAATACCTTTCAGGCCTGGGTGCAGTCGCGACAATGAGCGTCATCGCCATCCCGGGCACGCGAAACCTCGCCTCTCCGACCGACGATCACTCCGCGGTCCGGATTGCGTTGATCCTGATATCCGCGGCCTTCGTCGCGTTGTTTCTTCTGTTGCCGCTGATCACCGTGTTTTCGCAGGCGCTGGAGCACGGCGTCGGGGAAGCTCTCGCTGCGATACGCGAGCCGGACGCGCAGTCTGCCATTCGTCTCACGCTGCTAGTTGCCGCAATCGCCGTGCCGCTGAACGTGACCTTCGGGATCGCAGCCGCCTGGGCCATCTCGAAATTCGATTTCGCCGGAAAGAGCCTTCTCACCTCGCTGATCGACATTCCGTTCTCGGTGTCTCCCGTCATCTCCGGGTTGATTTATGTGCTGGTGTTCGGGCTGCAGGGCTGGCTGGGCAGCGCGCTGCGCGACGCGAACGTGAAAATCATTTTCGCCCTGCCCGGCATCGTGCTGGCAACCGTCTTCGTGACGTTCCCCTTTGTGGCGCGCGAGCTCATTCCCCTGATGACCGATCAGGGACGCGACGAAGAGGAAGCGGCGGTTTCTCTGGGCGCGTCGGGGTGGCGCATTTTTTGCCGTGTGACGTTGCCGAACATCAAGTGGGCGTTGCTTTACGCGGTACTTCTCTGCAACGCGCGCGCCATGGGAGAGTTCGGCGCCGTCTCTGTGGTCAGCGGCCATATTCGCGGCCTGACCAACACCATGCCGCTGCATGTCGAGGTTCTTTACAATGACTACCAGTATGTCGGCGCCTTCGCGATAGCGTCGCTGCTCGCGCTTCTCGCGCTGGTGACACTGGTCCTCAAGGCGCTTCTCGAATGGCGCTACGCAGGTGAAATCGCCGCTGTTCACCGGCACTAGGAGATCGGTCCATGAGTCTCGTTGTCACGTCCGTGGCCAAGCAATTCGGCCGCTTTCCCGCGCTGAACGGCGTGAGCTTCGAGGCTCCGCAAGGAGCGTTTATTGCGCTTCTTGGACCCTCCGGATCGGGAAAGACCACCCTTCTGCGCATTCTGGGCGGACTGGAATTCGCCGACGTCGGCCAGGTCACATTCGACGGCCTGGATTGGCTTTCCATACCCGCGCGCGAACGCCGTGCGGGCTTTGTCTTCCAGCAATATGCCCTGTTTCGTCACATGACGGTGGCGAAAAATATCGCATTCGGCCTCGAGGTCCGCAGCAGAAGCCAGCGTCCGACACGTGCAGAGATCGCAAGGCGCGTCGAGGAGCTGTTGCACCTGGTGCAGCTCGAAGGTCTCGGCAGGCGCTATCCAAGCCAGCTGTCCGGAGGCCAGCGCCAGCGGGTCGCGCTCGCCCGCGCGCTTGCCATCGAGCCGCGCATTCTGCTGCTCGACGAACCGTTCGGCGCGCTCGATGCGAAAGTGCGCAAGGAGCTTCGCGTATGGTTGCGTGCGCTGCATGACAAGACCGGTATCACGACGGTTTTCGTCACGCACGATCAGGAAGAAGCGTTGCAGCTGGCCGATTTTGTTGCGGTGCTGAACAAGGGACAAATCGAACAGATCGGAACGCCGGCGGACATTCGCCGTACGCCGGCCAGTCCGTTCGTGGCGGAATTTCTCGAAGATGTTTCAGATGCGCGGGTTCTGATGCCGCCACCGCTGCAGCGGGCGGCCGTCAGACTTCACTAACGCAGTTCGCGCATTACAGGCACGCGTAAACCGCGTCGATAAGGGCCTGATTGCGGGGGTTTTGCCAGCGCGGACCCATGTCGCAGGTAACATAGCCGAACGCCAGCCCGGTTTCGGGATCGCAGAAGCCCAGCGAGCCGCCGGCGCCAAAGTGGCCGAACGCGCCCGCATGCGGACCCAGCGGCCGCTCGACATGTGTGAGTTGAAACCCGAGGCCAAATCGCGACGGGCGGTCGAGGACGAGATCGACGCCGTAGGAATGTTCGATAGTCGCCGCGTGCAGCGTTTCGCCGCTCAGCACGTCGATGCCGTCGATGGCGCCGCCATGCGCGAGAGCCGTGTAAATGCGGGCCACGCCGCGTGCCGTTGCATGTCCGTTGGCCGACGGCACTTCGCCGAGCCGCCACTGGCGGCTGTTCACCCAACCGTACCCGGACAGGCCCGGAGGGTTCGAATAGGCATTCCAGCGCATCAGCCCTTTTTCGTCGGCCGCATCGGCGGGGGCTTTCATGGCACCGGCAGGCCAGCGGAATTCCGCCACGCGCGCGTGCTCGCTCTCGGGCAGTCCAATGTAGACATCGGCGCCAAGCGGTCCTGCCACATTTTCTCGCAGCAACGTACCGATCGATTTGCCCGAAACCCTTCGGGCAACTTCGCCGAGCAGATAGCCGAACGTGTTGACGTGATAGCCGTGCTCCGTGCCCGGGTCCCACCACGGATGGTCAGTCTCGAGCGCGTTCGTCATGGTGGCCCAGTCGAACATCGAGCCTTCGGGCAGTGGCTGGTGCAGCGCGGGCAATCCGGAACGGTGCGAAAGCACCTGGCGGAGTGTGATGGCGCCCTTCCCGTTCGCGGCGAAGTCCGGCCAGACGCGCGCGATCGGTCGATCGGGATCGATCGCACCCCGTTCGCACAGTTGCAGAATGCAGATGGCGGTGAACGCTTTTCCCACCGAAAATACGTTCACAAGAGTGTCGCGCGCCCATGGCTGCGTACCGGCGAGATTGGCCCACCCACCCCACAGATCTACGACGGGCCGGCCATCCATGTGGATGGAGACGGCCGCTCCCGGCTCGCCATGGTTCTCGAAATTGCCCTGAAATGCGGCCCTGACGGCGGCGAACTTCGAATCGCAGTCACCTTCGATGGGCGCAGTTGCTGTAACGTTCATCGCGTCCCGCACGAATGATCCGGGGTAAGTCTAGGCGCGTATTGCCAGAAGACAATCTTGCGCCGGTGGCGCACGCTGGCGCATGTTGATTTCCGTCCGCGCGACGAGGTTGGGGACAGAGCATGGCGGATTTTCGATCGACGGGCAGCAGGGCAGTCATCCGCGCGGCCGGCGCTTTCAACACGACGATTGGTTCGATCGGAAGCCGACTTCGCGAAGGGCGCGAAAAGTTCAAAATGCGCGAAGTCTTCTACCGCCACACGCTGCCCGTTCGCGTGATGCACTGGATCAACGCGGGTGTGCTCGTTATCATGTTCATGAGCGGCTTGCAGATTTTCAACGCCCATCCGGCGCTTTATTGGGGCCGGACATCCGACTTCGATCACCCGATCCTGTCGCTGACAGCGACGCAGGACGCGCAAGGCAATGTCAGGGGCGTCACGCAAATCGGAGACTGGCATTTCGATACGACAGGCGTCCTCGGCGCTTCGAACGTCGACGGGCAACCTGCTGCGCGCGGATTTCCGGACTGGATCACGCTGCCCGGTCCGCAGTGGCTCGCGATGGGTCGCTTATGGCATCTGTTTTTCGCCTGGTTTCTGGTCGCCAACGGAGCAGCGTTCGCGCTGTACGCGTTTTACAGTGGCCACTTCAGACGCGATCTGTTGCCGACGCGAACCGATCTCGGGCACCTGCCGCAGGAAATTGCCGATCACGCCCGGCTGCGCTTCCCAAAGGGTGAAGCTGCGAAGCGTTACAACGCATTGCAGAAACTCACCTACTTCGCGGTGATCTTCATACTCGGCCCATTGATCGTGCTGACGGGACTGACCATGTCTCCGACCATCGATGCCGCGTTTCCGCAATTGCTCTGGATATTCGGCGGTCGGCAAACCGCGCGAACCATTCATTTCATCTGCGCCTTTTCTTTCCTGGGATTTTTCATCATCCACATCGTCATGGTGGTGCTGTCGGGAACATGGAACAACATCCGTTCCATGATCACGGGCCGCTATGCGATCGAGCCCGCGGAGCCGAGCCATGGTTGACGTCAAGCGGCGCGGCTTCTTCGGCGCAGTTGCGGCGGGCGCAAGCGCGCTGGCCCTCAGCGGTTGCAAAGGGCTTTCCGAGACGGAGTGGTGGCCCAAGGTGCTCGCAAGTGCGGAGGGGTTGAGCAAGCGAGCGGAGCGGCTTGTCGCCGGCTCGTGGGCGCTGGCACCGGAATTCTCAAAGGCGGACATCGCGCCCGAATTCCGCGCCAACGGGACGCTCAATCCGAACACGCCGGATTACAACGCGATGGTCGCCAACGGCTTTCGCGACTGGCGTCTCGAAGTGGGCGGACTCGTCGCACACCCGCTGAAGATATCGCTGTCGGCATTGCGCGCGATGCCATCACGCACGCAGATTACACGGCACGATTGCGTGGAAGGCTGGAGCTGCATCGGCGAATGGACCGGGACGCCGTTGCGGTTGGTGCTGGCGCAGGCCAATCCCCTGCCCGCCGCGCGCTATGCGATGTTCTATTGCGACGACCCGATGGGCAATCCGGACTTAAGTGGGAACGTGCCCTACTATTACGAGAGCCTCGATCTGGTCGAAGCGTTTCATCCGCAGACGCTGCTCGCCTATCAACTGAACGGTCAGGACTTGCCGGTCGCGCATGGCGCGCCGGTGCGCGTACGTGCTGAACGGCAGCTCGGCTACAAGCAGGCCAAATATGTACGCCGTATCGAACTCGTGGAGAGCTTCGATCGCATCAACGGCGGAAAGGGCGGCTACTGGGAAGATCTCGGCTACAGCTGGTGGGGCGGGATTTAGTACTCGGATTCATGCTTGCATCAGCGTTTCGGCAAACGCGGCTACGGGGAAGATCAGCGCTACAGCAGGCACGGTGGGACTTAGGAAACTCGAATTGGAGAAAAACGCTCAGTGGCCTACCGCCCAAAGAACCATGTCGACTTTTCGGGGCGTCCAACTATCAGACTGCAACGCGGAATTGAGAGCAGCTGCCTTCTCGCGCAGGAGACGAACCAGCACAGCACCGTTTTGGGGAGAAATTTGCTCGGGGTTCTTGATTCCTCGCACTGCGCTCAAGACATTCACGTCCTCGGTCTTTTGCAGAGCTTTAACGAGGAATTGGTCCACAACCCCAAATTGGCTCGGAAACAGCACGCCAAGCAGCCCCGAAGCGCCTGCGGTGCCAAGCCCCTTTATCCCTCCCGTGGCGCCCATAACAATATGAAATCCGCGTTCGATATCGCGATGGTCGAACGAAAAGATAGCCTTCTTTACCCCCAACAAATGCGGAAGCGAATTTGATCTTAGACCTTTCTTTTCTGATGTGGTCGTCGCCAAGCGATTAGGTGCAGTAAACTTCCACGGAAAGTATTTTTTCAAGAGGAAGTCGAACCATTCGGCCTCGTTCATGCGCTCAACTGCGGCAGCGTCGAGTTGCATAAACTCCTTCTCGAGCGCCTCGTTGCGCGGCGGAACAAAACCCCAATACGAATTTAGAGCTTCTAACCAAACGGACTGGCGATTGTCCGCCCACAGCTGCGCTGCCGAAACTGCCATAATTTGCTACCGCACCGCGGTCGGCACTCCGGCTCGGGTCTCGGCCGCGCTCGCGATTGCGGCACCGGTGCCTTCGTTCGGCGGGGTTTCGAACTTCTGGTAGGCCGGGATCTGGTCGATGCGCACGAATGTGTAGCCCTCCTGCTGAAGGGCCGGCACGACTTCCGCGACAAGCTCGCCCGACTTTGCGTGGATACAATGCATGAGCACCACGCCGCCGTCATTGCGGCGAATTTCGCGCATATATCCCTTCGCGCAGGTATCGGCATCCCAATGGCGGTGCCAGCACGACCAGTCGGCAGAGCTTAGTATGTAGCCGTCCGAACTCATCTCGACATCGCCGCCTTCGTCCCAATAGATCGGACCGACATATTTCTTGAGCACGGGATCGCCATTGAGTATTTCGGCATGTCCGGTGCGCCACGAGCCGTAGGGCGCGCGGAAATAAAACTTCGTTCCCGGCGGCATCAGCGGGGCGATCTCGTCGTCAACCTCGCGAATTTGGTCGAGCAACATTTCCGGATGCGCATCGTACTTCTTGCCGAGCATGGGATGCGAGGCGCTGTGATTGGCCAACAGATGACCTTCCGCTGCGATGCGCGCGAGGATATCGGGATAGGCCCTCGCCATCCGTCCGACGATGAAGAATGTGGCCTTGACGCCCTGCGCCTTCAAGGCATCGAGGACGGCGGGCGTGTTGAAATTGGGACCGTCGTCAAAGGTGAGCGCGACGGTGTGCGTTTCGCGCAGACCAGAATGGAAGATGTTCTTGGTCTGGAAATATGCGACCTGGCTGTCGCCGGGTTTGCCTGCGGTTTGCGCATTGGCTTGCGTGAGACCCAGCACCAGAGCGAGCGCCGCGCCGGCTAACAGAATATTCCGCACCATTTGAAATCGCCCCCAAAATGAGCCCGCACCCATCCAGCGGCAGGGACTCTAGTCGTTGCACCCTTGCCCGGCAAGACGACCGAATAAGTGTTTCGGACCAAGACCTTCGCTCTTGGAGATGCGGATGCCGAAAGCCTTCCGAAGCAGCCGTAGCCGCGCGGCGCCACTTTCCGGGACCGCTGCATGAAACTGCTTAATGCCGAAGCGCGGCCCGTCTGCAGTGTTCCACTGCCTCACATATGGGAAAGGCCTTATCCGCTCGCTGCTCGTTTATGCGCCGCAAGCTGGTCGGCGATGGGCAGATTGCGGATGCGCATGCCGGTGGCCGCGAAGATTGCATTGGTCACGGCCGGCGCCACGGGCGGCACGCCGGGCTCACCACCACCGCCCAGATGCGCATCGCTTTCATGCAGATAGACCTCGATATCGGGGCACTCGGCGAGATGAACCATCGGATAGTCCGGGAAGTTGGCCTGGACAACCGCGCCTTTGTCGATCGTGATTTCGCCGTACAACGCCGCGCTCAAACCGAAAACAATGGCACCTTCGATCTGTGCGGTCAGTCCGTTCGGATTGATGGGCATCGCGGCGTCCGCGACCGACACGATACGATCGACTTTCACGCCGCCGTCGCTGCCCACAGTCACCTCCGCGACATGGGCGACGATTGTCTGGAAGCTTTCGACGATCGCGACACCACGTCCACGCCCCGCGGCCATCGGCGCGCCCCATCCTGCTCTCTTCGCCACCATTTGCAGGACCGCAGCGTGTCGCGGCTTCTCGGCGAGAAGTCTGAGACGGTACGCGACAGGATCCATGTTTGCACGGTGCGCGAGTTCGTCGACAAAAGATTCGACAAAAAAGCCGTGCCATGACGCTTCCACGCTGCGCCACGGACCCGTCGGCACATGCGTCGGGACCTTCGCGACGCTGATGGCCTGGTTGGGAACGCTGTAGAGAATGTGCGCTTCGGGATTGGCGCTGTCGTCGGTCGTGTAGTCGTTCACCCATACTGTGGGTAGACCGTCTGAGCCAAGCATGGCCTTGAACCGGCTCATCACATTCGGCCGGTAGAAGTCGTGCTGCATGTCCTGCTCGCGCGTGAAGATAAGCTTCACCGGTCGGCCGGGCACGGCCATCGCCGTTTTCACCGCATAGTCGAGGAAGTTGAAAAAGCCGGGCAGCCTTCGCCCGAACCCGCCGCCCATCGGCAAAAGATGGAACGTGACCTTGTCCATCGGCAGGCCGGATGCTTTTGCACACTGCGCACGCGATCCCAGACCGTCCTGCGTGCCCGACCAGACTTCGAGCGCGCCATCCTTGTAGAGCGCGGTGGCGTTCATGGGCTCCATCGGCGCGTGCGACAGATACGGTACGTTGTAGGTCGCCTCGATAACGCTGCCGGAGGACAACGCGTCCACGCCGGATCCCGATTTCATGTCGGATTTGAGTTCGCCATTCAGTGCCGCAGCGCGGCGTGCCGTGATCAAGGCCGAGGAAACGTTGCCGTTGCCCATCGCATCAAACACGGGGTTGAGAACAGCCACCGCGTCGCGCGCACGCCAGAAACGGTCCGCGATCACTACGACTGCGTCGTCAAGCCTCACAATTTTCTCGATGCCGCGCCGGCCGGCGATCGGATTCACGTCGACTGCCGCAAGCTTGCCCCCGAATACGGGTGAAATCCTGATGGCGGCATAGAGCATGCCGGGCTGGACCACATCGACGCCATAGTTCGTCGTGCCGTTCACCTTGCGCGGAATGTCGAAACGCGGAATCGACCTGCCGACGATTGTATATTCTTCGCGCGGCTTCAGGCGTGGATGCGAGGAGGCGTCGAACGCCGCTGCTTCGCCGGCCAGTTCGCCATAGCGAAAGCTGCGGCCGGTCGCCGTGTGAATCACACGGCTCAGCTTTGTGCTGCATTCGTCCGCCGCAACGGCCCAGCGTGCTGCCGCTGCCTTGACGAGCATTTCGCGCGCCGCGGCGCCGGCAATGCGGATGCCGTAGACGCCGGTTGCCCGTATGGCGGAAGAGCCTCCCGTCACTTGCAGATTCATGAACTCCGCAATCGTGCGGAACCCGTTGTCGACTGTTCCCTTCATGAAGGCCGGGATATTCTCGGGATAGATGTCCTTTCCGCTGAGGATGAATCCTTCGCCGAGCGCCCCATTGGCGAAGAGCGGATCGGCCGGCGCGACTTCGGAGCGCACCATGTTCCAGTCGGCGTCGAGTTCTTCGGCCGCCATCTGCGGCAACGACGTAAAAATTCCCGTGCCCATGTCGCAATGGGGAATGACAACGGTGATCGTGTCGTCCTGAGCGATCTTGATCCAGTTGGATACGAAGCGTTCGCCGGGTCTGGCCGCCATCCCATTCGAGCGCGCGATGCGCGTGCTGGGCCACAATGCATAGCCGACGACGAGAGCGCCTGCCGCGCCAAGACCGCCGAGGATGATCATTCTTCGCGTTGCCATGGCGTTCAGCCCCTCACGGTTGCGAGCGCGCGCACGGCGGCGCGTATACGCGGATAGGTGCCGCAGCGGCATATGTTGGTGACCGCGTCGCTCAGTTGCTGGTCGGTCGGCGACGGATTTTTCTGCAGCAGCGCACTTACCGCCATGATCATTCCGGACTGGCAATAGCCACACTGCGGAACCTGGTGTTCGATCCACGCCTCCTGAACCGGGGTAGGTCCGTTCGCACTCAAGCCTTCGATGGTCGTGATCTCGGCGTCGCCGACCGAGCCGACCGGGATCATGCAACTTCTTTGCGCTTCGCCGTTGATGTGGACCGTGCAGGCGCCACAGGAGGCAATGCCACAGCCGAATTTGGTTCCGGTCAAACCCACTTCATCGCGGATCACCCACAGAAGTGGCGCATCCGGCTCGACGTCCAGGTCGTGCACGTGGCCGTTGATTTTCAGTCTGACAGTCATCGCTTGCCCCCTGTTACCTGCAACGCTTTTAGCACACAGCCGCGACCGCCGCATGACGACTCGGTGCAGACCCGACCGGTTGCGCTTGCAACCAGTATTTATTTGGGCCCAGACGCCAATTCGAACAGTGTCTTGCGGCGCTCCAGGCTTGCGGCAGGCCACAGCGTCTTGGAGTCGTAGTACACGTCGAATGCCGGCACATCATCCGGAAGCTTCACCCACGAGACTTTCGAGCGCGTATAGATGTGCACGTCGGGTTTGAGAGCAACGGGATCGTCGAGCGTACCGACGCGAACAAACCGCAGGAACGACCTGCCCCCATAGGTGCTCCACACGGCAATCTGGCAGGCGGGGCAGCGATAGATATTGTGCGGCAAGCCGCTGTCGGTCGGCATGCGAACGGGCGTCGGTTTCCCCGATAGCATGTCGACGCGGTCGGCTTCGATGAGCGCGTTCAGGACGAACGCGCTTCCCGTCTGGCGCTGGCAATCGAGGCAATGGCAGCAATGGACAAACATCGGTGCCGAAATAAGCCTGTATCGTACCGCGCCGCAGGAACAACCGCCTTCAAGGTTCATCGAAATTTCT
>Ga0302324_100030444_pt1 | contig 10200 bp, 10 predicted proteins | sample Palsa_T0_1_FD_201949 | JGI IMG/M metagenome (GOLD analysis project Ga0302324, IMG submission 201949) | Peat permafrost microbial communities from Stordalen Mire near Abisko, Sweden - Palsa_T0_1 | ecosystem: Environmental > Terrestrial > Soil > Palsa > Peat permafrost | place: Sweden: Abisko... | reverse complement strand
AGCTCGAGCGCGTCTCGTTCGCCTACGGGCCAGGCGAGGGCGCCGGGCAGAACGGCAACGCACCGCGGCACTGGGCGCTGCGTGACGTCAGCCTGCGCGTCGAGCCAGGGCAGCTCGCCGCGCTGGTCGGTCCCAGCGGCGCCGGCAAGACGACGATCTCCTACCTGATCCCGCGCCTCTACGAAGCGACCGAGGGCGCGGTCAGGATCGACGGGCGGGATGTGCGCGACCTGACGCTCGCCTCGATCGCCGGGATCTGCGGCGTCGTGACGCAGGAGAGCTACCTGTTCCACGCCTCCGTGCGCGACAACCTGCGCTACGGACGCCCCGACGCGACCGACGCCCAGGTTCAGCAGGCCGCGCGTGCGGCCTACATCGATGACCGGATCGCCGAGCTCGACGATGGCTACGACACGGTCGTCGGCGAGCGCGGCTACCGCTTCTCAGGCGGCGAGCGCCAACGACTTGCGATCGCGCGCGTGATCCTCAAAGACCCGAAGGTGCTGGTACTCGACGAGGCCACCTCGGCACTCGACACCGAGAGCGAGCGGATCGTCCAGCAGGCGCTCCAGGCGGTGATGGAGGGCCGAACCACGATCGCAATCGCGCACCGGCTCTCGACGATCCGCGCCGCGGACGTGATCTTCGTACTCGACCACGGGCAGGTGGTCGAGCGCGGGAGCCATGATCAGCTCATCCAACGGGGCGGCCTCTACGCGCGGCTCTACGAAGAGCAGTTCGGCGGCGGAGCGGTCCAGGCGTTCTGCTCGGATGGGATCGTGCTTGCCGACGGGCGCTGTGTCCGGCCCGTGACAGCACAACACGGGGCGGCTCCCGCTAGCGTGACGGCATGACAAGGCATGCGCTGTGAAGCGCCGGGCGCACCGCTCAGCCAATACGAGGAGCTGTTCTAGGAGAAGGTCAATCTCTTCGACTCACATGACAGTGCCGTTATGCGCAAGGATGCTCTGTTTGGTCGATAATCGACGGCGCGAATGGATCAGGCCGACGCTGAATCACGACGACGCGCCTTCGAGAGGAGAGTTGAGTTGGAGCTCGAGCCGCTCGCTCTCCGGGACGTAACCGGGCTGACACTGATCTTTGCCAGCCTGTGCGTTGTGTCGTGCGGTTGGGTCTTTTTCTTCGGAAGCGCCTGGTTGCATGTCCACGGTAGGACGGGCTACATAGGCATCGCCTTGATACTCGGCGGAGCTACGGCGTTTGAGCTGACTGTCTGGTTGCTTCAGCCACATAAAGCCGCCAAACACGCATCGCACAGGCTCCGACACCATGCTCGCAAGTTGCGCGGTGCTGGCCGCGAGCAGGCTCAACCCATGACCAACGCCGAGTTTGACGCGCTCGAGGATGCTGTTGATCGATCCTCTGCAAAGTCCCCGGATTGACTCTCGCCTCGACCGAATCGGGATCGGCGGAGCAGGACGTGCCCCTGCCGGAACAGCGGGGTTAGGGGCTTCGGGTTGCCTTCCAGACCTCCTCGCACGGCCAGCGCTTCGCCCATTCCAGCGTGATGAATGGTGACCGGGTGGTCGAGCCGTCGGGCGGTCGGATCTCGACCAGGCCGTCGATCGCGAATCCGCTGTCGCGCAAGAGAGCGATCATCTCACCGTGCGGTAGGTGGAACTCGACCGACTCGTCGTCTGACCACTCGAAGCGGCGCATCCCGAAATAGGGCCGCAGCAGCCGATCGGTCGCCGGGGCGTTCTCCTCGTCCGGCGTCGTCAGCATCGCCAGCACCCCGTTGATCAGGAAGATGAGGCGACCACCGGGACGCAGGAGCCGTGCGGCCTCCGGGATCCAGCGGTACGGATCGCACCAGATGCTCGCGCCGTACTCCGAGATCGCCAAGTCAAACGACGCGTCCGGCGCCGGCACCGCCTCGGCGTTGCCGTGGATGAGCGGGAACTCGAGCCCGTGTTCGAGCTGGAGCTCGCGGGCCGTCCGGAGCTGCATCTCCGAGTTGTCGATGCCGACCGGTCGCGCGCCGCGACGCGCGAGCCACGCGGACACATACGCGGTACCGCACCCGAGCTCGATCACATCCCAACCCGACACGTTGTCGGGCAGCAGCCTGAGCTGCGCCTCCGGGACGGCCCATTCCCCCCACGACGGCTCCACCTCAGACCAACGTTGGCGACCCGGCTCCGCGTAACCCGGCGCCCATCGATCCCACTGCCTCCGATTGCGGCTGACGTAATCCGACTGCTCGCTCATCGCCACGAGTGTCCCGGCACGAGCGGACGCCACCCCATCCCGCCGCGGTTTCGGTCGGCGTCGGCTCGAGAAGCGATCGCGCCCGCGGTGCCCTGGCTCGCCCAGCGGTCAGAAACGGGCGCATTGCTGCGTTACTGCTGCTGTGGGCGTCGAGATTCATGTAGCTGATCGGGAGCTGTTGAGGCGGACCCGGGAGGGTGATGCCGATGCGTTCGCCGTCTTCTACCGGGAGCGTCATCGCGCAGTGCTGGCGTATTTGCGGGTGCGGGTCTCGAGCGCGGAGGTGGCTGCCGATCTGATGTGCGAGACGTTCACGAAAGCGCTGGTGGCGGTCCATGATCGCGAGCGGGAGCTGCCGATGGTCCCGATCGCGTGGCTCCTCGCGATTGCCCGCAACGAGCTGATCGACTCCGTGAGACGCGGCCGAGTCTCCGACAGCACTCGCCAGCGGCTTGCGCTGGAACGCGTCGAGCTGTCTGCTGGCGAGATTGAGGCCGTGGACGACGCCGCCGCCGACGCTGACGTGCTGGAGGACCTGAGGGCTGTTCTGCCCGCCGATCAGTTCCATGCGCTCACGGCGCGCGTTCTCGACGGCCGCAACTACGCGGATATCGCGAGCGAGCTTCAGTGCTCGCAGAGCATCGTGCGCAAGCGCGTCAGCCGTGCGATGGCCTACCTCCGCGCCACCAGAGGAGAGAACTGATGAGCACACTGAGAGGCTTCGAGACGACCCTCGCGGCTGCCTCCCGCGCTCTGTACGCCGAGGCTGAAGCCGCTCGAGCGCCGAGCCCAGGCGACTGGGCCGGCAGGCGGTTGGGCCGGTGGGGTCTCCTTCGTCGCGTCCGGCAGCTCGGCGTCGGAGTCCAGCTTGTGCTCGCGCTCTCGACGGTCTCGACACTCGCGACCGGGGGGACGCTCGCTTGGATCTTTCTCTCGGCCGGGCACACTAACCAGCTGGCGAGCGTCGAGTGCAACGTCACCCACAACAGCCAAGCGATCATCGACACGGTCACGGGCGACCCAATCACCGACTGCGCGATCACGTGGCCGTCCGCGACCGCCGGGCGCCATGAAGCGCCTCCGCTCACAGCGTGGGGACTGGCTAACAACACCAAGACGGCGGTCGTGCAGCCAACAAGCTGGGGTCAGCCGTTCCACGGCGCCGACGGGCCGTGGCGTCGTCTGCCGGCAGGCTGGAGCGTCAACCTGCCGGTCGTTGAGCTGACCGACCAGCTCATCGACATCGCCAGCCCGCTCAGCGGCACGCCGATGACCGCGTCGGGCGGCCCGGCTTGCAGCTACGCGGGCGCGGACGAGCGGGCTGTTCGAGCCCTGCTTGCTGCTGATGGGCTCTCCTCATGGCACGTGCGCGTGAGCCCAAATGATCGTGGCCGGGCGGTCTCGACCGGTTGCCGTTTGTTCGCGCCGAACATCGACGGCGATACGCGAACCGTGCAGCTGATCCAGTTCGGTCCGGAGCGCCCGTATGTGCAGACACCCCAGCAGCACAGAATCGCCAATGCCGCGGCGGTCACAGACCGCAAACTCCTGGCAATCCAGCAACACCTCAACCGCGACTTCGCTCGACGATGCGAATCTGTCGCCGGCGCCGTGGCGGACTGGACCAAGGCGGCACGGTCAGCTGGGTTCCGCCCAACCAGCCTGAGCTACTACCGCGCCATCAACGATTTCACGAACCCGGTCTCCAGCCAGCTCTCCAACGACTACTACACGCTCGTCAAACAGCCCCGTTCCCAACACACCGGTCCCTGCGCGCACATTCTCGTGATGCGAGCTGGCGGTGGGAGCTGGACGGTCTACGCCGCACGCATCACCCCATGACCCCGGCGGGCCAGACTCTGCTAGGCGGCGACTGATGGCGAGCCGCGGGCGGACCCGGCCTGGGTCCGCGCCGCGGAGCGTCTATCTTGTGCGATCGGGGTTGGTGGGGGAACACGTCTCCGGTAAATGGGGAGAGGTCGAGCCACATGTACTGGTAGGTGCGCTTTGTGAATACCCAAACCGTTGGTCGAGCGTCGTAGGTGATCAGACCAGACGCCGTTGTTGCGTTAGTAGCTCTCTCCCGGACCGCGCGCGGCCTCGTGGCACACACAGTGGGCCGTCGCTTCATCGCCGTTGATCTCGATCGGACCTTGCGTCACAAACTGAACGAAATACTCTCTCTCGCCGCGAAGATCGCGGAACAGGTCCACGATGTCGTCCACGCCATGGGCGCGCCTCTCAAACGGCTGACCCTCGGTGCCTCCGATGACCCAGTCGGCGTCGTCGGCCCACAATGCGCGAAATCCGTCGTAGTCGCTGTGAATTGCACCCCACTGTCGGCGAGATCACCGTTGACTGCGACCACTTGTACGCCCGGGACACCGACCTCAAGATCGTCGCCATGACCGCTCCGATCGGCAGCGAGGACGCCAGCAAGATCGAGCTGGCGCGCATCACTGCCTTCAGCCACGCGTCGTGGCCACGGGGGGCTCACTCTGGGGAAGGTCCGGCTCGGCTGGCGGGCTTTAGCCGAGCGGCATCGCCTCGTACGCCGGCGTGAGCTCAGTCCATCGTGCCTTCCACACCGACTGGTCGCCGGCCAGCGTGCGGGCGAGATCTTCGAGGTGTGCCTGCCAGCCGGCGCCGTGAAAGTGCAGTTGGGCGAGCGGGAGGCCGCGCTCTTCGATCACGAGGCGAGTCTTGTTACCCTCGGTCGCCAGCCAGGCCTCGATCTGTGCCTCGTCCTCGGTTTCGGGTTCCATCGTGAGTAGAAGATGGTGCGGTCGTTCGCAGGCGTCGACGCGTCCGGGTCCGGTCCAGGTGCTGGTGAAGGTGGCGTGGATGGTGCCACCGACGCGGAGGTCTCCGGAGACCTTGGCGATCCAGCGCGCCAGGCGCTCGGGATCGGTGCAGGCGTCCCAGAGGTCCTCGATGTCCGTGTCGTAGACGTCTTCTAGGCGGATCGCGCCGCGCTGTTCGTCGAGTGCACGCATGCTACCGATGGTGTTCATGGAGGGCTCCTGTTCGTCGGGGTCTTGGTTCGGGCGACTTCGGTGTGCAGAGCGTCGAGTCGGTGGCGCCATAGAGTTCGGTAGTTCTCCAGCCACGCGTCCACCTCTGCGAGCGGGGCGGGGCGCAGGCTGTAGATCCTCCGCTGCGCTTCTTGGCGGACGTCAACCAGCCCGGCTTCGTGCAGCACCCGCAGATGCCGCGAGACACCCGGGCGCGCGATCGGGAGTGCCTCGGCGAGTTCGCCGGCGGTGGCTGGGTGGTCGCGGAGGATCTCAAGCAAAGTGCGGCGGCTGCGGTCCGCCAAGGCGTGCAACACGGTGTCCACGGCAGCTAGCGTATCCAACTTGTTACGTAACCGCAAGGGTACGCGGCTTCGGGGAGACCGATGTATGGCCTTCACCTGCTGTTTCTTTGAGTGAGGCCGGGACACGATTTGGAGGCGTGTCCCGAATATGTCCCGGCCGGGCTGTACGATTTTGCGATGGCAGGCGACGGTTCTAGCGGATGCGCGGACGCACTGGGCGGCCTATCGTCCGCCTTCTCCGGGTCCGTTTCACACGTCGTGTGGCTCTCGACGGCGGATCCCGAGATAGCGGCCGAGGAATGCGTAACCGCCGAGGAATGCGCCGCCTTCCAGCAGTCCGCGGAGGACGCCGTCGTATGGGTCGTTGACGGCGACGCCGGCGAGCGTGATCACGATTGCAAGGCCGGCGGCGATGATGAAGGCCAGCCGGTTCACCGACCCGCCGGCGATCCGTGTTGCGACGGGCTGGAGCGGCCCGAGGTCGGCCAGCAGGTCGCCCGCCGGACCGGCTGTCTGCGGTCGAAGTCGCCCCGCACGGACGACGGCGGGTGCTGCCGCGACGAGCATCACCACACCGGCCGCTGAGGCGAGGGGCCACCAGACGTTCGTTGGGTGGCTGCCGATCGTGATCGCGCCGTGGTGGGCGCGGTAGGCCTGGCTGAGCGGGAAGGCGGCGATCGTCACCACGCCGGCGGCCAGCCCGGTGCCCGCCCGTCGAGCGAGCACCGAGGCCTCCTCGCGGGGGATCGTGCCGCGGCCGCGCAACCTGAGTGCCCGGAGCAGTCCGAGCCCGCCGGCGACGAGCGCGACCTGGGCGGCGATCGCCGAGATCAGGAGCGAAACCGTGTCAGCGGTCCCCAAATCGTTCGCGGTGAGGGGTAGCAGCGCGACGGCGCGCACGACAACGAGGATGCCGGCGAGCGCCAGCGCAACGAACGCCTGGTACGTCGCTGTTCGGGCGAAGCTCGTGCCGAACTCGTCGGCGAACTGGGTTGCGAGCGCGGTCGGGTCGCCCAGGTCGGCGGCCGGGTCACAGCTGAGGTGGTCGGCGAACTCGGCGACGATCCGTTTCCGGCGGGCGCCGCGGATACCGGCGCGAGCCAGCTGCGCGTCGAGGTCGTCCAGATATTGCGTGGTATCGGTCATGCCAGCACCGCTTCGACCGTTGAGGCGAACTCGCGCCATCGCCGCCGGCGGATGCCGAGCTCCCGCTCGCCTTTGGCGGTCAGCCGGTAGACGCGACGGCGCCGGCCGGTGTCCGACCATTCGCTGGAGAGCAGGCCGTTGTGCTCCAGGCGATGCAGCGCCGGGTAGATCGTGCCCTCAGGCAGCTCCAACCGACCCCGGCTGCGGACCTTGAGTGCCTCGATCACCGCATAGCCGTGCTTGGGCTCGCCCGCGATGATGGCCAGGACAAGCCCGTCAAGATGTCCCTTGAGCTGTTCGGCTTCCATACCTAGCGATGCTATGCCTAGCATCGCTAGGTGTCAAGGTGGGGCGCGGCCCGGAGCCACTACCCCGATCTCGATGGTACGAGCGCCGGGACCTGCTCTCCTCGGGCGCCGGTATCCAGCGACCATTGGGTCGCGGCCCCTGTGTTGCGCGCGGAAAGCTCGCATCCGTCCACGATCGCTTTGGTCCTCTCGACCATCTTGGAGCGCACGATCGCATCGGCGACGATCCACCGCCGCGGCTCCGCGGAACCGCCCCCGACGCTGGCGAGCGCTTTCATCCTCGCAGGCGCGCTCGTCCGGCTTGAGCCTTGGCGACGAGTTGCAGGGTCGGGCTCGGCGTCGTTCGCCCTAGGCTAGGTGCGTGAGGTTTGCGTCGCACCGGGGCTTGGGGCTGGCGACGCGCTCGCGCTCTGTTGAGCCGCGCCTGCCGTCAGCTTGTTTGTCCGCGGGCGCGAACCCACATAGCCAACAGCGGGTCCGCGAGCCGATATCCGGTGAGGGTACGTGTGTCGGCGACGAGGTCGCCGGAGTCAATGAGCGCCTGAGCGGCTTTGCGCGGGGCGCCGCTGCGACTGCCACCCACCCGCGCCTGGCTGGCCGCCGTGTGGAGCCCGGCGAGGTCTTCGGCGACGGCGACTAGGACGCGGCGCTGGCTGTCAGTCACGCCCGTCCAGACGGCGCGCAGCTCGTCGGCGACCTCGTTCATCACGGTGTCGAGCGCGCGGGCGAATGCCTCCTCGTCAGCGACCGCTGCGGCGGGGGTCTGCTCCCAGAGGAAGTGTGCGAGCTGCATCGTCCGCTGCGGATGCCCGGCGCCGACATCGAGCAGCCCGTCGATGGCGCCGGTAAGCGTCCGGTTGCCGCGCTCGAACCGGGCGTACATGTATTCGGCGAGGTCTTGCGGCTCGAGGGTGTCGAGATCCACAGCGCCTGTCTGCGCGTAGAACGCGCGGCGTTTGGAGGTGAACAGCTCCCGCATCATCCCGGGCTTTGACCCGGCGAAGATGTAGCTGGCGGCGTCGCCGTGCTGCTCTATTTCTGAGCGGATGACAGCGTCCATCTGGTCAGAGGCGGCGAGCACATCCTGGAACTCGTCAAAGACGACCAGTGCCCTCGTGCCGCGCTGGTCGTGTAGTCGGCGTGGCAGCGCGAGGCGCTCGAGCACGCTCTGCTGGGCGGCGGGGTCGAGCTTGACCTGCGCGCTGACCCCGGCGACCCCAACGCCGGCGTGCGCGCCGAGGGTCGGCGTCAGCCCGCGGCGGACCGCGGCGAACCACGCGGCGAGCCGCCCAGTCAACTGCTGGCCGTAGGCGAGCTCGATGCGCTGTGCGATGTCGGCGGCGGTCAGCACGCCGAAGAAGTTGACGTACACGTACGCGAACCCTTCCTTGGCGAGTTCGTCGCCCACGCGCCCCAGCAGCGAGGTCTTGCCGTACCGTCGCGGGGCGACCAGCCGGCTGTTGTGCCCGTCGACGGCGCGGTCCACCAGCGTCTTCGTTTCGGTGTCGCGGTCGATGAGCGTATCGGCACCGACCGGGTTGCTGTACTCGAAAGGATTCATCCGTCCCCCAGCGTAGCAGTCAGCCGTGCGCCAAACGAGAACACGGTCGTTCGCTCTTAGAGAACCACGAGGTGGTGCCGGTGATCTCTCCGGCGCTTTCGCCTTTCCGGCTCCGGCCGGTCGAACCAGCGGATCGGCGACGCTCCGCATCCCATGTTCGTGCGGACCCCCGAGTACGCCGTCGATTGCGTGTCCCTCCACCGAGGTGCGCCCGCGTCTGAGAGGAACGGGGCTGGTGCCTCGTGCGCGGCGCAGGGACGGCGCCGCAATTCGTCGTCATGGACTGTGCCTGCGGCTCGGTCTGTTGCGGAGGTTGTAGACGAGACCAGTGACGCTGCCGTCAGGAGGCGGCCGGCACTGGGCGGTACACGTGAAGCGCGGCGCCCGTTTTGTAGACCTGTGCGTCGACGAGCTCGAGCCGTAACGGCGTCGCGAGGTCTTTGAACAGCGCCAGACCGTGCTGGGGAGGCCGGTCCGGGGGATCGGATCCCCTGTTGCGGCGGGCCGTTCAGCAGGAGAGCCCTTCGGCGTCGGGATGGGCGGCGGCGGCGGCGCTTCCGGGTCCGGCGGCGCGCAGGCCAGAACGGGCTCCGGTGGCGGCGGTGGCCTATACGGCGGCGGTGGCGGAGGGGGAGTTCTCTGCACGCTTCCGGTTGGCTGCGCCACGGGCGGCGGCGAGGTTGGTGGCGGTGGCGGCGGCTCGTCGCTGGTGCCTTCGGAAATGGGAACGATGCAACTCGCCAGCTTCGCGACGGCACCGATGGTCGCGATCAGTCCAGTTCCCCCGCCCACGTGCGAGACCGTGACCAGCAGCACCCCGTACGGCCTGCCGGTGACCGTGCAGCTCAGCTGCACCGAGGCAGTGGGCCAGCCGCTGACCTACGCGATCGCCAACGGTCCGGCACACGGGACGCTGAGCGCACTCAAGGCCGCAGGTCAGGTCACCGTCACCTACACCCCGGCCGCCGGGTTCGTGGGCACCGACAGCTTCAGCTACGACGCGTCGAGCACGAACGGCACCTCGACCGCAACCACGGTCTCGATCAGGGTCACGCCCAGAAGCGTGGCGGGCTCGGGACGCGCCCGTCGGAGCCAGACTGGGGCGAAGCTCCCGATCACCTGCATCCCCCACGGCGTCGGAGGCAACCGCGACTGCGATGTCACCGTGACGATGAGCGTCAGCCAGGCCAAGAAGATGCTCACGGTCGGACGGGCGACGGTCGTGGTACGCGCGGCTCGCATCCAGATCATCGAGGTCTCGCTGAACGGCAGGGGCAAGCATCTCCTCACGGCCCGCGGCAAGCTCACCGTGTCGATCGCCGTTACCCAGGACGTGAATGGAGACAACGTCCTCGTGGCCCACCAGCGCCTAACGCTCTAGCTCGCACTGTCGGATTGGGCCAACCGGCAGCGGAGCGACGACCGACACGAGACCTCGAGTCGCTCCTGTCGGCGCGAAGCAGCCACCGATGATCCGTCGAACCTCGTCGCCGCTCTGCCGCTCGAGGGGCTACGTCACGCGGTGGCTGCTCTCGGGCGTCGACTCGTCGAAAGCGGCCATGTCGCGTGATGGCTCGTGCAGCGGCAAACCAGCCATCTCGCTGGCGGAGCGGAGATGCCCGCTTTCATCCGCG
>Ga0302324_100030440_pt1 | contig 10200 bp, 9 predicted proteins | sample Palsa_T0_1_FD_201949 | JGI IMG/M metagenome (GOLD analysis project Ga0302324, IMG submission 201949) | Peat permafrost microbial communities from Stordalen Mire near Abisko, Sweden - Palsa_T0_1 | ecosystem: Environmental > Terrestrial > Soil > Palsa > Peat permafrost | place: Sweden: Abisko... | reverse complement strand
CGTTGCGCCGATCGCAGAGCCGCCTCGAAGATCGCCTCCACTTCGGATTGATTCCGTCGCACGAGCGTCGCAACGTCCCGATCGTCGCGATTGCGCTCGAGGTTTGCGCTCAGTAAGAGGCAGCCGCGTTCGTGGTCGGCGCGCGATTCGTCGCAGATCCCGTGCAGAATGGCGCCGAAGCAATCTTGAACGGAGTGCCCCGCGTCGAACAGCGTCTTCATCGCCTGTTGGGTCGACGTTCGATACTCATCGAGCGCCCGCAAATAGAGCGCGCGCTTGTCGCCGAACGTATCGTACAAGCTCTGACGCCCGATCTGCATCCCCGCCATCAGGTCGTCCAGCGATGTCTTCTCGTACCCGTTCTGCCAAAACACGCCTACCGCCGCCTTCAGGGCCCGATCGGGATCGAATTCTTTGCTGCGAGCCACTGTTCTGGACTATACAGTCCAGAAAGCGCCGTGTCAAGCGAAGCGGGCGGACTAGCGGGTCAAGGGCGCCCGCGGTCCGTCCTGCTTTTTGGCAAGCGCGACCAGCCCGGAGCGCGTGCTCACGTCGAGCTTGCGAAAGATGCTGATCGTCTGGTTGCGGATCGTGGATGGGCTGCGACCCAACTTCTTCGCGATCTGACGGCTCGTCAAGCCTTCACAGATCTTTTCGAGCACGCGCTGCTCGGCGGCGCTCAATTGCAGGAACGGGGATTTCGAGGCGGCGACGAGCCGATCGGCTTCCGCCTTCAACCACGAGCGCGGAACCTTTCGCAGGAGTGACGTCAGCCCGGGCGTCATTCCGGTCCGCCCAATGCGCATCAAATCGAGCGACGCGATGCAGGTCATGTAACGGTCTCCGCAGGCCTGCCAAAGCGCGATCGCTTTTTCGATGTCCGCGCTCGCGTTCGGGGTATTCCCGCGCGCCGCCTCGATGCGGCCGCGCGCGAGCAAAGCCATTGCCCCAGCTCGATTATCGTGCTCGAAAGCCAACAGGGGATCGCGCTTCCCCGTGTGCGAGAGCGCTTTCGTAAGGGCACGTCCGGCTCGAGGATCGCCGCTTGGCGAAGCTTCAACGGCAAAGAGCAGGGGGATGACGTGGGCTTCCAAATCGGCCTTCGACCAGTCGAAGCCCTCGAGGCGCTTGTAGGCCATGTCGAGGTGCAAGGCTGCCGCGTCGGGGCTGCCTCGCCGCCGGAAGAAGCCGGCCAGCGCGATGTCGGCGGCCGCAGAGAAGGGCGCGGGAGCGACGATCGCCCGCGCCCCGAGGAGCGCCGCATAACAGAGTGCGTCGTCGCCCAGCAGTGCGTGGAGCGACGCAAGATTCAGGCGGACGGACAGACACGCACGAGCGATCGGCGCGGTCGGCTGCAGGGTTGCCGCTTCGGCGATCAATCGCGGGACCACCTCAAAGTCGAAGGTCTCGACAGCGATAAACGCCGCGCCTTGAAGCGTACTCGACCTCACGAATTCATCTTTGTAGTCGCGCGCGAGGAGGTCGAGTACGTCGACGAACTTGCGCAGGGCGGCGCCATTATGGCCGCGCGAAAATTCGATCCACGCTTGCAACTCTGTTCCGAGGGCTTTGATCTCGGCATCGCCGGCTTGCACGGCGCGCTCCGCGCCCTTGGCCGCGGCATCGAGCTCGCCGCGCGACCAATCCGACAAGGCGGCATGGTAGTCGGCGGCCGCACGGACCTTTCGATTCGTACCCGGCGGCAGCTCCGGAGGTAAGCGTGGCGCGCGCGCCGAGTCTCCCCGCTCGGCGGCGGCGGCGCGCAATATCGCAGCGATCGCGGTGTCGTCGGCATCGTCGAACCGAACGCCGCGAAGCGCATCGAGAGCTAGTCGATATTCGTGACGCCGCAAGTACGTGCGGGCGAGAAGCAGGCGGCTTCTCGGCTCGGGAGCCGCTCTAAGGCGATTGACGACGTCGTCGTATCGCGCTTCGGCCCACGATTGCTGCGCGATCGCGAAGTCCGCCTCAGAATCACGAGCCTCAAGCCTTCTTCTTAGCGACGCCGGCACCGCGCCCCACGTTTTCGTTTGCGCATTAGGGGACCTTCCAATCAGTAGAAAGACTGTCGCAACGCTCCGACGGGCTGAACGCCCCGGCGTCTTTTGCGTTAAATTCGAATAAACTAGATATTTTGAGCTATACCAAACTGATGCCGGTCACCTTGTGATCGGCGTTGCGGTTGCGTTGGATCGCGACCCCTCATCAGGCTTGGCGGCCAATATTGGCGCGTCGGCCCTGCGTTACGGCGGGAGAGACGGTGCTCGATGCGAGAACTGCCCGGGCTACGGCTCCCCCTTTTGGAGGTTCGTGTGCATCGTTTTCCCTCGATGTGGTTGCGGCTGCCGGGCGCTACGGCGATCGTCGTTGCGGCCGCGTTTGCAGCGTTGGCCCAGCCGGCCCCGGACACGAGCCCGGTCGTTAGCCTAACGGTCCTCAATCCAACCCAGCCAGTTGCGGGCGATGGATCCACGGGAGAGGTCGCGTACGTGCCGGACACGGCCGGGCCGTCGTCCGCGATCCTTGCAACCTACGACGATTCGACGCAAAGCAGCGCGAGAAAGCAGCTCTTCGTCGAGATCGACGATACGCATGGCCACGCACTATTTTTCCGAGCGCAAACCGACACCGCACATCGCCTGCTCTTCGCTCCGGTAAATGGCGCGGCGCGGGTGACGTTGTTTAAGAGCTTCACCAGAGATCGAAAGCCGGATGCGGCAGCCGTGCAGTGCGAGATCGGCAGCAGAGAACCGGTCGCCACGACGCCGGCGGTTGCAAATGTCCCGCGTACCGGACCCGCGATTGTGGAAGCCGCGACGTCATACGAACGCGGTGGAATTAGTCAGGGCCTCGTCAACCTGCAGACGCGCGATCTCGATCCGAGCCGCGCCCGGCTGCTCGTCGACGACTCCGCGCAACTGGTCACGACCTTGGCCGCGTCCGACATCAACCTGAAGGGGCGGCTTGCGGACGATATTAAACTTGGAAGCCACGTGTTCAGCGTGCGCTCCGGCAGCTCTACGACGAATCGGATACGTGCGGACGTCGTTGCATTACGCGCCGATCCGGTTGCGCCCGCACAGCCGGGTGCCCTTGAGACGCTGACCGTGCACGTCAATGGGCTCCCCGCCGATCATACCGCGACGTTATCGTTCAGCGCCGGCGGCGCGGTCCAGCTGGCCAGCGGCGACCCCACGACGACCGTTTCCGTCCACGACGGGGTCGCGCAGATCGCGATTCGCGCCGTCCATCCGGGGTCTGCGTCGATCGGCTATCAGCTGAACGTAACGCTCCCGCAAATCGTCGAGGTCACTCCACCCCCGACTCCATCGCCGACGCCGTCGCCGTCGCCGTCACCGACGCCGACACGAACGCCCTCACCCTCACCCTCGCCGACGCCGACGCCGCGGCCGACACCGACGCCGACACCGACGCCACGGCCGACGCCGATACCGACGCCGCGGCCGTCACCGACACCGACGGCGTTGCCGACACCGTCGCCGCGGCCGTTCTCGACACCGACGCCGTTGCCGACGCCGCGGCCGTCACCGGCTCCGACAACGCGACCGGCGGCTGCCGCCTTCACGCCGGCTTCGTCGCCGATCCCAACGCGCGTCCCGGTGCAGACGCCGAAGCCGACGGCTACCGCTTCGCGAACCCCAACGCCATCTCCGAGCCCGTCGGCCGCCGTTTCGAGCTCAGCGGCAACAAAGTGCGCATACTACGCGAGTGACGGCTGGTTCGAACCAAAGCAAACCGCCTATCAAGACGATCCCGCAACGGGGGACGCGGCTGGAAAGCAACTTTCCCGAACGGATTCGCCGGCGCTCGACCATCCGGTGTTCACGGCGGAGCTGCCGATGATTGCGGGTCGCGCGGCCCTCGTCGTTGGGGTCGACCACTATGAGTACCGCGGGCAAAAAGTCGAAATTCCCGCCAACCTCAAACGCGACTATCTCGTCGTGAAGATCAGAACGAACTGCACGGAAAAAGTGAAGGCGCGGTTGCGCGTGAGCGGCGGTGCGGGCATCACGCCGAATCCGATCTACTCGTCGCTCTCGTCCGCCGAACTGCCCCTCACCGGTAAGCCGCTCGCGCTTGCCCGCGACAAATGGCCGGAGTACTCGATCGAATACTATTTGGGCAGCCACGGCTGGCCATCGTACGACGTGCTCAAATTCAATCAGGCCGGCCGCTACGCGCTAACGGCGGAACTCTACGACGAGAGCGGCAACCAATTCACGCCGCGGCTCCGGGTCGAGGTAGACGGCACCGTGGTTGCCCCACCCGGTTGATCATCGCGTTCGTCGTCTGTGTCTCACTCGGCGCGTCGCTCGGCTCATTCTTGGCCGTGGTCGCCGACCGTCTCCCACGGCGCGAATCACTTCTCCATCCACCGTCGCGCTGCCGTACCTGCGCCCAGCCGATCGCGCCGCGCGACAACGTCCCGATCGTTTCGTGGTTCGCGCTGCGTGGCCGGTGCCGCCACTGCGCCGCGTTCATTCCCCTACGATTCCTCGTCTTCGAGATCCTCGGGGCAGCCGGCGGCGCAGCGTTCGTCCTGCTATATCTGCGCTAATTACGTCGACGCTGGTGCGGGCGCCGGGGCGGGCACGCTTTCGAGCTTCCCGATGTCGACGGCCTGGAACGCTTGCTCGGACGCCGGCATGTCGACGCCGTTGCCGGTCACCGAAACGGCGAAGCGATTGTTGACGATGCCGATCAGCTCGGAATGTTTGCCCGAGTTCGTCCACTTCTCGTGCACCTTGACGTCGCCGAGTTGCACCGTCTTCTGGTAGCCCTCGTCGTCCTCGCTATCGACGTTCATCAGGATATCCATCAGCGATGTCAGGCCCGGCATGTTGGCCGCATCCATAACTTCGACTTCGACCGAACCGGTACTATCGCCGTAGTCCGCCGTTGCCGACGTCCCGGAGATGCCTTCGATCGAACCTCCGCTGCTCTCCGAGCTCGAACGCGCGAGCGAGCCGACCGATGCGGGGAGATACGTCTTGAGTTCCTCGCGAGACAGCGTCTCCACGTTGGCCTTTCCGCCTGTGATCAGCCCCTTGAGCACCGCCACGCCGGCTGCGGCTTGACCTGCGGCGTCGGGCGAGGCGCCGGCTTGTGCTGCGGCCTGCTGCGCACCCTCGGCGGCTCCCTTCGCGACCTGCGCCATATCGTTCGCGGTGTGCAGCGCGCTGCTCATCGCGCGCATCGCATACCACGTCCCGATGCCGCCCACGATCAGCACGAGAACGAGCAGGACCCCGCAGCCAATCAGGAGCGGTTGGAAATTCGTCTTCTGCTGCGGTGGCGGAACGTAGCCGGGCGGTGGTGGAACGTACGGGGGTGGCGGCGGAACGTTTCCGGGAGGCGGCGGAACGTTTCCGGGAGGCGGCGGTGGCTGCGTCATGCGGTTGCTCCTTCGTCCAATTGGAGATACATCGCGTCGCCAAACGAGAAGAATCGGTACCGTTTCTCGATTGCCACGTGATAGGCGGTCATGACCCGGGCGTAGCCGCCGAACGCGCTCACGAGCACGAGCAGTGTCGACGCCGGGAGGTGGAAGTTCGTCAGCAGTGCGTCGACGACCCTGAAACCGAAGCCGGGCGTGACGAAAAGCGTGGTTTCGCCCACCCCGGCGCCAACCTTCCCGCCGCCCGTCTCCGCCGCCGCTTCGAGCGCGCGCAGGACGGTCGTTCCGGCCGCGACGACACGGCGGCGTTCGCGCTTGGCGGCGTTAATCGCGCCGGCGGTGGCCGGCGGGATGTCGTAGCATTCGGCGTGCATGACGTGCTCGTCGATCGTCTCCGTTTCCATCGGCCGGAACGTGCCCAGGCCCACGTCGAGGACGAGGCGCACGATCGTCACGCCGCGCGCTTCGAGCCCGGCGACGACCGTGGGCGTGAAATGCAGCGAGGCCGTCGGCGCGGCGACGCTGCCGGGGACGCGCGCAAACATCGTCTGGTAACGTTGCGCGCGCCCCTCGTCGCCGGGTCCTACGTAGGGCGGCAGCGGCATCTCGCCGTGGCGTTCGAGAAATTCTGCAAGCGAATCGCGCGTTTCAAGGTGAACGATCCGCGACCCATCGGAATGCTCGCTCACGATCTGCGCCGTCGCGTCATCGCCAAACCGCACGCGAGCGCCGGCGCGCAACCGGCGGCCCGGGCGAACGAGCGCGTGCCAGTCGCGCGCCTCGAAGTCGAACGCGCCCCCGGCTGCCGGTCGCAGCAAGAAAACCTCCGCGGCACCGCCGCCTAGTTCGCGCACGCCGCGCAACCGCGCGCGAACGACGCGCGTCTCGTTGACCACGAGCACGTCGCCCTCGCGCAGCAGCGACGGAAAATCGGCGAAGGTCCAATGTTCGATCGCGTCGCCTTCGAGCACGAGCAGGCGAGCCGAGTCCGCAGGCTCGGCCGGCGTCTTCGCAATGAGCTCGGCAGGGAGCTCGTAACGGTACGCGCGAGTCTCGCGCGGGCCGCTGCGAGGGCTACCCGGCGTGTCCGCGCTCGCGTTCGGGCTGCGCGTGACCGAGCGCCGTTCCCGGGAAATAAAAAGAGAGGATATCTTGCGCGGAAGCACCGTCGTAGGCCATGATCCGCGCGCCCCACTGGCAGAGACCCACGCCGTGCCCGCGCCCGGTGCCGGTCACGGCGAGCGATCCCGCGCGCCCCAGTTCGAGCGAACGCACGAACGTACTGCGCACGACGGCCGCTCCGAGCGCGGCGCGAAAGGCCTTTGGCGTCGTCTCGAACGAGGACCGGTCGCCGTCGAATCCGATGCCGCGCGGGCGGTCGTCCGGCCCATTCGACTCGAGCCGAACCGCACGGAGCGCGCCGATTCCGGCGAACGGCGCGCCGAATGCGGCGGCCACGTTGGCGAGCGGTATGTCGGCATTCCAAGCGTAATTCGGCGTTCCGAAGCAATGCGGATCCGGGATGCTCGGGAGATACGGAAACCAGACACCCCAAACGTCGCCCGCGTCCGCGGTCCGGCCGCCGCAGCAGGATGAATACGCGACGTGCGCCGGCGCATCGAGGTACGTTAGCGTCGTCCCCGCGGTCGAGTCGACGGCCGCTCGGCCTGCGAGCGATTCGCCTTCGATGCCGCTATAGTGCTGATCGCTTTCGCTCGCGACCACATCGTACGGTTTGTCCGGGTGCAATCGCCCGAGCACGTACGTCCGTGAGACGATCGCTTGCGCGTGCTGCATCGCATCGGGCCAGCCCGACGGAATCTCGCTGCTGATGACGCCGGCAAGGTACGCATCCAGAGGAACGACGTTGACCAAGGCGCTGCGGCCGTCGGGAAGCGCTGCATTCGCGAACGATCCGCGATAGGTCCGGCCGCTCCATCCGAAGTGCCAGGCATCGATTGGTTCGGGCCCCGCGAAGCTGCCGCTCGCGAGCAGCACGCGGACTGAAACGGCCGGGCCCGGGTCTGCGACGTCGAGGCCGCCGGTCGCTCGCGCGGCCCGCGGCAACCCGGCGAGCGCGCACGTCCCTAAAGCTACGAACCTTTGACGGTTCATCTCAAAGCGCACCCATGTTCTACAAGATCCCGTAGAAAAAGCGCACGACGTGAAAGAAGACGGGGGCGGCAAAAATCACCGAATCCATGCGATCGAGGATGCCGCCGTGCCCCTCGATGAGCGTGCCGTAGTCCTTCACGCCGCGATCGCGCTTGATCGCCGACATCACAAGGCCCCCGGCGAATCCGAGCAACGTGATCAGCAGCGACATGGCGGCCGCGACGGCAGGCGTGAATGGGGTCATCCACCAGAGGCCGGCGCCGACGGCGGTCGCGCTCAAAACGCCGCCGATGAAGCCTTCCCACGTCTTGTTCGGGCTGACTACGGGTGCGATCTTGTGTCGCCCGAGCAGTTTGCCCCAGACATACTGCAGCACGTCGCTGAGCTGATCGACGATCACCAAAAACAGCAGGAGCTTCGCGTCGGGTCCGTAGCCGCCGCGTATGTCGAGCGTCAGCAACGCCGGGGCGTAGCTCATGCAATAGACGCAGATCATCAGCCCCCATTGGATCTTGGCGGCACGCTCGAGGAAGTCTTGGATGTCGCCGGCGAGCGCCATCGTGGCCGGTATGAACAGAAACGCGTAGACCGGGATGACGATCACGAATCCGGACCACTTGATGCCGAGCAAGAAATACTGGAGCGGCGTAAAGAGAAAGAACGTCCAAAACAGCGTGTGGTGATCGGCGCGGCGCGTCGGAACCAGCGTGATGTATTCGCGCAGAGCCAGAAACGACAGGATGCCGAAGAGCACGAGGGACCCGATCGGCCCGACCGCGAGGGTGAGCGCGAAGATCGCGACCATCACCCACCACGAACGGATCCGTTTGTTGAGGTTGTCGATCGTGCCTTGCGCCGACGGCGTCTTGACGACGAGCTTGATGACCAAGCCCGCGATCGTTGCGACGGCGAGTACGCCGAGAACGCCGCCCACAGCCCAAAGTAACTGCGGATTTATCGCCGCGAACCACTGCGTCACGATTGCCGCAGACTGCAGACGGCGTCGCGCGCGCGCGCCAAGAAATCGGCTTTCGGTTCGGCCGCATCGAATGCCATCGGCGGCCCGAAGGCGACCCGGCCGATGAACGGAACGGGAAGGAATTCGCCTTTGGGCAAGATGCGGTTCAAGTTCTCCATGTAGACGGGCACGAGTTGAACGCCGGGTTTTTGCCGGCAGAGATAATAAAGGCCGCTCTTGAACGGCGCGACCTCTTCACCCGTCCCGCGGGTCCCTTCGGGAAAGATGATCAACGAATAGCAATCGCCCATCCCCAGAACGAGATGGTCGATCGTCTCGCTCGCGCGCGCGGAAGCCCCGTTCTGTCCGCCCGCTCCTTCCCGGCCGCGCGGGACGAGCAGTGCGTTGAAGACGTCGACGGCGACTTTGCGTCGCAGGCCGCTCTCCCAGTAATCCTGCGCCGCAACCGGACGCGTCTGTTCCCGGAGGTTTTCGGGCAGCGACGACCAGAGCACGACGAAGTCGAGGTGGCTCGTGTGGTTTGCGAAGTACACGGTCTGGCGCGCTTGAGGCCGGCTGCCGAGCCACACGACCTGCACGCCGCTAACGAATCGCGCAGCGCCCGCGATAACGCCGGCGAGCGGATGCGCGCTCAACGCGCGCTCACGTCAGCGACAATCCGTCTCGTGCGCCGTATGAAGGTGACGATCGCACCGGCGATGATGAGCGCGAGCGCGAACGCGATGATCTGCCCGCGCCAACCGACGAGCGGCTCGAGCGTCGAGAGAACGCAGGCAACGGTCATCGTCGCCATCCGATGCGGCTTCGCCATCGGTCCCAAGAAGTATTGAGGAACTCCCATCGAGCCGCCCAGCAGCCGAATGTAAGCGGTCAGCACCGCCAGCGTTCCCGCGAGCCAACCGAGTTCCCGGCCCCACGGAAACGCGGTCAGCGAGTAGCCTGCCCCCACCAAGATCGCCAAATCGGCGAAACGATCGGGCACGTCGTTGAAGATTTCACCGTAGGCGGTTTTGCGGCCGCCTTCGATCGCGACCATGCCGTCGAGCATGTTGCACAGCAGCCGCAGTTGGATGAGTGCGGCCGACCCGAGCAGCAAGACGACGCGCAGGGCGCCGCCGGCGCGACCGGTGTACCAGAGTGCGATCCCCGCGCAGACGCCAAAGACGAGTCCCGCAAGCGAGATCGAATTCGGCGATAACCCAGCCCGGGTCAGCGTCCGCGCGAGCGCCTGAGCCCACGCTTTTTGGCGAGTCGCGAGCGGACGGCGCGGCGGAGCGCGCTCGGGCTGTGGAGCGTCGGTCACGTCTGCGGCTTTTCGACGCCAAACCACCGCCTCCCGGCCGCGAGCAAGAACGCGCGACGCGCTAAGGGCTCGGGTCGGCGATCGTTCCGGTGAACAGAATCTGGCCGCTGCGCTCGTCGCGTATCGCTAAGAAGAACGGCCGGTCGACGACCATGTGAAACGGCGGCGGTCCGGCGGGCATCGCCAGCATGCGCATTCCAACCGACGTAACGGCGGCCGCTTCGGTTCCCTCTTCGTCAACCTTGAGGAACGACGCGTGGCGGACTTCGCTGATCTGGATCGGCGGCGGTGCCCGGTGGATGCCGTCGAAGTTCGCAGCGTCGCTGAAAACGGTGCCCATGCCGAGTTTTTCGAGCATGCCGTTGAGCGTCGCATCGTAGGCGA
>Ga0302324_100030438_pt1 | contig 10201 bp, 13 predicted proteins | sample Palsa_T0_1_FD_201949 | JGI IMG/M metagenome (GOLD analysis project Ga0302324, IMG submission 201949) | Peat permafrost microbial communities from Stordalen Mire near Abisko, Sweden - Palsa_T0_1 | ecosystem: Environmental > Terrestrial > Soil > Palsa > Peat permafrost | place: Sweden: Abisko... | reverse complement strand
GCCTTTTGTACACCCGCAATGGTTCGAGGAGGATGGCTAGAAAATATTAGGGCGTTGCGGCAGCAACGCCCTACCACCTTGTCCATGGTAGGGTGGGCGCTGCCGCGCCGCCCAAATATTTTTTCCTTCGTCAGCGTTATGCGCAAAAAAGCGAGATGCGCCCCCCCTCCCCATCTTAATCGTAATCCTCTCTTGCCGTGCAATCGATAATTAGAATCGATTAAGATTAGGATTAGGATTAAGATTGGAGGAAGCGGCCTACCATTCAATCACGGCGGCGCCCCAAGTCAGGCCGGCGCCGAAGACGATCAGCAACACCAGGTCGCCCCGTTGGATGCGCTTGCTTTGCACGGCTTCGTCCAGTGCAATGGCCACCGACGCGGCGGAGGTGTTGCCGTGCTTTTCCAGGTTGACGAATAGTTGCTCCGGCTTGGCGCCCAACCGTTCCGCCACCGTGTCGATGATCCGCCGGTTGGCCTGGTGGGGAATGATGCAGGTGATTTGCGCGATGTCCAGTTTACAGCGGCGCAGCGCCTCCTCGGCGGCGATGTGCATGGCGGTGACGGCGTTCTTGTAGGTCTCTTTGCCGTCCATGCGCAGATAATGCAGGCCCGCGGCCACCGTTTCGTGGCTGGGCGGAAAGGCCGATCCGCCGCCGGGCATGCACAACAGCCCGGCCCGCGCGCCGTCGGAGCCCATGCAGGCTGTCAATAATCCGTGCGCCTCCGGCCGGTGGCGCAAAATAGCGGCGCCGGCGCCGTCGCCGAAGAGCACGCAGGTGTTGCGGTCGTTCCAGTTGATGATGGAGGAAAGCTTTTCCGCGCCGATGACCAAGATGGTGTCGTAGGTGCGGGACATAATGAATTGCTGGCCGATTTCGAGCGCAAAAATGAAGCCCGAACAGGCGGCTTGAATGTCAAAGGCGGCCGCGTTTTCGGCGCCGATCTTCTCTTGCACCAGACAGGCCGTGGAGGGAAACGGCATGTCGGGGGTGATGGTGGCCAGGATGATCAAATCAATCTCCTCGGGAGTGATTTTGGCCCGCGTCATGGCCAAGCGGGCGGCTTTGGCGGCGAGGTCGGAGGTGGCTTCGTGCTGGGCGGCGATGCGGCGTTCCCTGATCCCGGTGCGGGAAAAGATCCACTCGTGGGATGTGTCAACCATTTTTTCAAGGTCGGCATTGGACAGCACGCGTTCGGGGACGTAAGAGCCCACGGAGATGATCGAGCAGGTGCGCCCCTCGAAATTGTGGCGGGCGCGCGGGTTGGTGAAGGATCGGGCGGGCAGTTTCATGACTTGGCGTGGACGAGTTGCGCGTGGGCGAGTTGTTCGTTGGCTTTGGCGACTTCGGATTCGATCATCTGGTTGAGGCGATGTTGCAGGGCCTTGGTGCATTCGCCGATGGCGTTGGTGATGGCCAGGGCGCTGGCCGAGCCGTGCGCTTTGAACACGGTGCCGTTGAGGCCGAGCAAGGGCGCGCCGCCGCGTCGATCGGGATCGATGCGCCGCTTGATGGTGCGCAGGGCGTTCTTGATGAGCAAGGCGCCCAGCAGGCGCTTGGGGTTTTTGGAGACTTCGTCCCGGACCCAGCCGGTCAAGCCCTTGGCAAAGCTTTCCAACGTCTTGAGCACGATGTTGCCGATAAAGCCGTCGCAGACCACGACGTCCACGCGGTCGTGGAAGAGGTCGTGCCCCTCGACATTGCCGATAAAGTTCAAGTCTGCCATTTGGCAAAGTTTGCAGGCTTCCCGCGTCGTCTCGGTGCCTTTGTTGGGTTCGGTGCCGTTGCTCAGGATGCCCACGCGCGGGTTATTGTAGCCGAGTATCTCGCGGGAGTAAATGCTGCCCATGATGGCAAAATGGAGCAGGTGCGCCGGCCGGCATTCCACGCTGGCGCCGGAGTCCAGCAGCACAAATTCATTCTTCGGCCCCGGAATGACCGTGGCGATGCCCGGCCGGTCCACTCCCGGCAGCGCGCGCAGGCGAATGGTGCTGGCGGCGACAATGCCGCCGGTGTTGCCAGGGGAGATCAAGGCGTCGCCCAGCCCCTCCTTGAGCAATTCAACGGCGCGCAGGATGGAGCAATCCTTCTTGCGCCGCAACCCTTCCACCGGTTTGTCCTCCATGGTCAGGACTTCGGTGGCCGGCACAATGGTCACGCGCGGATCGCGGCAGCCGGTATGTTGGATGGCGGCCTCAATGTCCTCGCGGCGTCCGACCAGAGACAATTGGGTGATGGAGGCGCTGGATTGCAGCGCCAGCCGCGCACCCTCGATGATCGTCTCCGCGCCGTGGTCGCCGCCCATCACATCCAAGACAATGCGCATAGAAAAAAGCGCGGAAGACCAATGACTTCCGCGCCGCCGATATCGTTCAGGCCGCCGTTTTGACGGTGATGACCTGCCGGCCCCTGTAAAAGCCGCACGAAGGGCAGACCCGATGCGGCACGTACGGGGCCGCGCATTGCGGACAGGTGCTCAATTGGGGCACTTTCATGACACTATTGTAAGCTCGGCGCATGCGCTGGCGGCTGTGTGAAGGCTTGCGTTTGGGTACTCCCATATATCTCCTGTTTAGAATTTTAGTTTGTTCAGTTCGGACCAGGCCGACGAACTTTCCGTCGCACCGGCGCCTTTCGTTTTATTTTGTCTGGCTCGATTGGGCAATCCCGCGCAATCGGCCTCACACAACGGATGTTGCGGCAACTCCAGCAGAATATCTTCGCGCAGGTACGGCGTCAAGTCCGCCAAATCATCTTTCCGCGCCGGCTTTTCGGGGCCTGCCAACGGCAAGTGCGCCGTCCAATGCTCCAATGTCAGGCGGTGCTGGAACGGCTTGAGGCACCGCGCGCATTCGCATTCCAGCGTCAACTCCAGGCGGCCTTGCACCAGAATCGCGTCACCCAGCCTCTGCGCCGTCAGGTCGTACTGCAAGGGCAGGCGCGCCCGCACCAGTTCGTCGTTGTTCTCCAAATCCAGTTCGGACACCGGCAATTGGCCCCGCAACCGGACTTCCTTCTCTTCCACGTGGCGGATGTTGACCTGGAGCGGCATGGCAAGGGTGGGGAAAGGTTCAGGATTTGCCTTTGGCCCGGGCGAATTTCCGCTTGAGCGCCGCCCGCACGTGTGGCGGAACGAAACACTCCACGTTGCCGCCCAGCCGCGCTATCTCCTTGACAATCCGTGAACTCAGAAAAGTATACGATTCCCGCGGCATCATAAAAATCGTCTCCACGGCTCCGTTCAACTTACGATTCATCAATGCGAGCTGGAATTCAAACTCAAAGTCCGATACCGCGCGCAGTCCGCGGATGATGGCCTGCCCCTCTTGTTGGGCGGCGTAATCGACCAGCAAGGTATCGAACGAATCGGCCCGGACATTGGGGAACTCGCCCAGCGACTGTTGCACCAGGCTCAGGCGATCCTTGAGCGAGAAAAGCGGTTTTTTGCCTTCATTTTGGGCTACTGCCACGATGACGCGGTCAAACAACTTGGCCGCGCGTTGGATGATGTCCAGATGGCCGTTGGTCAGAGGGTCGAAGCTGCCGGGATAAATTGCCGTTCGCATAACCAGTAATTACCCAACCCGGCCGGGGAAGGAAAGAGTCAAGTTTTGTGCCACGAGCCGAATCCTATCCTTTGAACCGCGAATGAACGCCGATAGACGCTAATTGGGAAGTTCATCCTTCGCGTTCATTCGCGTTCATTCGCGGTTAGCCTTCCGCCTTCATCCATTGATTGACCGCCGTGACGGCTCTGCTATGTTGTGAGCGTGAAATACGTCATGAAATCCTTGAATGGAGAGATGACCGCCGTGGTCATCATCAAGCCGGAAGTGGCGCAGAATCCGCAACGGATTTCAGAACTGCGTAAGGAGCTTCCATTATGCGTGCCCGAACTCCGCGTGGTGCCGCTCATTTTTGCGTGGCAGAACGAATGTGGCAACCTTATATTTGACAGCGGCACAAGGATCGATCTTCACTATTACCTTCTTTTGCACCCGCCGCAAATGACCGAGTTTCTTGAGTTAAAACTCTAAGTGGATTGCGCTTCCATGTTTGACTGGGCATCCAACTTTATCGACGCACGCGCGCGCCGCCGCTCTTTGGCGGCAGCGACCGGCCTCACTTGCCTTCTCTGGCTGGCCGGGCCGGCGCCGGCCCAAACCAACGCTCCACTCCTGCGCCTGCAGGTGGTGGATGCCGAATCGGGCCAGCCGGTGCCCGACGTCAAGGTGCGCGCCTGGGTCCGGGCCGACCCGACCGATCCATCCGGCCTCTCTTTAATTCCCCTGCCTAAACCAGGCTCGGAAAATTTTTCTTATCGCATTACTCTGAGCAAGGACGGCTATGTCGGCCAATACATCACCTGGTCCAAAGCGCAGCACGACAAAGTCGCGGACATGCCCACCAATCTCACCGCCAAGCTGGAGAAGGGAGTTTCCGTCGGCGGCCTAGTCAAGAACGAGAACGGAGAGCCGGTGCCGGGCGCGCGCGTCATTTTGTCCGGTCCGCCTCCGACTGACATCGGGGAGCGCGTGCGCAGCGTCGTCGCCCCCAATTACCACGCCGAGCGAACCGACGCCCAGGGCCAATGGCGCTTCGACGAGGCGCCCCGCAACTGCGAGTGCCTGATCTTCCACGTCCTTCAGCCCGATTACGTCACCGCCAATTTTGCCTGCGGAGGAGCGCAAACGGGCGACAGCTCCGTCACTTTCCTCCCCAAGGCCGATTTCCTGGCGGGCAAGGCGGCCATGGCCCTGGGGCATGGCATCGAACTGGCGGGACGCGTCGTTGATGCCGCGGGCAAGCCGGTGTCCGAGGCCACCATCACGCGCAACCGCGAGTGGCGCAACCCGGCGGCCTCGCTGACTTCCGACACCAATGGCCATTTCAAAATCATCAACCTGAAGCCCGGTGAAATGTATTTGACTGTTCAGGCCAAGCACCTGGCCGGACAAACGCGCTTGCTCACCCTGAGCAATGCGATGCCCGAACTCAAAATCGAAATGGCCCCAGGCAAGGTGTTGCAAGGCAAAGTCATGGACCCGGCGGGCAAACCCATCGCCGGCGCCAGCGCGCAAATGGACCGCCTGGAGCTGGGCCCGATGGAATTCGAGTGGAGCGCGACCACTGATGGAGACGGGCGCTTTGCCTGGGATTCGGCGCCGGCGGGCGAACATCCCTACAGCTTTTCCGCCTCCGGTTTTCATCTGCGCACCGAACCGAACCTGGTGGCCGACGGCCAAGACCACGTCATCACTTTGCGCCCCATGCTGGACGGCGACAAAACCAGCATTGACGGATGCGTGACCGATCTTGCCTCCAAAGGGGCGCTGGGAGAATTCACCGTTTACGTCAAGGAATACAATGGCCCGGTCATTTCGCTTGCCCAACAAACCTTTACCAACGCCGATGGACATTATTCCGTCTCTGTCGCTTCCGCCTCCACCGCCTATGTCATCAGCGTCGGATCGCCGGGTCATCGCGTCGAGGCCTCGAACCTGAAAGCGGTGGGCGACGGCGATCTGCGGCTGGATTTTGCGCTGCAAGCGGACCCGGCGGCGTCGGGACAGGCTTACCGCCTGGAGGGGCGTTTCGTGGTCAACGGTTACGCTGAGAAAATTCCCTGGACCAACCAGCAGATTTATCTTTCCACCATCGTGCCCCCGCCGCCCTTGACCGAGACGGAACAGGCGGCGCAACGCCAGGAGTTCGAGCGCTTCCTGGACACGCCGGAAGGCAAGGTTTGGCAGCGGGCCCATCGTTCCTATGAGGTGGTCGTGGGCGACGATGGCGCCTTTGCCATCGGCAACGTGCCGGAAGGCTCTTACCAATTGAAAGTCGATGTGCGCCAAACGCCCGCCCAAGGCGGAGAACCCATCGCCGCATTGACCACCAACCTCGATGTGGTCGGCGGCGGCAAGACCCGCGCCACGATCGATTTGGGCAACTTGGAACTCGCCTCCAAGAAAGTGCTTCGCCTGGGAGACCTGGCGCCGCCCTTCGAGGTCAGGACCGTCGATGGCGAGCCGCTGCGCCTGGCCGATTTCCGCGGCAAATTCGTGCTGCTGGATTTCTGGGCGACCTGGTGCGGGCCTTGCGTGGGTGAAACACCATTTTTGAAGGCGACCTACAAATCGTTTGGCGCCAGCGATCATTTCGCCATGATCAGCTTGAGTCTGGACAACGATCCCGGCGCCCCGAAAGATTTCGCGCGCAAGAATGACATCAAGTGGACGCAGGGCTTTTTGGGCAAGTGGTCCGATTCGAAGGTGACCCCCTTGTATGGCGTGGAAGGCATCCCGTCCATTTTCCTAATTGCGCCGGATGGTAAGATCATCGCGCGGGAACTGCGCGGGGAAGCGATTGCGGAAGCAGTCGGTAAAGCGCTGGGCAAGGACTGAGAGCCTTCTATCCTTTGGCCGCGGTCGAACGGCTCTGCACTCGCCGATACATCGCTTTCACAAATGCGTCGGCTCGGAACCCGCTCGGACCTTCCCACGGTTCAAGCCCCCGCTTCTCATCTGCGACATAGTCCCCCAGACTCACTAATTCATGCGATTTTAATCGCCGAAAGTGTTTCGAAACGCCGGCTGGCGCGATGCCCTCGGGTTTTTGCACTCGTTTGGACTCCGCTCCTTAGACTTGCCTGGGCTTCACCACCAGCAAGACGATCCCTCCGACCAGGGCGAGCGCGCCCGCGACCGGCGGGATGAAATGGCTGTGGGTGGTCTCCATATGCACGCCGAGGAAATCGATCGGCTTGCCCGGCGTTGTGAACGTGATGCCCGAGTAAGCGAGCACCACGATGCCGAGCGTGATGAGTAGGACCGCGACTATGGATTTTGTATTCATGTCGAATCTTCAGTTCTCCTGTTTCGGTTAACAGTTAACAATCTCCTAGACTGACCTTCGTCCGGAAATGAGGTTCACCAATATCATGATGACCGCAACGACCAACAGAATGTGGATGAAGTAGCCCATGGTGTAACCGGTGACCATGCCCAGCAGCCACAGCACTATCAATACTACCGCAAGTGTGTATAACATATAATTTTCCTTTCAGTTTGCTTTGGCACCACGGCCGGTTGGCGTCAACACGCGCCAGTCCTCGCTGGTTCCCCATATGATTTCTTTTGTCTCCGTCATGGCAACAACATAACCGAGGCGCTGGATCATATCTATGGGGTGTAACCCTACCTGGAGCGCCGGTGGAGCCCTCATGGCTTGCCTCCAGGCGTGTCAAGGATAGAATGCCCGGTAATAGCGGACGGCCTCATCGGCTGTCCTGGTGTCGGTGTACGTGTAAGGGCTGGCGGTCGGAGTGGAGGTGGTAAGAGTGGTCCAATCCAGCAGGTTGGTCGAGGTTTGCAGTGTCAAGGCGAAATTCGGCGTGTTGTTGATGACGAGTGTCACCGTGCCGTCGGCCGCGCGCGAGGCAGGTCCGAAAATCGGCGGCGCCGCCTGCCTGTCGGGAACGGTAATGGTGGTGGATTCCAAGGTGACCGCGGTCTGCGCCAACGCTCGGCCATCCAGTGTTGCGCCGGTGGCAAACGTGATGGCGTCATGGGCCAGGATGTTGCCTTTGAAGAGGGTGGTCGTGCCCAGCGCGGCCGAAGTGCCGATCTGCCAAAATATGTTGCCCGCCTGGGCGCCCCCGGCCAGGATGACCTGCATGCCATCGTCCACCACGAGGGTGGTGGCTACCTGGAATATCCAGACATCGCTGGCCGCGCCCGTCAGTGTGAGGTCCGAGCCCGAAAGCAAAGCGCCGCTGGTAAATTTGTAAAGACCAGGGACCAGGTTCAGCCCGCCTAAATTTCCGCTGCCGGGATTCAAAAAGGGACCGGTGGGCACCGGTGTGCGTCCCGCAGCGTCGTTATAGGCGGTCGTCAAATCGCCTTGGGCCTTAGTCAACATAATGGCAACGGCGCCTCCATCGCTGGCCGCGTAGATCGACCCGACCACTTGGGGCACCGTTAATCCGCTGATGTAAGACCTGGCCGCCGGACTCAATCCGACATCTCCCGTAATAGCTGACATGGGAACGTCGGTGATCTCAGTAGCGCCCAGAACCGCGAAACGGCTGTTAGATAAGAGGTCCACTGGCGCTTGTTGAGCGGTCGCGTTTGGCCGCGGGAAAATCACAGCCGCCGTCAGGCCCATGATCCATCCCCGGACCTTAATGGTTGTGTTCTTATTTGCAGATGTAGTTTTCATTGGAAGCGATACGTATTGAGTTTAAGTGATTCATAAAGTTATGCCAGCCCGCGGCCCGCACCTGGGTGAGTTTAAGTTAAGTGCGCCGCTCACGCTATTAGGTGTACTACCCAGTTACGGATGGACTGCGTTTATGTCTGCCGTAGCATGGATAACTGTGGAGACAGAGATCAGGGTTAGGCCGAGGAAATCGAAAGCCCCGGCGCAAGATGCGTCCGGGGTCAATACAGCGAGTCGTTGACAGTCCGTTTTCTCTGGCATTCGATGCTGACGTGCCGGCGATCTATTCGCCCTAAGGTGCGATTTTATCGCTCGCCCATTGCCGGGCCTGCTGGAAATCGCTCTGCAAAGCATCGTAGGCCTTCGCGGAAGTGGCTTTGATGCTGTCCCAGGTGGACTCCGTCGCGTTTTTGGCCTCGTCCAGTTGTTTGTTCATTTGGGCCGCATGGTCGCGCAACGCCTGCAGTTTGGGTTTGGCATCCGCCTTGACCGCATCGCTGGAGTTTTCGATTTTGGCGGAGAGCTTGTCTATATCCCTATTGAGGGCGTCCAATTGCCCCTGCATTTTGGCCACGAATTCAGCCTTTTGGGCGAAGGCGTAGTCTTTCATCTCCTGCGCGTCTGCTTTCGTTTCGGTTTTGACCTTGTCAAGCTGTTGTTGAGGGGTGGAATTCTCGTCCGCTGGCTTGCAGCCCACCGCGAAGGCGGTAATGGTCAAGAACGTGATGGCGAGTGGTGTGTTTTTCATAATAAGTCTTTCATTTCTTAAGTTCAATTACTTACGTGGATTTCTACTTTGGCGCCAGACTAGTCCAAGTCCCTGTGGACTTGAACCAATGGCGCCTTGACTTGTTCGGTGCATTCAGTTCTAGGCCGGCACCAAAGACGCCTTGTCACGGGCGCTTGCAGGCTGATGTTCCTCGAATGCCTCCGGATGCGTGTTTTCAATGAGCCTGTGGGTCTCGTCGATGTCTTCTTTCGTACCGTGCGCGATGAGCACGAACTTGCCGCTCTTGAGCGCCGTCTCGTAGCGCAGGACACTGTCCTTGGGGATGCCAAGGCTGTAGAGTCCGGCGCCAATGGCGCTCAAACCGCCCACCACCACCGCGCCTTCCAGTGCGCCGACGATCCAGCCGACGATCGGGCCGGCCATGAGCATGGGGCCCACACCCGGAATCAAAAAGAACGCGGAGCCGAACAACAATCCCCATATCCCGCCCCAAAAGGCTCCCGCTTTTCCCCAGTATTTCATGCGATCCCCGGCGTTGTAATACCCGACCACGTGTTCATCGGTGTGATAGTCGCGTCCGATTATGGACAATTTCTTCATGTCAAAACCGGAGTGCTGTAGTTCCTTGACGGCGGCTTCGGCTTCGGCGTGGGATTTGTAGATCGCCACGACTGCATTATTTTGGGCTGTCATATGTATCATATCCTTTTTTGCTGCGTTTTTGTTCTATTCGCAGTCAGCATTCTAGGCCTCGGTCTTGTCCTTGGCTATGGGGTGTAACCCTACTCTGCGCCTGAGGTGCGCCCCGCCAACCTTTAGGTGCCGGTGCTGCCCTCGGGCGTCGATGGCGAGGGCGTGGTGTCCGGCTGGCCCAGGGCAGGCTCGAAGAGTTTGGCGACCAGCCGACGCCGGGCCTCCGCCCGCTGGTCCAGCTTCTTGCGATAGACCACGCCCAACCCTGCAAACGTCAGGAGGCTGATCACCGACCCTACTCCCAGAGCGTAGAAGAGGTGCATGATCAAGGGCGGCGCGTTGTAGGGAAAATTCTCCAACAAAATCGATGGATAGCCAAGGCCCGCCACCGCAAGCGTTGTCAGGATGGCCATCAGCCCCTCCGCGCGTTGCACGCAGCGCGCGTTGCGCTGAATGTGAGCGATCTCTTCCTCCAATTCCTGGCCTCCGGCGCGTTCGCCGGGCCGAATGCGCCGGCGCAAACGCGGAGTGTCTGTTTGATATGCGCTCATCAAGCG
>Ga0302324_100030436_pt1 | contig 10201 bp, 10 predicted proteins | sample Palsa_T0_1_FD_201949 | JGI IMG/M metagenome (GOLD analysis project Ga0302324, IMG submission 201949) | Peat permafrost microbial communities from Stordalen Mire near Abisko, Sweden - Palsa_T0_1 | ecosystem: Environmental > Terrestrial > Soil > Palsa > Peat permafrost | place: Sweden: Abisko... | reverse complement strand
CGGCGATCATCCGCTGGAAATGCACGCTGAGCAGGTTGCTGGGCTGGCAGAAGAGCCCGCGCGGCGTGCCGGCGTATTCGAAGTCTTCGTCCTCGCCCTTCACCGAGAAGCTCATGTTCGTCGCCTGGGTCTCGACGCCCAGTTGGGAGAGCAGCCGCGTGAAGTTGGGGTAGTTGCGGTCGTTCATCACGATGAACCCCGTATCGACGTGGTGGGTCTCGTGGGCGGTGTCGACGCGGATCGTGTTCGTGTGCCCGCCCGCGTAGGAGCCGGCCTCGTAGATCACGAGCTCGTGCTCGCGCTGGAGCAGATGGGCGGCAACCAGCCCGGAGACGCCCGCGCCGACGATCGCGATCCTCATCTGCTCGCTCCGTTGACAGGTCTCTGCGCGTGCATCGTGTGACTATCTTCGCTCGATGTTGGGAGAACGGATCATCTGCCGGGAAGGAGTGCGGGAGGGCGGCGTCGAACAAGAGCGCCGATGAAGCGTGTTGGCACACCTACCCAAGATCGCCCGCCGGCCAACGGCACCAGCGACCACCAGAGCCTGTCCAAGTACATCCAGGCGCGCTTCGACGAGTGCTCGCGCTCGCAGAAGGACGTCGCCCAGTACATCGTCGACCACCTCGACGAGGCCGCCTTCCAGACCGCCGAGGAGCTGGCCCGTCGCGCGAACACCTCCAGCTCGACGGTGGTTCGCTTCTCCCAGGCGCTCGGCTTCGAGGGCTTTCCCGAGCTGCAGGCCGCCGCGCGCGAGGAATACCGCCGGGTGCACACCAAGACCGAGCCGAAGAACGGCACCGGCGCCGCCGCGGCGGGCTCTTCGACGCCGCTGTTCTCACTCGACCAGAACGAGTTCGAGACGGCGCTCACCGCCGACCACCTGAACGTCGAGGAGACCGCACGCAAGGTTTCGCGCAGCTCGGTGGAGGCACTGATCGAGGCAATCGTCTCGGCCGAGAAGGTGCTCGTCGCGGGCACCGACCAGATGGCGTTCTTCGCCAGCTACCTGCGCCACCTCTTGATGCTGCTGGACCTGCGTGTGGACGTCGTCGCGAGTCCCTCCCAGGAGGCGCTCAGCCGGCTCGGGCGAATCGACTCGGGCACGCTCGTGATCGGTCTCTCCGCCGGGCGCCCGCACCCGCTCGTGGTGCGCGCGATGAAGCTCGCGCGCCACCGCAAGGCGCACACCGCCGCAATCACCGACGCGACCCTGTCCGAGGTCGCCAAGCTCGCGCAGATCAAGCTCTACTACTCCTCGAACTCCCCAGCCTACGTGCGCTCGCACACGGCCCTGCTGAGTCTGATCCAGGCCCTTGCCTACGGTGTCTACGCGCAGGATTCGGCGCAGTACGACGACCGCATCAAGGCCTTCCGTTTAAAGTAGCCGTTCCAGGCGCCGGCTCATTTGGGACCTCCTGGAGACGTCAAGAACGCCTCTGCTCAAGCCGTAGCTGCGTTTGCAGATGAGCCGGCTGGTCCTTGGCTCGGAACTTGGCGACCTCCACCCATTCTTGCACCAATGACGGCAAGCGGTATAGCGTTTCGCGACCAAAGATGGCCTCATCGAGTACGCCCATGTGCAGCATGTCAATGATGCGGCAAAGATAGGAACGACCGCAGTCCCACCAGGTGTAGCGACCATCAACGATCAGGTAGTGGCCGATGTGGAGTCCCTCGTTTTCGCGAAGCTCTTGAAGCTCAAAGCCATCAAGCAGTGTCTCGTAGACCCCGTCCGCGACGCGAGAGCCGAATGTCGTCGTGTAGTAATACTCCTTGATCTCCCAGACGGCGATCGGGTCAACAACGGTCGTGAAAGCACCGTCTATGCGTCGGGCCAGTGTCCGGAGCGGGACGCCATCTCGTGTGATGGACGTCAAAGTGCGTGGATCGTAGTTGCAGGGCAGACCCTCGGCGTGGTGCTCGATGAGCATGTTGACGATGCCGGTTAGAAACGCGGGAGCGCGCTTGGCACCCTTTTGCTTGTTTATGGGGATCGGGGCGGTCGGACGGAGCCTCTGAAATAGCTCGTCGAACGTCGCCCGAGCTTCGTCCTTGTCCATAAGCATCGGACGCACCAGGTCGTTGAGAACGCTGGCACGATGCTCGTAGTACGCCAAGAGATCAGCCCCTAGCCCGCTCGGAGCATTGGTTGCGCCGACTATGCGACCTGGGTCAAGGCCGAGCTTCGCAAACGCTTCGCGGATGTCGCTTACCGTCGGAACCTTGATCGTTTTCTTACCGCGCACTGTGTAGCCGACTTGCTCGGAGATGAGTCGGACGTTGGCCCAGAACTCTCGCGGCTGGGTCAAGAAGCGGTCGTCGGCCTTCACGATCCCTGCTCCAGTTGGCGAGGATATCGTGCGATGGGTGCCATCCTAGCCGCCCAGTAAGTTCGTCCCTAGATGCAGCTCGCTTTCGCCGATCAGACCAATCTTGCTCAGTTCCACGGACCCTGCGTCGAACCGTTTAAGATCCAGCTCCTGAAGTGGGTCGGCAATAAGCAGCGGTTCGCCCACGAGATCGTGTCCTACTTCCCTTCAAGGTTTGGGCGCTACTACGAGCCTTTCATAGGGTCCGGAGGGGTGCTTGCAACGCTCGCTCCACCAGACGCGATCGGCTCCGACACGTTTGGCGCGCTCATCGAGATCTGGCAGACGCTCCGAGACGCTCCCGCGACGCTAGAAGACTGGTACGGCATACGCTGGGAGCAAGCGACGAGCGGCGAGAAGATCGCCGAGTATGAGCGGATCAAGGCGGCCTACAACGCGCGGCCAAATGGAGCGGACCTCCTGTTTCTCTGCCGTTCATGCTACGGCGGGATTGTGCGCTTTCGCCGCGACGGATACATGTCGACACCGTGCGGCGCACATAAACCCGTATCACCCAGTTCCTTCGCCCACAGGGTCGGGTTGTGGCACGAACGCACTCGAGGAACCCAGTTCATCCAGATGGACTACACCGAGGCGATGAGCCAGGCGCGGGCTGGAGACCTTGTGTACTGCGACCCGCCGTACACACACACCCAAGCCATCCTGTACGGAGCACAGTCGTTCTCGCTCGCCAGCCTGCTCGAGGTGATCGCTGACTGCAAGGAGCGAGGCGTCTACGTCGCGCTTTCAATCGACGGGTCCAAGCGGTCGGGAGACCTCATCTGCGATCTGCCGATTCCCGAGGGCCTATTTGAGCGGGAGCGCTACGTTAACTGTGGTCGGTCCATGCTGCGACGCTTCCAGATGGGGGGCGAGACGCTCGAGGGCGAGGTCGTCGCCGACCGCCTGCTCCTCACGTATTAGCGCCGCGCCCTGTGCGGCCCGTTTGCGTTCTGCAACGGCAAGCTATCCTCCCGTCTATGCGCGACGAGGCGACATTTCGGGTCAAGGCCGGCCTGGCGGAGATGCTGAAGGGCGGCGTGATCATGGACGTCGTCACGCCCGAGCAGGCGACGGTCGCCGAGGATGCCGGCGCCGCCGCGGTGATGGCGCTGGAGCGTGTGCCGGCCGACATTCGGCGCGACGGAGGCGTGGCGCGGATGTCCGATCCGGAGATGATCGCCGGCATTCAGGAGGCGGTCTCGATCCCGGTGATGGCGAAGGCACGGATCGGGCATTTTTTGGAGGCCCAGGTGCTGCAGGCCCTGGAGGTCGACTACGTCGACGAGTCTGAGGTCTTGACCCCCGCAGACGAGGCCAACCACATCGACAAGTGGGCCTTCAAGGTTCCCTTCGTGTGCGGCGCCACGAACCTCGGCGAGGCGCTGCGCCGGATCGGCGAGGGCGCGGCGATGATCCGCTCCAAGGGCGAGGCCGGCACGGGCGACATCGTCGAGGCGGTCAGGCACATGCGCAGCATCAACGGCGCGATCCGTCGCCTTCAGACGCTCGACGACGCCGAGCTCGCGACCGCCGCCAAGGAGCTGGGCGCACCGCTGGATCTGGTCGGGCAGGTCGCCCGCGACGGGCGGTTGCCGGTCGTGCTGTTCTGCGCCGGCGGGATCGCCACCCCGGCGGACGCGGCACTGATGATGGCGCTCGGCGCCGAGGGCGTGTTCGTCGGCTCAGGGATCTTCAAGTCCGACGATCCGCCCGCCCGCGCGAGCGCGATCGTCGAGGCGACGACGCATTGGCAGGACCCCGAGCGCGTGGCTGCGGCCTCGCGCGGGCTCGGTCCGGCGATGGTCAGCCTGGAGAGCGCGAAGCTCGATGAGACGCAGCTCCTCGCCCAGCGCGGCTGGTAGTAGTGCCGCTGATCGGGGTGCTGGCGCTGCAGGGTGACTTCGAGGCGCATGGGCGGATGCTGGAAAAATTGGGTCCCACCCACCCGCGAGTGCGCGAGGTGCGGGTGCCGGGGGACCTGGGTGGCCTCGAAGGGCTCGTGATCCCGGGGGGGGAGTCGACCACGATGACGTTGGGGATCGAGCGCGAGGGGCTGGCCGGGCCGCTGCGGAGTCTCGCGGCCGCGGGCACGCCGATCCTAGGTTCGTGCGCGGGGCTGATCATGCTCGACCGAGATCACCTCGGTTTGATGGACATACGCGCCGAGCGCAACGCGTTCGGGCGGCAGCTGAGGAGCTTCGAGGCGGACATCGAGCTGCGCGGCATTGATGTGGATCCCACCCACCCGGCCCCCAACCGCCCGCTGCGGGCGGTGTTCATCCGCGCGCCGTGGATCGCCGAGCATGGCCCCGGCGTGGAGATCCTCGCGGAGGTGGACGGTCATCCCGTGGCCGCGCGGCAGGGGAAGATGCTCGCCGTCGCCTTTCACACCGAGCTGACCGACGACGACCGCGTGCACCGGCTGTTCCTGAGCAGCGTCGCTCAGGCGGCGTGAAAGCGAACCACGCCGTCGGACTCCCGTTCGACGATCCGCCCGTCTGCCAGCAGCAGGTCGACGTGGCCGAGCACCTCCGACAGCGTCAGATATGCCTGCGTGACGGCGATGTTGCCCCACAGCTCGATTGCGATCTCGTGCGCGGTGCGCGGCTCGGTAGCGATCAGGCCGTGGATCTTCTCGGCGCGGCGGCCGTGCATGCGCAGACGCTTGTCGATCAGAGCGACGTGGTCGTCGATCGGCTCGCCGTGCCCCGGTAGCACCAGCGCGAGGTCCATCGCTCGCGTCTGTTCCAGCGAGTCTATGTAGGTGATCAGCGCCTGCGGGCGCGGGCCGTCGTAGTCGCTGCTCACACCGAGCGGCCGGGCGAGCAGCGGGTTGGAGGAGATGTGCTTGATCAGGTGGTCGGCGGCGAGCATCGTCGAGCGGGACTCGTCGTGCAGGACGGTGTCAGAGGGGCTGTGCCCCGGCCGGTGGAGCACGCGAAGGCTGCGGTCGCGTAGCTCCAACTCCTCGCCATCGCGCAGGGGCCGTGTCACCGTCACCGCCGCGCCCCAGGCGCGAAAGCTCGCAGAGACCGCCCGCAGCGCGGTGACAACGTCGGCGGGAATCCCGTGCAGGAGCATCGTCTGCTCGGCGAAGCGGTCATCGAGCTCGGCCGCCGCGCGGAAGTCGCTCAGGTAGGGGGCGAGCCCCGCGAGCGCCGCGACCTCGGCGCCGGAGCGCCGCGCGAGGATGCTGGCCAGGCCGAAGTGGTCGATGTGCTGGTGGGTGATCACCAGCAGCTCGATGTCCTCGATCGCGTGTCCGCGCGCGGCGAGCGCCTGTTCGAGCTCGTCCAGGGCCTTGCCGGAGTTCGGGCCCGAGTCGATCAGTGTCAGCGGGGAGTCCTCGATCAGGTAGGCGTTGATTCGCCCGACCTGGAACGGGGTCGGGATCGCCAGGCGGTGAATGCCCTGCTCAGTGGCTTGCGTGAGCAACGCAGGATCGGGACGTTCGTCCCGCCCGATAGAACCGCTTCGCGGAGTCGATCGGGACGAACGTCCCGATCCTGCGTTGCTCACGAGCGGATGATCTCTAGCACTTCGTCACGGCGGCGCTCCATGTCCTCTGGTGAGACGAGTGACTCAAGGCACAGACGCAACAACGGCTCGGTGTTCGAGGAGCGCACGTTGAAATGCCAGTCCGGATAGTCGATCGAGATGCCGTCGAGCTGTTTCTGCTCGGCGTCCGGGAAACGCGCGGCGATCTCCCGCATCTTCGCGTCCGGATCTGAGACTTCAGAGTTGATCTCGCCCGAGATGAAGTACTTCGAGCGGTAGGGCTCGAGCAGCTCGTTCATCGTTTGCCCGGTGCGCGAGAGCAGCTCGAGCACGAGCAGCGCCGGGATCGTGCCGGAGTCCGCGCAGTAGAAGTCGCGGAAGTAGTAGTGCCCGGAGACCTCGCCGCCGAACAGCGAGCCCTCCTTGCGCATCCTCGTCTTGAAGAAGGCGTGGCCCACGCGGTTGACATGCGCGGTGCCGCCGGCGCGCTCGACCGTGTCCGCGACCGCGCGCGAGGCGCGCACGTCGTACAGGATTGCCTGGCCTGGGGTCTTTGCGAGCAGCGACTCGGCGAGCAGTGCGGTCAAGAAGTCGCCGTCGACGAACTTGCCCGTCTCGTCGATGAAGAAGCAGCGGTCGGCGTCGCCGTCCCAGGCGATCCCGAGGTCGGCGCCGGCGGCGAGCACGCGGTCGATGATGAACTGGCGGTTCTCCGGGAGCAGGGGGTTGGGCTCGTGCTCGGGGAAGTTGCCGTCGGGCGTCCAGCAGGTCTCGATCAGGTCGAGCCCGAAGCTCTCGAGCAGTGGTCCGGCGACCGGCCCGGCCATCCCGTTGCCGCCGTCGACGACGACCTTCAAGGGTTTGATCACCGTGGGGTCGATGAACTCGAGCACCGTCTCGTGGAACTCGGCGTAGAGATCCACCTGCTCGATCGAGCCTTCGCTGGAAGATTCGGACCCGCCCGCCCCGCCTGCCTCGATCATCCGTCGGATGTCCTGGATGCCGCTGTCGCCGGACAGCGCGATCGCGCCCTCGCGGACGAGCTTTGCGCCGGTGTAGGCCTTCGGGTTGTGCGAGGCCGTGCACATCAGCCCGCCGTCGAGCTCGCGCGAGCCGACGAGGTAATACAGCATCTCGGTGCCCACCTGGCCGGCGTCGAGCACGTTCGCGCCCTCGCCCAGCAGCCCGGCGCGGTAGCGCTCGGAGAGCTCGGGGGCGGTCAGGCGCATGTCGTGCCCGAGGCCGACGCGCAGCTCGGCGACGGGCTTGCCGGAGAGCTCGGAGAGCACGTGCGCGAAGGCGCGGCCGATCTGCTCGGCAATCGGGCCGTCGATCTGCTCGCCATAGAGGCCGCGGATGTCGTAGGCCTTGAAGATGTCGGGCGTGGGGGAGGTCATTGCCCGCAATCCTATGGGTTGCTTGGAAGACCTCGATCGGAGACCCTTGCGTCGCGTGGATTCGTAGACTGGCTTACATGTCTGGTCATTCCAAGTGGGCGAGCATCAAGCACAAGAAGGCGATCGTGGACTCGCGCCGCGGCGCGCAGTTCACGAAGCTGGCGCGCTCGATCACGGTCGCGGCGCGCGACGGCGGCGGCGATCCGGTCGGCAACCCATCGCTCGAACTGGCGATCCGCAAGGCCAAGGAATCCTCGATGCCGAAGGAGAACATCGAACGCGCGATCGCCAAGGGCACAGGCGAGGGGGGAGAGGCGGAGGCGATCGAAGCCGTCCTCTACGAGGGTTACGGCCCCGGCGGCGTCGCTGTGCTCGTGCAGGCGCTGACCGACAACCGCAACCGCACCGGCGCCGATGTGCGCCACGCCTTCTCCAAGCACGGCGGCAACCTCGGCGAGCCGGGCTCGGTCGCGTACCTGTTCGAGAAGAAGGGCACGATCGTGATCGACGCCGAGCGCTACTCCGAAGACGACCTGATGGTCGCGGTCGAGGCGGGCGCGGATGACATCGTCACCGACGACGGCTCCTTTGAGGTGCTGGCCGAGCCCGCCAACTTCTCCAGCGTGATCGGCGCTCTGGGAGAGGCGGGCGTGGAGAGCGAGAGCGCCGAGATGTCCTATCGCCCGACGAGCCTCGTGCCGATCGACGAGAGCCAGGCGCGCAAGTTGATGGGGCTCACCGACGCGCTCGAAGAGCTCGATGACGTCGATGACGTGCACGCCAATTTCGACGTCCCCGCCGACGTGCTCGAGCGGGTTGCGGGCTAGCTTGAGCAGAGCACCGGTAGTGATCCTGTGCGGCGGGCGGGGGACGCGGCTGCAGGAGCACACGCAGGCGATCCCCAAGCCGCTGGTCGAGATCGGCGGCATGCCGATCGTGTGGCACGTGATCCAGCTCTACGCCGTCCAGGGGTTCCGCCGCTTCATCCTCGCCACCGGCTACAAGGGCGAGTTGATCGAGCGGTTTGTCGCCGAGTGCGATTGGCCGGCCGGCGTTACTGTCGAGTGCCAGGACACAGGTTTAGAAACCCCTACGGGGGGCCGCATCAAGCTGCTCGAGGAGAGACTCTCAGAAGAGGAGCGCTTCTGCACGACCTACGCCGATGGTGTGGCCGACATCGATCTGGACGCTCTACTGAAGTTTCATTCTCAACACGGCGCGCTGGCGAGCATGACCGTTGTCCGGCCCGAGCTGCAGTTTGGTGTCACAGAGCTCGACGATGCGGACGGCCGCGTCATCGGTTTCCGCGAGAAGCCGCGCTCGGAGCACTGGATCAACGGCGGCTTCTTCTGTATGCAACGGGACGCTCTGAACTACCTCGAGCCCGACAGCGTGCTCGAGCGCGCGCCACTCGAGCGTCTGGCCCAAGAGGGCGAATTGCGGGCTTACCGCCACGAGGGCTTCTGGGAGTGCATGGACACCTACAAGGATGCGGTTGCTCTGAACGACCTGTGGGCGTCGGGCCAAGCCCCTTGGCGCATGTGGGCATAGCTTCACCGTCGGCTGGCACCACGGGGACCTGACCTAGTGACGTTGTTAGGTGATTCGCTCGGCTAGCCGCCGCGCGCGGAACAGCGGCACGGGCTCGCGGATGCCGCGCAGGCGCCGCTCGCCTGCGTAGGACCAGCGGTAGGCCTCGCGCGCGGACTCGCGCACCTCGCGCTCGGCCAAAAGGCTGCCGGGGCGTGCGATCTGAGTGATGCGGCTGGCGAGGTTCACGGGGCGGCCGAACCAGTCTCCGGCACGTGAGAGGGCCGGGCCGATCGCGATGCCGGCGCGCAGTTGGGGGAAATCCTCGCCCTCGGCGTCGGCTGCGTCGAGCAGGTCGAGCGCGGCGTCGAGCAGCGGCTCGGCCTGGAGCGAGGTGAGCATTGCCGCGTCGCCGATCGTCTTGATCAGGCGCACGGGCGCGTCGATCACTTCGCTCGTGAGCGCCTCAAGCCGGACCGCCTTGCGGGCGAGCTCGTCCGGTGGGAGAAGCTCGCCGAGACGCGTAAAGCCGACGAGATCGGCGAAGCAGACGGCGATCTCGCGCGAGCCGGCGAGCTGTCCGCCGCTGCGCTCGGCGGCGCTGAGCGCCTCGCTCTGGGCCATTTCGCGCAGGTGCAGCGTCAGCAGGTTCGTGACCAGCGGCCCCACCATCGGCGACAGCTGCGAGGCGGCGTAGGCGTAGCGCTGGGCGAGTTCGTGCTCGCTCACGCCGGGCTCCAGCACGAGCCGCATCGTCAGTGCCCGCATCGTCTCCGCAGTTTGCGAGAGGCCGCGCCCAAGCGTGCGCAGCAGGTCGAGGATCTCCTCGTCAGATATGCCGGCAGCGCGAAAGACCTCTGTCATGCGCACCGACTCGAGATCGCCCTCGGTGTAAACAGGCTCGTCCGGGCCGGGGATCGGCAGGCCCATCGCACGGCGCACGGCGATCAGGAAGTCGAGCTCCGTCCCCGTCTCCTGCGCGATCTCGCGAGCCGAGTGGCGAGTGCGCCCGCCGATCACGCGCTCGGCGGGCAGGAACATGAGCGTGCCGGTGCTCGTGGCGCGCTGCAGATCGCTGAGCGGTACTCCGTCGGTGGCGAGGTACCGAAGCAGCGCCTCCCGCTCGGCGCGCTGCTCGCCCTCCAGGCCATCGAGCAGGCCCTCGGCGGCGAAGTCGATCTGGGACCCTTCGGCGCTGGTGGATTGGGGCTCCTCGGGCACTGACTAGAACCTACCTCCTGGGGTGCCGTGACTACCAGGGCCGCGGAGCTGACGATCGAGCTCACAGAAGGCAGGCGTCCGAGGCGGGGCGCAGAATCACTGACCGTGATCGTTCTCGGAATCGACCCCGGCCTGGCAAACACCGGCTACGGCGTGGTGCAGAGCACCGCCGGGCGGCTC
>Ga0302324_100030433_pt1 | contig 10203 bp, 11 predicted proteins | sample Palsa_T0_1_FD_201949 | JGI IMG/M metagenome (GOLD analysis project Ga0302324, IMG submission 201949) | Peat permafrost microbial communities from Stordalen Mire near Abisko, Sweden - Palsa_T0_1 | ecosystem: Environmental > Terrestrial > Soil > Palsa > Peat permafrost | place: Sweden: Abisko... | reverse complement strand
CTTCCCACATGCGATCCGATCGAGGAGTCGGATCTCGCCTCCATAGTTAAAGAGAGCGCTCTTGCACAGAACATCAGCGCCGACCTGATTCGCGCGGTAATACGGCGCGAATCAGCTTCCTACTCTTGCGCGGTCTCCCCCAAAGGTGCGATTGGCCTGATGCAGTTGATGCCGGAAACCTCGCAACAGTTCGGGGCTGATCCTTTTGATGCCAAACAAAATGTCGAGGCGGGGTCTAAGTATCTGAAGCAGCTTCTCACTCGATACAAGGGCGATCAGAAGCTTGCTCTTGCCGCTTACAACGCCGGCCCCGGGCGAGTGGACGCGGCAGGCGGTGTCCCTGAAATTCAGGAAACCACTGCCTACGTAGACGCGATTCTAAAAGACATCGAGTCCGCAAAAGCCCTGAGTTCGGTTCCGCCCAAAGCAAAATGACGCCCGTTTGCGACGAATAAATCGAATGATGGCCGATAAGGTCCTCGTGATGCTCGTTAGTTTGAAACCAAAATGCGCCAAACGAAATAGGCGGGCCGACAGGCTTTTATGTTCAAGCCTTGTTCAGATCTCCTGGGCGGGTGCCCATCGAAGCGCCTGTAAGGAAATCGCAGTGCTCGAGAATATATCAAAAGCGGGGTTGGGCTTAGCTCTGTTTGTCGGCGTGCCGCTTGAATCTGGGACTGAATTATCAATCCTTGCCAATGGGCTCGAGTTGAGTGGAAAGGTCACAAGATGCGTCTTCCATGAAAACGGTTATATAGTCGGTTTGGAACTGGACAAAAGATGGGCGTTCGTTCCCGGCTCAGCAGACAGATTCACCCCGGAACACCTGCTTGATGTCAACCTCCTTGACCTCGGTTAGCACGGGACTCTTTTCACCTTGGGTGTCCGCCATGCGTGAAGATAGGGAGGTAGTGAAGGGAATGCGCTCCTTCTCAACATCGTGGCCGCGGATATTTCTTACTGACCGCGCCGGGTTATGTAAAAACCAGCGATTGCCTACCGCGAATTCAAAAAAAGCCTTCACCGCTGCCATGTTCTTCGCAGAGGTGACCGGGCTGACGATCCACTGGCTTCTAAACTCACGGACAGGATGGCGTCCACTGTTCGAGTAGCACGAATCCTTTGGCTTCGGAATGAGATGTGAGCTTGGCAAGAATGGTCTTGCATTTTCGGAGGGTGTTCGGCGCCAGAGTCTCGGTCTGCTCCAGCATGAACTTTTCCACTGCGCCGCAGGAGCCACTTGAGGAGGAGCCGGACTAATCTTTCCGTCCCAATTCCCGGAAGCCACCAGTTGGGACGCAAACGCCTTTGCCTCAACCCAGGCAATGTGTTCGGAGTTACGCCGCTTGAACTGCCCGCCGAGCGTTCCCGAGGCATATATCGGGCAGAAGCACTTCTTCCAGCTGCGCCGCCCCTCGTCGGATTCGTAAGTCATTTCCTGCGGGGAATGACGGCCCTCGCAACACGATCCATGGCGACAGTACAAGTTCAAGGCCATGCTAGATCCTAAGACGCGTTACTCAAGTATGGCGGAGAGGGTGGGATTCGAACCCACGTTAGAGTTTCCCCTAAACACGCTTTCCAAGCGTGCGCCTTCAACCACTCGGCCACCTCTCCTTGGGAAGGAATCCTTAGAATAGCACGCTACTGTTTGATGACCGATCCGTCACGCTTGCGGACTTCGCCCCAGCCGCCGTTGAGATCTTTCCGCTCGCCGCGTTCGTTGGTGCCGAAGGGGTATTTCTTGGCTGCCGCCTCGTCAACTTCGATGCCCCAGCCGGGGGCTTCGTTGATCCATAGGTAGCCGTCCTTCATCGCCGGACAGCCGTGGAAGACTTCCTGGACCTTTTCGTTGAAAGCGCTGTATTCCTGGATGCCGAAACTTGTGCTCACCAGGTCGAGCGTGACGTTGGCAGCGTGGCCGATTGGGGAGATGTCCCCCGGGCCGTGCCAGGCGGTCTTTACGCCGAAGGCTTCCGCCAGGATCGCGATCTTGCGGCAGGGTGTAAAGCCGCCCGCTTGCGAAACGTGCACGCGAATGTAATCGATCAGGCGCTCGGCAATAAGTGGGTTCCATTCATGCGGGCTGTTGAAGAGTTCGCCCATCGCGATCGGCGTGGCGCACTGGGTGCGGATCTGGCGGAAGTACGCAATGTCTTCCGGTGAGAGAACATCTTCGAGATAGAAGAGGCGGAACTGCTCTACTTCTTTCGCGAACTGGACCGCCTGATTGGGCGTCACACGTTCATGCACGTCGTGGAGCAGTTCCAGTTCAGGCGGCAATTGCTTGCGGCACTCCTCGAAAAGCTTGAGCGCCCGGCGCATATACGGGATGGGCTCGAAGACAGAGCCTTTGACCAGTGTCGACTTGTCGCCCGTGGCTCCCGCGCCGCCACTTCCATAGGCGGCGTAGCCCGGAACGCCGACCTGCACGCGAACGTTACGGAAGCCCTTTTCCATGAAACCCTTGGCCTGGTCGATTGTTTGCTGGATTTCGTTTCCCGAGGCGTGGGTGTAGGTATCGACGGCTTCACGCGTCTTGCCGCCTACGAGTTCGTAGACGGGGACACCAGCCTGGCGGCCTTTGATGTCCCACAGAGCTTGGTCGATGGCGCTGATGGCGTTGTTTAGAATCGGCCCGTTTTTCCAGTACGAACTGTCGTAACAGGATTGCCAGATGTCTTCAATGCGGTCCGCCTGCTTGCCGATGAGAAACGGCTTCAGGTAATGCTCGATGGCGGGCTTGATGAGGTCTGCGCGCTGCGTGAATGTGCCGTCGCCATAGCCGTAGAGGCCGTCCTGATCGGTGAGGATCTTGACGACTGTGAGGCGTAGCCCAGCGGGCGCTGTCTCGATGACCTGGATGTCCTTGATCTTCGGCGATACCTTGGTTGCCCCTGCTGCTGCAAATGGAATCGCTGTGGCTAGTTTGAAAAAATCGCGTCGTTTCACCGTGAAGACTTCTCCCGGTCCGAAAGCATATCACGTAGACGAGAGAGTTCCTGATTGAGCTTCTTGTCGCGGCGGACTAGATAGAACATATATGCGATCACGACGGCCCAAGCGGCGGAAAGCCCGAGCACCAGGAATTGGAAATTACGAGCTTCGATCATAGGGCGTGTGCCAATCTGCGCATGGATTCGATTTCGCGTTGCACTTCTTCCGAACGCAGGCGGATGAGTGTGAGAGCTGCTCCGAGAAGGAGAAAGCCGATGGTGTTGTAAAGAAGGGCCATCGCCATATCGTGCTGCAAACCGCCGGTTTCGAGGACCGGGCCGGGATGTTGCGTGCGCCACCAGCGGATCGAGAACCAAACGATCGGGATATCGGCGAAAGCGAAAATCGATAAAACGGCTGAAATTGTGGCGCGCTGAGTGGCATCGCTGAATGCGGGCCGAATCACTAGATAGCCGACGTAAATGAGCACACAGAGGAATTGCGAGGTGATGCGCGCATCCCAGGCCCACCAGATGCCCCACTGGTTGCGGCCCCAGATGCTGCCGGTGACGAGATTGACTACTGACATGACTACGCCAACTTCAACCGCCGCGACCGATAGTGCGTCCCACCAGAAATCTTTGAACGAGAGAAATCCGATGCCGCCGACCATCGCGACGAAGAATAAAACCATGCCCGTAATCGCCGGAGGAACGTGGAAAAAGAGGATCCGGTAGACTGCTCCTTGATTTGCTTCGTCGGGAAGCACCATGAAAATGTTGTAGATATTCAGCAGGAGTATGATTCCCGCCAAACCGCCCGTAATGTAGATGGCTTTCTCTTTCATACGATTTCCTATCCTTAGCCTACTAGAACGATATCAATCAAACCGACCGCCAGTGCCGTGTATATGACGCTGAAACCGGACAAAAGCTTGAGCCAAATCAGGTTGTTACCGGAAAAAGTTCCGCCGTCTAAAATACTCCCAGACATTGTGATCGCAGCGATGAGGGCGGGCATTAGGACGGGGTAGATCAGCATCGGCAGCATGATTTCGCGCAGGCGGACATTGACTGTGAGGGCGCTGAAGGTGGTTCCGATTACTGTGAGCGCCCAGGTTCCTAGCGCCATGACGAGAAAGAGACGCCAGAATGGGGCGATCAGGTCGATGTCGTAGAAGATGCCGAAGACGGGGAGCGAGATGAGTTCTACGCCCAGGACGAGAATGAAGCCGGCGATCGCTTTGCCGAGGAATAGCTGGAAGCCGGGGATCGGCGCGGCAATGAGCGCATCCAGGCAGTCGTTTGGGAGTTCGCGGGCGAAGCTGCGGTTCAGCACCAGCGTTCCGGCGAAGACGAAGATGATCCACAGCAAGCCGCCGGAGAGTGTGTGCGTCTCCTCCGCCGTCGGGTCGAAAGCGAAGTTGAAGATCACCAGCATCACCAGCGCGAACGAGACTGCCGCGTTGATGGATTCCTTGCTGCGAAACTCGCTGCGCAAGTCCTTGGCGACGATGGTCCAGACTTTATTCGCCATACGTGTTGTAGAGCCAGGCGGGGTCTTCGACCATCTCGGCGGTGCGGATACCGCTGAAAGCTAGTTTGCCGCGTTGGAGTAGAGCCACCTCGGAGGCTAGCTCCAGAGCTTCGCGGAGTTGGTGAGTGGACATGACTACCGACGCGCCGCGCTCGCGGGCTTCGCGAAGAATCGATTGCAGCAGAGCGATGGCGCGGTCGTCGAGCGAGGTGAACGGCTCATCTAGGATGAGCACGGTTGGGTCATGCAAGAAGGCGCGGGCGATGGCAAGCCGCTGGCGCATGCCGCGTGAGAATTCACGGACCAGGCCAGTGCGAACCTTATCGAGCGAGACGCGTTCCAACCAGCGATTCGCGGTCCCTGTTGGCAGGCCGTAGAGCTTCTCGTACAGGCTCAGGTTTTCGATTGCGGAAAGCTCATCGTAGACCGAGATACCGTGTCCTAGAACGCCGATAAGGCGACGCGCTTCTAGCGAGCGCGGGTCGTGACCGTTAAGCAGGATCGAGCCCTTGGCGGGCTTGGAGAAACCGGCAAGTATCCGGAGAAGAGTGGTCTTCCCTGCCCCGTTGCGGCCGATGAGCGCGAGGCACGAACCTGGCGCCAGTGTCAGATCGATTTCGCGGAGAGCGGGATAGTCGCCGAAGTACTTCCAGACGCCCTTAACGGCGATTGCTTCCACTGGACGCCTTTGCGCTTTCACCCGTGCCGGCGCGGTAGAGCAGCGTGAAGCCGAGGGCGAGAATCCCCAGAACCAGGGAGATGATCCACTTCACGGAACCAACCGTTTCGAAGAAGGATGCGTTGGGACTGCCGGCGTTAAACAGCTTCGGCATGATCTGAGAGATGGCCGGGCCACCGCCTTGATCTCCGCCTCCGCTGTTATCGGCGGAATCGCCTTTGAGTGAACCTGTGCCGGTGATGGCCACCTTGAACTCGGGCGTATCGACGCCAAAGATGGTGGCGTTGGTGCCTTGCGGACCGGGTCCCAAATTGGTGACGCCGGTGCCGGTGACATTGACGCCTGTTGCCGTGACGATCTTGGTGGGCGTGCCTTTGTAGAGAACCTTGCTTTCGAAATCTCCGGGGCTGGTGAAGGGCATCGCATAGGCCAGGTCGATGCGGGATTGGCCGGGTTTGATCGGGAAATCGATCTTGTAGATGTTCGGCTTCGAAGTCTTCTCCGCAGCCCGGCGGATCGGCATGCCTCCGGGAGCGAGGGCGTTGACTTCGACTTTGCCATCAGCGCCGGGTGGGAGATAGAACAACAGGGTGCCGTTGTCGGGATCGTTGAAGGTCGACTTGCCTTCGTTCATCCAGACGAAGCTTTCGCTGATGTTGAGTTGGCTGGCGGGGGTCGGTTCCAGCAGCATCATGTGCTGATCAATGTGCGCGCTTCCGGGCTTGGTGCTGGCGGGAAAGACGTTGATCGTAACGCCGTTGGAGGGCGTGGCGGGGGTTAGGACCTGGCTGTAGGTGACGCCGTCGAACGCGGCTTGCAGCATGCGCGGACCGGCCACTTCCTTGGTCATGGCAAACTTGCCGGATGCGTCGGATTTGACGCTCTCCAGTGCTTCGGGACCGTTGGCGCTGGCGAGGCGGAAGAGTGTTACCGTGGCGCCGGGCTGTGGCTTGCCGGTGGCGCCGTTCAGGACGATGCCGTCGATGGCGGCGGATTGCGCGAGATTTGCGGCGAGGAAGAAAAGGGCGAGTCTCATGCGATTGACCTCATCGGCTTGCCGCATTCGCCGCAGAACTTCAGAGGCTGCGGAAACTCGGCCTTGCAGTGAGGGCAAATGTTGGCCGATTTCTTGGTTGGCGCGGGCGCGGCTTTGGTCTTGGTTTGTTGGCCACCGGCTACCTTTTCGACTTCCGCCATGACGCGAGCAAGTTCCTTCTGTAAGTCTTGTTTGCTGCGCTGGTAATCGTCATCGGACATCTTGCCGAGACGGTATTCGAACTGTAGGTCGCGCAGGTTCTCGTATATGGAAGCTTTGCGTTCGTCGAGGTGTGCGAAGGGCGAAAGGGCTTCAGCCTTGTGTAAGTCTTGAGGGCGGACGAAGAGCAGGTAGGCCATAACCACGATGGCTAATGAGCAGGCAACAGCGATCATCATGGGCTAGTCCAGGTTCGCCGTTTCGCGTTCGATTTGGGCTTGGAAGCGGGCCAGTTCGGGGTCGATCGGCGCGGTCGTGGCAGGGATGGGCTTGCTCTTGAAGCGGCGCAGGAACCAGTAGATCGAGAGCAGACCTAGCATGATCGCTAACGCGGGCACAGCCCAGTAGAACATGCTGGGGTCGCTGAGGTAGATCTTGTCGCCGTATTCCTTCTTGTAGACGTCGATGATGGCAGCGTCGGACATGCCGGCCTGCTGCATCTTGAAGATTCTGGCTTTGGCCGGGGCGCAGAAGTGGCAGCCGCGCTTCGACATCGGGCACGACACGCTGTCTTTGCAGCCGCCGCACTGGCAAGCGATGTGAGAGGCGACGCGATTAACGTCGTCGCTTTCGATCTGCGGAGTTTGGGCTAGGGCAGCAACAGCTACCAAGACCAGTAGGAAACTAGTTTTCAATCGCAACCTTATTCTCCGCGACCCCAACGATTTGTGTGCGCGCGTATTGGCGCTGAACCTTGCTTGGAACTAATGCCACGAGGGTGCCGAAGATGAGGACAAGCGTACCGATCCAGATCCAGGAGACCAGCGGGAAGACGTAGCCTTGCAGCGTCACTTTGCCTTCGCCTTCGGAAGCTGCGAAGTTGACGTAGAGATCTTCGTCGAGTCCGTTATAGAGCGCGACGTGACCTAAACCCTGTTGCGCGGATTTGTAATACCGGCGTTCGGGTTCGAGAGTGGTGAATGGCTTGCCATGCTTCGAGACTTCGAGCACGGCGCTGTCCCATTTGTAATTGGGGTTGTCGCCGCTGTTGACGTCGGTGACCTTGAGATCGTACGCGCCCACCGAGAAGCTCTTGCCCATTGCGACTTCGGCCGTGGTGTTTTTGTTGAAGGCCTGGCCGGTCCAACCGACGAACATCAACACGATGCCCATGTGAACCAGGTATCCACCATAGCGGCGTGTGTTGCGATGGGTCAACTCGAATGTGGCGCGGACGAAGTTCATTTTCTGCTTTTGAGCGATGGCGAGCGAGCCGCGGAAGAACTCCGAGACGATTGTCGACGCTACGAACATGCAGAGGCCGAGCGAGATGAGAGCCCAGAAGTTATGGATGCCGGCGATGAAGAGTCCGGCGGCGAGTACACAGCCTAAGAGGCCCGGGAGCATGAAATTGCGGCGCAGGCTTTCGATGGAGGTGCGTCGCCATGCGAAGAGTGGGCCCACGCCGGTGAGGAAGAGCAATCCGAGTCCGATGGGGATCATCAGTCGGTTGAACCAGGGCGCGTCGAGCGAGATTTTTTCGTTCGAAATCGCTTCCGAGATCACAGGGAAGAGGGTGCCCCAGAGGACCGCAAAGCAACTGGCCAGCAAGAGGAGGTTGTTGAACAGGAAGCTGGATTCGCGGGAGACGACGCTTTCGAGAGGCGATTCGCTCTTGAGATACGGAAGCCGGTCGAGGATCAGATAGACCGTCGCCGAGATCCCGATGGCCAGGAAGCCGACGAAATAACGGCCGATGGAGGATTCGGCAAAGGCGTGAACTGAACTGACGATGCCGGAGCGCGTGAGGAATGTGCCGAAGATGCAGAGGAAGAACGTGGTGGCGATGAGCACCATGTTCCAGACCTTCATCATGCCCTTCTTTTCCTGCATCATTACCGAGTGCAGAAAAGCCGTGCCGGCGAGCCAGGGTAGGAGTGAGGCGTTTTCAACGGGGTCCCACATCCAGTAACCACCCCAACCTAGAGCGTCGAATGCCCAAGCGGAACCGAGCATTATGCCGCAGCTTTGAAAGAGCCACGCAACGATTGACCAACGGCGTGTGGTGTGGATCCAGGTATCGCCGGGCTGGCGGGTGATCAGCGAGCCCATGGCGAACGCGAAGGGGACGGCAAAGCCTACGTAGCCCAGGTACAGCATGGGTGGATGGATCGCCATCGCGTAGTACTGGAGCTGCGGGTTGAGGCCCAGACCATCCGCAACCGACGTGACGAGTTTATCGACGGCCAGCATTTGGAACGGATTCGCGACGAAGTTGTTGATTAAGAGGAAGAAGAGCTGGACAAAGGAGAGGATGGCCGTTACCCACGGCATGATCTGGCGCAGCTTGTTGCGGTTGGTGAAAACGGCAACCGCGGCGTAGGTGGAGAGAATCCAGCTCCAAAAGAGCAGGGAACCTTCCTGGCCGCCCCACCAGGCGGTGAACTTATAAATGGTGTCCATGTCCCGGTTGCTGTGGCCAGCGACGTAGGCGAAACGGAAATCGCCCGTGAGGAGTGAGTAGACGAGAATGCCGGAAGCGGTGGTGACCAGGACCCAGACGGCGTATACGGCGCGTTCGCCGCTCACGATCAGGAACGGCCGGTTCTTGATTTTGCCGACCGCCGAGGCGACGATCGCGTAGAGCGAAACGCAAAAGGCTAAGAGTAGGGCTAACGCGCCTATGTTTTCCATCGTTGCTTTCCGCTAAATGCTTGCTTTACTTGCGGGTACGGCTTTCAGGCCAGCGGGGGCTTCACCCGGTTTGGACTGGTATTTCGAGGAGCACTTGGCCTGGATCTTGTTGGCATGGAAGACGCCGTCGGGGCCCAGGCGGCCATCGGCGAGGGCTTGGGCGCCATCTTTAAAGGTATCGGGAAGAGGATCGCGGCCATCGTAGGCGACACGCAGGGTGGCGGTTTCCTGTTGGAGAGTGAATTCGACAATATCCGCCTTACGTACGATCGAACCGGCGGCGACATCGCCCCCGACGCGGATCTTGTTAGTCTTCGATTTGCCGGACATGCTGTTGAGTTCCTTGACGGTCTTGTAGTAAGTCTCAGATTGGGTGCTGCCGGCGGTGGCCAGCCAAATGAGAGTTCCCACGACGACCGCGATCAAGGCGGCAAACTTCGCGTACTTATTCATGATCTCTTCCTTCAGTCAGTAGTATAGCGCCGCGCCAATTGGCGGGGTCGATTGAGGCTAATGCATTAGACGCGGGATGGGGCGCGGGTATTGCGTGTTTCTTGGACAGCGAGTGTAGCGGGAGGTTCGGAGCTGCGGTTCGGCCTCCGAATTCTCGGCTTTTTGGGGTGTTTTTAAAGGTATTTGGGGTGCTTTTTAGGGTGTTCTTTGGTTCCGTGCGGGAGCATTTCCTTTTAGAATCAATCACTTCTTCGGTTCGAACGCGCAAATTTGAAATTTTTCGAAGTAAGGAACCGCTTGGTGTGGCATGAGCGAGTTCTTGGTGCAGAGTAGTGGTCATTCACCATGAAAGTAGCACAAGCGATTAGACCGGGATGCGGGAATTGGCTGTAAGTTATTGGATTCGTTGAGTTTTTGGTGCTGTGACTAAACCGAACACTCGTCCTTGGCGGTTTGGCGTCTCCTAATGAATCCTCTGCGCGGCGCTCCGATGGGGTTCTGCCTTCCGGGGAAAATTCCGTCTTGGACATATCCACTCGAGGCAGTCGCTGGCGGATACACACGCCTTTCTTAGGAGTAATCGGTTCTACAGGAGTTCCAGGAGTTCTGCCGCCGTCATTTGGCAATCCCTGAGGATCTTATGGAGCAGACCTGGACCGATCGTCTCGCCCGCGTGGACAGGCACAACCGTGCTTCGGCCATCCTCATT
>Ga0302324_100030432_pt1 | contig 10203 bp, 8 predicted proteins | sample Palsa_T0_1_FD_201949 | JGI IMG/M metagenome (GOLD analysis project Ga0302324, IMG submission 201949) | Peat permafrost microbial communities from Stordalen Mire near Abisko, Sweden - Palsa_T0_1 | ecosystem: Environmental > Terrestrial > Soil > Palsa > Peat permafrost | place: Sweden: Abisko... | reverse complement strand
GGCGCCTGTCAGGGTACCATTTGTATTAATGTTTCCGTCAACCTGCTCGTTTCCGGTGACGTGTGACGTATCCGTGGTTAGCCCGCCGCTGACGAACAAGCCGTCATGCGCGTATGCCGGACCATCTGCGTTGAAGTTACCGCTTACCGTCAGCGCGTCTACATTTTCTCCGCCCGTCACAGTCAGTCCGTCAGTCATAACGACCGGACCATTGAACGTAGCCGTGCCAGTGAAGGTCGGGTTAGCCGGGAGTACAAATCCGCTGATAGCGGAAAATGGGACAATGCCGTTGACCAGCGTGCCGTCTTTACGTACCTGCCACACGACAGTGCCGTTGACCTTGAACTTCTCAAGGAAAGAGTTCGCAGCGGAGCTTGTGTCCGTAACGTCCTGCTCGAACGAGCCGGTAGTTGTCGGCGTGCCGACGTTCCAGATCGGCTCTAGCTGCAAGTTATCGACCGGAGTCGTTTGCACTAGCGGCGTGGAGCTGATGTTACCGGCTCCGTCTACTTCAAACATCTGGACCCAAGTGACATTGATATTCGGGGCCGTTGTCGCAATAGCGGAGTAACGAATTGAGTTACCGCTAGCCATTAGGCGCCAGGCGTATGCCGGATCAGCCGGATTGCAGGGCGTATTCTGCTGGAACGTTAGCGTGTTCGTGTTGAACTGTGCGTTGGTGACCAACCACAGGTCGCCGGAAACTTCGCGAATCTCCTGATACTGTCCGTTCGGCTCTGTCGGGATGAACTGAATGCCGGGGAATGCCTCACTGATAACAATATCGTATGCAAACGACTGCGACGTTGACAGGGACGCCTGCGGCTTGAACGGGAACTGTGTCTCGGGTCCAACGAATGGAAACGGCGGAGGATTTGGGGACAGAGTTACTGCAATGAACACAGACGCCGTATCGCCGTTTGCGTCCATCACCGTCAGGATAGCGTCGCCGGCGCCATTCGCTGTAACAACTAGTGTGCTGCCAACTATGACACCGCTAGCCGCGGCAGTATTGGTGGATCCTACATACGTATACGGCGCTAGGCCGCCGATGATAGGTATACCTAGTGGCGTGCTAGGGTATACCATAGTGATCGGCGAGGGTCCGAGCGATATCTCCGAGGTGACATTGACGACAATAGCTTGCGTTAGACCATCGGCGCCGTTAACCGTCCAAGTTGTCGTACCGACGGAAATGCCGTCGATGGCTATGAATACGGGACCTGGGCCATTTGGTGACGATAAAGTCGCAGTCGCGCGAGCCGGGTTGCCTCCGGTGACTGAGAATGCTCCTGCTCCCGCGCCAGTTTGCTGTACTGTAACATCGACGGAAGGAGCACTGACATCTATATTGACAGTTGTAGGGCTGACATTCAGCGGACCGGCCGATCCTGCATTAAAATGCGCCTGCATCTGCGTTAAGGTTAGTACCTGATTATATATAGCGTACTTCGCAGCATTGCCGGTGTACGGATACTCCCCACTGTAAAAGTTCCCGAGCTGAGGCGGTACGATAGGGCCGCCGCTCGATACTCCTTGATAGTTTAACGAAGTGCTGCCGGGGGCGGACCCCGAGCCGTATTGTGTGACCGGCCCACTACCGCTTGCGACGTACAGGATAAAGTTAAATGATGCGTCTATAGTGAGAACTGCATAGTACAGTGTATTAGGTTCCATCACAAAGGACGGAACGTACTGATGATCACCGGTATTCGTGTATATCGACGGTATAAGCTCGGTGCTCTCGCCGAATAGCAGCCAGGCTCCGCTGGAAATCAGACACTGATTTCCGGACGCCGGAGTTTTAAACCAAAACTCCACAGACAGCGGCGCGGGTAAATCTATCCCCACAGGCAGCGTTATCTGCCCATTGGTACCGTTAAACGCTACGCTGGATTCGCCGTCTGCGAGTAAAGGAGTCTGATTTAAAAGAACTCCGCCAGTGATTGTTCCGTTAAAGCCGTGCCCAGAAGCGTCAACTGCAGTAGAGCCGGAGAGGTCGTTCAGCGGAAGAAACGCCCGTAGCGAGGGCTCGGCGAGAATTACATTATCATATGCGCTGGACATTTAATTCCACCCCGTGCGGCGACGACGGAACCAGGTCCGCATGGTCGTTATCATGTACGTCTTAGACTTGTCCGCCTGCAAAGACTCTTTCCACTTACGGAGCTTCACGCACTCGCTCGCGAACTTGGCCTCGGCCGCCTGATAGTCCGAGTTCTTGTCCGAAAACAAGCAGTCGGCCACAGCGCGGAAGCAGATCGCGTCCTTGAATCGCGCCGGGAACGCCGACAGGTCTGAAGACACACTCATAGTGAACGGCACGGGGACATGATCGACGATAATCTCAAAGCCGCTTATCAACTTACCGTTGATATCGTACGCCGCGGTAGCGTCCGGCGGCGGGACAAGACCGAGGTAACCGCCGCGTAGATAGTACTCGGGCCGCTGACGCGACGAGCCGTTGGCGAAAATATTGTGCCAGACGGAATTGACCGGAGCGGGTAGCCCCTGGCCGCGCCACCCTCCGATGATCGGGTACGACGCAGGCTGCTGCGCGATCCACTGCGGCGTCATAGCTGGACCGTTGGACTGGATGCCGCTGCTTTGGTCGAAGATGTCGCGTGTGCGCCCTTCAAGTAGGCCAATATCGGTACCGATCAGCGGTTGCCTCGATATACCGTTCGTGACGTACACTCGGAGGATCTTCACCAGATCGACGAGCTGGTACTCTTGTTGGCCCGCGACAGTACCGTACGGCTCAGACGCTTCCGGGAAGTCTACTTCGTAAGCAACCGCATTTTGAGCATCATTAATCAGGCCCGTTAGGTAAGCGTTTGTCCACCTCACGGTGCTGGGCTCCGAAAGTAAGATCCGGACTTTTGCAAGCAAGTCGCCGAGCGTCATACACTACGACGCTTTCTTGGATTTTTTTAATCCTGCAGCTTCGCGGTTGGTCGGCCCAGCTTTAGAACGTACACTGTTGTCGGCACGGCGCTGACCAGATGGCTTCGAGTCGGCAATTTTGATTTTACGACCGGCCTGATTTTTCTGTATTTTATTCAGCGCGCTGTCGTTCTCAACCGGCACTTTTGTCTTTGGTGCCGGGAGAGCTTTGCGCTCCGAGCCGGTGATAGCTTTACGGGCACCGCTTAGTGCGCGCGATGTGCCGGAGGCGGCACCCTTTACATCTTTGTCGATAGCATCGCCGGCCTTCGATGCTAGTTTAGATGCACTGCCAACGAGAGCACTGCCCGCTGCGCCGGCCGCCCGACGTCCCAAGAGACGAGCAAGACCTGCACCGCCGCTTGCGACTGCGGGAGCGGCAGCAAGAATAGCTTTGTTCCCGCGGTCGGCATCGACATTTGGAGACTTCTTCCCGAGTTTGCCGTAGATTTTATCAACAGTGCCCTGATCGCCGCGTTCTTGAGCGGACTCGCGCTGGGCGCTGTAGTATTTTTTCTGTCGCGCAGTGCGATCAGAAGCTGATTCACCCTTTTTCGGCTTAGCATACTGATCTTCCAGCTTCGCTGTCGCCATGACTACGTGCTCGCCATAATGAGGATGCTGACTTGGCCTGTGGGCGCACCAGCCAGGGTGGCCTGGGCTGTGAATCGGATGGCACAGCAGTTTGTCTGGGCGCGCAGCGCAGTCTTTGGCGTCATCGGATTGACCCACTGGTTAGCTGCTTCCGTGGATGGTGACGGGATCGGTATCCACTCGTTACCGGTGCCCATAGCGGTCGCCTGGTCAAGCGTGAAGAAGGCTTCGACTTGAATGTTTGTGCCGGCGCCAATACACTGCAGTGTGAACTCTTTGTGACCCTGGATCTTGTTGAAGTGAACTGCGTTACCGATGCCGGGAGGACCGCTCGGAGAGAACATCAGCGGACCGGAGTCGTAGATATTTCCCGGAGCGGCGGCTATTTCGGCAGCACTCGCGGTGAATATGTTGACCCCGGCATAGTTACCGATGGTACATACGTCAGCCATAAGTGCTCCTAGTAACTAGAGAGGGTCGGAACCCAGCCTGAGCGGTATGCTTTTTCGGGGTGCTGATCGACGAGCTGCACAAGCAGAGCGACCGAAAGAGTACCTGCAGCGGCGCTGCTCGTAGTCAAGCGCAGAGTCAGCGAGGCGTTCTTCGGGAAGATCGCATCGTACTGCACCGGATAGAATGGTTGTACCAGTTCGGGCGTCATGGCTATGGCTTGATCGGCCGCAAACAGCGCCTGACCGATCACTGCGGTGTTCGGAGGCGTAATACCCGCGCGCGTCGAGTCGGTGTTTGCGATCACCGGAAGTGCGCCGGCCGCCGCGCCACCACTCATCGTAGCTGCGTAAGCAGTGACGTTAAGGGATGCAGGGCCTCCCGGCGAAGCAGCGGCGGTGGTCGTGATGCCGTTTCCGCCGGTGCCTGCAGTGCTGTCCACGAAAGTGACGACCGAGCCGCCGTTATACTGACCGATCGCGTACGCGGTACCGAGAGCGGCGAGCGTAACGTTAGCATTGATCGCTGCCGCAAGGATGACTGCGGCTTGATCGCGCTGCGTGTTTGCCGGGATGGCCGCAGTAGTGACCGAGGTACCGTTAATGACAACTGTCAGCGTGTCTGTGCCGGCGGGGTTTGCCGATCCATGCACCAGGAACGATCCTTGCGCCGGGACCGCGCCCTCGTAGGCTATCGGCCCTTCAACGATGTTGAACGAGGCCGTACCGGCAAGAGAGCCATACGGCAGAACTTCTACCGCTAGAATCTTGCAGCCGGCCGGCAACGGAAGACGGGCAGCGATTGTGTTCGAGCTTGACCCAACTGCCGGAATAGTGACCGTTGTATCGTCCAACGTGACTGCGCCCGTGCGAGCCAGGAGGCGCATACTGCCGGTGACCGTGGTTCCGGCAGTGATCGAAGCTTCCGCAAGTACGTTACCTTCGAACGTCGAGCCGTTATTGATAGTCGCGGACGAACCGACGACCCAGTATACATTCGCTGCCTGTGCGCCGCCGGTCAAAAGAACCGTGCTGCCAACTGCAGGAATGAATGTGCTCGGGATCTGAAAGATGAACAGTGCGTTCGGGTTTCCACCAGCGTTAAGATTAACCGTACCCGTGATAGCAAGTGTGCTTACTACGTTATACACGCCTGGCGTAATTGTCGTACCGCCGATATCGGCAGCGAGCGTCCCACCCGTGGGCGGTAGTGCATTTAGAGTCGTGTAAGCAGTCGTTAGGTCAACCTGCGCCTGAGCGGCGGCCGGGGTCGTATCTTGAATGGTGCCGTTGACAACTGTGCCGGGCGGAAATCCGATGATGGACGTGCCGGGATACAGACCGAGGTTACCCGTGACGACACTGGCGCCTGTGTTTGTGACTGTAGTCGCGCCAAGTACCGCGAATGAGGCGGCTGACGCGAGTGCCAGGCTGCCGGCACCGGGGGCTAAGGCAACTTCAGGGAATCGCAGAATAGAAGCCTGCGTGAACCCGACACCCCGCGGAGCGACGTGATCCTTAGCTTGAATTACCGGCTCAGTCCAAAAGAACGGAGGTGCGCCTGCCATGTGTTAATTACCCCTGGCTTCCGACAATACCGCGTTGTTCGACGGCATCGTACATGATACGAAACTCGGTTTCGTGGACCATGCCTTTACGATCCTCGTCGTAATGTGCTTCCTGCTCGTCCCATTTGACGGAGGCGAAGAGTGCATGTGCATCGGTTCCGAGTTCGCCCTTGCCGGCGGTAACGAACCACGGGTACGGGCCGCCGAACGGCGCCGTGATGTACTTGACCGCGAGCGGATCGACCACTCCGGCGACCGGGTTGACGTCATTTTGCGACGTTCCGGGATAGTAGAACGATTGGAGGGTCTGGGTCGCCTGTTTGCGAAGATACGTCGGGAACACGAGTTTCCGCGGCGTTTTCGAGGTCAGGAGGACACCACGATCATCCGGCATGATTGCCATGAGGTCGATCGCCGCTTGCAAGGCGTCAACCGAGAGGCCGACGTTGAGCAAGAGATTCGAGAACGTTACTGCAGGGTTAGCCGCGCAGGGGATGTTCGCCGAAATCAACGGGAGACCATTGACCGCGAGCGGAACAGCGGGATTGAAGGCAAAGTTGAGAATCGACCAGATCAAGAACTCCTTGGTTTGATCGCTTGAGTAGCGCAGCAAGCCTGGGAGTTTCGGGATCAGCGACTTCGGATCTTCGCGCATCGCTTCTTTCGAAACGAAGTAGCGCAGGGCGTACGTGGTCCATGCGAAGGACGAACGTGCCGCCTCGCGCGCCACATCGACGGCCGGAAGCGCGCCTTCCGTGCGTTCTTGCAGAACGCCGAAGCCAGCGATGGAAAGTACGGTCGCGAACGAGCGATCTTCCGGGAAGTCCCAGTCATTGAAAAGCTCAGGGTAGACCACGGGCTCCATCGGAGTCGAGTTCGAGTAGAGCTTCATTACGATGGAGGAGTTCGCCTGGAAGAACTCCCGCGTGGTCATGGTATTGGTTGCCATCTGTCTGCTTTTCTAACCTTTACTCTTACTCGCCCTGCGTTGCTTGCAAGGCTGCCGGGAGGAACTCAACCAGGACGCGCGCACCGAGGTCTCCGGCGAAACCGGAACCCCCGCCGAACGGACCATTAGGGGCGAACGGTTTCGCAAAAATGCGACCGATCAAGTGCGATGCGGTCGGATCGGCAATGTAGTATCCCGTGGTGGCATCTACTGCCAGGCCGACGAGAGTGCCGAGGTTCGCCTGCTGCGCGCCGCCCGTGATCCAGCCCGTGGTGGGCGTGAGGCTCATCTCGACGCCGATATTCGGGCCGAGAGTCGCGACGATAGTTTGCGCCGGAGACGGGGAAACGAGGCCGCCAAGGCCGACGTTCGACGCGCCGAGGACGTTTTGAATGTTTTGAGCGGCCGGAGGAGGAGCTTGTCCGCCCCAGTTTGCGTTCGAGTCGTGCTCAGCAATACCGAGAACAAGCGTCGGATTGGGGCCCGAGGAGGCAATAGTGCCCGCGGTCTCAGTCACGAAATCGGCATCGTTAATGTGCGAGGCAGGGGTGTAGTTCTCGTGCGGGACGCCGGTCCCCAAGGCCGAGTTTCGAATCAGAGGTGCGCGCGGGGGTAAAAGCATCGTTAAGTGTCCTCGGAGGGGCAGTACTTAACCCTTACTATACCCCTTTCGGACAGTTGCGTCAACTTGTCAAGTGATCCTGGTCACATTATCGGCCAAAGGATCCGCCAAAATAAAGACCCTGCACTTCGCTAGCAACGCATGTGCAGGGCCTATTGCCGCTATTTTCCACCGTTTACCACGGCAATTCTTATAGGGAGAACGTCCCGTCGCTAGTAGTAACGTCTGCTTCCACGGACACAACGCCGTTCGAGACCATGGAGACGTTATTCTGGAGTGTCTTGAACCCTAGGTGACCGTGAAGTTGGAGAGCTGCCGCCGCTTCGCGATCTTTGTAGAGCCGCTTCACGAACTTGGGAGCGATCTCGACAAGAACGTGGTTCATCAACTGTACGCCCTCACTGCCGAGCATCTTGCACGTTATCACTGACGCTTCACAGTCCTCGCGTAGCTCGTCCGGAGACACCAGGCGGTATGCTTTGGAGCGTAGACGTCCGGCAATGTGCGCGTCATCTTTGACCGGCCAGCCGTATTCTGCGCCTGCCAGTGGCTCTTTCACGAGAGTGGCGCCGTTCGGGAACATGTCCACGGCTTTGCGGCGAACGTAGTCGTGATCGACAAACGTGGACATCGGAAGCCGGAGCCCCGGCTTGATCGTGATGTACGTCTCTTCGAGAGTCTTTGCGCCCTCGGCCTGATTCTCTTCGTTCCGTACTGCCTGAGCAGCTAGGTTGTCGGCCGCTGCAGCCTTCTCGGAGTAGTCGTGGGACAAGACCTTGCCCGCGTTGTTGGGAGCTTTTGGACGTGGCATTAGCTAGCTTCCGCTTCCGACGCCGCCGCGGCAGCATCTTTATCGCTCATCCCATATTGACGAGCTAGAGCGATGACATTTTGCTGGTTCTTCGAGAGTTTGCGGGCCTTGCTGACACCGCCAGTAGCTGATCCGCCGCCGTAGCTAGGAGCCGCGGGAATGTTGTTCGGTTTCTTACGAAGCGACTCGCCGACCGCCATGTTGTAGACGTTATCGAGCTGCTTGCGGATCTGGTCTGCCGGTACGTTTGCCAGGGCGGCAGGCGTCAGTTCGCCGATGAGGCGATCGAACGTCTCTTCGGCCTGAGGGAACAGCGCGTCCGTGGACATAGCCTGCTTGTAGTTGTCGATCGCGGCACGAGTCGCTGTCTCATTGACCGGCGCAACCATCGCGCGAGCCTTCTGCTCGGCGATCTTGTCAACTGTCTTCAGAAGGTTCAGGCCGAACTGACCAGGGTTGTCGGCGAACTCCTTGTTCAGTGTAGCGATTATCTGCTGTTCGTCAGCAGCGACCGGTATAACCGGACGCGGCGCCAACACGGGGGCCGGCGGCGGTTGATTCTTGACCTGATTCTCTAACTCTTCAACGCGCTTACGTGTCGCTTGCCACTCCTCGGGAGTGGGGCCTGCCGGAATAAGGGCCGCGGCTGCTGCAGGATCAGGCTCTGCGGCACGAGGGATAAGGACACCGCTGTCGTCAAACTCGAAGTCGTCGTCATTAAAATCCATCTGGTAAGTCAAACTCCTGTATTATCGCGTCCGGCATCGGCAGATTCTTGTCCACCTTGCGGTACATCGCAGTTATCGTGTGCTTCAGAACCTGGAACTTCGCGAAGGCCGCTGCATATCCTGCAGAGTCTCTGTGGTCGGTGTGTAGTAACGAGCGGCGCAGCGTTCGGATCGTGGGGACGAGTTCGTCTGTAAAAATCGTCGCCCATGATGCAGAGCTAAGCGCCTCCCTGAGGCTTGGCCGGTCCACTGGGTACCCCCTTCGGGCCGATCTTAGAGTGACTCATCAGTTGTAGGAGCATTTGCTGCTGTTGCTGTTGTTCCTGCGCCTTAGCTTGCTCCTCGAAGTGCTCGACGCCTTCTTCCATAGTACCAATGATCGCAGTGACTTCAGGTATGTCAAAGGTCTCAAGTACCATACGGCTAATGGTCCACATGTGCTGTGGGTTGCCCTTAACAAAGGCACTGAGCGTCGGACTCTGGTCAATGAGGCGAACCAGGAGGAGAATGTCCTGCCGGCGGGACTCCTTGTCGAGAGGTCCTCCCTGCCCAACTACGCCGAACGTGAAGTCGAGAAAGAACAGCTCTTTCGGGATAATCATCTTCCGCGGATTGCCGCCTGAGTTGGCAACCACTTCCATTTGATCGGGCCCGTACTTGATATTCAGCCCGTGCGAGTACTCGACCATAGCGCGTGCCCAGAAGCGTATGCGCTGTAAAGACATGTTGGTTTGCATCTGCTGGATAGCCGATATACTCTGTGCAGCTCGTGCCGAAACGCGGCCTCCAGATTGTGCGGATGCAGCCAGGGAACTGGCCTGGGGTGCTCCAGTGACTTTCGCAGCGTATTGAAGTAGGCGGCTCTCTTCTTGGTCCGCCGACGGAGGAGGGTCGCCGAGCTTGACGAAGCCGACATCTTGTGGTCCATTTGGTACAATCCACTCTTTCTGCGGCCCCTGCCGGCGCGTTTCGTCGTCTGTACGGACATTCTCTGTCTTGTAACGATCCGGATTAAGGCACATGTCGAGCCATTGCAGGCGCGCGTTGTGAATCGAGTCAACCTCGTCCTGTATGGGTTTCAGCCGTTCCGGAAAGCCAATACCATAGAAACGGTTTGGACGGGCTATAAGTGAAAGGGCTTTGAACGGCCGTCCCCCCGGATACTCGAATGGTGCGAACCCAATCAGCCGTCTTGAACGGTCCTGTACCCATAGAATGTTCTCCTCCGGGATGCCGTCACCATCAAGGTCAAGAAGATTCGTGTGAATGCGCCACACCTGCGTCGGTCCGATCGCCATTGTCATGCCAACCGGCGGTGCGATGGATGTATCAACTACGTTGATTCGTCCGGCCATTGTGTACGTGGCGTTGCCTTGGCGATCCCACGACTGGTCACCTTGAGCAGAGTTCGAGTACGCGACGACCATATCGACGCGCTCTTTTGGGAACACGCCAGCCGCCTGCATAGCGCGCATATCATGCTCGGACATGTAGAGCTTGCGCGCTACGAGGTCAGCTTTCTCGATAGATGGGGCG
>Ga0302324_100030431_pt1 | contig 10203 bp, 12 predicted proteins | sample Palsa_T0_1_FD_201949 | JGI IMG/M metagenome (GOLD analysis project Ga0302324, IMG submission 201949) | Peat permafrost microbial communities from Stordalen Mire near Abisko, Sweden - Palsa_T0_1 | ecosystem: Environmental > Terrestrial > Soil > Palsa > Peat permafrost | place: Sweden: Abisko... | reverse complement strand
CCGACATGTACCGCAGGTTGTCGATCGACATGGGAACGTCGGCCACGCGCGCGACTGCGAGCGGCTTCCCATTGTCGAGCGATTCAAGCAGAGCGAAATCTTCGAGACGCTCTTCCATCTTGTCGGCAAGTTGATAGATCAGGCGAGCGCGTTGCGACGGCGACAGCTTGCGCCACGGTCCATGATCGAACGCGCGACGAGCGGCGGCGACGGCGATATCGATGTCGGCGCTATCGCCCTCGGCGACGTTGGCGAGGATCTCGCCCGTTGCCGGGTTGTAGACCGGGAACGTCTTTCCGCTCAGCGCGTTGACGAATTTCCCATCGATGAAGAGCTGCTTGGGTTCCTTCAGAAAGCTTTGCGCGAACGCCGGGAGCTGCGAGCTCACCGGTTGGTCAAGCAGGGCCATGGTCGACATATCCTCACTGTGCTGGTTGCGGACCGCCCAGCCAGTTGCCGGGAGGTCGCCAGGTGTGGCCTCCGTTATCTTCGTTTGGAGATAGCGGGCTTCCCTTGCCGCGCCAACCGCCCGATGCGCTCGAGGTCCTCCCGGCACAGTTCCATGGTCTTGCGTTCGATCTCGCGGTACCGCTCCAGTACTTCGCGCCCAGTCGCGGTCAGCTCGGCCCCACCCCGCCTGGCGCCACCACGCGAGGCAGTGACCAGGGGGTCCCGAAAGGCTTCGTTGAGGGTCTCTATCAGCGACCACGCCCGTTGGTAGCTCATCCCCATCGATCGACCGGCGGCAGCGATCGAGCCACGTGCATCGATCGCCGCCAACAGGTCGGCCTTGCCGGGACCGATCGCGCTTTCATCCGTCAAGACCACCCTCAAGCGAACGACCGGCTTCGCCTTCATGGAAGCGAGCCGTCGGCGGCCACGACGATCGTCAAGCCGGTCACTTGGCGGACCCAGCGTGCGTGCGTGCGATCGCACGGTGCGACGACCATGAGCGGACCGTCGTCGGTGCCAAGTGCGAGTCCGTCGCGTGAGTTCGCGAGTATGGGTGCGCAGCGAACCTCTGCGGGATCCAGTTCGGCCAAGGAAAAAATGGCAGTGTATCGGTCCGCAGCTCCGACCACAAGGTAGGCCCGCGCCGCCTTCCCGCGGACTTGGTCGCCAACCGGCGCGCCCGAGTCGCTCAACAGATCGGCGAGCCGGACACCACCGTAGGTCGCGGTCTGCTGATCGTGACCGGTGGCCGCCACGGATGTGCTCTGGAGGCGACTCCACGTCGCGCCGTCAAGCGCCGCGCCCGCGTGCACGAACTCGCCCCGCACGGGAACGTTCATCGACGGCGGCGGGGCAAGCGTGGCCGCGGCGAGCAGCGCCTGCGCGAGAAAGAACATCATAGGTTGGTACCCCGCCTTGAACGTGCCTCGTCAAACTCGGAAGGCCGTCGCGTCACGTCGTCAGGCAAGTCCCTCGGCTGCAATCGCACCGGCCTCAACTCGGCGATTCGCTCTCCGATGCCCCGAACCCAGTCGAATGCTGAACGGCGCGTCGCGCAATCGCCAGTGCCGTACCTGAGGGCGACGCCGTCGATCGACGACCTTGAGCATACCGGCGAGGGTCAATGCGGGACGGTCCAGTAGTATCCGCGCCAGCGAACTCGTCGAGCGAAACAAACACGTCCGTTGTACGTTTCGTCATACGCGTCCAGTGTCGTCCGATTCGCGCTGCCCGGACCTGGGCCGCGAGCGACTACTCGGGCTCGGAAACTGGTGAAGGTATGTAGCGAACAAGCGCTCTGCACTCACTTGTCGCTGGAGTGCACGGGCTACTCGTTCGCGAGTGCCAAGACCGTGCCGCACGCGTGTTTGAGCTATCAGGTTGCAGAAGCGCAGCGAGCGTCGGAACGTCACCGCCAAACCTCCTGGAAAACGTTACGCGAAGTACGTCTAGCATCGCATGGGATGACAGCGGTCCACGTGGACTCCTCCCAATCCCTTGCTCGTAACAGTGCCGGACAAACCCGAGACGACCACTCCGGTTGCTTAGGCCTTCGGATCGGTCAAACGTAGGACGGCGAGAATCGAGAACGCAAAAATTGTGAAGATTGCCACCAGAGCGGCCGTCTCATGAATGTCGTGGGTCATCCAAACATGACCGGCGGCGTCGACGACACGTGTGTTTGCAGACGGAACAAAGTAGGCAAAGAGATTGCGCACGCCGAGCAGGGCGTACATGATGATCGCTTGCGCCCAAAAGCGCCGCGGATACCGCGCCGGTGCGCGCGACGCGGCGGGGCGGCGCATGGCGGCGTAGCCGGCGAATATCGAGAAAAAGATGAAGACGGTCAAGAGCCAACCGAGGTAATTTTGAAAGGGGACGCCGAAGAAGCCGCCGCCGTTCTCCCATACCCAGTCTTGGTCGATCGTCGATGCACTGGGATCCAACATAAAATCCCAGCTCGCCATGAGGAACGCCGCAATGGTGGGGAGCGCCCATCGAGCAAACGCATCGATGGGTTGATTCGATCTCCCTAGGAGCACGAGGGAGACTGACCACGACAAGTAGCCTGCCCCGAAATACGCGCCTCCGATGGTCACCGGCACGAGAAAGATCTTCGCGCCAAGAGCGCTGGAGTAATGATAATGCCCAAATGGGACGCCGGTGATAATGCTTAGGTTTTCGAGGATGTTGCTCACCACGAGGCAGACCACCAAGAACACGGCGATCCCGCTGTTGCCATATTTTGCCGAGCCGTGAAGCAATGCGAACGCCACGAGTAGGACCGTGGTGAGGACCCCGTTGAGTCCGGCCGAAATCAGCGCGGGGAACACACTCGTGATCACCGTGTACGCTCCAAACGCCACGGTGGTCGCCCACAACGCGATAGTTCGACTGCGAGATTCCGCCACTGCTCAGCTCAGTTCGTAGTGCTGCGCGCTGCGCCTCGAGTTCGACGCACAAGCGGAAGCCCGGCGCCTACGTTTCCCTAGATCGATGACGATGCTCCAGCAGCTGGCTCCCGGAGAACGAATTCGAGCTGGCGACCGAACCAAGGTTCCACCGTGCCAAGTATACCGACGACCCGCACGGGGTTTTCTGGAGCCGACGAGCAGACTTGAACTGCTGACCTGCTGATTACGAATCAGCTGCTCTACCAACTGAGCTACGTCGGCGCGTTGCGTGGCCGGGGAGCCCGGCTGCGGCCGATTGGGGTTCGCGCGGCCCGCCCCGGCCCCTGCCGCGGGCTTGGTCAGCCCGGCGACGGCCCTCCGGCATCGGCGAGCCGCTTGCCGAGGAACGCGCGCTCGGCCTCGTTCCTCGTCAGATGCAGCGCCCGGGCGAAGGACGAGCGTGCCGTGGCCCGGTCGCCGGCCCGTAGCGAGAGTTCGGCGCGGGCGACGTGGTACGGATAGTAGTCGTCCAGCAGTCCCTCGCCGACCGTCGCGTCGAGCGCAGCAAGCCCGTCGCGAGGTTCGGTGGCGAAGCCGACGGCGACGGCGCGGTTGAGGGCGACGACGGCGCTCGGCGTCATTTCGAACAGACAGTCGTACAACGCGGCGATGGTGCGCCAATCGGTATCGGCGGCCGTTCGGGCGATGCAGTGCATCGACGCGATCGCCCCCGCCACCTGAAACGGTCCCTGGCGCCGATGCCGCGCGGCCCGCTCGAGCACCGCGAGTGCCTCGTCGATCATCGAGCGGTCCCAGCGCGAGCGATCCTGCTCCTCCAGCGTCACGAGCGCGCCGGATTCGTCGACCCGCGCATCGCGGCGTGCATGCGTCAGGAGCATGAGCGCGAGCAGGCCGAGCACCTCGGGCTCGGCCGGCATCAACGCGTTGAGCACGCGCGCCAGGCGAACCGCCTCGTTGCACAGGTCGGTCCGCGCGAGTGCCGCTCCGGCCGTCGCAACATAGCCCTGATTGAAGATCAGGTACAGGACCGTGCAGACGTCATCGATGCGCTCGGAGAGACGCGACGCCGGGGGAACGTCGAAGGGAATCTTCGCTTCGCGGATCTTGCGTTTGCTGCGTACGATACGCTGTGCCATCGTCGCGGCCGGCACGAGAAACGCCGCGGCGATTTCCTCCGTGGACAGGCCGCCCAGCGTTCGCAGCGTTAGGGCAATCCGCATTTCGAGCTGCAAACTCGGGTGACAGCACGCGAAGATCAGCTCGAGCCGCTCGTCCGGAATTTCGCTCATCTCGTCATCTGCGACCTCGGCGGCGTCTCGCATCGCCGTATCCAGCCGCGCGGCGAGGACTTGCTTCTCGGACCCACGCCGATCGCGCCGCAAGGCGTCGATCGCACGGCGCCGCGCGGTGGTGAGTATCCACGCAGCCGGATGGCGTGGGAACCCCTCGCGCGGCCACCGCTCGAGCGCCGTGACGTATGCATCGCCGATCGCGTCTTCGGCTCGGTCAATGTCGCCGAGCGCGCGCGCGAGCACGGCGACGCAACGGCCGGCGTCGCGCCGAAAGCATGCTTCGATGCCTTCGGGATCAGCCGAGATCGATGACAGGCCGCACCTCGATGGCCGCATTGGGCATCTGCAGACCGGGACACTTGCCGGCGTACTCGAGCGCCTCGTCGAGCGTCGCCGCATTGACGATGTAGTAGCCGCCGAGCCACTCCTTCGTCTCGGCGAACGGGCCGTCGAGCGTGACCGTCTTTCCATCCTTGACGCGCAGCGTCGTCGCGCTGGTGGGCGGGGCGAGTGGGGCTGCGGAGACGAACGCGTTGCGCTCGCGAAGCATGTTTCCATACGCTTCCCAGGCCGGCATGGACTCCGCGAAGTCCTCGGGGCTGACGTCCATCGCATCGTTCGGGCTATAGATCAAGATCATGTACTGCACGGGCGGGTCCTTTCGGAGCGTGGGGCGGTGCCGGCGCGGGCACCTTCACCCCGGAGACGAACGGGCCTGCGCCGAATCGACAGGCGGCCCCGAGCGACCCACCGACGAAAGAGTGTTGGCTATGACGATGCCCCCCAGCGAGAACGCCCTCCTCGAGCCGCCGACCGAAGGAGCGACGACATCCTACGACCCGAACACGCCTCCCGCGCTCGTCGACTTCATGTGCCGGGATTGGGCGCCGGCGTCGGGCGAACTCCCCGCGCCGGTCGAGGGTGCGGGCCACTTCGCGGCACGGCGGCGTGCGCTATCGCGGCGATTCCCAGGCGAGACGCTCGTCATCCCGACCGGGAGCGAGAAGGTCCGCGCCAACGACACCAACTTTCGCTTCAGGCCCGGCACCGACTTCTACTATCTCACCGGGAACACCGAGCCTGACTGCGTGCTCGTGATGGTTCCGGAGGCCGACGGACATAGCGATGTCCTCTTCGTCCATCCGAACCCGCATAAGACGGACACGACGTTCTTCGCCGACCGCCTCAAGGGCGAGCTGTGGGTCGGTCCGCGCCTCGGGGTGTCGGAGAGCGCGGCTCGGTACGACGTCGACGAGGCGCGGCCGCTCACCGCCCTGGACGAAGCCGTGACGAACGTGCAGCGTGGCGGACCGTGGCGGTTGCGACGCGATGCCGACGCCGCGCTCGATGCGCGTCTCCCGGAACAAGCCGAGCGCGATGCCGAGCTGGCGACCTTCCTCTCCGAGCAGCGGCTCATCAAGGACGATCTCGAGGTTCGCGAGCTCGAGAAGGCAATGGCCGCCACGAAGCGCGCATTCGACGAGGTGGCCAGCGCGCTGCGCACGCTAACGAAGGAGCGCGAGGTCGAGGGCATCTTCAACCTGCGCGCGCGCGTGGATGGCAACGACGTCGGCTACAACACGATTGCGGCCGCAGGGGCGCACTCGTGCATCCTGCACTGGACGCGCAACGACGGCATCGTGGAGCCCGGCGACCTGCTCCTGCTCGACGCCGGCGTCGAAGCCGAATCGCTCTATACCGCCGACGTCACGCGCACGCTTCCGATCGATGGTCAGTTCAGCGAGCCGCAGCGCCAGGTCTACGAGCTCGTCCTCGAAGCCCAGCGCGCCGGCTTCGCGGCGTGCAAGCCCGGGAACGATTTCCTGGCACCGAATCGCGCCGCGATGGACGTGCTCGCGCACGGACTCCAGCGGCTCGGCATTCTGGAGAGCGCGGAGGACGCGCTGCGCGAAGAGCACATGTTCTACCGCCGCTACTCGCTGCACAACGTGAGCCACATGCTCGGCCTCGACGTGCACGACTGCGCAGCCGCGCGATCGGAAGCATACAAGTATGGCAAGCTCGTGGCGGGAATGGTGCTAACGGTCGAGCCGGGCCTCTATTTCCAGCTGGACGATCTCACCGTTCCCTCGAAGTACCGCGGCATCGGGGTACGCATCGAGGACGATGTGTTGATCACGTTGGACGGCTACCGCATTCTCTCGGATGACATCCCGCGCGAGACGGACGCCGTCGAGCGTTGGGTGCGGGGGAGCGCAGACTAGGGCTTCCGGCCCGGACGTGGTTCTGCGAGGGCTGCCTATGGCGACGCTACGAGTGCTTGGACGAAGTCGCCCGGCGCGCTCGGGTCTGCGCTCGCCCACACGATCCAGACGTGTCCCGTCGGGGCGTCGACGCCGAGCGTGTGCACGCCGCGCGGCGCCTGATATCGCGCAATAACGCTCGGGGGCGAACCGGCACTATCGCGCAAGAGCGTCACCTCACCGCCGCCTGCGCACGCGAGCATGTGTCGCTTGGGATCGAGGTCGCACTGATCCACGTGCTCCTGCATCGTTCCTCGAGCGAGGAGCTTTCCGCTGGGGTCGTACACGGACAGCGCACCGTTCGTGCCTCCCACGAGCACGTGACGGAGCACGGGATCGTACTGCAACGGATGGTTGGCGGTCAACTCCGGGGTCGGAACCGTCTTCGTGACTTTGAGCGAGCTACCGTCGACGATCACGAACTCGTTCAAGTCGGAGATGTTCTGATAGACGACGTGCGTCGCCGGGTCCACGGCCAAGTACTCCGGCTTGTGGCCGGGGAGCGCGACCGTTCCCGCCGAGGTAAAGCTCCGCGCATCCACCACGAAGATGCGCGTACCGTCGTCCTCATCGGCGTAGATATGCCCATTCCCGGGGTCGTAGGCGATGGCGTCGACGATGCCGCCGACGTCCGCCGTGCGCAGCACCTTCAGCGCAACGGGATCCACCTCCGAGACGGTCTTGGCATCGCCGTCTCCGGTGAACACATGCCCGTTCGCCGGGTCGACTGCCACGCCGTGCAGCGGACCGACACGCACTTGGCCGAGCACTTTCCCGCTGTCGGCGTCGACGATCAGGAGCGCGCGGCTCCCGCTGTGCGCCGCGTACACACGACGGCGCTGCGCATCGACGGTGACATAGTCGAACCCGCTATACACGGGCACGGGCTGCGGTGGAATGACGGGCAACAGCGGCATTCGAGCGGACTTAGGAGGGCGGTGTATCGATCCTGCCGTTGCCGTCCGCTGCCGACTACTCCCACGATCTGCAGGCCGTCGTGCAGAACGGCATCGATAACAACATCCCGCAAGACAATCCGTTCGTCGTGCCGGCACGCCAGGTTCAGGACACTCCGACCAACTCGGCGACGGCGGTCCTAGCCGTGCGGTCGTTCTTACTTGACGCTGAGCTCTCGAGTCTAAAGGCCCTGGCTCGCCGGCGAGAGGATCCCCGAGGGTCCTCAGTCGACGCGGTCGTGGAATGTTCCGCGCGCAGCGCTCTCGTCGAGCTCGAGGTCGTCGAGCAAGTAGTACACGATCTTGCGGTCGTCAAAGCCGACCTTCGCCAACTCCCGACCGCCGATCGTCACCACCTCGTGGATGTGTCCGACTTTGCCGGCATAGTCGTAATTGACCGGCCGATAGTCGGGATAGCCCGCGCGGGGACGAGGGATCGCCTTCGTGCCGCGAAGCGGGGTCTGGTGCCGGTGGGTGCCCATCTCCGGGACTTCGTGCGCGACCGCATCGCGTCCCACACGCGCCTCCGCCGGGGTGCGCGGCGACGAAGAACCGAGCGGACGCTGCGCGAATGGCGCCGGATGATCATCACCTACCGCGGGAAGACCCCGAAGATCCATCCGTCTGCCTTCATCGCGCCGACCGCCGTCCTGATCGGCGACGTTGAGGTGGGCGAGAACGCGAGCGTGTGGTTTGGTACCGTCATCCGCGGCGATAACGGCCCGATCCGGATCGGGGCACGCGCGAACGTGCAGGACAACGCGGTCATGCACGTCAGCGAAGGCGCGCAGACGATCCTGGGCGACGGCGCGACCGTCGGGCACTGCGCTATCATGGAGGACTGCACGATCGGAGCGGGTGCCGTGATCGGGAGTAACGCCGTCATCTTGAACTACGCAAAGATCGGGGCTCGTTCGCTGATCGCGGCGGGCAGCGTCGTCGGCGTGGGGGCCGACATCCCGGCCGAGGTCGTCGTGGCGGGCGCGCCGGCCAAAGTCAAGAAGCCACTCGACGGTGCGTCCATCGGGTGGGTCGACCACGCGGGGCCGGAATACGTCGCACTGTCGCGGTCGTATCGCGAGGCGGGCATCGGCGACCCCACCGGCCACGAGCACGTGCGCAGCGAGTAAAACACCGCGGCGTGTCGATCCGCGCGGCGACCGCTTCACGGGCGGCGCCGTCGAGAATCGCGCCCGCGTTACTCGGGTCGATAGCGCGCGACGACGACGCCGCGCGGCAGGGTCGTGGCATCGATGAGTTGCAGCCGAGCGCGTTCGCCTTCGCGGAACAGCCGCGCACCCGTGCCGACAAAGAGGGGAAAGACCGACAGCCGGATCTCGTCGATCAGACCACCTCTGAGCAGTGTCTGCGCCAGCAGTCCGTGACCGTAGAGCGAGATGGATCGGCCGGCCTGTTCTTTGAGCTTCGTCACCGCCTCCACGACGTCTCCTCGGACGATGGTCGCATTGCTCCAATCGGCCTTCTCCAAGGTTGACGAGAAGACGAACTTGCGGATGCTAGTTATCCTGTCTGCGAAATCGCCGCTCGCAGCTGCCCAATCCCTCGCGAGCAGTTCATAGGTCCGCCTTCCCATCACCATGGCGTCGCTCTCCGAGAGGCGTTCCAGCGCACCCTGTTGGAACTCGGCGGTCATGTAGTCGCCGACCCATGCCGCGGGGTCCTGTGTGACGCCATCGAGCGAGACGAGCGTGGATTCGATGATGGTACGCATATACGTTGGTTCCTCCAGCAGAGACTCCGGCCGCGGCATCCCGACGTCAGTAGCCTGCGACAGCCTATCCGCCGGCCGTCTCGGGACGACTCCTCGCCGAGCTCATCGTCGCTCGTCGCTCGAGTGACCGCTAGCCGATCTGCCGCAAGAGCCCCAGCAGGCGCGTCGGCTGCCCTGCACGCACGTCGAGCTCGTCCCAATCGACGACGAAGTCGCACGTCTTGAGGGCCTCGAGCAACCCGTCGTCGTCCCAGAGCGTCGTCGCGACCACCGCTGCGAACGAAGCGTTGGCGATGGCATCGAGTTGCGCGACGAGCGGGGCGATCGCCTCGGGGTTGCCGGCGAAATCGTACGCGTGCAACACGCCCGCATCGAGGACCCATGAGACGCACCCGTCATCCGCGACGAGGATACCGCCGTTTGCCGCAGCGACACGCTCGCCAAGCGACCGTGCGTTCGCGGCAACACCGCGCGCCTCCAACATCCGCGCCACGTCGGGGAGATCGTCGGCACTTGCCGCACGTGCGTCACGGAGCGGCGAAATGCGAGGTCTCGCCGTGCGGAACGAACAGCGTGTACTCTTTGAGGAAGCGCAACCGCACCGTTCCGATCGGCCCGTTCCGCTGCTTCGCGATAATGAACTCCGTGAGGTCCGGATCCTGCGCGCTCTCCGGGTTGTAGTACGCATCGCGATAGAGGAACGCGACGAGATCCGCCTCTTGCTCGATCGCACCCGAGTTATGCGTGACGACATCGTCAACGCAGAAATTGTGCAGGTCGCCCACGGTCAAGTCGAACGTCTCTTGCATCCCTAGCGGATCTATCGAAGCGACCGAGTCCCAGAGAACATCGGACGCGGCCAGCGCACCAATAGGGTCGTCAGCGAGCCGCTCGGCTATACTCGTAGAGCTCGTTGTCCTCAACATGGTGTTCCCTCGATCGCGCGATCGGAGGGAAGCACCTGATGGGCTGCGACCAGACCCATTGGCATACACCTGCTCGTCGTATGGCCGCGGGATGGCAATGACGCTGGATTGCCGCGGGACCGCTATGACGCTCCCCGCCTCGAGGTCCCGAAGTTCGTGCCAGCCG
>Ga0302324_100030429_pt1 | contig 10204 bp, 9 predicted proteins | sample Palsa_T0_1_FD_201949 | JGI IMG/M metagenome (GOLD analysis project Ga0302324, IMG submission 201949) | Peat permafrost microbial communities from Stordalen Mire near Abisko, Sweden - Palsa_T0_1 | ecosystem: Environmental > Terrestrial > Soil > Palsa > Peat permafrost | place: Sweden: Abisko... | reverse complement strand
CGGCGCCTGGATGGGCTTGGTGATGTACGCGTTCGCGCCGAGCTCCAGCGCGCGCTTGCGGTCCTCGCTCGAGCCTTCGGTCGTGATGATGATGATCGGGACGTCCTTGTGCGTGGGATCGGTTCGCACGCGCTTGACGAGCTTGAGGCCATCCATGATGGGCATGTTGATGTCGGTGATGATGAGGTCGAACTTGCCGCCGGCGAGCTTGCGCAGGCCGTCGACGCCGTCGTCGGCCTCGGTGACGCGCAGGTTCTTCACCCGCGAAAGGGCCAGCACGAGGAGCTGCCGCATCATCGGCGAGTCCTCGACGACCAGGCAACTGTAAGGGGGAGCGCTCATGGGCAGGGAGTCCGTGACCTTTCCGTTCTTCTTAGACCACCTTCGAGAGTCAGCCTACCAAGCTACGCAGCGCCTCGGGCGTGGGCAGGCGCCCGTCACCCGACGTGTACAAGTACGCTGCCACGAGCGTCGCTCCCGCGTGGGCGCCGAGCAGCTTGAAGAGCTCGCGATCGACGGTGACGAACTGCGCCTTCTGGGCGAGAAGGTCGAAGACGACGATGGCCCCGACCGCGCGGTCCTCGATCTGAAGCGGGATGCACGCCGCGGGCACGCTCGCGACCGGTCCGTCGGTGATGTGGGGTATGCCCGTGAGGAAGGTGCGCTCGATGACGGCCGAGGCTGGATCGCCGGGGCCGCCGTCACGCAGGAGGACGGGCGCGACCGAGGCGAGGTCCATGCCCTCCGAGGCGATGGGCACGAGGCGCCGTCCCTCTTCGTCGGCGAAGTAGATGGCCATCGAGCGCGCGCCGACGAGCTGCTGCAGGAGCTCCTTGATGTGGCGGAGCACGGTGCGCAGCCGGAGCGACAGGTGAAGCTGGAAGCTCGCGACATAGAGGTTCGCGAAGCTCTCGAGGTCCCCCTCGACCTGGGCGAAGCGGTTGGTGATCTGCCCGGTGATCTCCTCCTGCTCGGAGACGGTCGACAGGAGGCGCGACTTCTCGCGCTCGAGCTGATCGATCTTCTTCAGAAGATCGCGGATGGCGCGGTCGCTCGCGAGCTGCGTCTTGAGCTCCGTGTTCTCGGCCTCGATCTTCCCCAGCTGATCGCGGAGGCGGCGGTTCTCCTGCATCACCTCGTCGGAGAGCTCGGCGCCGCGCTTGAAGAAGCTCTGGAGGAAGGCGTCGCGCTTCTCCTTCAGCTCCGCGGCGACGGCGGCGGCGGGCCGATCGCTCTTGCGCGACCCTCGGCCCTTCTTCTCGCTCATGGCACGAGGGTAACAGATTACCCCAGCTGCGATATCCAGCCGCCCAGCTCGCCGACGACGACGCGAGGGGCCCGCCGGAGCGCGGCGACGTCGCGGCTGCCGGTCAGCAGCATCGCGGCGCGAAGCTCGGTCTCGACGCCCTCGAGGAAGGACACGGCCCCGGCCCGCCCGTGCGCGGCGAGGGCCCGGAGAACGGGGCGCGCGATGCCGGCCGCGGTCGCGCCGAGGGCGATGGCGCGCGCGACGTCGAGCCCCGTGCCGACGCCGCCCGTCGCCACGATGGTCTCGAAGCCCTGCGTCGCGAGGAGCGCCACCGACGCCGCGGTCGGAATGCCCCAGTCCCACAGGGCCTCACCGAGAGCACGCGCCCCCGCGTCGCCGGCGGCCTCGGCGCGTCGCGTCTCCACGCCGACCCACGACGTCCCTCCGGCGCCGGAGACGTCGACGTGCTTCACCCCCACCTCGCGCAGGCGCCGGCCCACCGCCGGCCCGATGCCGCAGCCGGTCTCCTTGACGACGACCGGGAGGCCCACGTCGCGCACGAGGCGCGCGATGGTCGCGAGGCCCTGCGAGAAGTCGCGGTCGCCGCCCGGTTGCACGAGCTCCATCGCCGGATTGAGGTGCACGCACAGCGCGTCGGCCCCCACCTCGTCGCAGAGCACGCGCACCTCGCTTGTCGTCATCGCGCGGGCCTGCACCACGCCCACGTTGCCGAGGACGAGCGTGGTCGGCGCGATCTGCCGCACGCGGTAGCTCGAGCCCGTCGCCGGTCGCACCAGCATGGCTCGCTGGCTGCCGAGACCGAAGCCGTACCCGCGCTCCTCGGCGATCCCGGCGAGCTCGCGGTTGATGCGGCCCGCCTCGTCCGTGCCGCCGGTCATGGACGCGATGACGAGCGGCGCGCGGAGCGTGTGGCCGAAGAGCGTGATCGAGGTGTCCACGTCCTGGAGCGCCATGTCGGGGAGCGCGTCGTGCACCAGGCGCACCTGCTCGAGCAGCGTCGTCCGCGCCCGGAACCCGACGTCCCCCTCGGCGCAGAGGGTCAGATGGTCGGCCTTGCGGTCGCCGATGGGGGCGGGCACGTCGCTCATCGCGGGCAAGGGTAACGCGCACTTCAGGAACGCGCCCGCTCACGTTGATGTGCTTCAAAGAAACGTGAAAGCACGCGTAGATGCGCAGGAATAAGGGGACGCATCGGTTGACGGAAGGGAGGGGTGCCCCTAGGCTCCCGTGCGGACGATGACCCGAACGGCCACGATGTCCATGTCCGTGCTACGCGAGCCGATACACGGCCCCGGGCCGGGACGTTCTCCCCACGCGACGCACGCAGCGAGGTCAGTTCGAGGGATGGCAAGCGAGGACGCGTTCGGTCAGTTCGTCGCGCGCGTGCGGGCCGAAGTCGATGCCCGCCTCGGGCCGTGGCTCGATGCGCGTGTGGCGCGAGCCCGCTCCCGCGGCATCGACGTGGAGACTGTGGCCGACGCCGTGCGCACCCTGGTGATGCGTGGAGGCAAGCGGATGCGCGCCGTGCTGCTCGCCGCGTCGTACGAGGGGTGCGGCGGGGAGGGGGGATCGCTCGCGGTGGCCGCCGCCGGGGCATCGCTCGAGCTGCTCCAGGCGTACCTGCTCGTTCACGACGACTGGATGGACGGGGACGACGTGCGTCGCGGCGGCCCGAGCGTCCCGGCCGTGATGCGCGAGCGCCTGCCCGGGCACGCCGACGCCGCGAGCGTGCTGGCGGGGGATCTGGCGGCGGCCTGGGCGCAGGAGGCGCTCCTCGAGCTGGAGCTGCCACCGTCCCGCGTGCTGCTCGCGGCGCGCGAGCTGGCGCGGGTGGAAGAAGACGTCATCCACGGGCAGGTGCTCGACGTTCGCTCCCGCGCCGGCGACGCGCGCGAGGTCGAGGCGGTGCACGCCCTGAAGACCGCGAGCTACACGGTGCGAGGGCCGGTGGTGATGGGCGCGCGCCTCGCCGGGGCGAACGAGGCGCAGGTGACGGCGCTCTCGGCCTTCGCGATGCCGCTGGGCGTAGCCTTCCAGCTCCGCGACGACGTGCTGGGGACGTTCGGCGACGCCCGCGCGACGGGCAAGCCGGCCGGGAGCGATCTTCGCAAGGGCAAGCGCACGGCGCTGGTCGTGGAGGCGTCGACCGACGCGCGCGCGGCCGAGGCCCTGGGGCGAGTGCTGGGGCGACGCGATGCGACCGCGGAGGAGCACGCCGCCGCCGTCGCCGCGGTGGACGCGTCGGGGGCGCGCGCGCGGGTCGAGGCGCGGATCGCCGTGCTGACGGGCGAGGCGCGGGCGGCGCTGGAGCGTGCCGAGCTCGGCCCCGCGGGACGGGCGCTGCTCGAGAGAGCCGTCGTCGCGTTGACCGAGAGGGAGAGCTGAGATGACCGGGCTCGCGTGCGGCAAGGTGATCCTGCTCGGGGAGCACGCCGTCGTGTACGGCGGGCCGGCGATCGCCGTCGGGATCGACCGCGGGGCGCGCGCCGAGGCGACGCCGCTCGAGGGCGGTCCCTGCCGGCTGCTCATCCGCGGGTGGAATCTCTCCGTCCGCGAGAACGAGGAGCACCACGATCTCGCCCGCGCCCTCCGCGCCCTGCTCGACGCCGCGCGCGACGACCACCCGGCGCTGCCCGCGTGCTCGGTCGAGGTGGAGGCGGACCTGCCGCCCGGCGGAGGCCTCGGCTGCTCGGCGGCCATGGGTGTGGCCATCGCGCGTGCCATCGAGCCCGAGCTGAGCGACGACGCTCTGCAGGAGCGCGCGATGGCGTGGGAGCGCGTCTTCCACGGCAACCCCAGCGGGGTCGACGCCGCCGTCGCGGCGCGGGGTGGATGCGTCTTCTTCCGGAAGGGCGAGCCTCTCGAGCGCGTGCGCGTACGGGGGCCGCTCTACCTCTGCGTCGGCAGCACCGGCATCGCATCGAGCACCAAGGCCATGGTCGACGCGGTGGGCCGCCTGCGCGCGCGCCGGCCGGAGATCGTCGCCAAGTCGTTCGACGGCGTGGGCTCGCTCGTCCGGAATGCGCGGCTCGCCATCGAAGCGGGCGACCGCACCACGCTCGGGCGGCTGATGGACCTCAACCAGATGCTGCTCGCGGGGCTCTTCGTATCGTCGCCCGAGATCGAGCGCCTCTGCGGGCTGGCGCGCGACGCCGGCGCCCTCGGCGCCAAGCTCACCGGGGCAGGCGGCGGCGGGAGCGTCGTGGCGCTCGTGGCTTCGGCGGCGGTGGGCGACGCCGTGCTCGCCGCCTGGAAGGCGGACGGCTTCGACGGCTTCGTGACGTGCGTGGCGCAGGAGGCGCGCAGCGAGAAGGCGAAGCTCGCGGAGCCGCGGCCACCGGAGAGCGGCGAGGCGGCCCCGTGATGCTCGAGGCCATCGCCGTCGCCCACCCCAACGTCGCGCTCAGCAAGTACTGGGGCAAACGCGAAGGGGAGGGGAACTTCCCGGCGGTGCCCAGCCTGTCGGTGACGCTCGAGGGGCTGACGACGCGCACGCGCGTGCGCTGGCGCCGCGACGCGGGGGACCATCGCCTGGTCCTCGGCGGACGCGCCGTGGAGCACGCCCAGTCGACGCGGGCGTTCGCGCTGCTCGAGCGCGTGCGCCGCGAGCTCGGGCTGTCCGAGACCGCGGAGATCGAGTCGGACAACGACTTCCCGACCGCGAGCGGCCTCGCCTCGAGCGCGTCGGGGTTCGCGGCGATGGCGCTGGCGGCGGTGCGCGCCGCGGGGGCGGACTGGGATGCGGCTCGCGTGAGCGACCTCGCGCGTCAGGCGTCCGCCAGCGCGGCGCGGAGCGTCTATGGAGGGTTCGTCGAGCTCGAGGTGGGGGCGACCTCGGCGCGCCCCGTCGCCGCCGCGGCTCACTTGCCGCTCGTGGTCCTCGTCTGCGTCACGACCGAAGGCCCCAAGGCGATCGGCTCGACCGAGGGGATGCGCGTCACGATGGAGAAGAGCCCCTACGCGCGAGCTTGGCTCGAGCACGCACCACGCCTTCACGTGCGCCTCCGCGACGCGCTGCTCGCCGGGGACTTCATGCAGGTCGGGGAGCTGGCGGAGGCGAGCGCGCTGGCGATGCACGCGACCGCCATCGCTGCGGGCATCACGTACTGGAACGGGGCGACGCTGGACGCGCTGGCGGCGGTGCGCGGTCTGCGCGCGGCCGGCACACCCACCTACGCGACCATCGACGCGGGACCGCACGTGAAGGTGCTGGCGCGACCCGGCGACGCCGCCGCCGTGCGCGCCGCGATGGCCCGCGTGCCCGGCGTGCTGAGGATCGTCGAGGCCCGGCCGGGTGAAGGCGCGCGCCTGGAGACGTCGTCGTGAGGGTCATCGCCCCCGGCAAGCTCGTGCTCACGGGCGCCTACGCGGTGCTCGAAGGGGCGCCCGCGATCGTCGTGGCCGTCGACCGCTACGCCATCGCCGACGTCGCCGCTCCCGACGACGTGGACGTCCGCGCGCTCCACGACCAGGACGGCCGCAAGCTCGGCCTCGGGTCGAGCGCGGCCTCCATGGTGGCCTCGCAGGGCGCGCGCGCTCTGGCACGGGGCGAGGATCTCTCCGATCCCCGCGTGCGGGCGAGCCTCTTCCGCGGAGTGCGCGAGGCGCATGCCCACGAGCAGCGCGGAGGGAGCGGCGTCGACGTGGCCGCCGCCGTGCACGGGGGCGCCCTTCGCTACGTGACCGACGGCCAGGAGGCCTCGGTTCGCGCCGTCGAGCTCCCCGTGGGCCTGGTGCTCCGCGCCTTCTGGAGCGGCGGCAGCGCGCGGACGAGCGAGCTGCGGGCCCGCGTCGACGCCCTCCGCGGCCGCTCGCCTCTCGCCCTCGCGCGACTCCGTCTGCTCGCGGCGGTCGCCGCCTCCGCGGTCGACGCGGCGGACGCCCGCGCCTTCGTCCGCGCCGCCTCCGACTGCGGCCACGCCCTCGACGCCCTCGGCCGCGCCGCCGACGCCCCGATCGTCCCGCCCGCCTTCGCCGAGCTCGCGACCCTCGCCGACCCGCTCGACGCCGCCTTCCTCCCCTCGGGCGCCGGTGGCGGCGACGTCGCCGTGTGGCTCGCCCTCGCTCCTCCGCCCGCTGCGTTCGTCGATCGCGCCGGGCAGCTCGGAATGCGCCCTCTCCCGCTCACCGTCGACCGCGGTGGTGTCCGACTCGAAACGCCTTCATCCTGAGGACCGAATGGCCCGTACTTCCCGTCTGCCCGGCTTCTACAAGGTGACCATCCAGGAACGCCGCGCGCTCGTGTGCGACGTGACGGGGTCCGATCCGCGCGACATCGAGCGGGCGCTCGACGCCGGAGGGCTCGACGCCGACACCGCGGATAAGTTCGTCGAGAACGTGCTCGGCACCTACGGCTTGCCCTACGGCGTCGCGCTCAACGTCCGCGTCAACGGCCACGATCACGTCGTGCCGATGGTGATCGAGGAGCCGAGCGTGGTCGCGGCCGCGTCGAACGCCGCCAAGATGGTGCGCGCCGGCGGGGGCTTCGTGGCCGAGGCCGACCCTCCCCACATGATCGCCCAGGTGCAGCTCCGGGACGTGCGCGACGCCAAGCTCGCGGTCGAGCGCATCGAGGCCCACGCCGCGGAGATCGCGACGCTCGCCGACCGGGGGATCCCCGGCCTCGTGGCGCGAGGCGGGGGGACGCGCGGGATCGAGGCGCGGGTGCTCGCGGACGATCTCGTCGTCGTCCACATCATCCTCGACTGCCAGGACGCGATGGGCGCGAACCTCGTCAACTCCGTGGCCGAGGCCGTCGCCGACCGGCTCGCCGAGATCGCGGACGCGCGCGTGGGCCTGCGCATCCTCTCGAACCTCTGCGACAAGCGCTGCGTGCGCGTGCGCTGCCGCGTGCCGGCCGAGGAGCTGGCCACCGACGAGATGAGCGGCAGCGAGGTGATCGACGGCATCCTCAACGCCTCGCGCTTCGCCGAGCTCGATCCGTACCGCGCCGCGACCCACAATAAGGGGATCATGAACGGCGTCGACGCCGTCGTCATCGCCACGGGCAACGACTGGAGAGCCGTCGAGGCGGGGGCGCACGCGTTCGCCACGCGGACGGGACGCTACCAGCCGCTCGCCATCTGGCGGCGCGACGGCGACGTGCTCGTGGGCTTCCTCGAGATGCCGATGGCCCTCGGAACCGTCGGGGGCACGCTCCGCGTGCATCCGGCGGCGCGCCTCTCCCTCCGCATGCTCGGGGTCACCGACGCGCAGGAGCTCGCGTGCATCGCCGGCGCCGTCGGTCTCGCGTCGAACCTCGCGGCCGTCCGCGCCCTGGCGAGCGACGGCATCCAGCGCGGGCACATGGGGCTCCACGCGAGATCGGTGGCGCTGGCGGCAGGGGCGGCGGGCGGTCTGGTCGAGCGGGTCGCGGCGATGATCGTGGAGGCGCGGGACATCACGATGGAAGGCGCGCGAAAGGCGCTGGAAGCTCTGGCCGCGGAGATGGGCGACGGAGCGATCGCGGTCGAGGACTAGGGTACTAATTCAGCCCGGGTCACATTGACGCGTCGCGTTGTCGTTCGTAGGTTCCTCCCGTCTGTCACGCCGTCAGGGCGGGCTGGAGGAGTCTTCCATGCATGCCAATGCCCGATCCGATCACCCGCGCCTGGCTCACCACCGCGGGTCCCAGGTCCATCTCGACGAGTGGGTCGCCCCCGACATCGCCGACGAACGCGGGTACCTACGCGCCGGCAAGATCCTCGAATGGATGGACGTCGTCGGCGTCGTCGCCGCCACGCGGCACTGCCGCATGCCGGTCGTCACCGCCGCCATCGACGGGCTGGTGCTTCGTGATCCCATCCGCGTCGGTGAGCGGGTGACGATGAGCGCCGCCATCGCGCACACCTCGGAGCGCAGCCTCGGCGTGTCCGTCGCGATGACGGCCCGCGCGTGGTCCTCGACGCCTACATGTCCTTCGTCGCCGTCGACGAGAGCGGCACCCCACAACCAGTCGCCCAGTTCATCCCCGAGACGCCGCTGGAGGTGACGCGGTTCCGCGAAGGAAACCTGCGCCGCGAGCTCCGCCGCAAGCTCGCCACGGGCACCATGCCCATCCCCGTGCCCGCGCCCGGACAGGCCGCCGACCGCGAGACGATGCTCTACATCCACGAGCTTCTCAGGTCCTTCCCGCGCGCGCTCCGCTTCCCCTGGGATCGCGGCGCGCGTCCCACGGCGCAGGGCCGCGACGTCTCCTACGTGCACACCATCGAGCCCGTGCGAGGCGGTAAGCTCAACTTCCACGGCACCCTCTACGGCGGCACCCTCATGCGCTGGATCGAGACCAACGCGTCGCTCTCCGCGCGCGCCTACCTTCGCGGCGAGCCGGTGCGCCTCGCCGGCCTTCACGGGCTGACGTTCCTGCGGCCCATCCGGCCGAACCGGTTCGTGCACATCCAGTCGCTCGTCGTCCACACCACGAGCGACGCGCTCACCGTCATGGTCAACGTGCAGGCCGAGGACGCCATCGAGGGTGAGCACGAGGAGACGCTGCGGGCCTTCCTCACGTACGCCCCCGCCGATCCGGGGCGGTCGCCGGCCCCGGTGACGTGCGCCAGCGACGACGAGCGCGCGGTGTTCGAGGAGGTGGAGCACCGCCTCGGGATGCAGCGGATGCTCGAGGCCGACGCGCCCACCTGAGCTGCGCCTGCGTGTCACCGAGACGTCGCTGGAACGTGACCCCGCCCGGCGGATGTCGTAGCTTCCCCGGGTGCCTCGGGACGCCGACGATTCGCGCCCTTCCGCGCGTTGGAGCGAGCCGCCCGCGGTGGGCGATCCGCACCGCGACGTGACCGGCGCCCTCCACGACGTGTCGAACGCCCTCACCGTGCTGCTCGGCTGGGTGGCCGAGGCGCGCACGGGTCGGGGCTCGCCCGAGCAGGTCAACCGGGCGCTCGCCATCGTCGAGGAGCGGGCGCGGACGGCGCGTGATCTGGCGCGTCGCGCCATCGGTGCGCAGGCCGTCATCGAGGACCGCGAGGAGCCGCTCGACGCCGTCGTGAGCGAGGTGGTCGAGGCGCTCTCGGTGGAGGCGCAGCGCGCGGGCGTCGCGCTGGTCATCAAGAGCCACGCGCCCGGGGTGCGGGTGCCCCTCGCGGGCGACGCCTCGCAGATCCTCACCAACGTGCTGCTCAACGCGCTCGCCTGGGCGCCCCGGGGCAGCCAGGTGAACATCGAGATCCAGGCCGACGCGGCGGTGGCCACGGTCTTCGTGCAGGACGAGGGCCCCGGCGTCCCGGCGGCGCAGGTGCCGCGCATCTTCGACGGCGCGTCGAACCGCGAGGGAGGCGCCGGCGTCGGCTTGCGCCACGCGCGCGCCGTGGCCCGGGCGGCGGGGGGAGAGCTGGAGCTCGTGCCCCTCGTCAGCGATCCCGTCCGGCGAGGCGCCCGCTTCCGGCTTCGCTGGCCGCGCCTCGAGGCCACCCTGCCGCGCGCCCCCGTGTCCGCGCCGCGGCCGGCGGTGCTCGCCGGCACCCGCGTGCTCGTCGTGGAGGACGACGTGGACGTCGCGGCGCTGCTCGAATCGGCGCTGGGCGCGCGCGGCGCGAAGGTCGTCGTGGCGCGGACGGCGGAGGAGCTGATGCTGCGGGCCCGGGAGACGCATGACGCGGCGCTGGTCGACCTGTCGCCCATCGCGCACGACGTGAAGGGGGCCGTGGCGGCGCTGCGCAAGGGGTCGCCCGACGTGGCGCTCGTGTTCATCAGCGGCAGCGCGGTCGGGCTGCCCGAGGGGCTGGACAGCGAGGAAGCGGGCAAGATCCGGTGGGTGAGGAAGCCCTTCGAGGTGGCGGAGATCGTGGCGGCGCTGACGGAGACGCGGGCACGGCGTTCCCCTTGACCTGACCCAAGCCCGCGATTATTCATCCGGTCCCCCTCGCGAAGGTGGCGGAATTGGCAGACGCACTAGCTTGAGGTGCTAGCCCCAGAAATGGG
>Ga0302324_100030428_pt1 | contig 10204 bp, 8 predicted proteins | sample Palsa_T0_1_FD_201949 | JGI IMG/M metagenome (GOLD analysis project Ga0302324, IMG submission 201949) | Peat permafrost microbial communities from Stordalen Mire near Abisko, Sweden - Palsa_T0_1 | ecosystem: Environmental > Terrestrial > Soil > Palsa > Peat permafrost | place: Sweden: Abisko... | reverse complement strand
CCGATGCTGACGTCGATCAAACCGATGAGCGTTGTGGGAACGCGCACGTACTTGACGCCGCGCCGGTACATCGATGCCGCAAAACCCGCGATATCCATGACGACGCCGCCACCGACGGCCACGAATACGACGTCGCGCGGTAATTTCTCTCGCACGGCCCGCGAGCAGATCGCTTCGACGGCCCGCAGGGTCTTATCGGTTTCTTGGCCTGAGGTCGTCATTACCGAGCAACGGCCGAGACGTTCAGCAGCGTACCGGCCGATCGCTGCGCCATGCGAGCGCCAGATCGTTTCGTCGACCACGAAGAAGACCGGACGACCCTCGATTAGATTGGCAAGCGCATCTTCTTGCGGATCGAAGACGTAGCGTTCGACGTGGCGGATGTCGTACGACGAGGTCTGGGTGACCGTCATCGTCAGTACGCGGCGATCGGGCTTTGCGCAAAGCGCAGCGTCCGGAACCGGTGCAAGCTTCATCTCGCCGGCCACGACGTGAACGGCCCGGGCGTAAACCCGAGCGGGTTGGAAACGAACAAAAGCATTAGGGGGCGACTCTTTACGGGAATAGTAAAGAGTCGCTTCGGAGGGGGGTTGTCAGGCGCGGAATGACGCTCCTTCGGACCTTGGTCCCGATTTTTGCGGCTGGCGACCCCCGCTCGCCCGGGAACGAACCCTCTTTTGGTGCGCCTCCTACCGTAACGCAGGGGCGCTTGCCGAGCGGTTTTTCCACGGCGTAACCGCACCGACGTATCCATCGCATCTCACGTACATGTGCGGTTGTACTCCTGAGTTCGCATCTATACCAATGCCATTCGACGCCGCCCCGCCTTCGACTCGGACCAGCCGGGTACAAGCGGCTGATCCAAACTTATCAGGGCCCCCTGGGACGGAGCCGTGTTCCCCTCGGGCGCGGCCGCCAAGACATCCGCCGAAGCTTCAGACCGGGCGATAATGTGACGAAGGTATCACTAAAGCGCCACGTTTCCGCCCCGATGAGGACCATGGACCATACGACCGTACCGAAGACCCTTAGCCTCGGTGACGACGAGATGCGCGTCGTCTTCGGAATCGAAGACCTTTGCCGGCATACGATGATCTTCGGGTCGTCGGGTTCCGGTAAGACGACGCGCGCGTACAACCCGATGATGCTCGAGATGCTGGGCAAGCTGCAGTGCGGTGCCTTCATCATCGCGGCCAAGGTCGAAGCCGTCGGCGAAGCGATCGAACTCGCGCGCCGCGCCGGGCGGCCCGAGCCGCTGGTCATCGAGCCGGGCAGCGCGGTCGGCCTCGATCTCCTCAGCGGCAGCCCCGACGTCGACGCGATGTACTTCCGCGACACCTTCGGCCGGGTCGGCGACGACGCCAAACAGTGGGTCGACGCGGCCGTCGCGCGCATGAAGAACGCACTGCGCATGCTCAACGCCGCGGGCTCGCAGTATTACACGTTCGAGCACCTTACCGGCTACTGCTTCGACGAGAAATTCGCCGCGATGGTTCGGATCCAAGCGATGGAGCGTTTGCGCGCGATCTCGCACGATACGGACGAAGCCTGGACGATTCGCGAAGCGATGAGCTACGAGGACACGCGCTACCTGCAGTTCACCCCCGAGACGCGCCGCGCCGTCCAGTTCGCCGTCTCGACGCTGCTCGAGCCGCTGCGCGACGTCGCGATTTCGCGCACGTTCGCCCGCAAGCACAACCTGGTCCAAATCGAGTCCGTCTTCAGCGGCAACATCATCATCCTGCACGTGCCGCGCACGAAGTACGAACGGGCCGCGCAAGCGATCTACACGATCGCCAAACGCCGCTTCTTCACCGCACTCGAAAACCGCCGCGCTGATTCGTCCCTCGATCAAACCCGGCCGATCGTCTTCGGCATCGACGAATACCAGCTTTGTATCTCAGAATCCGACGTCCAGTCGCTCGGTATCATTCGCTCCGCGAACTGCATGGTGCTCGGAACGACCCAAGGTGTCTCGTCGCTCTACACCGTGTTGCCGAAGCACCACGTCGACGCGGCGCTGCAGAACTTCACGCAGAAGTTCTTCTTCAAGACCGACGACGACGACACGCTCGCGGTCCTCGAGCGCGCCACCAAGCACAACATCAACAAGATCGATACGAGCGAGCTGTTCTCGATGAATCGGGATCAGGCGCTCGCGCACGTGACGGTCGGCGACGATTCGGTCGACGCGATCCTCACGATGAAGCCCCTGTTCATCAACGCCGATCCGTCGCGTGCCTCGAGGGCGTCGCTCACGATGGTGTAATCTACAGCGCTGTAAGAAAACGGTCTGGGAGAATACACAAAGAAGCGTCGGGTATTAACCGACGCTCCTTCGCCCCCTTGCCTCTTGCGGACAAGACTTTCAGCACGGCACGCTGTTGTAAGCGCTCAACGTGCTACACGCAAATAATACAACACGGTAGCCGAAAGTTCACGCACATTATGGTAAAGAACTCTTAGCTCTCGCAATGATCTGGCGCACGCGATCGACCGGTAATGCGTAAAACGTCAAGCCGTGCGCGCCCGAAAGCGTGTGCGCCGAAAACAGCGCATCGTCGACGGCGGCTTCGGTCGCTTCGGCGGTTGCGGAAAAGAGCGCGTCCATCGTGTCGTCGTCGTTCACGAGGCCGACCGGATGCGGTCCGGAGGGGTCGCGCGGGTAGGTGTTCGTCGTGCTGAACGCGATCAGGAGGTCGCCGCTCGAAACGTGCGAGGTGATTCCTGTTCGGCCGAGGCCGATGACCGCGCGTTTTGCCAACTCGTTGAGCTGACGTCCGTCGAGCGGCGCGTCGGTTGCGATCGTGACGATCACGCTGCCGTCGGCGGCGCGTCCGCGCGTCCGAAAGACGGCGTTCTTAGGAAAGCTCGGGAGTAGCTCGTTCGCGAAAATGTGACCGATGGGCACCCCGTCGATCCGCAGTTCGTCGCGCGATCCGGTGTTTGCATTGACCAGGACGCCGACGGTGTAGCTGCCGCGCTCTTTCGGTACGAGCCGGGATGCCGTTCCGATACCCGCTTTGAATCCGAAGGCCCGCATGCCGGTGCCGGCGCCCACGTCGCCACGTTCAAACGGGCCGGAGGTCGCAGAGTCGAGCGCTTTCACGACGTCGGCGGCGACCACGTGACGGCCTTGGATGTCGTTGAGGCCTTGATCGTCGCACTCGGCGACGACGGGCAGTGGGACGTCGTCACGCACGCCGAGATTCGGATTTTTCGCGATCATCCAATCGATCACGCCGTCGTCGACGCGGCCGACGTCGAGTGTGTTCGTCAGCGCGATCGGGACCTCGATGAAACCGGACTCGTCGATCCAATTCTCGCCGGTCATCTCGCCGTTTCCGTTGAGCACGAGGGTCGAGGCGGCGGCGCGCTTGTTCCACGGATCGGCATTCGGAAGCACGACGGTAACGCCCGTGCGGACGGGACCGTGACCCGGGACGAGCGGGCCCGGCGTGCCTTCGATCTTCGTCACTTGGCCGACCAAGACGCCGCCGACGTCGGTGATCGCATCGTTCGGTCCGGACGGGAGCGAGCCGATCGTGATTCCGGCGACGCGTGCGCCCGCCGCGGGGACGCCGAGGGCGCAGCACACGGCAAGCGCAGAGATGAGTAGGCGAACTGACATCATGCGGGGGGCTTTCGCGACCGGACCGAAAAACCGCGCTATGGTTCGAGAATTCTTCAGCCACGGCAGCAATGCCATCGTGGCGGGCATGATCGCCGCACTCGGCGGTGCACATGCCACGGGCGGCCTGAAGCAGAAGCCGATACCACTCGCGCTTGGGGTGCTGTTGTTCTTCCAGAGCGAGTACACGACGCACCGCTATCTCTTGCATGCGAAGCCCTCGACGAACGAGTTCGTCCACAAGCTGCAACGCCGGCTGCACTACGACCATCACGTGGATCCGGCCAAGCTCGAGTTGCTGTTTCTCCCGCCTTGGGCGCTGTTTCCGACCGTGGCCGCCTACATCGCGATCTACTACGCGTTAACCCGGAATAAGGACGCCGTCGCCTCGCTGCTGATGGGCAACCTGCTCGGCCTGTTCTACTACGAGTGGGTCCACTACGTCGCCCACGTGCCCTTTAAGCCGAAGACCCCCTACGGTCGCTGGATCAAGAAGTACCACCTCTGGCACCACTTCAAAAATGAGAAGCTCTGGTACGGGGTCACGAATCCGACCGCCGACTACATCATCGGCACCTACGTCGACGTCGCCGACGCCGAGAAGTCGGGCACGACAAAGTACCTCTACGTCAACTAGGCCCCAACCGACCCTGTCATCCTGAGTTCGTCGAAAGCCTGTCCTGAGCTCGTCGATGGACGGGGGACTGTGAGCCAGGCCCGCAGGGGCCGCACCCCCCGAGCCGCAAATCAATTTCACAACCAATGTCGTGGGCGGGAAATTGGTTCCCGGGGTATACTGCCCACATGGCTGACGCGGACCGGGACTTATTGCCTCTATGTGGCGCAAGGCACCACGGCCGCCGGAACGAAGTTGATACCTCTTCGCACCTTGGAGGAACGCCGCCATTTTAACGCTGCCCCCGATCGACTCTGGCCTCCTGCGGCACTTGGAGCAGCTTGGCCTCGCCGGCGCGCCTGCGGTTCACCGCAACCTGCCGCCGTCGGCGCTCTACGAGCACGCCGTGCGCAAGGGTGAAGGCGTCATCGGCGCAGACGGGCAGATGATCGTCGAAACCGGCGAGCACACCGGCCGCTCACCCAAGGACAAATTCTTCGTTCGTGAGCCCGGCAGCGAAACGCACATCGACTGGGGCGACACCAACAAACCGATCGATGCAGCGACGTTCGACGCGCTCTTCGATCGTGTCGCAGCCTATCTCTCCGAGCGCGAGATCTACGCGCTCGATGCCTACGTCGGTGCCGACGAGCGCTATCGCCTGCCGATCCGCGTGATCTCACAGTATGCGTGGCATTCGCTATTCGCACACGACCTGTTCATCACGCCGGACGCAATCCCCGAGAACTTCTCGCCGCAATTCACCGTCGTCGATGCCGCCGAGTTCGTCGCGGATCCCGCGCGTGACGGCACGCGCAGCGGGACCTTCATCCTCGTAAACATGGCGCGCAAGATCGTCCTGATCGGCGGCACTCGGTATGCGGGCGAGATCAAGAAGTCGGTCTTCACGATCATGAATTACCTGATGCCGCTGCGCGACGTGCTTTCGATGCACTGCTCGGCAAACGTCGGGAAAGCCGGCGACACGGCGATCTTCTTCGGCCTCTCGGGTACGGGAAAGACGACGCTCTCGGCGGATTCCAATCGCCCGCTCATCGGCGACGACGAGCACGGCTGGTCGGCAGACGGCGTCTTCAATATTGAAGGCGGCTGCTATGCGAAGGTCATTAAGCTTTCGCAGAAGGCCGAGCCCGAGATATGGGCGGCGTCACACCGCTTCGGCACCGTGCTCGAGAACGTCGTGTACGACGAGCAGACGCGTGCGCTCGATCTCGAAAGCGAAGCCTTGACCGAGAACACGCGCGCGGCGTACCCGATCGAGTTCATTCCCAATATCGTCCCGGGCTTGATGGCCGGCCATCCGCAGACGATCATCATGCTGACTGCGGACGCGTTCGGCGTGCTGCCGCCGATCTCGAAGCTCACACCCGAGCAAGCGATGTACCACTTCCTCTCCGGTTACACCGCGAAGGTTGCCGGCACGGAGAAAGGTGTCCTCGAACCGACGGCGACCTTCTCGACCTGCTTCGGCGCGCCGTTCATGGTGCATCATCCGACGGTGTACGCGAAGCTGCTCGGCGAACGCATCGCCAAGCACGAAGTCACGTGCTGGCTCGTCAACACGGGTTGGAGCGGAGGCGCCTACGGCGTCGGCAAGCGTATGGCGATCGCGCACACGCGCGCAATGGTGAATGCCGCGCTCGACGGGAGCCTCAAGAATGCGATCTTCGAGCACGAGCCGTTCTTCGGGCTCGCGCTACCGACCGCCGTTCCGGGCGTTCCGACCGACGTGCTCGATCCGCGCAACGCGTGGGCCGACAAAGCAGCCTACGATGCACAAGCGAAGAAACTCGCAGGCTTGTTCTACGAGAACTTCAAGAAGTTCGAAGCCCAGGCGAGCGACGGCGTCAAGGCCATAGCGATCAAGCCTTAACCGGCTTGCGAGTCAGCCGACGCTCAGAGAGTACCGTTTTGACGTTCTCGAGCAATCGCGTATTCTGCCGTGGCTAAGAGGTCACGAACGACGATGAGGAAAGCGGAACCGGCCTCGGTCAGGCACACGTTGCGGCGATTTCTCACGAAGAGTTGAAAGCCGAGGTCGTCCTCAAGGTTTTTGATGAGTCGACTAAGCGGAGATTGGCTCATTTCAAGCCGTCCGGCGGCGCGAGCATAGTGAAGCTCGTCTGCAAGAACGAGAAACGCATGCAGTCTCCCAAGGTCCGGGATCGCCGGGGGAGCCCACGGCGTCGCTGCTGCGTTCGATCGCGACGCCGGCGTGGTGCTTCCTTGTGAGTCGGTCACGGCGCACCTCTGTCGCGAGCGCCGTAACCGTGGCGGAGCAGTATCGCACGAAGGACTTGCTCTACGTCCGCGCACGAGGCAAATCCGTACCGGGACATCACGTCAGCAATGGAGTTGCCCATTAAGAAGTCGAGCAAGATGAATTCGTCGACGAAGGCCGGGCTCTTCGAGCGACCGCTAGGCGCAGAACGGTTCGACGGGGCAGCCAAGAGAGGCCGGCAACGGCGGTAAGGGCGTGGTGGCAACGCCACCGGCGACTGACGACACGAGAAACGCGACGAGTTGAACCAGCGCGACCACTGACGGCCTCCTAAGAGATTGAGTGCCGTCAGACAGTAGCGGGGCCGATTGCGCCGGCCGGTATTAAATTTGATTAGATGCGCAGCTAAAAGGCGCTAGCTCAAATAGCCGCGATCCCGGGCGATTGCCACCGCTTCGGAGGCGCGAGAAGCCTCAAGTTTCTCGCGAATGGCACGCGTATGGCTGTAAACGGTGTTGACGCTACGCTCGGTCGCATCGGCAATTTTTCCCGCACTCCAGCCGCGATCGAGCAGGCGCAAAACCTCAAACTCCGCCGGCGTTAACCCTGCCGGAAGTGCATGTGACACGCGAGATTTCCACGCGGCAGCATAGACTCGTCCGATGCCGCGAAGGGATGGAGCGAAGTCATCCCAGCGTTGCCTCTGCATTAATTTCGGAATCCGTCGAATATCCTCATCCTCAGCTACCTCTTGGACCGACACCACGCGCTCGGCGTGGACGTCAGCGCCAATGAGAACACAAGCCGCGGCGGTTGTCGCTCTTGCAAGCTTTCGGTACGCCTGTTCGTAGCCGGGATCGCGTCCAACGGGCCGGCCGAGCCGCGAGATTGCAGCATGAACGTTCGCCCGCGCACTTTCATCTTGGTAGAGCGAAGCATCCGCGATCGCGATCAGGCTGGAGCACAGCGACGATTGGCCGCGACTGCGAGCCGGCGTCTCCCGCAGCACGTGGAGCACCGTTCGCATGGCGACCAGATCCTCTGGACCGTGCGCTATCGCTCGCGATGCTATATACGAAAACCGCTCGGTGTACTGCTGCGGCAGAAGGTGGGATTCTATCTCGCGCTCGAGGGCCTCAATGCGGCAATCGTCGGCAAATTGTACCGCGAAGTCGTACTCCGCAACGAGTGCCGGATGAATGAACGACGCATCACGTGATTTTAGTGCTGCCGCGTAGCATAGCTTCGCGAAGCGGGATGCTTGACTCATTTGACCGGTGACGCAATAGTGCACGTTATAGGCGATAGAATAGCTGGCAGCCGCGACACGCCACGCGCCGAGCCTAAGACACAGGGCCGCGCTTGCGGCGGCGAGGTCGAGCGCTTGCTCGTAGTTTCGGGCCAGGTACGACGTTCGCGCCAGACGTTGCAGAACGCGTGCGCGAACGACTTCGTCATCCTCCTCAAGAAGAGCGGCGCGGGCTGCCGCCACCAAGCGCGCGACGTCGTCGCCGCGGCCAAGCTCCGCGGCGGCCAAAGCGCGAAGCGCAAATGCGGAGCTTCGCCAACCGGCGGCAGCTACAATATCCGCAAGGTGATCGATGGAGCCAACATCGTGGCGCATGACGAGAATCGGTGCGAGCGTGTCGGCGACGACGGCGCGATCGAGACCGCGTAGCGCCGTAAGTTGATGGCGAAGGGCACGCATCGCCCCGTCGACGTCGCCATCATACTGCCGTAAGACAGCCTTGAGAAATGCTCGCGCCGGCCGGGAAGATTGCCCGGCGTGGCGCTCGATTTCGTCCCTAGTTCCCGCCGAAGCGAGACGGAAGGCCTCAACCATTGAATCCAGCGGGGTTCACCCGTAAAACGCCGCGCAGGCGCTTCGATTCGCCCAGGGCTAAAAAGAACGGGACTCTGGGCCAAGCCTCGGCTACGCGAGCGAGCGGCAATATGCCTGTAAGACCGAACTGCTGCCAAGCGGCGCCAGGGGACTGCAAATGACTACAAGCCGAACCTCATTCGCCCCTTACCTTTACGACGATGCGTTTGCGGCGCCGCCCGTCGAACTCGCCGTAGTGGACGCGTTCCCATGGCCCGAGGTCGAGCTTGCCGTTCGTAATCGGGAGCACGACCTGATGGCCGAGCAGCATGCGCTTGAGGTGTGCGTCGCCTCGTCCGTGATGTCGCGAAGCTCGTACGCTCCTTGGTCTCCATCACCAAGTAAGTCCGCGAAACTTTTCATCTTCTTCTCACCTGCGGACGCAACGTTCTGGTCTAGGATTCCGATATACTGACGTACTCTTCATCCAGGAGCCAGCCGTGATCATACGTCCTTATCTTTCCGTCCTCGCCATTGCGGGCGCCCTGCTCGGCGGGACCGTCGCGGCGCACGCTCAGTCGTATCCGATGCCGACGGCTCCCGCCGGCGCATCCGCAAATCAACCCACAGCACCTACGACGGACGGGCGCCCGCGCCATCGCGGCCGCATGCGTGAGGCGCTGCAAAACTTGAATCTCTCGCCCGCGCAACGCGGCCAGATCCGCACCGCGTTCCAGCAGTTCCGAGCCGCCAAGAGTTCGGCGACTCCGATGACGCGCGCGCAACTCCGCAACCAAATCGAAGGCGTGCTCACGCAAGCGCAGCGCCAACAGTTTGAGACGAACATCCGCCACCGGCCGGTGCAGCCGCAGACCCAGCCCGGATAACCGAAACCGCCGGCGCGGCGTTTACAGACGCTCGATCAGCGTCGCGTTGGCCATGCCCCCACCCTCGCACATCGTCTGCAGCCCGTATCGGCCGCCGCTGCGCTCGAGTTCGCAGAGCAAGTCGACCATGATGCGCGCGCCGCTCGCGCCGAGCGGATGGCCGATCGCGATCGCGCCGCCGTTCACGTTGACGCGGGAAAGGTCGGCGCCGGTCTCTTTCTGCCACGCGAGCACCACGCTTGCGAAGGCTTCGTTGATCTCGACGCGGTCGATGTCTTCGAGGGTAAGATTGGCGCGCGATAAGACTTTCTTGGTCGCCGGAATCGGCGCGGTCAGCATCAACACCGGGTCTTCCGCGGCCAGCGCGAACGATACGAACCGCGCACGCGGTGTCAATTTCAAACGCTGCGCGGTCGCGCTATCCATGATCAAGAGTGCGGCCGCGCCGTCGCTGATTTGCGACGAGTTGCCGGCCGTGATGACGCCGTCGGCTTTGAACGACGCCCGCAGGCCGCCTAGCTTCTCGAGCGACGTGTCGGCGCGAATGCCTTCGTCTTGCGTGAAGCTGCGCTCGGTGCCGTCTTCGTTTTTGACTTGGATCGGCATGAGCTGTTCGGCAAGTTTTCCGCTCGCATTTGCAGCCCCCGCGCGGCGATGGCTCTCGAGCGAGAAGGCGTCGAGCGCGGCCCGGTCGAGCTCCCACTTTTGGGCGATCAGCTCGGCGCTGATCCCTTGGTTGACGAGCCCATTGTGGTAGCGGGCATTCATCTGCGGACCGAACGGTACGCCCGGCCCGTTGGCTGCGCTCGCGCCGAGGGGGACGCGGGTCATCATCTCGACGCCGCAGGCGATCGCGACGTCGTATGCGCCGCTCATGACACCTTGGGCTGCGAAGTGCGCAGCCTGCTGGGCGGAGCCGCACTGCCGGTCGATCGTCGTCCCGGGCACGCTCTCGGGGAACCCCGCCGCGAGCGCGGCGTTGCGGGCGACGTTAATAGACTGCTCG
>Ga0302324_100030427_pt1 | contig 10204 bp, 7 predicted proteins | sample Palsa_T0_1_FD_201949 | JGI IMG/M metagenome (GOLD analysis project Ga0302324, IMG submission 201949) | Peat permafrost microbial communities from Stordalen Mire near Abisko, Sweden - Palsa_T0_1 | ecosystem: Environmental > Terrestrial > Soil > Palsa > Peat permafrost | place: Sweden: Abisko... | reverse complement strand
TATCATCGTATGCACACGTTAATTAGTTTTCAGGGAAGTGTGCCCGCTGCTGGGATTGTTTCTTCAGCGATGGGGGACTCGTCGATCTATCTGCTTGGAGCGACCGGCGACAAAGGATTGACCTCGAATGGCGGCTATCTGCTGCAATGGACATGGATTCGAATGCTCAAGGAAAAGGGTTTCAGGTGGTATGACCTCGGGGGAATAGATCCCGAACGAAACCCGGGAGTCTATCATTTTAAAAGTGGATTGTCGGGTGTGGAATCCTTTCACGTGAGTCCGCTGGTTGCGAGCGACGGAGGATTGGGTTCCGCAATCATTACCTCCGGCGAGGCAGCGTACAAAACGATACTCGGCTGTGCGCGAAAATTGCGGGCTCGCGCCCACTCCCTAGCGACATTGTGAGGTCAGACGTGGGCATCGCTATGGACATCTCTGTCATCATCGTAAACTGGAATACAAAGAATTTGCTCGAGCAGTGTCTGGAGAGCCTTACGTCCTCGCTGCACTCTCGAAGCATTGAGATTATCGTCGTAGATAATGCCTCAAGCGATGGTTCGGTCGAAATGGTGGAGCACTGCTTTCCGGACGTCAAATTGATTAGGAATCATGAAAACCTGGGTTTTTCTAAGGCCAACAACCTGGGGATTCAACAGAGCTCAGGACGCTATGTAAGTTTGGTAAATTCGGACGTAAGGGTCTTGCCAGGTTGCTTAGATGCGCTCGCAGACCACCTTGACCACAACTCCGCTGTAGGTAATGTTGGCCCGCGCGTGCTCAATTCGGATTTGACGTTGCAGAGTTCATGCCGCCACTTTCCGACGCTCTGGAACAACATTTGTTCCGCAACCGGACTAGCCGCGGCGTTCAAGAGTTCTCGGTTTTTCAGTGGTGAGCACATGCTTTTTTTCCCACATGACCGGGTCATGGCCGTGGATGTTTTGGTCGGTTGTTTCTGGATGGTACGACGAGATGTTTTCCGCGACATCGGCATGCTGGACGAAAGTTTCTTTATGTATGGGGAGGATGTAGATTGGTGCCGCCGCTGTTGGAACGCGAATTGGCAAATCGTTTTCGTTCCTACTGCTCAAGCCATACACTACCGCGGCGGGAGTTCGGGGACTCAGGTGGTACGTCTGGCAGTCGCGCAACAAGATTCGATTGTTCACTACTGGTCCAAACACAAAAGTGTGTTTGGTGTTCTGGGAATCAAAGCCATTTTCTTGTTTCGCCACGCGATTCGGTACTTGCTTGCCACGTTATTCGGTTTATTCCGATCGTCAGAAAGTTCAAGATCGGACAGTCGTATCCTAACCAGTTCGGCTTGCCTGCACGCGCTGTTTAATGGATCTTTTACAAACCTCTTGGCCGGGGAAGCTCGGAATCCGACGCCGTGAGTTTTTCGAATTCAATTCTGCGGTTCACAACGTATTGCCGACGTCACGGATTGCGCGCGATCGTCAGCCGTATGGGGGAGGCCGTGAATCGGGTAATGTTTGTGAACCGTACTGTACTCTTTTACTTTGACCTCGTTGACGAAACGTCTGACCAGGCAGAACCGCCTCCTTCGATTGTGATTGAAAGAAAGAGGAATGAATCCGAGATCAGCGCGACGGATTTAGAAGAGTTCATGAATTTTTGGAACCCCCAAATTGCTCGTCGCGAAATGCAGGCCCGATTCAAAACAGATGCGTTACTTTGGATGATCAAGGTTGATGGCAAATTAGCGGGATATGGTTGGACCCTCCGGGGACGCACCATGGAACCACACTTCTATCTCTTAGGGCTGGACGATGTTCATCTGTTCGATTACTACGTAGCCCCAGCCTATCGGGGACGAGGGCTGAATCCTCTTCTGGTAAATCAGGTCTTGCGTCAACTGGCGACTGAGCGTCTGGGCAGGGCGTTTATTGAAGTTGCCGAGTGGAATCGCGCCCAGTTATCTTCACTGAGGAAAACTCCTTTCCACCGCCTTGGCTGCGCTCGAAAATTGACCGTTGGACGCCAAACCGCAGTGTGGTTTGCCGATGGCCTTTCCCGCTCCAGCGTCGAGCACGCAACCGATAATTCTTCTACAGCCGCGGACCGTGCGAAGCCTTCGGGCGTTCGTGACTTGAACGTTTGAGATTTTGCTCGGTTGGAAGAGATTGCCCCTATAACATTTCTGGCGGCAGTGCTAGCAGTCGTGGCATCGCATTAGCGTAAAAGCCTATCATGGGAAATCTTGGCACATTGGATGCTGTAGTGGAGGAAGTGAAATCCGAGACTTCCGAAGCGCACCATAATCTGGCTACGACAATTGGTAGGAACACTGTTTTTGGCGTACTCGCCAGCGCTGCTCAAGTTGCCACTCGTCTGGTCACGATTCCGATTGTAATAACGCACCTAGGCCTCGGCGGTTATGGTATTTGGTCAATCATCATGACAGCTGCCGCGTACATGCGCTTTGGTAGTGTGGGGATCAAGTCGGCCTTTCAGAAATATGTGGCTGAAGCCACCGGAAACGGCGAATATGATAGTGCAAACCGGCTGCTTAGTACTGGCAGTGCCCTGATGCTCGCTCTGTCACTGATCGGACTCTTTCCGATTGTACTGTTGTCACGCCAAGTCGCAAGAGCTGCCGGAGTACCCTACGATTTTCTGTCTTCGACCGCGGGAGCCATTTCGGTGCTTGGCATAATCATGGTCTTGTCGAACGTCGGAGCCGTCTACGAAGCAATCGTAATGGGTGGGCATCGGATTGATATAGCGCGGAAATTCACAACCTTTTTTACCGTGGCAGAGGCAGTCGCCATCGTCGTGGTTCTACACTTCGGATATGGTCTGCTGGCGATGGCATGGATCATGGCGGTTTCCGAGGTCGGATTTGTTCTGAGTTGTTATCTTGCCGCCAAGAAAGTTGTGCCCGAGATTCGCTTGCGCGTGGAATACCTAACAAAAAGTGTCTTGCATGAGCTGATTAGGTTTGCCGGCACGTATCAACTGGTCAACATTCTAGAAGTCCTGTATGCAGCGATTCTGCCGTTCGCAATTTTGAGAGCTTTTGGCGCAGACGCGGCTGGAGCTTATGCCATAGTGACGAGACTGGTCACGTCCGCCATGATGCTACAGAATGCATTTCTGATACCAATTCTTTCCGGCGGCACGATGGTATATGCTTCCGGCTCCCCGGACAAGATGCGGGCATTGTTGGTCAAGTCGTTCAAAGTGACACTGGCGCTAACATTATTCCCTTTGGGTTTCATTTCGGTCTTTGGCACGAGAATCGTGTACGCATGGACCGGGCAGGAGCAACCTTCTTTTGGAACGGCATTGAAACTCGTCTGCGTTGCAGGATTGTTTAGCGGCTTTTCTATGTTGCAGCTAGTGCTGTACAGAGTCTCAGGACGAGCCGTTATGGATAATATTCGGCAAGTCTTGAGGATAGTAGTTCTCGCCTCGATTGCGGTGTTCGCCCGAAGACTGGGTTTCAACGGGGTTCTGTCGGGGTTGGCCATTGCTGAACTTGTCGGAGTCGTTTTCATGATGTTTGCACTTACCCGAACGTTCCATTCGTTTGAAGTGAAGGAGTTGATTCCAGATGCCGTCAAGCTAGTCGTCGCAACTGCGGCGATCCTGCTTGCAGGAGACATCGCGACGCACATCCCGTTGCCAGGAGTGACGAGTGGACGATGGTTGGCTACGTTGACGGTGGGAGAAGCAGCGCTGGCTTCTTTACTCGTGATGTGGCCAGCTTTACTGCTTACACGGTCTATAACAGTGTCGGAGGGAAAGGCAATGGTGTCTATATTTTTGCCCCACCGTCGCGAGACTGGTGCAAGGATAGTGGGTGGCGTGAGTGGGTAGCTCTCATCAAGAGGCGCAAAGCGCGCCCGCGCAGGGTTTGGCTCAACTGGTTTCGAGAATCGCTACTTGGTTAAACAGCGCATGGATCAGGCGGACTTGGCCCTTTGCAGAATTCGGAACTGGAACCTCAGTTCATTGGTCCTGCGATATCTCGCGGCGTATTTCTGACGCGGTAAGATTGGGTGAGGAAGTCTATTTAGCGCCGAATGTCTGGCTAAATGTGGTCGGCGACCTGAGCAGCGCTGAACCGAGGATTGTATTGGGCAATGGTTGCAAGATTGGTAGAAGATCAACGATATCCAGCAAGAACCAGATCATTCTCCACGAAGATGTTCTCCTTGGCCCCTCCGTCCTCATCATGGATCATAATCACGAGTTTGCCGATACAGATCGTCCCATACACGAACAGGGTATAACGGACGGGGGAAGAATTACAGTTGAGACAGGTTGCTGGATCGGCCATGGAGCAGTGATTGTTTGTAGCCGTGGAAACCTGACTCTGGGGCGAAACAGCGTTGTCGGAGCAAACGCCGTGGTTACAAAAAGCTTTCCCCCGTTCAGTGTCATCGCTGGAAGCCCGGCAAAGCTAGTAAAAACTTACGATCAGCAATCCAAAAAGTGGATCAGACCAAATGATTAGTACGCAAGAGACAATTACCCTGGATCGGATCACTGAAAGAATCGGTGATCTGCGGGTGTGCCCGTTATGCAGGAGCACGACAGTATCTGATTTCGTGACTGCGCCGGACCGCTTTCATTTGCGCGAGGTGCAGTACCAGTTGCTGCGATGTACTTCATGTTGGTGTGTTTGGCTGGCGAATCCTCCGAGGCCTGAGGAAATGGGTCCTCATTACAGCGAGGATTATCACGAGGCCATTGTTACGGGAGCCGAACACACGGGCGCAAAACGTTGGCAAACGCACAGGAAGGTCATTGCGCAGTACAAAGAGCAGGGAGCGATCCTCGACGTCGGATGCAGCTCAGGATCGTTTCTTGCGAGCATGGGAAGTGGAAGATGGAAGTTATACGGGATCGAAATGGATGAGTCGACGGCAGAAAGAGCACGGGCAAACTCCGGAGCGGAGGTCTTCGTCGGCGATGTTATGGATGCGCCCTTTGGGCCTAACAGCTTCGACGTCATAACCGGTTTTGACGTTCTTGAGCACATGTATCAGCCGCGAGAATTTCTTGAGCGCGTCATGTCCTGGTTGCGGCCGGGAGGTATATTCTTCGCAAAGTTTCCGAACATCGACTCATGGGAAGCTAAGTTGTTCGGCACGTACTGGTATGGTTTGGAATTGCCCCGGCACCTGTATCATTTTTCGCCGCGGTCCATGAATTACCTAGTCGCCGACCTCGGCGTGCGCGAGCCTTATATCAAGGCTAATGGGCAGGGAGCCCACGCAGGTCATAGTCTTCGTTACGTCTGCGAAAATATTGTAAAAAGCTTTGGCTTTTCGCCCGTACCGATGTCGAAGAATCGACGATCGAACCTTGCATGGCGCGCGGTGCGGAAGGCACTATGGATCTCTCTGGTGGTGCCGTTTAGCGAACTCGCTTGTGCTGCTAATGCCGGCGTCGTGATTGACTTAGTGTTGAGAAAGGATGTAGGCGATCCAGTGCATGTCCCGTTGAGTGCAACTTAGCTGGAAAACTTTATTGTTTTACCAAGCTTGGCAACCCGAAATACTCGCCGGGCTTTTCCTTTGAGGAATAAGATTCCCTGTTATATTCGAAATAAAGAGTCTAAAACATCCACAACATAGCAGCACAGAATGCCGAAGGGAGCCCGTGGCATGGCTAGCGGGAGTAAAGTAACTGGCGCCGCCAAAGCGACCATACTGCCAACTGCAGAGCCCCAGGTGTCTAAAGATCAGACCGCACGCGTTTACGAAATCGATCCCCTACGAGATCCGCGCTGGAATGAATTGGTGCGGAGGCATCCGCATGGTTCGGTATTTCATAGTCCCAGCTGGCTCAATGCTTTACGGGTGACCTATGGTTACGTTCCGGTCGTAATTTCTACTTGCGCTTTCAACGTACCCTAAACGAACGGTCTTGTTTTCTGTCGTGTTGAGAGTTGGTTGACAGGGTATCGCTATGTGTCGGTACCATTTTCGGATCATTGTGAACCATTGGTGGATGGTGTAGACCAACTTGACTGCCTGCTCTCACACTTGAAACAGAAAGTTGATAGTGGCGGTGGAAAATATGTGGAGATCAGGCCAATTTTATGTCGGCCGGGCAGTCGCACCGGCCTCCGAGTGAGTTTGACCTACGAGTTGCACCGATTGGCTTTACGCAAGACTGCGGAGCAGCTCTTTCGTAGCTTTCATAAAACTTGCGTGCAAAGCAAGATTCGTCGTGCCGAACGAGAAAATTTGCAGTACGAGGAAGGTACCTCGGAAGAGTTGCTGTATAAGTTCTATCGGCTTCTGACGATGACGCGCCGCCGGCAGTTCTTGCCGCCACAGCCCCTTATCTGGTTTCGCGGCTTAATCGCCTCGTTTGGAAAAGATCTAAAGATTCGAGTGGCCTCCAAGGATGGAAGAGCAGTTGCTAGCATTCTTACAATCTCCTATAAGAATTCCATGATTTACAAATATGGTTGCAGCAATGCAGCGTTCAACAGACTCGGCGGGACAGCGGGTTTGTTCTGGAGAGCGATACAAGAAGCAAGAAATCGCGGCTTCGACGAGTTTGAAATGGGGCGCTCTGCTGTCGACAACCAGGGCCTGATTGCGTTCAAAGAGCATTGGGGTGCCAAACCAACGAAAATATGTTACTGGAGTTATCCTCCGGATTGCGCAGGACTACCGAGTCTTTGGAAGCAAAATTTGGCAAAACGCGTGGTTCCAGTTCTTCCAGATCTCGCTCTGAAAACGATTGGTAGCCTGTTGTACAAGCACATAGCATAAAGTGTTTGCTAACCCGCAAATCGGCAAAACAAATTTCGTCCAAACCAGAGACCATTTTGTGGGAATTCAAAGGCTCTTTCGATGTTAGTCAACAAAGCGTATTACTTTCTTAAGCCGATAATGCCGTGGCGGTTGCGGTTGGCATTGCGGCGATGGCGGGCGCACCGGCGGCGCCGTTCGTTCGCCGACGTGTGGCCGATCGATCCCAAAGCGGCGCGGGTTCCTCCAGGGTGGCCAGGATGGCCGTACGGGAAGCGGTTCGCGTTCGTCCTGACGCATGATGTCGAAGGCACCAAGGGTGTATCGCGCGTGGAACAATTAATGAAGATCGAATTGGACCACGGTTTCAGTTCATGCTTTAACTTTGTGCCTGAGGGTGGTTACAGTGTTCCGGATTCAACGCGAGAGATGCTGGAGCGGGCCGGGTTTGAAGTTGGGGTGCACGGCTTGGAGCATGACGGAAAACTGTATAGTTCCAAAGCGAAATTCGCTGCCAAGGCCACACGTATCAATGGGTACCTGCAAGAGTGGCGCTCTTCCGGGTTTCGTTCGCCCTTGATGCAGCATAAATTGGACTGGCTGCACGCATTGGATATCGACTATGACGCCTCCACGTTTGACACCGACCCGTTTGAGCCACAGTCGGACGGTGCCGGCACTATCTTTCCGTTTTGGGTCCCGAGTCCGGATGGCGGGGGCTATGTAGAACTGCCGTATACGCTAGTACAGGATTTCACTCTTTTCGGAGTGCTTCGCGAACGGACGATCGACATTTGGAAACGCAAGATTGATTGGGTCGCGGAGCAAGGCGGGATGGCATTGCTGAATAGCCATCCGGATTATATGTGTTTTGGTGGCAAAGAGGATCGGGACGAATTTCCCGTCGCACGCTATGAAGAGCTTCTTCACTATGTGCGCGAGAAATACAGCGAGTCCTATTGGCATGCTTTACCGCGAGACGTCGCAAAGCATTACCGTCAGCAGGTTCCGCTTCCTTTGCGGAACACACGCAAAAAGATATGCATGGTGGCTTACACGGCATACGAGGGCGATAATCGCGTCCGGCGTTATGCAGAAACACTTGCCAAGCGTGGCGACCAAGTCGATGTAATCGCGATAAACGTCGCTGAATTTGGTCCTTCAGAGACGGAGATCGATGGGGTTACGGTGCATCGCGTCCAACAGCGCGAGCACAACGAGCGCAGTAAGTGGACCTATGCGGCACGACTGCTACGTTTTCTCCTGAAGTCATCCGCGACTGTAACGCGGCTGCACAAGCGGAATCAGTATGATGTGATCCACATCCACAACATGCCGGATTTTCTCGTGTTCGCCGCGTGGTACCCGAAGCTGACTGGAGCCAAACTAATTCTTGATATTCACGATGTTGTTCCCGAATTATTCGCGAACAAGTTTCACACGAGATTAAAGGGGATCTATGTTTGGTTATTGAAGGCAATCGAACGAGCTTCAGCGAGATTCGTTGACCATGTGATCGTGTCGAACCACCTCTGGTTCAAGACCGTGGTCACACGCTCGGCTCCGGTAGAGAAGTGCTCAGTGCTGATCAATCATGTTGATCCAGAAATGTTTTCTCGACATTCGAAAACGAGAACAGACGATAAGTATATCGTTTTGTTCCCGGGCAGCTTGCAATGGCACCAAGGGCTGGATATTGCGATCTCGGCTTTTGCCGAGGTCAAGCGTCAGGTTCCGAAGGCCGAGTTCCACATTTACGGCGGATCTGGTGGTGACATGAAGTCCTCTCTGAAACGACAGGTAAAGTCCCTCGATCTTGAGGACAGCATCAAGTTCTACGGCGGCGTTCCTCTTCATGAAATGGCGCAACTTATCGTCAATGCCGACCTCGGAGTGGTGCCTAAACGTGCTGATTCATTCGGAAATGAAGCGTTCAGCACCAAAATCATGGAGTTCATGTCCCAAGGCGTGCCCGTTGTGGTCTCGCGAACGAAAATTGACTTGTTCTATTTCGAGGAAGGCGATGTTCATTTCTTTCGTTCCGGGGACAGCCAGGAGATGGCCAAAGCCATGCTTGAGGTTATCCACCAACCGGATCTGCGTGAGTCTCTCGTTGAGCGCGGCTACGAATACGTGGAACGCAATGGCTGGGCTCACAAGAAAAAAGAGTATTTGGACCTAATAGATTCTCTTTCGACGGAACGCTTCGATGATATTCATCCAGCTTTTTCGCGAGGCCGTGCATTTCGTACGAACCGCATCGAACGGCAGGGTGCGGATGCTCTCGCCGCAGGAACGGAGAGCCTTGCTATCCGGTTGGACGATAAGGCGACTGCAGATCCCCTCAAAGAGAACGTTACCACCCTCTAACCCTTCAGGACGAATTCCGTGAACAATAACGCATCGGATTGCTTTGTAACCGTTGTCGGGGCCGGCCCCTATGGACTTTCCGCGTCGTCATACTTGCGCGCAGCGGGAATAGAAACCCGTGTTTTTGGTGAGCCGATGGCATTCTGGGAGAAGCAGATGCCGGTCGGCATGTGTTTGCGATCGAATTGGGGAGCCTCGCAGATAGCCGACCCGAAGCACGAGCTGACTCTTGACGAATATTGCCGTCAGAACGGCAACCACATATCGAAACCGATACCGCTCGCGCGGTTTGTCGACTATGGTCGATGGTATCAACGCCGCGCCGTTCCCGATGTCGATGAGCGTACCGTTCGTATCATCGATTTCGCTGCGAACGGCTTCCGAATTCTTTTGGCGGACGGAGAGGAATTCACCTCGCGGCGCGTTATTTTAGCAACCGGAATCAGTACGTTTGCGACCCGACCAGCTGAGTTCAGCAACATTCCTTTGGAACTGGCCTCGCACACCAGCGAACATAACGATCTGCGGAAGTTTAAGGGCCAGAATGTGGTTGTCATCGGTGCTGGTCAAAGCGCTCTGGAATCTGCTGCACTGTTTAAAGAAAACGCTATTCCGGTTGAGGTAATCGCTCGCAGCGAGAGGCTGAATTGGGTCGGGTTGCATCCGAGACTGCATCACTTGGGAGCGATTTCAAAAATGTTGTATTCGGACCGGGACGTGGGACCAGCCGGAATCAGCCGGCTAGTTGCAATGCCGCATCTATTCCGTCGTTTTCCGCGACGATTCCAGGATCGGACCGCATACCGCGCCATCCGTCCGGCCGGAGCTGGCTGGTTGAAACCGCGACTTGCAGGGGTGCCCATCACACTTGGGCGCAAAGTGCTCCGTGCTGAGGTCGCGGGAAGTCAACTGCGCCTTCGACTTGACGACGGAACGGAGCGCCTCGTCGATCATGCGCTGCTCGCTACCGGATTTCGCGTCGATGTGTCACGCTATCCCTTCCTATCTCAATCATTATCGAAGCAAGTGCTAACCGTAAACGGCTTTCCTGTGCTTAAGGGGGGACTCGAGTCTTCGATTCCCGGATTGCA
>Ga0302324_100030424_pt1 | contig 10205 bp, 7 predicted proteins | sample Palsa_T0_1_FD_201949 | JGI IMG/M metagenome (GOLD analysis project Ga0302324, IMG submission 201949) | Peat permafrost microbial communities from Stordalen Mire near Abisko, Sweden - Palsa_T0_1 | ecosystem: Environmental > Terrestrial > Soil > Palsa > Peat permafrost | place: Sweden: Abisko... | reverse complement strand
TTCTGCAGTAGGATTTCACCTGTCTTTAATTCTGACGGGACCAGGAGCACCGGCACCGGAATCTCCGGCTTCGATTCCAAAACGAATCGCTTCACCACCGTGTAATACGCCCCGCAAAGGACGATGTCGATTCGCCAGAGCGACGGCACGTTCGCCGGCGAGAACATTGTCCTGTGGGCCACATCCCTCGATCCTGACCACCCTCGGCGGAAAACCGTAGCGCGCGCACCTTCAGGAAAACGGCCGCGTTCTCCTCCATCGCCATTTCCATGATCAAAGACATTCCCATGATCAATGACAAAGGGGAGGAACGGATCGCGGTGCGGATGACGCGGAAGTAGCGTCCCCCGTGCTTTCTTTCCGACGACGGGTGGTGTGACACACTGACGGGCATGAGGCGAGCGGTCGGCCGCCCGTTCAGTCGGTGTGTCGCCCGCTGCCCCACTTGTTGGCATACGGCAGCACGAACAAGTACAGACCGGTGAACAGGAGCAAGGCGAGCAGGAACACCGCCGAGAGGCCCATCTTGGAGCTATACCTCCCCCGTGCCACGGTAACGCCGTTGACGATGACAGCCACCGTAAAGACAATGGACAGCCAGCGGTGGCTCTGCCGAACCCATTTGTTCCAGTTCAATGGGACCTCCTCCAACTCCAAAGCCGAGCCCGAATGAAGACGAGTCCGAAGCGGGTGGGGCACACCTACCCGGCTTCGGCGAGAGCGTCGAGCTTGCCGAGCACCCGCTCCAGCCCGCCGAAGAATTTCTGCCAGCCGTATTTTGCACCCCCATAAGCGGCCTGCTGATCGGGACGGAAGCCAGACTGCTCCATGCGAACGTGGGTACCGCCCTCCGCTGGAGTCAACGTCCAGAGCACTACCCATTGAAGCCCGGATTCGCTTCCCCCAACACCCCAGCTGTAGGACAGGCGGTGTAATGGGTCGACGATCCGCACCTCGCAGTCGACAACACCATCCCAGTTCGGCATGGGCTCGGCCCGGAATTGGAACTTCCGCCCGACCACCGGCTCGAAGTCATTGTTCATCATCCATTGCGCGAGGAGCGCGTTCTCGGTGAGCGCGCGCCATACCTTCTCTGGCGGATGTGGGAATACCCTCTCGATCACAAGACTACGGGCACTCTCTGCTGGATTGCTCATGATTCCATCCTTTCCAAAAGGGCTTCAAGACGGTCAAACCGGTCACGCCAGAAGGCACCGTAGAGATCGAGCCAGTCCGCCATCGGCGCCAGCGCATCGGGCCGCGCGCGATAGTGAGTTTCGCGTCCTTCGCGGCGATGCCGCACGAGCATTGCCCGCTTCAGCACCGTCAGGTGCTTGGAGACAGCAGGCTGAGATACGCCCGCATAGCGAGTCAATGCGTGGACGGTCTGTTCGCCCTGCCGGGTCAACTCCTCGAAAATGGCCCTGCGGGTCGGGTCGGCAAGAGCACGGAACACGGGGTTGGCATTGGCCAGCTTCACACCCACAACCATAACCATATGGTTATTGGTTGTCAAGAGAAACGTACTCCTATTTTCAATTGCGAAAGGCCGAACCCATGTGAGTTCGGCCTGAAACGTTAGCACCTGAGCACAGCGAAGAAATGGGGTCGTGAGGGTCTGAACGCGGGTTTGCCGCTACTGCGATCCGCCACTCTCAACCGGACGAACTGACTAACAGCTAGGGTTGGGTGGGCTATCGGGAACAGTCACGTGATCGCGCCATGCAGAGAATTATTTGCCTTTGGATCCGGTCTCCGGCAGACCAACCGGGGCCAGCTTGGCATCTAGTGCCTCTCTCATCTGCTGCCACGCGTGCCTTGCCTCCTCGATCGAACCCTCATCCTCTATCGTCGTAATGTCACCCGCATTCCGATCCTGAGTGACGGCCTTCAGCACGCGCCGCATGATCTTGCCGCTGCGCGTCTTCGGCAGCATCTCGACGAAATTCAAATCGCCGACTACCGCGATCGGTCCGAGTTCATGGCGCACCTGTTCGAGCAGCGCCTTCCTCATTTCCTCCGAGGGCTCGAATCCTTGTTTGAGGACGACGAAGGCCGAAATCACTTCCCCACGCAGATCGTCGGCGCGGCCCACCACACCAGACTCGGCTACGGCGGGATGGGTGAGAAACGCGGTCTCGACCTCGATGGTGCCGATGCGATGTCCGGCAATCTTGATAATCTCGTCGGCGCGGCCGGCGAACCAGACATAGCCGTCTTCGTCGATGTGCGCCGAATCTCCGCTGTAATACACGTCGCGAATAATCTGCCAGTAATCGCGGCCGTAACGTTCCTTTTCTCCCCACAGTGCTGGCGTTAGTCCTGGGAAAGGACGCCTGATAATCATGATGCCTTTCTCATTCGGGCCGCACGCCTTGCCGTCGGCTTGCACCACCGCCGCGTCAATCCCAGGCAGCGCGACTGCGGACGAACCGGGTTTGATCGGAAGCATGCTGATCCCATACGGGTTGCCGATGACGGGACCGCTCGTTTCGGTCTGCCACATGTGATCGATAACCGGAATCCGGTCCTTGAAAATCTTTTTCTGCAACCACTCCCACGCCGGCGCATTGAGGACTTCGCCCGCACAAAACACGCGTTCGAGGTACGTATGATCGGTCTTCAGCAGCGGCGCATCTCCATACTTCATCAGCATGCGCACTGCGGTTGGCGAAGTAAAGATGCCCGTGACCCGGAACTCTTCGATGGCCGCCCTCCAATTCGATTCAGCCGCCGGATAATCGAGCGCGCCCTCAAACGCGACGGTGGTGGCGCCGGCGATGAGCGGCGCATAGAGGATGTAACTATGGCCGACGACCCAGCCGATATCGGAGGTTGACCACCACACATCGGTTGGCTTCAGGCCAAAGACCCACTTGCCCATGCTGTGGATGTGAACCTGATAGCCACCATGAGTATGGACCGCCAGCTTCGGCGTCGCCGTGGTGCCGGAGGTTGCGAGGATGAAAGCCGGCTCGTTGGCTTCCATCTGGACATAGTCGCCGCTGTGGCCCTTCGCGCCGCCGAGGAATTCCTCCCAGGACACATCCCGTCCAGGAGTCCAGGGGATCTCCGTTCCCGATCGTTTCAACACGATCACGTGTTCTACGTCACTGCCAGATTTCAGCGCTTCATCGACGATCAGTTTCAGATCGGTGTTCTTACCTTTGCGATAGGTCACGTCGGCAGTGAAAATCAGGCGCGAGCCGCTGGCCCGAACCCGGTCGCCCAGAGCTTTCGCGCCAAAACCCGCGAAGACAACCGAGTGTATGGCCCCAATACGAACCGTCGCCAGCATCAGGATGATTGCTTCGGGACAGGTCGGCATGTAGATTGTGAGCCGGTCACCCTTGCTGATACCGAGGCCGCGCAGCGCCGCCGCCACCCGTTCTACTTCATAAAGCAGCTGGGCATAGGCAAAGACGCGCCGCTCTCCGCGTTCGTTGAAATAGATCAGAGCCGTATGCCCGCCCCAACCGCGCTTGACGTGATAGTCCAGAGCATTGTGGGCGAGGTTCGTCTGCGCGCCGACGAACCATTTGAAGGTCGGCGGGGTCCAGTCGAACACCCGGTCCCACTTTCGAAACCACGGTAACTGATCGGCGGCGCGCCCCCAGAAACCTTCTGGATCGTGTTTCCCTTCATCGATCCACTTTTGCACCATCGGATTGATCAGGTTCATAGACTCCTCTTCACCCTAACAGGCGCATTTTCAATCGCGGCCCGTCCACATTGCAAGGAAAAGACGAAAGAAGGTGGTAGCCATGGCGGCGAAAGCATTCATGACGACCTTATTACGATTTACGACAGCCGAGTTCATTCCGGGTCGGTGAATTCCGCTCCGCCTACCAAGACACGTCAGAGACCTAGAGCACGGCGTCGCGTGTGGCTCAGTTTTAACATGGCGTCGCGAATCACGTGCACCTCGGGGATCGGCATCACGGCGCTGTTTCAAAAAAGAATGCAACATTCTACCCGCGTGATGCTAAAATGCGCGACCGAAGGAGCCACCCATTCTATGTCGAAGGCGAAATCAATGTTGATTCCCAGAAAGTGGTTGTTGAACCTCATAATTTTGTCCATCGCGGCCCTCCCCGTGGTGGCAGCCAACAACGACTCAAAAACCGCAAGTGAGAGTGCGGCAAACGGTGCGGCGAACGCAAGCGCCGCTGCCGCTAGCCCAACCGCCAACCCTGACCCAACCCCGAATCCCAGTCCCAGCCCGAGCGTTAATTTATCAGCGGCGACGGGCGATGCCAACGTTGGAGCATTGCTCAATGTGCTCGTAAAGAAAGGAGTTCTCGCTCCCTCCGAAGCCAACTCCATTCGCAACGCAGCCCCCGGAGCGGAATTCCAGCTCCTGGTAGAAGCGCTCAGCCGCAAAGGCATCTTGAGCGCGGCGGATTTGTCCGCCGCTGCGAATCCCGCTTCGCAGCCTGCCGCGGCGGCGGCCGCCGCAACTCCGCAGCCGGTAAATGAAAACGTGTCCTCCTCCCTGACCGTCGCGGATGCTTCGCCTCAAACCAAACCACAGGCACCTATCCCATCGCGGGTAGCCGGCGAACTGCCGCCTCCTCCGCCTTCGGTGGTCAACGCGGTGATTCCGGTCCGAGTGTTCCCGGTCGACGCGCCGAAGACCGGTGGCCTGGCTGGCATTAAAGCGGGTCCGATCACGCTTGCGCCTTACGGCTTCGTCAAGGCTACGGTCGTCCACGACAGCAGCGACCCCGACGGCGACGACTTCCCGTTTCCAGGCATATGGCTGAATTCCGGGAATATTTTGAGCACGGGCCCAACCCAGGATCCCGAGGTCCACGTCAAGGCGCGATCCACGCGCTTTGGCCTCAACCTTGAATGGCCGGACATTTCGAAGAACGTGACGATCACCGGCAAGATCGAGGGCGACTTCGAAGGCAACTTCAGCGAAGTCGACAACCGCGACGTTACCTCGATTCGCAACAATCAACCGCAACTGCGTCTGGCCTATGTCCGCCTGGATTGGCACGCCAGCGATTCGACCGACATTTTCTTCCTCGGTGGCCAGGACTGGTCGCTTTTCGGTTCCGGCGCTCTGATGAACATCGTGGAAACCACATTCAATGGCGCATTTTGGGGCAACACTTACACTCGTTCTCCACAACTGCGTGGGGGCCTCATCCAGACGCTGAATAAGGCGAACCATGTCAACCTTGAGGGTCAATTCGGGATCATGATGCCGAGCTCAGGTCAAATCCTTAAACTTGGTACGCTTGGACTCGCTGGCCAGCTGGGGCAAGGCGAGCGCGAAGGCGCTGACTCCGACCGTCCCGAGTACGAGGGAAGAGTCGCGTTGAGTTACCAGGTTGACCCGGCCGCTGGTGTCGCTCCAGCACAGATCGCGCTGGCTGGATTCCATGGCAGGCGAACATCGATCGCTTACAATACGTCCGCAGTTGGTTCGTCGGTGCCATACGGGGACCTGTGTGCGGACACCAACTACTGCGATACCTTCCCGAGCGGCTTCCAGGCTTCGAGCACAATGTGGGGTGGCCAAGTGGTGGCGCAAATTCCCACGCGGTGGTTCACCTTGACAGCGACTGCCTATAAGGGAGGCGACTTGCGCTTCGTCCTCGGTGGGCAGCTGAACACTTTCGCGACCGATGTGGGCGGGCTGTCTGGCCTACAAGGACCATTTCCCACTCTGGATGGCGGTCCGCTGGCTGCTGCCGGTGGCGCCGTTCTGGGTTGCTTAGGCACCTTTACTGCCACCGGACCGGCGGCGGGCGGCATTACGCCTGGAAGCTGTAGCGGCACGGTTGAGGTGGCTCCCCAGCGGCCCATCCGCGCGTTTGGCGGATTCATCCAGATCGGGCTGCCGCTTTCCCGGTGGTTCAATGCCGACCCGCATGGCCACAACGCGGGCTGGCAGCTTCACTTCACCGTCGGCAAGGATCAGGTGGTCGATCGTGACCTGAATAATCCCGGCTTTGTTGCCGGCTACAACGGTGCTGGCACCGCCCCATTGCCGCTTTTGATGGGCAAGAGTGCCATCGGAACCCTCTACTACAAATTCAATGCCTGGGCAACGTTCGGCCTTGAGCAGTCGATCTATGCCACCCGCGGTTTGGACCACGCCAACATATACACGATTGCGGGAAATCCTTCCAACGAATGGCAAGATCACCGCACCGAAGCCGGGCCGATCTTTACGTTCTAGACCGGCACACCGCCCCGGCGGGCCAGGAAATTGGCCCGCCCGGGGTCGTGGCCGGATGATGGCAAATGGCCGGTGCCGGGATGTAGCGCCGGCGTGCCGCCGGCTCTGGCGGCGGTGAAACAGCCCAGTAGCTAGCGGCGAAAGCTGTTGTGCGGGACGCGCCCAAGGGAGCACAATGTGTACCAAATCTGCGACACTGGCTTCCGGGAATCATTGGAAACCCAGGTATGCGACAGATGCACCCGCAGTGTTTCGAGGAGTTGGTGCGATGAATATTCGTAGAATGGGCGCCTTACAGTTAGGTTTCCTGTTGTTGGTGGCAATGTTTTCGAGCGCCGCGTCGCGAGAAAACCTGATACAGATCAAGGTTCTGGATTCTGAAACGCGATCGGTGGGCTATGACGACAACGGCGTTCCCCTCAATTGCGAACAACTCACTTTCGACGCTTATTGCCGTTCCACCAGAACTCCGCAAATGACGAGTACTCTGCTCGTGCAGGAAGGCAACGATCCGCCGTTCCGCATCACTTGCACGATTGAGTCACAATTTTCCCGGTGCGCGCCGTTGCCGAAGGGCGAGACTTTCGAAGCAAGAAGAGCGAAACACGGCATCACCATCTACTACGTGGATGACAAGGGCAGGGCGCAAAAACAGTCGTACAAGTTCGTCGATAAGAACGCAAAGGGCGCAAAGGCCGGTCCATCCTCCACTACGGTCGCCGTGGCAACTCAACCCGTCGCAGCCGAATATGCCGGGCAGCCTCGGGCTGCCGCAGCCGCCGCCTCACCGGCGCAGAATGCCCCCGCGCCCGTCCCGCCGCCTGCCCCCACGCAAGCTGGTATCACAGAGAAGGCTAGCCGGGAGAAGGTACGCTGCAACTTCACTTCAAGCCCTCCCGATGCCGATATCACCATCGACGGCAGCTACGTGGGCAACACGCCATCCGAGATCGGCCTTACCACCGGCAAGCATGTCGTCGTCATTGCCAAGGTGGGCTTTGGCGAATGGAAGCGAGAGCTCATGGTGGCGTCGGATTCAGTCGTGAATGTAACGGCTAATTTGCCGACGCAACCTTAGTCGGATTGCTGTTGCAGCGCATGTTTGTGCTTCCGCCCGACCGCGAAGCGGCGTATTATGTCGCGCGACGGCCTGAGCTTGCAACAGATTCAATTTGTGAGGAGTGGTAGAGCCGAAAAATACTGCAGACAACCTGGAGGAAGGTATGGCGAATGCTGCGCGGGTGGCGGGAACGGGCACGGCGGAGTACAGCATATGGCGCGTGATCATGGCTTCTTCTGTCGGCACCATGATTGAGTGGTATGACTTCTACATCTTCGGCAGCCTGGCTGCCGTACTGGCCTTGAAGTTCTATCCCCCGGGCAATGATACCTTCGCCTACGTCGCTTATCTGGCGACCTTCGCGGTCGGCTTCCTGGTTCGACCTTTCGGCGCGTTGTTCTTCGGCCGCATAGGCGACCTGGTCGGGCGCAAGTATGCGTTCATCGTAACCCTCTCCATCATGGGTTTTTCAACCTTTGCCATCGGCCTGATGCCTTCCTTCCACAGGGCGGGCTGGTTCGCGCCCATTGTTCTGATCGGAATCCGTGTGTTGCAAGGACTGGCACTCGGCGGAGAATATGGTGGCGCCGCGGTTTACGTGGGCGAGCACGTCCCTGACAACAAGCGCGGCTTCTACACCAGCTTCATCCAGATCACGGCCACGCTGGGTCTTTTCGTCTCGCTGCTCGTGATTCTGGCTACGCAGCAATCCATGTCGAAGGACGATTTCGCCTCCTATGGCTGGCGTATACCGTTCCTGGTTTCCATCATTCTGGTGCTGATCTCCCTCTATATCCGCCTGAAGATGAAAGAATCTCCCATCTTCGCCCAGCTCAAGGCCTCGGGAATGACCTCCACCCAGCCGCTCAAGGACGCATTCACCAAATGGGCGAATCTGAAGCTGGTTCTGATCTCGCTTTTCGGAGCGACCGCCGGCCAGGGCGTGGTCTGGTATACAGGTCAGTTTTATGCCTTGTTTTATATGCAGACCATTCTGAAAATCAATGTAAAGACGGCGAACATTATCGTCGCCGTCGCCCTTTTGCTCGGAATGCCGTTCTTCACCGTAGTAGGCGCGCTCTCCGACCGCATCGGTCGCAAGAAGCTGATGATGGCCGGCTGTCTGCTGGCGGTGATTACTTATATCCCGATCTACCAGGCCATGCAGCGCGCAGCGGGCAACAATGTTGTCACCGTGAAATCCTCCCGCAACAAAGTCACTGGCGCAATCGGGCTGGCAGCCATGACGACGGACGCCACTGGCGCCTTAGTCGCCGTCAAGGAAGCTCCGGATCCCAATTTCTGGATGCTGGTGCTCCTCATCTTCATCCAGGTGCTCTACGTATGCCTGATTTATGGTCCCATCGCCGCATATCTGATTGAGGCCTTCCCGGCGAAGATTCGCTATACTTCGCTCTCTCTCCCCTATCACATAGGCAACGGAGTATTTGGCGGGTTGTTGCCATTGATTGGCCTGTCGTCGGTCGCGGCTACCGGCAATATCTATGCCGGTCTCTATTATCCGATGGGTGTGGCTGGCTTGACGTTTATCGTAGGCAGCCTGCTGCTCAAGGAAACCCACGGCAATCGTATTTGGGATGAGGCCGGAGGGAAGGTCGTGGCGGCGGATTGATGCCGGTTGCTCAACGCAGGTGCCGTAGCCGCAGGCGATGGAGCGACGGCCGTCTCGCCCGTCCTGCACATACTCGAGCGGCCGGGGGGGACGCCCGGCTCTTCATCTCCACCCGCCAACCGGAGAGGACACACGACCCGGATCCCGCCTGCCGCGCAAGCTGTGGGCGGGGGTTTTTGGGTACATAATAACTTCAGCAATCCAAGGGGAAGCGGTATGTCGGAAGCACGTCCCAAGCCACCCGTAGCCGGTCAGACCACCGAAGCTCAAATCGCAGTTCACTGGCGGGAGGAGGAATATTACTATCCTCCCGCGAAGTTCGTCGGCCAAGCGAATCTGACCGATCCCTCCATCATTGAACGATTCAGCGAAAAAAACTTCCCGGAATGCTTTCGCGAATACGCCGACCTGCTCGACTGGGATCAATACTGGCACACCACGCTCGACACCGGCGATCCCCCGTTCTGGAAATGGTTTGTCGGCGGCAAGATCAACGCCTCCTATAACTGCGTCGATCGGCACCTCGCCAAGTACAAAAACAAAGCAGCTCTAATCTTTGTTCCCGAGCCGGAATCGGACGCGCCCGTATCCGTTACCTATCGCGAACTCTATGTGCGAGTGAACGAATTCGCGGCGCTATTGCGCGATTTCTGCGGCCTCAAGAGCGGAGATCGCGTCACCATCCACATGCCGATGGTGCCCGAGTTGCCCATCACCATGCTGGCCTGCGCTCGTCTGGGCGTCATTCACTCGGTTGTCTTTGGAGGCTTCAGCGGCGAGGCTTGCGGGATGCGCGCCGCCGATTCGCAGAGCCGGGTCCTGATCACCATGGATGGCTACTATCGCAACGGCAAAATGCTCGACCACAAGGCATCCGCCGATATCGCGCTCAAGACCGCGAAGCAGGAAGGTCAGACCGTCGACCAAGTCCTCGTCTGGCGACGCCAGGGCGGCCAGAGTGCCACCGCCTCGCCCTTCGTAGAAGGCCGGGATGTCTGGGTTGATGAAGTGCTTCCAAAATTCAAAGGCCAACTGGTTGCCCCCATCCCCATGGATGCGGAAGCCCCGCTGTTTCTCATGTACACGAGCGGCAGCACAGGCAAGCCGAAAGGCTGTCAACACCGCACCGGCGGCTACCTCTCGTACGTAACCGGCACCTCCAAATACATCCAGGACATTCATCCCGAGGATGTCTACTGGTGCATGGCCGACATCGGCTGGATCACCGGCCATTCTTACATCGTTTACGGTCCGCTGGCATTGGCCGCTACCAGCGTCCTCTATGAAGGTGTCCCGACCTACCCCGATGCGGGCAG